>JADHEF010000826.1_pt1 | contig 25739 bp, 18 predicted proteins | sample 8952391 | NCBI WGS metagenome assembly JADHEF01 (sample SAMN16124439, study PRJNA663245) | bioreactor sludge metagenome | isolation source: sludge (nitrite) | place: India:Bengaluru | collected 2019-02-28 | reverse complement strand
GCCCGGGGACCTGGCCCGCACGATGGGCGGGTTCCTGACGGCGACGCTGGGGCGCTTCCCCAGGCCGCAGGAAGTGATTCGCTGCGAGCCGTTCGCGTTCACCGTTCTTCGCATCGCGTCCAACCGCGTCCAGCTGCTCCGCGCAACGCGGGACACGGAGCCGGACGTGCCCGGTCCGGTGGAGCGGGAGGCGGCCGAATGAGCGCCGGAAGCGTGGCTGTGGAGTTGGGCATCCTTGCGGCCGCGCTGGCCGCGGGCGCCCTGTTCAGCGGCCTGGAGGCCGCGGCCCTCGCCGCCAACCGCATCGGGCTTCGCGGCCCTCGCGGACGGGTGCGGCAGGCCTCCGAAGTGCTCCCGATGCTGAACGCGACGCAGCGGATCCTCTATGCCTCGGCGATTGCGCAGGCGGTGTGCATCACGGCGGCTGCGTTCGCGCTGGACATGGTATGCCACTCGGTCTTCTGGGACGGTACCCGGTCCAACCTGGGTTCGGTGACGGACGACCTGGTGGTCCTTGCGATCCTTCTGCCGCTTTACCTGGCGGTCGGGCGCCTTGCCCCCCGCATCTATTTCTCCCGCCGGACCGAATCCCGCCTGCTTTCGGCCCTTGCGCCGGTGGCGTGGATTCCGCGCCTTTTCGTCCCGGCCCTGCTGTGGGTTACGGCGGTCGGGAGGCGCTTCGTGGCGAGGGTGCGTGGCGGCAGCCCGGACCAGCGCCCCGTGAAGCTCACCCCCGACGATCTCCGGGAACTGCTTGCGCCGTCACGGCAGGGGGGTCCGCGGGCGTCCATCGACAAGCTGATGATGTACGGCATATTCGGACTGGAGCAGACCATCGTGCGGGAGCTGATGCAGCCGCTCGTGAACGTGGCGGCGCTGCGGCGGGACGAGTCCACGCTGAAACGCGTTCTTTCGCTGGCCCTCGAATCGGGGTATTCCCGAATACCGGTCTACACCAACCGGATCATCAACCTCGACGGTGTCGTGGAGGTTCCGCGCCTCCTGCGGGCCGGGGAGAAGGGGTCCATCGCCGATTGCGTGCGCCCCCCGTACTATGTCCCGGAAACCATGCACGCGGACCAGCTGCTTCAGAAGATGATCGCCGACGATGTGGATTTCGCCATCGTCGTGGACGAGTATGGCGGGACGGTGGGCGTGGTGACGCAGGAGGACGTGATCGAGCAGATCGTGGGGGACATCGAGGATGAGTTCGACCCCGCCCGCCCGAAAATGCAGCGGGAGCCGGACGGGAGTTACCTGGTGGACGGGCGGATGGACATCGACGACATCAACGACCGGTTCGGGCTGTCGCTTCCCAACGAGGACTTCGACACGCTGGGCGGTTACATTTACGATGTGCTCGGTCGCGTGCCGAAGGTCGGGGACATGGTTGCGGAATCGGGCGGGGCGAGGTTCGAGGTGACCACGATGGACGGAAAACGGGTGGAGCGCGTCAAGATCCGCCTCGCGGCACCGCCCGGAGACAAGGCGCCGCCCGACTCACCGCCGGCCGGGGAGTGAAACCCGCGACGGGAAGGTCGCGGCCGCGGGCTCACTTCTTCTCGACGGTTTCCTGCATCATGCAGAACGTGGACCAGTCGCCGTCCAGGTCGAACAGCCGGACGGTGATGCGCAGCGGGCCGCTGAAGAACCTTCCCTCTGCAAGTGCGGCAAACGGGATGGCCACGCGGAACAGGATCGGCGGAGACTTCTCGGCGCCGCTTCCCTCCACGGCGGGTGCGTCCAGAAGCTCGAAATCGGCGGATGGAATGAATCCGGGTTTCAGTTTCTGCGGGGAAGCGAGAAGCTCGATCCGCGGCTTGATGGCGCGGCTGCCGTAGTTGAGGGCGATGGAAAGGCGGCGGGAGGCGCTAGTGGGGTCGTCGAAATCAAAGGCCATCCCGTCGGCCCCGTAGGGAATGCGCCACCAGTCAGGCATGGCCGGGCGCTCCAGGGTCTGGTGGAAGGGGTGGTCGTCCAACATGGTCCCGCGGATGACCAGCGCTTCGGGGGTAAACCCGATCTCGCAGCGCATGGAGGCGTCCAGCGGTCCGCTCCAGTTGAAACTGTTCTGCAGGACCTGGTCGAAGGAGTCCAGTTGGATGGGATAGACCGCGGTCAGATCCCTCGCGGCGTCCTCGAAGGAAATTTTGGCGGTCTGCACGGAAGTCCCGCTTTCGGCCTCCCGCGGGCCACCGCTGGGAGTGAGTTCGTCGGCGAACGCGGCCCCTGCCAGGACAAGGCACAAGCACATGGTGATGGATGGTATTTTCATCCGAAGCCCGTCCCGCCGCTTTGTCAGCGGGGAGATCTGCGGGTTACGCCAGTCCGTCGCAGACCGTTGTTCACCACACCGGTTGCGGTGTTCTTGGTCACCGTGGCGACGTTCGTGGCGGCATTGGTGGCACCATCAACAACGGAGTTTGCCTTCTGCTGGATGGTCACGTCGGCTTCCATGTCCTTCTGCCGTATCGTCCGGCCGAATCCCGCCGGTTTGCCGGTGGCCGGGCGAAAAACCACCCGGATAATGGAATACGGCAGACGGATGATCCGGGTGATCACATTGTCGGTCGGGTCCACAACCTTCACGGTGCCATCCGGCTGGCGGACGACATTGTATCGCTTGGCATACCCGACGGACGGCATCAGCGTGAGGCACACCAGCATGGCGGCAATGATCTGGAGCAGGCGCTTTCCCATGATTTCCCCGCACTAAAGCCGGTGCGCGTCGGCGGAATCAACTCTTTTCCGAGCACCCGGACGGTTCCCCGCCCGCGCCCCCCTTGTCGGTTTCGGCTCCCCGGTGCGGCGGAATCTTTCGGTTGCTTTATCCGGCGGGGGCGGGCCTAAACCTCGCGCCACGAGGAATCCGTCCGTTGATTCGTGAAAAACTGCTTCGCGATCCGGTCCATGATCTGATCGCGCTGGACCAGAACAACCCCGAGGACCGGGTGCTGCTGGCACTTGCGGACGCCCCCGAGTTGCAGCGGCTGAGGCGCGTGCGGCAAATGGGGCTTGCTTCGCTGGCCTACCAGGGTGCCGAGCACAGCCGGTTTTCGCACAGCCTCGGGGTGATGTGGATCGCCACGCGCATCCTGGACCGCCTCGGTCGGGAGCGTCGGCTGTCCACCCGGCAGCGGCTGGTGACCCGCTGCGCGGCCATGCTCCACGACACGGGACACGGCCCGCTGTCGCACGTCTTTGAACTGTTCCTGGGCACGCACCACGAGGACTGGACCCACCGGATCATCCGCGATCCGGGGAGCGGGGTGAACCGCATCCTGCGGGAGGCCGGGGACCGGCGCCTTCCGCGCGAGGTGAGCGACACGATCGCCGGGCGCAGCCGACCCGCGTTTCTTTCGCAGATCATTTCGTCCCAGCTGGATGCCGACCGGTTCGATTACCTGCTGCGCGACAGCCTGATGACGGGGGTCAAGTACGGCGTCTTTGACCTGGAGCGCATCCTGCACATCCTGCGCATCGATGCGACGGGCCAGCGCATCGTGATCGCGGGGAACGGCGTGATGCCCGTGGAGAAGTACCTGCAGGCCCGTTACGGTATGTACCTCCAGGTTTACCTGCACAAGACGGTGCGGGCGGCGGAAGCGCTCCTGGGGAAAACGCTTCTTCGGGCGGCCGACCTCGCGAGGAAGGGGACTCTGCCCGGAATCGCCCCCGACGAACCGATCGCCCGCCTCCTGCGGGACGGTGAACGCGTGAGCATGGAGGATTACCTGCTCTGCGACGACGACTCGGTATACTCGTGCCTGAAGCGCTGGCGGGGCGGGGCGGACCCGGTTCTGGCCGACCTGTCGGGGCGGATCCTGGACCGGCGTTTGTTCAAGACACTGGATGTGTCGCGGGTGACGGGGCTGGCCCGGCGCATGCGCGAGGCCGGCCGCCTGCTGCGGGACGCCGGACTCGACCCGCGCTATTATCTCATCCTGGATGAAAGTGGAAACGCCCCCTACAAACCCTATGACCCGACGCGGCCCGGAAGCGCGGCGCACATTCTCGTCGAGGAACCGGGCCGACCCGGCAAATTTGTGGACATCCACGACCTGTCGGAAGTGGTACGCGGCTTGACGCGCGCCGCGTTCAAGATCCGGCGGGCCGTTTTTCCGGCCGAGGATGGACACGGCCGCCCCCTGCGCGCGAAGATCGAGGCCATTTTCCGCGGCTGAAGGCGGCGCGACGCCGCCGCGCCTGCTAACGCACCTCGATGTCCACGTGGAGGATGTTGAAACCCACCTGCTCGGTACGCTCGCCGTAAATCCGCGTGACCTCGAAGGACTTCAGGGTTTCGTGCTCGTCCTCGGCTTTGTGAAACAGGGCCTGTCGCACGGCGTCGTCGAGGGCCTGCTGAAAGGAGAAATTGATGGACTTTCCCGTGAAACGCGGCATCGCGGACCTCCTTGCGCGTCCATTATATACCACGGCGTTTCACAAAAAGAAAGCGCCCTTCGCGGTAGTTCCGCGAAGGGCGCCCAATTGCGCGAATCCGGGCCGGAAATCCGTGCCTACCGGGTCTCCAAGCCGCCCAGGCCAAAGAGAATGAGGCCGCTTGCCTGTGCGGTTGACTGGAAACTGATGGAACGGATGCCCTTGGAAGGCTTGGGGTTTTTCCATGCAAACTCGTGGACCGCCCGCGGGATTTCACCGTTTGGCGCCTCGCTCCACACGACCGGGGCGACGGCACTGGCCCGCAGGTCATCCACGGGGAAGACATTCTGGGCGAGTTTCCAGTCGAAACCGGCAGTCGTGCCATCGTCGTAGGTGACCGTGGTGCGCGCGATGGCCGGGTTGGTTGCCCCGGGGACCGAGGCGGCCACGGCGAAGGCCAGCACGCCGGCTTTCCGGCCCACGGGAACATCCAACCGCGCGGGCCAATCCCCGGCGGGATTGTGGCGGCCGGCAAGGAGGACGGCCCTGGGATTCCCGGGTTCACCGGCAATCTGGTAACGGACCCGCCCCAGCGATTGCGCACCGACCGGGAGGGAACCCATCCCGCCCTTGCCGATGAGGCCGAGCCATTCCTTCGGATTGTTTTTGAGATCGAGGTTGGCGACGCCGCCCAGGTCAACGGTCCATCCGCCGGTTTTTCCGGCGGGGAGCAGGTTGGCCGACCACATCCGGGCGAACTCGGCCCGATAGTCCAGGTTCATCTTGTCGAACGGAACCGGGGCGCCGGTCCACGCTGCTTCGGCGGCCAGGAAGTAGGAGGCGTACTGGTCCGGGTTCTCCTCGAAACTGGTCTCGTCGAAGGAGTATCCGGCCCAGGTGGTCTGGAGGATTCCGAGGGTCCGCCCCAGCCGTTTGCCGGCCTCGACGGTTTCCTTCCGGGAGTCTTCATAGCGCCTCGCGCAGGCCTGGGTGAAGTTGATGATGTTCACGGGGTCGAACCAGGTTCCACCCACCGTATCGAAGCCGTTTGCGTTGAACACCTTGAGGCTGGTGAAGGCCTCCACGGCGGACGGGTCGTAGTGCCAGTCGCAGATGAAGATATCCTTTGGCAGGAGATCGCGGCGGCGCTGGGCTTCGGCCTTGCTTCCTGCAAGAGCCGAGTCTGGGGATTCCCCCGGAGCGATGAACATATCGCCCCAGATCATCGTTTCGACGCCACGCTTCTTGAGGAAGTCGTAGTAGTGCTTGATGTCGTTGAGGATAAGCTGTGTGGCCCCAACCTTCTTGTTGGCCGGCTTGTGGGGGAACCCCTCCATCGTGATCTCGTCTTTCCCGATGTGAAACCACTTGGGCCGGAAGAAGGTGATGACCTCGTCGTAAACGGCTTCGCAGATGCGATAGACTTCGGGATTGGACGGGTCGTACGAGTACGGCTCGTCCGGGTTGTCGGCCAGATGCCTGTAGACATCGTTGGAGATCAGCCACTCGCTGTGCCCCATGGTGTTGACGAGCGGAACAATCTCGATCCCCTGGCGCCGGGCCTCGTCGCGAACGGCGGCGGCGTCGACCTTCTCCATGCCGAACTTGGCGCTGTGGACCTTCTTGAGCGAGTCCCATTTGACGTACTCGCACTGGTAAACAAGCCAGTTGATCTTGAGGGCGCCCATGATGTCCCGCACCATCTTGACCTGGAGTTCGCGGGCGTCCTTGCCCGAGAAGAAATGGATGCCGCGGAATGGCAGCGACGGATAATCGTCAACCTCGCAGGCCCGCAGGTAAACCCGGTCGTTCTCCTGGCGAAGCAGCTGGCGGAGGGTCTTGAGGGCATTGGCGGCCCCTTCGGGTGTGGCTGCGGAAACCACGGCCGAATCGGCCGAGACCTTGACGCGATACTGCTCGCCGTTCTTTACCGGGGCGGGGAGGGCTTCTTTCGCAACGACCACCTGAATTGCCCCTGCAGGGGCGATCTTGGCGGAGGGTGCAACGCGGTCCCTGCGCAACCTGACACCGTAATCCTTGGCGATTTCGGCGGTGAAGGCGTCGAGTCCCGGGGCCAGTTTTGCGGCGTCCGCCGCGCCGGCGGAAACCAGGATTTTTGATTTCGGGCCGACGGTCATCCCGTCGGTTCCCCAGGTGACCTTCTTGGGGGTGGGGAAAATGCGGTCGGTACCCTTGGCCGGCTTCAGCATGTCACCCTCAGGGGTGACGGCGGCCTTGGATTCGATTGCTTGCGGGGAGGCCGAACGGGCCGCCGGAAAGCGCATCTCGACGGTGTAGGTGAAGGGCTTGCCTTCGGGAATCCCTGATTCGAGCACGCCCAGGAAGTAATGGGGTCGGACCAGGGACCACTTGTTGATGCGGTAGTCGAGAACGCCGAGTTTGCCGTCCCCGGTGATGTTGATGGAAACCGGCCCGACACGGGTGTCGATCTCGATTTTCTCGATGTCGACGGCGATGTCGGCCCCGGGCCGGTCGCCCGACCGCGGGACGCTGGGCGCAACTCCCGACTCAACTTTTCCGCCCCTGGTCACCTTGTAGGGGCGCCCGGAGAGCCACAGCGGGTGCAAGCCTCCGATGCGGTGCTCCAGGAATGCGATGGCGCTGGTCGTCATCCGGGATTCGCAAGTCATGCGGAAGACGCGACCGGGCAACACCTCGATGACCTGCGTCCCCTCGAAGGTGCCTTCCTTGTCGCGCAGGGGAACACTGACGCGCTTTCCGCCGTCTGGCAGGTCGGTTGCGGTGGCGCGTTCGAGTGCGCGCCGGTCATCCCCGTAGCCATAGTAGCGGCCGTCCCACTTGGGTTTGACGACGAAGAAGGTGCTCTGATCGGTGAACGGCACGCCGTCGAGAGAGATGGCAACGACCTCGTTGCCGCCGAGAACGACGCGAAGACCGTCCTTTTCCAGAACTGCCATTTTGGGGTCGGGCAGTTTGTAAGCCATGGTGACTCCCGCCAACGCAAGGGTGGCGACCAGTGAAACTGTTTTCTTGAGCCGCACGGATGGGCCTCCGGTTCGGTTGTGATCCACCCGGACGCGCCATGGTTGCGCGCCGCAGGTGATTTGAAGCCGCTTTCTGGAGGTGCGAATTGAATGGCACAAGGGAAATGATACGCCCTCGAAATAAGTTGGTCCGGGGACTAGAGGCGGAATTGCTTCAAGACGGAAAGCGGGTAGAACGAGTCCCGCCAACGAACCCCGCCCCGGACCAGCGTGAGAACCATGGAGCGCAGGATGGCAAAGGCCAGCAGGAGCACGCCCAGGGGGCCGACGAACGCCATCCAAAGCGGTGAGCGGCTGATCATGCTGACCGCGGCGCCAACGAGCGGCTGAAATCCGAGGGCAACAAGCCCGCAGAGAAACCGCGCGGGCAGGGGGCCGACGAACATCCCCACCCAGGGCCAGAACCAGACCAGCAAGAGCGCGGTGACCCCGGCCACGGTGCGAACGGGGCTGTAGCCCAGGGCGGCGAACGCGTTTTTCTCCAGGCCGCGGATGGTGCCGGCGAGCGAGTCCTGCCACCGGATATGCACCATGCCGCGCCCGAGGGCAACCCGGAGGCGGCCTCCGGCGTGTTTCACGATCTTGCCAAGCCCCACATCGTCGATCACCTGGAGACGGAGGAACCGGTGGCCTCCCACCTGTTTGTACAGGGAGCGGCGGACCATGTTGAATGCCCCCACGCCAATGAAACCGCTGGACCGATCGTCGGCCGCTTTCCACGGGGAATAGGCGCTGGCAAAAACCTGGCCGAAAGCCAGTATCATGATCCGTTCACCCGGCGTTTCGGTAAGGAAGTCCGGAAACACGGAAAGCATGTCCGCCTTTTCGGCGACAAGAAACCCGACGGCCCGCTGGAGTGAGGAGGGTTCGAAAAGGACGTCGCCGTCGGTGAAGAGGATGAAATCCCCGGTGGCCGCCGCCGCACCCACCGACATGGCGTTGCATTTGCCAAGCCATCCGTCCGGCACCCCGGTGACATGAATCACCTGAAGGCGACCGGCGGAGGAAGCGGCGATCCCGTCCATGATGGCCCCGGTGGCGTCGGCGGAGCGGTCGTTGACCGCGATGATCTGGAGATCGGGGTACTGCTGGGCAACCAGGCTCTCCAGGCAGCCGCGGATGGCGTTTTCCTCGTTCCGCGCGGCGATAACCACGCTCAGCCGGGGCAGGACGGCCGGGGGGGCGGGAACCGGAAGGCCGGCGAGGTCGGGCAGGCGCTTCATCCCCCGAATTCCGCGCAGCACGAGAATTACCCAACCGGCAAACAGCACTATGGCCACGAGAAGGATCATCGGCTTGCGGAAGGACTACAGGTCCGGGGAAAAGTCCACGCAGGAATCGCGCAGAAGCACGGATTGCTTGAAAGGGGCCCAAGCGCTCCCCCACTATGGGCGGACCATGCCCGATCCCATCCACTCATCGCTCCCGGAATTCCAGCTCGACCTGAACCCGGACCGGCGGCGCGAATTCGCCCAGGAACTGAACCGGCGCCTTGCGGCGGCCCGGGCGCACCACGTGCGGCTTTGCCACGAGAAGGGCGGGCGCAAGAGCTGCAGCCGGCTGGCGGCCGACATGGACGAGATCCTCCGGAGTGTTTACGACTGGCTGGTGGAGGAGACGCGCCCCGGCAGGAACGAGTACGGGCGGCTGGCCGTCGTGGCGCAGGGCGGCTACGGACGCGCGGTGATGAACCTGCACTCGGACGTGGACTTGCTGTTCCTCATGCCGGAAAACCCGACGCCGGTGGAGCAGGGCTTCGTGAGGAGTTTCCTGTACCTGCTGTGGGACCTGAACAAGCTGGACCTGGGCTACGCGGTGAAGCGCCCCACGGAGGCCCTGCAGGCCGTGGGGCTGGATCTCGACTCGACCACGGCGCTGATCAACCTGCGGCTGGTCGCGGGAAACCAGGGCGCCGTGGACGACCTGGTGGCGCGGCTGGAGAAACAGGTGCGCGGGCCGGGGCGCAAGTGGTTCGTGGAGAGCAAGATTGCCGAGGCCCGAAACCGCCGGGAAAAGTACGGCAGTTCGGTCTACCTGCTGGAGCCCAACCTGAAGGACGGCGAGGGCGGGCTTCGCGACATCCACTCCCTTCAATGGCTTTCGTACGTGCTTCTCGGTTCGAGCAGCCTGGAAACGCTTGTGGAGAAGGGCGTGTGGGAAAAGGAGGAACTGGCGCGGGTGGAGCAGGCGATGGACTTCGTGCTGGCCGCCCGCACGCTGCTGCACGAGGCGGAAGGGCGCAAGGTGGACATGCTGACCTTCGACAAGCAGCCGTCGGTGGCCAAAGCCCTGGGTTATCGCAGCGATGAGCAGTTGCTGGCCGAAGAAAAAATGATGAAGGACTACTACCTGAACGCGCGCAGCGTGGACCGCTATTCGCAGAAGGCGACGCGAATCCTGACCGTGCGCGCCAGGTCGCTGCTGGGCGGGATGATGGATGTGATCCGCCGTCGGAGCGTGGACCGGAACTACCACACCAAGGGCGGCGTCCTTTTCCTCCGTGACGGCCGCGCGGGGCTTTTCCAGGGGGAGCCGTGGCGGGCCATGGAATGCTTCTGGGTGGCGGCAAACCAGGGGGTGGTGCTGAGCGAGGAACTCAAGGACTCCCTGATCGCCGCCCACGGGGTGACGGACACGGACGATTTCCGGGAGTCGGCAAAGTGCCGTGACTATTTCATGAAGGTGCTGGGGCTGAAGAAGGGGGCGGCCCAGGGCATCCACGCCATGCACGAGACGGGCATCCTGGGCGATTACATGCCGGAATTCCGCAAGCTGTTCTGCCTGGCCCGCATCGACCATTACCACCGCTACACGGTGGACGAGCACCTGATCAAGACGCTGGAGGTGAGCGAAGCCCTTCTCAGCGGCGCGCCCGACCAGAGGGCGGAACTGGTGCAGGCGGCGCGGAGCGTGAAACGGTGGGACCTGCTGAACCTCTCGCTGCTCCTTCACGACATCGGCAAGGGCGAGGGTCACGGCCATGTGCTCCGGGGGGCGATCCTGAGCCAGAACATGACCCAGCGCATGGGCCTGGAGCCGGACGAGCAGGAGGTGGTGAGGCAGCTGATCCTCCAGCACCTGCGGATGGCGCACATCTCGCAGCGGCGCGACCTGGAGGACCCGAACGTGATCGGGCAGATGGCGGCCCACGTGCCCGACCCGGAACTGCTGAAGATGCTCTACCTGCTGACCTACTGCGACACCAGGGCGGTGGGCCCGAACACCTGGAGCGACTGGAAGGCCATGCTGCTTTACGACCTGTTCCGGAAAACCACCCTGGTGCTGGAGGGAAAAAACCCGATCGCAGCGGTGAGCGATGAGATGCGGGCCCGGCTCGCCAGGGAAATCGGCGAAATCGCCGGGGACGGCGCGGACCCGGAACGCATCGAGCAGTTCGTGAACAACGCGCCGCCCAAGTACCTGAGCCTCAACCCGCCGGAGAAGATGACGCGCCACATGGCGATGCTGGAGCACCTGGACGAGGAGAACCGGATCTACTGGGAGATCGAGGAACCCCCGGGGATGAACTACACGGAGATCACCGCGGTGTCGTTCGACCGGCCCGGTTTCATGAGCTGCGTGTGCGGTGCGCTGTCGAGCAAGGATGTGAACATCCTGAGCGTCCAGGTCTTCTCGACGAAGGATGGTTTCGCCATCGACACATTCCAGGTGACGGACCTGCGGGGGAACAAGCTGCCCCACGGGTTCCGCCTGGACCGGTTGCGGACGGACCTGAACCAGGTGCTGCTGAAGAAGGTGAAAGTGACCGAGAAATTCCCGGTGAGGCGCAAGGGCAAGTCCGCGCGGCCGGATTTTTCGGCGGTCAAGCCGTCGCAGATCCTGTTCGATCACGAGTCAACGCCCGATTTCACGATCGTGGAGGTGAAAACTTACGACCGCCCCGGACTCCTGTACGAGATCACGAACGCGTGCGCGGAAAACGGCAACTACATCCACCTGGCCATGATCACGACCGAGGCATACCGGGTGGTGGACGTGTTTTACCTGACCGACTTCGAATTCAACAAACTGGATCCGCCCCAGGTGAAGAAACTGCAGAAGGCGCTGGAACCAATCCTGGCCTGACGCACGGCGGCTAGAAGGTCACGGAGAGATCGTCGGCCGTGTCGGGCAGGCCGTCCGGCCCGTCGGACCGGATCGAGACGCTTTTATTCGGGGACCCCGGCAGCGGCGTGACGACCAGCCTGTAGTCGTTGCCCCAGGGATCGGCAAACGGCCGGGCGGGATTGGTCACGGCGACATAAGGGCCGCGCCAATTGCGAACCCCGGCAGGCTGCCGGATAAGCGCATGGAGGCCCTCGGCGGCCGTGGGATACCGGCCGACATCGGCGCGGAACGCGGAGAGCGCCTTACCGCAGCCGACGGCGCTTGACGCGGCGGCCACCGACCGCGCCCCCCTTGGCGCACCGGTGTTGGCCGGCCAGGCACCGCCCCGGATGGCGGAGCGGGCCGCGGACGGACCCGCCCCCGCGGCCGTCCTGCCGGATCCCATGGCATTGCCCGGAACAGCCGGTGACGGGGCGTTTCCTTCGATGACGGCCGCCGAAGCAGACCGCGCGGTGATGGTGGCGCTGGTGGCGTAACCGAATCCCGGCGCACAAAGGATGAGAACCACCGCCAGGGCTGCCAGCGTTGGCTGACGCGGACCGTCTTGGAACTGGATCATGGTTTCTCCGATTGGATTATGGAACATAAACCGGCCCGCGGCCACGCACCATTGTCGCCAACCCGCCAGTGCCGGCAGCCAGGCCCCGGAGATTTCACGCGCTGTTCAGGGCGTCGTAACAGAGGTACACGATGCTTTGGTACACCTGTCCGGTGGCCGCGGTCATGCCGATCTCACAGGTGCGGCAGGTGGAGTAGAAAGCGGTCGGTTCCTTGTTTGCGGCGGCTGCCTCGGCAAAAGCGCCGACCTCGGCCCCTTCCATGCGCGTGGCCGAGCGTGTGAGCTCGGGCAGGCTGAACCCCTTGTCTCCCGCGAACCCGCAGCATTCGGCGTGGATCGGGACGGTGACACTCTCGGCGAACGCGGAAGCGACCTCGCGGAGCGGCTCCAAGCCGCCGATCTTGACCAGGGTGCAGGTTGGATGAAGGACGACCTGGCGCCGGATTTTCGGCCAGGCGTCGCGCGATGGAAGAACGAAGCGCGCCATGAAGGAGGGGAAATCGTGGAACTGGAGTGCCTTCCACTGGGCCAGGGGAACGCGCCCGAGAATTCGGTCCCCGGTCATCAGGTGCCCGGAACAGGGCGACGTGTCGCAGAGAACCGGAATTCGCCCGCCATCGGAAGCCTTGTGAAGCAGGGCGACGGTGGCCGCCAAGGCATCGGCGGACGCCTGGTAGAAGCCCTTGCTGAAGAAGGGCTGGCCGCAGCAGGTGTCCTGGATTCCGCGCGGGATGATCACGGTCCATCCGCACTTTTCCAGCACATCCACGACGGCCTGCGCCACGCCGACGGTGGCTCGCTCGCCCGGCAGGCGCCCCATGCTGCGCGTCAGGCACGAGGCGTAATAGACCACCCGGCGGTCTCCGGAGGCGGCTTTGGCCCTGGGGGACGGCAGGCGCGGCGCCGGGCCGGGCAGCGGCATGTTTTCGGGCAGGCGCGGGAGGGCCCCGTTGCTCATGCGGTGCATCATTCCGGACGCGATGCGCGCGACGGCGAAACCGGGCCTCCCGGTGAGGCGGATAAAGCGCAGTCCGATTCGCGCGCCCATGGCGGCCCATCCGTAATGGCGGGCGATGAACCGGGCGACCTTGCGGGCGGTCGGGCTAGCGGCCTCGGCGCGCAGGTTCTTGACCATCGCGCCGGTGTCGATCTTCACGGGGCATGCCGTGGAGCACATGCTGTCCCCGGCGCAGGTGTCCAGGCCGTCGTACTGATACTCCTGCCGCAGTTCCCGCACGATGGCCTGCGACTCGGGATCGCCGAGTTTGGCGAGGCGCGTCATTTCGCGGCGCACGGCGATGCGCTGGCGTGGCGTGAGGGTGAGGTCTCGCGACGGGCACTTCGGTTCGCAGAATCCGCATTCGATGCACTTGTCGACGACCGGGGTGACGACCGGCATCACCTTCAGGTCGAGCAGGTGCACCTTGGAATCTCGGTTCAGGATGACACCCGGGTTGAGAACGCCCTTCGGGTCGAGGAGTTGTTTGACCTTCCACATCAGCCCGGTCAGTTCGGCGCCCCATTCCAGTTCCACAAAGGGTGCGATGTTGCGGCCTGTTCCGTGCTCGGCCTTGAGCGAACCATCGTACTTGCGGACAATGAGCTGTGTCAGGTCATCCATCAGGTCGGAATAGCGGACCACCTGTGCCTCATCGGAGAAATCGTTGCAGATGACGAAGTGAAGGTTTCCGTCCTTGGCGTGGCCGAAAATAATGGCGTCGTTGAAGGCGTGCCTGGCGAACAGTTCCTGAAGGTCAACGATGCATTCGGCGAGCCTTGACGGGTGAACGGCGACATCCTCGATGAGAACGGCCGTTCCCATCTCGCGCATGGCTCCGACGCTGGGGAAGAGCCCCTTGCGCATGTGCCACAATTCCTCCTGGGCCACCGGGTCCCTCGTGAACTCGGCCGGGACCAGCAGCTGGTAGCGCGCGAGAATTTCGGCGGCCGCGCGCAGGCGGACGGCGAGTTCGGACTCCTCCTCCTCCTGGAACTCGATCAGCAGGGCGGCGCAGTTTCCCCGGGGCTGGAAGGGGTACTTCATCTCCGCGGCCACGGAGAGCATGGCCGCACGGTCCATGATTTCCAGAACCGCGGCCCCGGCCTCGGCCAGGGGGGCGATGGCGGCGCCCGCGTCGGGCAGTTCGCGGAAGTACACGAGGGCCGTGGCCTTGAGCGGTTTGTCGGGCAGGGTGTCGAGGGTGATCTCTCCGATGAAACCCAGGGTCCCCTCGCTCCCGATGAGAAGGTGGGCCAGGATGTCCACGGGCTTGTCGAAATCGACAAACGCGTTCATGCTGTAGCCGCAGGTGTTCTTGATGGAGAACTTGCGGCGGATGCGGTCGCGGAGTTCCGGGTTGGACAGGATCTGGCCGCGTATCTCCTGGAGCCCGTTCCACAGGGCGGGGCGCTCGCGGTGGAGGATGGAATCGGGGTCAACCTGGCTGGTGTCGAGGTAGAAACCGTCCGCAAGGACCATCTGGATCGCGGACATGGTGTGGTAGCTGTTATGGCGGACTCCGCAGCACATTCCCGACGCGTTGTTCGCGGCGATGCCGCCCATCATGCAGGCGTTGATGGAGGCGGGGTCCGGACCGATCCTTGCGCGGTGGCTGGCCAGGTGGGCGTTGACGTGCGACCCGACAGCGCCGGGCTGGGCGGCCACGCGTTTGCCCCCGTCCAGGATTCGGATATCTTTCCAATGATAGGCGACGTCCACGAGAATCCCATCCGTGACGGCCTGGCCGGAAAGGGAGGTTCCGGCCGCGCGGAATGTCAGGTGGAGGCCGTTCGTGCGGCAGAATTCGAGCAGAATCTGGATCTCGTGGTAGTCGCGGGGGCGGACCACCACCACGGGGGTCAGACGGTATATGCTGGCGTCACCGGCGTAGGCGGTGCGTTCGATGAGGCGGCTGAGGACCCGGTCCCACCCGATACTGGCCCGCAGCCCGTTGATGATCTGTTCGTTTGTCAGCGGCTGGTTCATGGCAAGCGAGTTTCATCACGGCGAAATCGCCGGTGTAAAGTCTCCCTTTTGCGCAAAAGCATGTTCACCGCCTGCCGGCGGTGCCGGTGGATTCCGGAACCCCGGGGGCAAGACAAAAGGGATGGTTGTCTTGTCCGAACCGATCTGGACAGGATACCCTCAAACCATGGGCAACCGGGCATCACTGATTTTCGGCGCACTTTCCGTGCTCGCCGTTCTTGCGGTCGGATTGGTCCTTGCCCGGGTCCGGATCCCGGCCCCATTCCCCGGTTCCCGCCCCCCCCGCCTGCTGGTGGAACTCGACCCGCCCGCGGAAAACCCGCACCCGATGTTCCTCGTGGCCAGTCTGCCGGTTCCGGCCGCGCCGGACCCGCGCCCGCAGAGCGCCGCCGCAGATCCGCGCCCGGTGGAAGCGACGCCCACTCCCCCGCCCCCGCCGCTTCCGCCCGAGGTGCGCGACGAGTTGGAACAGGAGAAGAAAGGCTTGCTGGCGAAACTGGAAAAGGAACGCGGTTTCGCGTCGAGCGTAGTGGAAAAGGCGGCACGGGAACTCCCGCCGCCGCCGCCGAGGCCGTCACCGAGGACCGGCCCGGGTTCCGTCGGGGTCATCCGGGAACTGGACCTGTCGGGATACCCGGATGAGGTCCGCACGGATGTCATGCAGCGCTATCGCCTGCGCATCGTCCGGAAGTACGTGTCCGGGAAATCCAGGCAGTCATTCCTGAGCAGCGCGGCAACCGACGGGTCCGACCGGTTCTTCGCGACGCCAGACCACCCGCCGGGGATTTACGAAGTTTTTGAGCTGTCGCGGGAATCGGTTGCCGCCATGAGCCGGCTGGAGGAATCGGAATTGAAACGCCGCGGACTGCCCGTGGACAGGACACGGGTGAAACGGGTTGTGTTTGGAATCGTGGAGACGGGCGGGACATTCGATCTGGGGGTGAAGGCGTTTGAATGGGAAGGCATCCCCTGAATCCCGCGCAACAACCCAACCGTTGTTTAAGTTTAAGTTGACTCCAATCTCTCCGATGGAGAAACTTATTCCGGGTGCATGTCATGATCTCCCGGTGCCAAATCAATCCCCTTCCCCGATGGATTATGACGGGGTTGTTTCTTGCCTGTTCATTTGCCACCCGGGCCGCTGATTTCCCACCAGCAGACCACGCGGGCTCCGACCTCGTTCTTGCAGATGGAGACGTCATCTGGGGCACCCACACGGGCATTTCCACCTTTCGCCTCACAACGGGGACGGTGGCCCGGGTTGCTCCCTTTGACGGAACCGATGCGGCAACCGGAATGGTGGAGATTCACGCCGACCATATGGATCTCCAGGGCGGCCTGGATGCCACCGGTTCGGGTTATACCGGTGGCGCCGGCGGGGGCGGGGGCGGGAGTTGCCTCCAGCCTTGTTTTGGGGTTTTTGTTCCCGGAGGATCCGCCGGAGGAATCGCCGGGCAACCGGATTACCCGGCCTCAGGCTGTCAGGGTGGGGACGGACTACCTTCGATTGTAAGCCGGGCCGGGATTTCCACATATATGTGCTCTCCGGGTGCCGCCGGAAGCGGCGGGCATGGCGACGGCCCCTTTGGCGGCCAGATGGCGGGCGGCGCGGCCTTTCATCCGGGAGGATACGCCGCCCCTGAAACCAACGGGGACACCACCACGGACCGCTCCACCCGCATGGGCAGCGGAGGGGGCGGACAAGCCGGAGCCAACGGCGTATGCGATATGTCCGGTTACCCGGCTGGCGGTTGCGGTGGTGGTCGCGGCGGTGGGATAATTCGGCTTTTCCCGGTACGGGAATTCGTCCTTCGATCGGGTGCCTGTCTGTCCGCCAATGGAACGCTTGGGGAACTCGGATATTTTGGTCCGGGCGGGTACGCCGGCACTGGCGGCAGCTGCAGCCAGAAACACTTAGGCGGAAGGGGTGACATGTTCAGCAACGGGAATGGCGGGGCCGGAGGAGGAATCCTGCTCGACCTGACCAGGACAACCGTCAACCTGGTCGAACCCGCTGCAAGTCTCCTCACGACCGGTGGGGACAGTCCGGCGACGGGCGGAACTCTCAAGGTGTTCCATGCGTCACCCGCGTTCCCAACGGACAACCTGAACATCCAGGCCGGGCGCGTTTTCTTGTCGGGTCCGACCGCCGCCACGGGGTGGGAAATTTACGAGTAACCGGTCGCCGGAATTCCCGGAAAAGGCCCGGCACGCAGTCCGGCCTTGGAAACCCCTTGCATCGGCGTCCGCGGCGGGCAAATTAGTGCCTTGTTGGTTCAAAGAACCGTGGCTGGCAGCAGAAAATCGGGGACAGCCAATCCAACTGGCGTTGAGACGACGGTTGGCATTGTAATTCTGTCGTTTCTTTTCGCGGCCGGGACGCTAATCTGGCGACAGCAGTACCGTTTTGACCCGAACCTGTATCGGGCCAACGCCGCCGAATCCACGACCGCCGCGCCGGCTTCCCATGGTGCTGACGGCGACTTGCTCGGAAACCTTGTGCCCCAGGGTTACGCCGCGTTTGGCCCGGCAGAAACATTCGACCGGAACACGCTGTCCGACAAGATCGACGGCAAGGCGGAACTCTACCTGGAGTCCGGCGTGGTCGGCATGGTCTGCCGACGGTTTGCGGACAGCAAGACGCCTTCGGCGTGGTTCGAGGTGTTTGTTTACGACATGGGCAACCCGCTGAACGCATTCGCCGTGTTCAGCAACCAGCGCCGGGCCGATGCCGGGGAATCGGAAGTCGCGCCGTTTGCCTACAATGCGGGCGGCAGCCTTTTCCTGGTTCACGGACGCCACTACCTGGAGATTCTTCCCTCGGAAACCGGCGGTGGCATTGTCGCCGCGGTTGAGCAAAGCGCCCGGAAGTTCATCGCGTCCACCCCCGCGCAGAAGGAAAACGGCCCCTCTCCCCTGGAATTGCTTCCCCCGGAGGGACTGATCCGCGGGTCCGTGACGCTCCTGCTCAAGGATGCTTACGGTTTTGACAAGCTGGACAACGTCGTTTCCGGGGACTACCTCGTTGACGGAACGACGACCACGGCATTCCTTTCGCGCCGTGAAAGTGCCACGTCGGCCAGCGAGCTTGCCGGCGCCTATCACACGCTCCTGGTCCGGGACATGGGGGCCGAAAAGGTCACGCTGACCACCTCCACGGTTCCGGGTCTGCTCGTCGCCAACGTGCTTGGAGATTATGAACTGGTGTTCGCCACCGGCGACCGCCTGGCCGGAATCCACGCAGGGAAGGACCTTGCCGCGGCGGAGAAACTTGCCCGACGCCTCCACCGGGCTGCGGGCGGGGGGAAACCATGAACGAGAAACGCCTTTCGCCGGACTCGATGACCCGCCGCCGATTCCTGGAACGGACTGTCAAGGCGGGCGCCGCGCTTGCGGTCACCGGCGGTGTCGCCCGGTTCGCATACGATCCGGACGGCCCGGGTCCGGGTGCCCAAACCGCGCAGAAAATCGTGCTTCCGGCGTTCACCGTGGCCGGAGACGGCCCGCGCATGGCGATTGCGCGGGGCGGCGAACGAACGGCCGCGCTGGACAAGGCGCTGGAGGCCCTCGGGGGGCTGGGCCGTTTCATCCGCAAGGGCGACCGGGTGCTGCTGAAGGTGAACGCCGCGTTCGCCACCCCGGCCATCCTGGGAGCCACCACCCACCCGGACCTTGTGCGCCACCTCGCGGGATTGTGCCTCAAGATGGGAGCCGCCGAAGTGCGGGTTTCCGACAACCCGATCAACGACCCCGACAGCTGTTTCCGCCTGACGGGAATCGCCGAGGCCGCCGAGAAGGCCGGTGCGCGCGTGATCCTCCCGCGCCCCGGAGCGTTCCGGCCCTTCACGCTGGAAGGTGCGGCGCTAATCCGGGACTGGCCGCTGCTCCACGGCCCGCTCGACGGCATCACCAGGGTGATCGGGATGGCCCCGCTCAAGGACCATCACCGCAGCGGCGCGTCGATGACCATGAAGAACTGGTACGGGTTGCTGGGCGGCAGGAGGAACGTTTTTCACCAGGACGTGCACACGATCATCTCGGAACTGGCGCGGATGATCCGGCCCACGCTGGTGGTGCTGGATGCCACGACGACGATGATGAGCAACGGCCCGACCGGCGGATCCACGGCCGACCTGAAGCCGACAAACACGATGATCGTGAGCACCGACCAGGTGGCCGCGGATTCCTTCGGGGCGACGCTGCTGGGTCGTTCCCAAACCGACCTGCCGTTTATCGCCAAGGCCGCCGAGGCCGGCTGCGGAACGGCAGACTACGCATCCCTGAAACCGGCGGAGGTGACCGCGTGAACATTCTCCACGTCCGCCGGATCTCCCAGGCTTTCTTCCTCGCGCTGTTCCTGTGGTTCTGCATCGCGTCCACCTTTGGCACGGAGTGGTGGCAACTGCGCGGCTGGCCGGTAAACCTGATCCTTCAGCTCGACCCGCTGGTCGCGGTGGGCACGCTGCTCACCACGCACACGCTCTACCGGGGTCTCCTTTGGGCCGCGGTCACGGTCGCGGTCACCATCGTTTTCGGCCGCGTTTTCTGCGGCTGGGTCTGCCCGTTCGGCACGATGCACCAGTTCCTCGGCTGGCTGGTGACGCGCAAGAAGAACGCCAAGGGGAAGATGGAGGCTAACCGGTTCCGCCGGTGGCAGGTGCTGAAGTACTTCATCCTGCTGGCGCTCCTGGCCGGTGCGGCATTTCCGGTCACGGGCATGGCGACCCTTCAGACCGGGCTGCTGGACCCGATTCCGCTTGCGCACCGGTCGGTGAACCTGGCGCTGCTTCCCGTAGCCGAGCGGATGGGACTTCACCTTTCGGCGGCGCCGCGCAACTACGAGGGTGCCTGGATCATCGGCGCCGTGTTCCTCGCCGCGCTGATGGCCAACTTCGCCATTCCGCGGTTCTTCTGCCGCTTCCTCTGCCCGACGGGGGCGCTGCTCGGACTGTTGAGCCGCTTCGCCATTTTCCGGATCGTGAAGACCGACAGCGCCTGCACCCATTGCGACCTTTGCGAGTCGAACTGCGAGGGGGCGGCGGATCCGGGTGACCGGCTGCGGCTGAGCGAGTGCGTCATGTGCATGAACTGCACGGACAATTTCTGCCTGCGGAATTTCATCAAGTACCGGGCGCAAGAATCCGCGGAACCGGACATTCCCGCCCCGGACATGGGCCGCCGCGCCGTGCTGTGGTCGCTGGCATCGGGCGTGCTGGCCGTGCCGATGCTGAGGATCGGCGGAGCCGTCGGCGCCAACTGGAACCCGGCAACCGTCCGCCCGCCGGGATCGCTGGCCGAGGAGGATTTTCTCGAGCGCTGCATCAAGTGCGGCCAGTGCATGCGGGTCTGCCCGACGAACATCATCATGCCCGCCGGTCTTGACCACGGATTCGAATCGGCGTGGACGCCGGTCCTGAATTTCCGCATCGGCACCAGCGGCTGCCAGCTGAACTGCACGGCATGCGGCCACGTGTGCCCGACGGCTGCCATCCGGCCGCTCACGCTGGACGAGAAGCACGGCACCGGGAAACATGAGGCCGCGGGCCCGCTGCGGATCGGCACGGCCTTCGTGGACCGCGGCCGCTGCCTGCCGTGGGCGATGGACACCCCCTGCATCGTGTGCCAGGAGAATTGCCCGGTCACCCCGAAAGCCATTTTCATCCGCGACATTTACAACGCGGTCCGCGGTGCGGCTTTCCAGGTCGCCTCCGTGGATGCCGGGAGGATCCGGGTGACCGGGGGCGCGATGCCGGCGGGGCGCTTTGCCACCGGGGACTATTTCGTGGCGGCGGTCCAGTCGCCCGGACGGCGCTGGCGGGTGACGGCGAACACGGCCGACACGCTGACCCTTTCCGATGACGCCGCCGTGAAGGCCGGAGACGAGATCGAGATCCAGGTGCACCTGATGGCGCCGTGCGTGGATATCTCGAAGTGCATCGGTTGCGGTGTGTGCGAACATGAGTGCCCGGTCAGCGGACTGCGCGCGATCCGGGTCACCGCCGAAAACGAGTCGCGAAACAAACGCAGCTCATTAACCCTCAGGAGGGCCAGCGCATGAAAGGCATGGATGGAAAAGGATTGTCGCGCCGCGGCTTCATCGCGGGCGCGGGAATGGCGGGCGTGGGTACCGTGCTGGGCATGACCGGCATGGCAAACGCGCAGACGCCGAGTTACACGCCGGCCCCGGCGTCGTCCGGTGGCACGGCCGGCATCACGGGAGTCCCGGCGGGCGCCCGGGTCCCCACCCGCCCCTTCGGGAAAACGGGGCAGCAGGTTTCGATCCTCTCCATGGGCGGCATGTACGACATCCCCGGCAACCAGGCCATGCTGAAAAAGTGCCTCGACTGGGGCGTGACGTACTGGGACACGGCCAACGGGTACGGGGGCGGGAAGAGCGAGACGGGCATCGGGATGTTCTTCGAGAAGTTCCCCGAGGAGCGGAAGAAGGTGTTCCTGGTCACGAAGTCGGGAAAACGCGATCCGGCGGGCCTGACGCAGCTCCTGGAAACATCGCTCCAGCGCATGAAGACGGACCACATCGACCTTTTCTTCGTGCACGGCATCAGCAGCATCAAGGAGGTGAACAGCCCCGAGACCAAGGCGTGGGCGGAGAAGGCGAAGGCGGACAAGAAGATCCGTTTCTTCGGTTTCAGCACGCACAGCAACATGGAGCAGCTGCTGCAGGATGCCCCGGCGCTCGGGTTCATCGACGGGATCATGCTGACCTACAACATCCACCTGATGGACACGGACCGGATGAAACGGGGCGTTGAGGCCTGCCAGAAGGCCGGGATCGGGCTGACCGCGATGAAGACGATGGCCGGCGGCCCGGTGAAGCCGGACAACGCGGCGGAAATGAAGATTGCCGACCACTTCCTGAAGAAAGGGTTCAGCCAGCAGCAGGCGAAGCTGAAGGCGGTGTGGCAGAACGAGGCGATTGCGGCCATCTGTTCGCAGATGCCGAACCTGGCCGTGCTGACGGCGAACACGGCGGCGGCGGTCGACCCGTCCAAACTCGCGGACGCGGACCTCCGGGTCCTGCGGGAATACGCCGCGGCCACCTCGGGGACCTACTGCGCCGGATGCCACCATCTGTGCGAATCGGCGGCGGGATGCGACAGCGCGGGCATCGCGGACGCGATGCGCTACATGATGTACCACACGAGTTACGGGGACACCCATCACGCCCGCCAGTGTTTCGCCGAAATGGGCGCGGAAGCCCGCGCGGCCCTGGCGTCGGCGGACCTGGGCGCGGCCCAGGCCGCCTGCCCGCGCGGCCTTCCCGTGGCCGACGTGGTCCGGGAGGCGTTCCAGGTGCTGGGGTAGTCCGCCCGGCGGAACGAAATGACGGCGGCGGCAATCCCCAAGCGGGGTTGCCGCCGTTTTCTTTGTGCCGGCGGCTCACGCCCCCGGGCGGGATTCCCGGGTGAAACGCCGTGAACCCGGAGGGCTAGTAAACCGAATAGTCCGCAATCCCCGCCGGGGCGTAATCCCCCACTTTCACGAATTTCACGGCATCGGCCGACACGAAAAGGCCGGCAACGGCCAAGTCCGTGAGGGTCACGAATCCGCCGGTCCCGCCCGCGAAATTGTGGGTTCCGAGCAGGTTCCACTGACGCCCGTTGAGCGTCTGGTCCCTGATACTCGTCGATTCCCCCTCGTTGTGGTGAATCAGGTAGGTCGCAGCCGTCGTGCGGTTCAGGTCGGCCACCCACCAGGCGTACACCTCAAAGCGTCCGCTGACCAGGTTCGGTGTCCAGGTGACCGAGGCCGTGCCGCTCCCCGCGGTCTTCACGAGGGAATTGCGGTCGTAGAATCCCGGGTTTGAGGAGGGCCCCCACGCGCCGCTGACGGCGCACTCCGCATCCGCGTTGTCCACGATGTTGGACGGCACCACGGCCCAGCACATCTGGTTGAGACGCTCGGTCCCGTCGGAGGGGTGGTTGACGATCTGGGGGCTTTGCCCGGCGATCCAGCATTCGGTGCTTCCGCCGCCGTCGTAGTTGATGGCGCGGTCACATCCCAGGTCGAGCATCAGGCGCGCCAGTTCCGTGGCGGTCATCCCGACGCTCCACGCGGGCTGGCGCCCATCCACGGTGACGAGGAACACGCGGCGAGTCGCGGTCACCCAGCCCAGCGCCGTCCGGGGGTTGCGGACATCGGTGTTGATCCCGCTGCCGCTGGCGGTGTCGGTCTGCTCGACCGCCTCGGTCACGTCCACCGTGCCGCTTGTGACCAGGTTCGGGGCCCCGCCCATTCCGTCGATCACGCGCGCCCAGTCCGGCTCGGCGGCGGGGTTGGGCGTATCCGAACCGTCGAGCCGGCAGCCGACCAGTGCGGCGTTGTGGCCGCCCCACATGCCGAAGGTGGAGCGTGGCGGCCGCCACGAGGCATTGTGGGCGATAACCTGCCCGTCGATCGCCAGGTAACTGTAGGCGCCGCCGGCGCCGGTGGTGTCGAAGTAGCCCCCGTTCACCGAGGCGATTGCTTTGACCCGGGCGGCCATGGAACTCACCACCTCGCGAGCCGGGTAATTGAGCGAGCGGACCGGCGTCAGTTCCACATTGGGGTTGGACAGATCCACCTCCACGATCCGGATCTGCCACAGCGGGCTGGCGCTGGTGGCGGTGCGATACGTGGTGCCGGGCCCGATGGCGATCGGGGGTCCGTACACGATGGACGGGTAGAAAAGCGCCGACGCGGGGCGGGGGGACAACGCGGAAAGCAGTGCGCCGACAACCGCCCCGAAAGTTGCTGACCGGTGGGAAGACATGACCGATGGCATCGGTGCCGGGCCTGTCGTTTGTCAATCAGCTGTTTCCCCGCGCACGCGCGCCTGCCGGTCGCCGAGAATTTTCGGCGGACGGCCTTATACCAATTCCCCTACCAGTTTGCCCCGGACCGGATACCCGATTCCATGATCCAGCGTGCCGACAACGAACCCGCGGCGTCCCTGACGGAAACGGCCCCGGCGCGCCCGGAATCCGCGCCCAAACTGGTGGATCTTTTCGGCCGCCACGTGACTTACATCCGGATCTCGGTGACCGACCGGTGCAACCTGCGCTGCCGTTACTGCATGCCGCGGGAGGGGCCGGAATGGATCGAGCGCGACAACCTCCTGTCGTACGGGGAGATCGAGCGTTTCGTGCGCGTGGCCGCGGAGGAGGGGGTCCGCAAGATCCGCCTGACCGGCGGCGAGCCGCTCGTCCGGCCAAACCTTGTGGACCTCGTGGCCCGGATCGGGGCGGTGGAGGGAATCCGGGACCTGGCCATGACGACGAACGGCACGATGCTGGCGAAACACGCCGCGGCGCTCCGCAACGCCGGGATGATGCGGCTGAACGTGAGCCTCGACTCGATGCGCCGCGACCGTTTCGCCCACATCTCCAAGGCCGACATGTTCGAGGAGGTTTGGAACGGGATCGAGACGGCCCTGGATGCCGGATTCAGGCCGATGAAGCTCAACATGGTCGTGATCCGGGGCTTCAACGATGACGAGGTGGTGGATTTCGCGCGGCTGACGCTGCGGTTCCCGTTTTTCGTCCGCTTCATCGAGTACATGCCCATCGGCGGCGACACGCTGGACTGGAACCGGGACAAGGTGATGCCCTGCTCGGAAATCCGCGCACGGATCGAGGAAACCGACGCGCTCGAGCCGGTGCCGGTGGATTCGGCCACGGCGGGTCCGGAGCGCGTTTTCCGCCTGAGGAATTCCATGGGGCGCGTCGGGTTCATCAGCCCGGTGAGCAACGAGTTCTGCGCGGCGTGCAACCGGCTGCGCCTCACGTCGGACGGCAAGCTGCGCGGCTGCCTGATGCGCGACGGCGAACTGGACATCCTCGCGGCGCTGCGCGCGGGGGCGAGCGACGGCGACCTGCGGAACCTGTTGCGCGAAGCGGTGCGCCGCAAGCCGGAAAACCACCTGATCAACTCGCCGGATTTCAAACACTCGGCCAACTACACGATGAACCGCCTGGGGGGGTGACGGGGAGCGGGGCATCAAAAAAGTTCTTGGCGCGGGTTGTCCCGTGACCGCCTAACAGTCGGATTCACATTCCACGAGGCGGGTTCCGTTTCCCCCATGAAGACGATTCCGAAGCAGCTGGACGCGGCGTTCCGCACCGCCATTCACGAGGCGTTCGGCCTCGACGCCGAGCCGCAGATCGCCGTGACGCTCAACGACAATTTCGGCGACTACCAGTCGAACGCGGCCATGGGCCTGACGCGCGCGGTGACCGAAAAGACCGGGCTGAAGACGAATCCCCGGGCGGTTGCGCAGCAGATCGTGGACAAACTCGACCTCGCCGGGATGGCGTCGGACATCTCCATTGCGGGCCCGGGTTTCATCAACATCACCCTCGCGCCGGGATGGTTGGACACCACCCTCCAGTCCGTTCGCGGCGATGAGCGGCTCGGCATCGAGCCGGCCGCCGAACCGATCCGGGTCGTCGTGGATTACTCGGGACCCAACGTGGCGAAGCAGATGCACGTGGGGCACCTGCGCAGCACCATCATCGGCGACGCCATCAGCCGCGTGATCGAGTTCCAGGGGCACGAGGTCATCCGCCAGAACCACCTGGGCGACTGGGGAACCCAATTCGGCATGCTGATCGCCCACCTGCGCCGCCAGGGGGGCGGCGAGGACTCGCACATCTCC
>JADHEF010000825.1_pt1 | contig 25768 bp, 24 predicted proteins | sample 8952391 | NCBI WGS metagenome assembly JADHEF01 (sample SAMN16124439, study PRJNA663245) | bioreactor sludge metagenome | isolation source: sludge (nitrite) | place: India:Bengaluru | collected 2019-02-28 | reverse complement strand
GACGCCGCCCTGGTGTTGACCATCGACCCGGCCTATTTCCGCTTGAAGGGCGGCATCGAGCGGTGGCTGTACCGCCTCGTGCGCAAGCACGGCGGGCGGCAGGAACACGGCTGGCAGTTCGACTTCCGGCACCTGCACCGCAAGTCCGGCAGCGCGGCGCGCTTCTCGGACTTCGCCTACGACCTGCGCGTCCTGGTGGCGCGGCAGTCGCTGCCCGGCTACGTCCTCGGCATCGAGGCGATGCCGGAAGAAGGATTGGAACTGCTGACCTTCCGGCCCGTGCTGCATACGGCACGGGGATAACTGCGGTAAAGCCTGTGGACGGCCTCGTGCTATCAGGAGTACCGGGTATCGTGCTATCGGGAGTACGCCTATCGTGCTATCAGGAGTACGAAAACGCCGCAAAGCCAGTAACGGCGCGGGTTTGCGGCCCCTCTAACTTACCTAACTATAAATCTCTAACTTTTAGTAGAAGCGCGCCGTTGCGGTGGACAACCACGAAACGGCACAGCGAACAGCGTTTTGCACGGCAGGCGAAGTCCGGCTTTCCAACATGGGAGGCCGCGTCATGATCGTTGCCTTGCTCAATCAGAAAGGCGGCGTCGGTAAGACCACGCTCGCCACGCACATCGCCGGCGAACTCGCGCTGCGCGGCCAGCATGTCGTCCTGCTGGACGCCGACCCGCAGGGTTCCTCGCTGGACTGGACGCAGCGTAGAAGCCAGCAGGGCTTGCCCCGGTTGTTCAGCGCCGTGGGCCTCGCCCGCGAGACACTGCACCAAGAGGCACCAGAACTCGCCAGGCGGACCGATCACGTCATCATCGACGGCCCGCCGCGCATCGCCGCTCTGGCGCGCTCCGCGCTACTGGCGGCAGAGCGTGTGCTGATTCCCGTGCAGCCCAGCCCGTATGACCTTTGGGCCAGCGCCGAGATGGTGGCGCTGATCCGCGAGGCACAAGTCTTCCGGCCTGCGCTGCGCGCGGCCTTCGTCATCAACCGGCGCGTCAGCACCACCATCATCGGCCGCGAAGCGCGGCAATCGCTGGCGGAACAGCCGCTGCCAGCGCTGCGCGCCGAGGTTCGGCAAAGGATCGTCTTTGCCGACAGCGTGGCCGCTGGCCGGCTCGCCCGCGAAACCGCGCCAGACAGCGCCGCCGCACGCGAGATCGCTGCGCTGGTCGATGAACTGCTGCGGTGGCCGGCATGAGCAGCGACAGCACCACCCGCAACGGTTCGCGTGCCAGCAAGCGCGTCGGCATCGGTGCGCGTCCACCCGCGAATCCGCACGCCGAGGTGTGGATTCGCCAGGGGGATGCCGATGCGCTCAACAAAGGCGACCTTTACACGGCCCGCCTGACGCTCGACGTGACGCCCGCGCTGCGCGCACGCATCAAGATCGCCGCCTTCGGCCAGGGCGTGACCGTAGCCGAACTGCTGCGCGGCCTGCTGGAGCGGGAGTTTCCCCCGGAGAACACGCCATGAACGCATCCGCTTTGCCTGCGGCGAACGCCCCCACGGCTGCGCTGCTGCACGCGCCTTCGGCACCCGCCGGCTTGGCCGGCAACGTGCCGTTAACGCGCGTTTCGCTGGCCTACATCGAACCGCGCTTCAAGCTCTACCTGCGCTTCGGCGAACCGGCGCGCACGCTCCAGCTTGACCGCTGGCGGCGCTGCGCGGTGTTCTTGCCGAACGCGGTTCTGTGCCGCATCCGCTGGCAGGCCAACGACTACGGCACGATCCGCTGGCAGCTCATGGTTATGCAAGCCGCCACGCCGCTCGATGCCGTACAGCGCATCCCTGGCGTGCAGCCAGGCGCACGCCTGCTGCTTCACGCCGAGGGCGAGAACGCCGTGCGCGCCGTGCTGGAACGCATCGACGGCATCGAGGCGCTGGGCATCGCCCCGTCTGCCGTCTCGCCCGCGTACTGGCGCACGCTGGGCAACCGGCTCGCGGCGCGCTTGCGGCTGCCCGAATACACCGCCGAGCGGCACGCCGCCTGGCTCGCCGGAAAGGTGCTGCCATGACGACCGTTTCCGCTTCGTCCGCCCCGCCGCGTCCTCGCTCGCACCTGCGCGCTCGTATCGTGCTCGCGGGTCTGACCGCCTGCGGCCTCGCTGCGCTGGCCTGGGCGGCTTTCGTGTCGCCGCTTCCGCGCCTGACGTACAACCCATCCGACAGCGTGGCGGTCGGCTGGTATCGCATCGAACCGTTCGACCCGCGCACCGCCTCGCTGCTACGTCCGTTGTCCGTGGACAGCATCGTGCTGGTGCCGCTGCCAGCCGAGGCTGCCGCACTGGCTGCGCAGCGCGGCTACCTGCCGACGCGCATTCCGTTGCTCAAACGTGTGGGCGCAGTCGCGCCGCAACACGTCTGCATCATCGCCGGTCAGGTACGCATCGACGGCGTGCCTACGGCCGCCGCGCTGCCTGCTGACCGGCTGGGCCGGCCGCTGCCATCCTTGCAGCTTTGCCGCCGCCTCGAACCGGGCGAACTGTTCCTGTTGAGCGTGACGAATCCGGCGTCGTTCGACAGCCGCTATTTCGGGCCGGTCAGCGCATCCGCCGTGATCGGCGCCGCGCATCCGCTCTGGCTAGAGGCACGCCCATGATGGCCGCCGAATCGCTGCACGTTGCCGTGCATCTCATCGTGCCATCGGGCGTGTCGTTCCGGCTGCTGTTGCGGTGTCGTCGCGCGTGCAGTGCGAGCGCATCCGCGCCGCACTTCGCGCAACATCCGGCGCAGTCGTCCAACGTGCAGGCGTCTTGCCTCGAACGCGCCCGGCCTGCGGCCATTGGCGCGTTCGTCGGCGTGCTGGCTGCAAGCAGCACAGCGCCGCCGGGCCGCCGACGCCCGGAGCGACAGCGAAGGGCAAAGGCGGAAGGCAAGACAAAAGGACGCGGCACCGGGCCGCGTCGAAAGCCAGTCTGCACATGGGGGTGGCGCGGCACGGAGCGGCTTTGCCGCCGTGCCGCGTTCGGCGCGAAGGTCGCGCCAATGCAGGCATGTCCGCGTGCTTCGCACGACAGGACACGCCGGAGGCTGCAGGGAGAACGGCCATGACCGACCGCCGCGACGACGATTTCCGGGTGCGCCCCAGCGCCCCGAAAAACCGGGGCAAAGGCCAGGGCCAGAGCTTCGTTTCCAAGGTGCTCAAGCAGGCCGGCAAAGCCAGCAGCGGCAAGTCGGCGGTGCGCCGTCCTGGGGCGGCTGGCACCGGCCAGCGTCCCGGCTCGCGCCTGGGGCGCGGCCATACGGCGGCGCGTTTCGCCGGGACGAAGCTAACGCCCATGTCGCGGCGCGTGACCATCAAGACCTTGCTGGTCAATCACCAGCGGGCTAGTCCGCAGTCGCTCGCCAAGCATCTGCGCTATGTTGAGCGCGACGGCGCGGGCCGCGATGGTGAGCCGGGCCGGGCCTACGGGCCGCAGGCCGACGAAGCCGATCTGGATGCCTTCAAGGAACGCTGTGCCGACGACCGGCACCATTTCCGCTTCATCGTCTCGCCCGAAGATGGGGCCGAACTGGACGACCTGCGCACGTACACGCGGCACCTGATGGGCCGCATGGAAGCCGACCTGGGCACGCGGCTGGATTGGGTGGCGGTCGATCACTGGAACACCGACAACCCGCACACCCACTTGATCGTGCGCGGGCGCGACGACACCGGCAAAGACCTCATCATCGCGGGCGACTACATCGCCCACGGCTTCCGCCATCGGGCCGCCGAGCTGGCGACGGAATGGCTGGGGCCGCGCACCGAACTGGAGATTCAGCAGACCTTGCAACGCGAGGTGGAGCAAGAGCGGTGGACGAGCCTCGACCGTACCCTGCAACGTGAGGCCGGCGAGGATGGCCGGGTGCAGGTCGAACGCTTCAACGAACCGACGCTGCAACGCCAGCGCCTGCTGCTGATCGGCCGCCTGCAACGCTTGCAGCGCCTGGGCCTGGCCGACGAGGTGCAGCCCGGCACCTGGGCCGTGCATGCGGACGCGGAAAAGACCTTGCGCGCCTTGGGCGAACGTGGCGACATTATCCGAACGATGCAGCGTGCCATGCGCGGTGAGCCGCGCGAGCTGGCGGTGTTCGAGCCGGGCGACGACGGCCGCACCATCGTCGGCCGCGTCGCTGCCAAGGGGCTGGCCGACGAGCTGCACGACCGCGGCTATCTGGTCATCGACGGCATTGACGGCAAGGCCCACTACGTTGCCTTGAACGCCCGCGACGAGCCGGCGAACTATCCCACCGGCGCGGTGGTGGAAGTGAAGGGATCGGCCAACCTGCGCGCGGCCGACAAGAACATCGCCGCGCTGGCGAGCGATGGCTTGTACCGCACCGATCACCACCTGGCGATCGAGCAAGGCCGGGCCAAGCCCGGACACGATCCGCAGGAGGTTGTCGCCGCCCACGTTCGCCGGCTGGAAGCACTGCGCCGCGCCGGCATCGTAGAGCGCGTGGCTGAAGGGTTATGGAAGGTGCCGGACGACCTAGCCGAACGTGGCCGCCAGTACGACGCACAGCGGCTGCGTGGTGTCACCGTGGAGCTGAAATCGCACTTGCCCATCGAGCGGCAGGCGCGCGTGATCGGCGCGACCTGGCTGGATCAGCAGTTGATCGGCGGCGGCCGAGGGCTGGGCGACCTGGGCTTTGGTGGCGACACCAAGGGAGCCTTGCAGCAGCGCACTGACTTCCTCGAAGAACAGGGGTTGGCCCAACGGCGCGGGCAGCGCGTAATCCTCGCCCGCAATCTGCTGGGCACGTTGCGCAATCGGGAACTGGCGCAAGCCGCCAAGGACATTGCCGCCGACACCGGCCTGGAGCATCGCCCGGTTGCGGACGGGCAGCGCGTAGCTGGCATCTACCGGCGCTCCGTCATGCTCGCCAGCGGACGCTACGCGATGCTCGATGATGGCATGGGCTTCTCGCTGGTGCCGTGGAGGTCAGTGATCGAGCAGCGGCTGGGGCAACAGATTGCCGCGACGGTGCACGGTGGCGGAGTGTCGTGGGAGATTGGGCGGAAGCGTGGGCAATCCATAGTGTGACCCCACCACCGTTGGCTTGATCGCTTGTGGAGAAATGCACAGTCGCCAGTTTGAATCGCAAAACTCTGACTTCTCCTTCAAGCAATAGCGTTGTAGCGGCCGGTGCCCTCAGGCCAAGGCGTCAGTACCTCGAATCCCTCGGCCGTCACCGCGACCATGTGCTCCCACTGCGCGGACAGTGAATGGTCTCGCGTGACGACAGTCCAGCCGTCGCCGAGCTGCTTGGTATCAGGCTTGCCGGCGTTGAGCATCGGCTCAATGGTGAAGACCATGCCTTCCTCCAACCGCAGCCCTTGGCCGGGACTGCCGTAATGCAGTACCTGCGGTTCGTCGTGGTAGACCTGTCCGATGCCGTGGCCGCAGTATTCGCGCACGACGCTGAACCGTTCGCGTTGCGCCACGGTCTGGATGGCATACCCGACGTCGCCCAGCGTGGCGCCGGGACGCACGGCCCGAATGCCGGCGCACATCGCTTCGTAGGTCGTGTCCACCAGCCGACGCGCCAGCGGGCCGGGCTCGCCGACGAAGTACATGCGGCTGGTGTCGCCGAACCAGCCGTCCTTGACGACGGCAATGTCGATGTTGACGATGTCCCCCTTCTTCAAGACCTTCTGCGTCGAAGGAATGCCGTGGCAGACCACGTGGTTGACGGAAGTGCAGACGGTCTTCGGGAAGCCGTGGTAGCCGACGTTGCCGGGAACGGCCCGCTGCACGTTGACGATGTGGTCGTGGCACAGGCGATCTAGTTCTTCGGTGGTGACGCCCGGCTTCACATGCGCCGAAATCATGTGCAGCACCTCGGCGGCCAGCGCCCCGGCGGCGCGCGCCATGGCGATTTCCGCCGGCGACTTGGTAAAACCTCGCTTACGCATGTCCATAACAATCTTCCTCTTAGCGGACGACTCACGCCTCTTCGTCGCGGTGGTCGGCCTCGCCGCGTTTCCAGTAGCCCGTTGCATTCAGGCGGGTTCGATCGACGCCACGCACTTTCATCAGCCTGCGAATGGCGGCTACCTGCGCGGATTCGGCCGCGACCCAAATCATCGCGGCGTCCCCTGCAACGTCCAACGCCTTGGGGGCAGCTTCCAGCAGCGGCATGGAAGACGCTTGCGCGTCGTCGTCACGGAACAGCCAACTCACGGACAATGCGGCTGCACTGGTCAGAGCCTGCCGCTCGGCTGGGTTGGCCACCTCAGCAAACACTTGCGCTTTGGCGTGCGCCGGCAGTGCTTCCAGGATCGCACCGATCGCGGGCAATGCCGTTTCGTCACCGAACAGCAGGTAGTGTTCCGTGGCGGGATCGATGGAAAAGCCGCTGCGCGGATGCACGTCGCTGATCTCGAACCCATCGCCGACCTGCACGCGCTCGGCCCAGGCGGACACGGGGCCGCTGTCGCCGTGCAGAAAGATGTCGATGTCAAGTTCATGGGTGGCCTGGTCGAAGCAGCGAACCGTATAGGCTCGCCCGCTGCTGCGTTGTCCGTTTCCCAGCGGGACGAACAGCTTGAACCATTGAGACGGAAGACCGGGCCGCAGCGTGGACAGGCAACTGCCATCAATGGTGATGCGCTTCATGTGTGGCGCAACCTGCTGGCAGCGGGTGACCGTCACGGGATGCAGTTGGTAAGGGGGACGTTCGGATGACATATCGGTATGCTCGATGATCGATGGCGGGCCATTGCGCGCTACGACGCAGCGGCTGACGTGGGGTGCCCAGGCAGCAGTCCCTTGGCAATCGTCATCGCTTCCTCGCGTGACGAAGCAAGGATCAGTGGATAGCCCCAGAACTTGGCGAAGACGACTGCAAACGCCTTAAACCCCAGGCGCTTGGCCGGACTGGGTTCGACCAGGATCATCGCCAGAACCAGCTTGCGCAGTTCGCCCTTGTGTTTTTTCATCCATAGCGACGTGCGTTTCTTCTCTTCTGGTGTGTGTTCATGGCCTTCAGCCGGCGCAGAATCGCTTAAGAGCACGAACGGCTCCCCGCGCTTCAGGTTGGCCTCGAATTCCACGAAGTCATTTTCAGGGTCATGCCCCGGCTCTGGTGACAAGCTCATCCAGACGAAGGGAAAGTTCGAGCTATTCATCGACATCACGTGCTCCTTTGCTCTTGAGGTGGCGCCAGGCCGCGACGATGGCGCATAGGCCGGGCAGCGCGATGAAGAACACGGCCGAGAACGCGATGTGCCCGCCATCCCGCAGCCCATCGAAGACTCCAGCGGCGGTGTTCAGGACGACCATCAGGCCGCCAAGACTCAGTGCGGCCCATTGCGTCCTGGCAGTTCCGGCCAAGGCCAGCAGTACCGTGACGATCCAGGCGCCATAGAACGCGGAGACCATCCACAGCGCGCCGGCATCGAACGTGATGGTGGGCATCGCGCCGTGCGCCACCACGTAGTCGTTGACGTAGGAGAACGATTGCAGCGTCACGAATAGCACGGCACCAACGGCGGTGGTCAGCCAGAACAAGGCAATCCTGTTCTGTTGGTGGGTCACGGTCACAGGGGGCTGCTGGCAGGGCGGGGATTTGGACAACATGGCTTTCTCTCTGGCGAAGCTCGGATATTCGGGAGGGCGGATGCGCCACGCGGGCACACTCACAACTTGTAGTTCAGCGTCACCATCACGTTGCGCGGTGCGCCATAAGTCACGGTGTCGAAGTCGCCCTTCTGTAGCGCGTACTTCTTGTCGAACAAGTTGTTGACGTTGACTGCCACGTTGATCTTCTTCGTGATGGCGTAACGCCCCACCAGTGACACCAGGGCATAAGAACTCTGCTCCCCGCCCAGCGAGCTGGTGCCGGTGTTTGGGGCCTGGTAGATGCGGCTTTGCCATTTGACGCCTCCACCCAGCGTCAATTTGTTCCACTCTCCCGGCAACTGGTAGGTGGTGAATAGCTGGGCCGTGGTGCGCGGTATTTGCGAATTCAAGCGGACGTCATCGCCATCTTTCGCCGTGAAGTGGGCGATACCAGCGTAGATGTTCCAGCCACGCGCCAACTCGCCCTGTAAGTCCAGCTCGATCCCGCGCGACTTCGTGCCATCGACGCCTTTGTAGGCTTGGGCGCCGCCTGGCGTATAGCTTCCGGCGACGATCTGTGCCGCGTTGTCCAGCTCGGTCTCGAACAAGGCGACCGACGCATTCAGACGCCCGTCGAGGTACTCGCCTTTCAGGCCGATTTCCTTGGTTTTCCCCTTGGACGGCGTGAGCACGTTGCCATTGCTGTCCCGATAATCGGTCTGCGGGTTGAAGATGCCGGTGTAGCTGACGTAGGCCGAGTAGGTCTTGTTGATGTCGTAGATCAAGCCAGCATACGGAGTGAATTCGCTGGTCTTCTTGTAGTGGAAAGGCGCCCCGCTGACAGTCTCGTCGATTTCGTAGTTGCTCAAGCGGCCGCCGACGATGAGCTTCAGAGGATCGGCCAGCGAAAACCGGGCGGCGCTGTAGAAGCCGCTCTGCTTGATCCTGGTGCGCGTCGGGATCGAAGCCATGGCATCGAAGTCGGGTCGGGGATAGGCAGTGCTCAGGTCATAGACATTGACTGGCACAAAGCCTGGATAGAACGGCGAGACTTCCTCCTTGCTGGCGGTGCGACGCGAACTCGTCGCCCCGACCACCAGTTCATGCTGACGGCCCAGCAGCTCGAAGGGGCCGCTGGCCATCACATCGAAGGTGTTTTGACGGCTGCGCCCTTGGGCCGCCAGTGCCACCGGATAGGCCCCGTAGGGATAGGTACCCAGTCCCGTGCTGCGATCGGGGTAACCGACCAAGCCGAGTAACTCGGCATCGTATTCGGTGCGGTACTGGTTGGCGACGGCCCGGACGTTCCAGCCGTTGGCGAAGCGGTGCTCGATTTCGGCAAACGCCGTCTTGAGCGTGTTGTCCCAATAGCTCCAGTCCTGCGCGTAGGTCTTGGAGCGCGAATACTCCGCCTGCGTGCCGTCGCTGAACCATAGCGGCAAGCCGCCCCAGGTCGAGCCTTTCGGCGTGATGTCCTGATAGTCGTAGCCCAGGCTCACCGTCGTGTCCTCGGTCAGATCCGCCTCGATGATGCCGTAGAACCCCTTCCTCTCCGGCTTGTAGCCGTCGATGTACGAGTGTCCGTCCTGGTACGTCCCCACCAGGCGCGCGCGGATGCGACCGTCCTCGGTCAAGGGCGTCGAGACGTCGGCCATGCCCCTATAGGAGTCCCAACTCCCCGCGCCGAGCGAAGCGGCCGCCGAGAATTCACGGGTCGGCCGTTTGCGCACCAAGTTGATTGCGGCCGAGGGGTTGCCGGTGCCGGTCAGCAAGCCGGAGGCGCCGCGCACGACTTCGACACGATCATAGAACGCGGTATCGAGAGAACCGATGCCGCTGCCGTTGATGATGTCGCCGACGACAGTGGGTATGCCGTCGTATTGAATGTTGTTGATCAGGAAGCCGCGCGAATAGAAGCTCGTTCTCTCGCTGTCGGACTGGTACGACGCGACGCCCGTGGTGTTCTCCAGCACGTCCTGCACCGAATTCAATTGCTGGTCGTCCATACGCTGGCGCGTGACGACCGTGACCGACTGCGGCGTTTCCCGCAGCGACAGTGGCAGGCGGGTCGCCGCCCCGGTTTGGCCGGTCGTGTAGGAACCCGAGTCTTCGGTCGTCGCCGTATCTCCCTTACCCGTCACGGTTATCGCCGGCAGGGTCATCGCCTCCAGGGACGTTTTTTCCCCCTCCTTATTTTGGATCTGCGTTGGCTCGGCGGCGAATGCGCCCTGCGCGCTAATAAAAATTGCCGCCGCAACTGCCGAGCCAAGCATGGTGCGGGGCGCGCTCCTCATGACGGCCTTGCACGGCCCATCCAGATGAGGATGGCCGGCGGGCATTGCGTACATATCGGTTTGCCAACGGAGCTTTCCAGTAGTCGTGAGAGCAGACATCAAACAATACTCACTTGCATTTATATGCTTCATTTAACAATGAAGCTGCACGCGCATGATGGTGAAATTAAGCCAGATTATTATGCAGTTAGGCCAAATAAAGTTGCCTCAACTTGGCTGGCCGTATTGCGAAATAAATTGACTTGCTTTCGCAATGTAGAAGTTTGCTCACGCGGGTAGGCTGCGCTTCATCGTGGTCTGCCATGCCTCAATCCAGCGTGCTTGGCCGGCCGAACGAATACCCCGTTCTTTCCGAGGAAACTCCCCTATGCACTCACTTTGCCTTGGTGGATCGGCCCCGCACAGCCGGTCACGCGCCACCCCAATCCCCGTTATCGTCGGGAGGAATGCATGAGCGCCGCCGTTACCTCCCGTGCAAAACCCCTTGTCATCAGCGTCATTGGCCTCGTTGTGGTTTTTGGCCTGCTGTATGCCTGGCGCACCACTCGCAGCAGCGGCGCAGACCATCAGGCCATGCCGCCGATGCCCGTCTCGACAATCCGTGCAGAGCCTCGCGGCGTGTCCGAGGAGTTGCAGGCCGTTGGCAGTTTGCAAGCCGTGCGCGAAGTGCTGCTGGCCCCCGACACGTCAGGGCGCGTGACCGCCATCAATTTCGACGCGGGCCAGTTCGTGAAGGAAGGGACTGTGCTAGTTCAGCTTTACGACGCCCCCGAACAGGCGGATCGCGCCGCTGCGGCGGCCAAGGCCGACTTTGCACAATTGCAGCTCCGGCGTTCGCAAGAGCTGGCCCCTACCGGCGCAGAGCCACGTGAACTGCTCGAACAACGCAAGGCGGAGGCCGCCCAGGCTGTCGCGGCGGTTCGGCAACTCGACGCGCGTATCCAGCAGAAGGCCGTCCGTGCACCGTTCTCCGGCCAGATCGGCATCCGGCGCATCAACCCCGGCCAGTACCTGAACGCCGGCGATGCGATCGCCACGCTGACCCAGCTTGATCCGCTCTACGTCAACTTCACGCTGCCCCAGCAGGATTTGCCCAAGCTGACGCCGGGCGCGTCGGTGCATGTGACGGTGGATGCGGCGCCGGGCCAAGTGTTCAACGCGAAGGTCAGCACCATCGAGCCACGCATAGACGGCGAAACCCGCAACGTGGCCGTCCAGGCACTGCTGCTCAATGCCGACCGGCTACTGAAGTCCGGCATGTATTCGACGGCGAAGCTGGCGTTGCCCGCCACGACCGACGCGATTGCGTTGCCGCTGACGGCGATCCAGACATCAGCCTCCGGCGACAGCGTCGTGCTCGTGCAAGAGATCAATGCGGAAGGGATCGGCAAGGCGGTTGCGGTACCAGTCATCACCGGCCGGCGGCTCGGCGAGGAAGTCCTAGTGACGCATGGCGTCAAGCCCGGCGACATCGTGGTGACAGCGGGCCAGAACCGGCTACCGCCCGGCGCGACGGTGAAGATCAACGCGGCCGCTCCTGCCGCCGCAGTGCTGCGTGCCCCCCCGGCGGTCGCATCTACCGCCAGCGCACGCTAGGGAGACGACACGATGCATTTCACCGACATTTTCATCCGCCGCCCCATCCTGGCACTGGTGGTCAGCCTGTTAATCCTGCTGATGGGTGCCACCGCCGTGTTCATGCTGCCCGTGCGGCAGTACCCCTATCTCGAAAACGCCACCATCAGCGTGAGCACCACCTTGCCAGGCGCGACCCAGGAAGTGATGCAAGGCTTCGTGACCACACCGATCGCGCAGTCCATCGCCACGGCCAGCGGCATCGAGTACCTCAGTTCGACCACCACGCAGGGCAAGAGCGAGATCAAGGCGCGGCTAGTGCTCAACGCCAATGCCGATCGCGCGATGACCGAAATCCTCGCCAAGGTGCAGCAGGTCAAGTACCAGTTGCCGACTGGCGTGACCGATCCGGTCATCAGCAAGTCCACCGAAGGCGGCACCGCCGTGCAGTACGTCGCCTTCTACAGCGACACGCTGTCGATCCCGCAGGTGACAGACTTCGCCACCCGCGTGGCGCAGCCGCTGTTCACCGGCATTCCCGGCGTCGCTTCGGCAGACATCATGGGCGGGCAGACGCTGGCCATGCGTATCTGGATCGATCCGGTAAGGCTGGCCGCGCGCGGTTTGTCGGCCGGAGAGATTGCGGCCGCGCTGCGAGCCAACAACGTGCAGGCCGCGCCGGGCCAGCTCAAGAGTTCGCTGACCGTCACCAACATCAGTGCCGCCACCGACCTGCGCGGCGTCGATGACTTTCGCCAGATGGTCATCAAGTCCAACCCCGAGGGTGGTCTGGTGCGGCTGTCCGACGTGGCCACGGTGGAGATTGGTGGCCAGAACTACAACAACGCCGCGTTCGCTACCGGCAAGCCGGCGATCTTCATCGGCATCCAGCCCGCGCCCGACGGCAACCCGATCGACATCGTCAAGCAGGCCAAGGAACTGATTCCCAAGATCCGCGAAATGGCGCCGCCTGGACTGAAGGTCTCGCCCAACTACGACATCGCAACCTTCGTCAACGCCTCCATCGAGGAGGTCAAGCACACGCTGGTCGAAGCGATCGTGATCGTCATCGTGGTGATCTTCCTGTTCCTTGGCACCTTCCGCGCAGTCATCATTCCGGTGGTCACCATCCCTCTGTCGTTGGTTGGCACCGCCGCGCTGATGCTGGCCTGCGGCTTCTCGATCAACCTGCTGACGCTGCTGGCGATGGTGCTGGCGATCGGCTTGGTGGTCGATGACGCCATCGTGGTGGTGGAGAACATTCATCGCCACATCGAGGAAGGCTACACGCCGGTGCGTGCAGCCCTGCTGGGCGCGCGCGAGATCGTCGGGCCGGTGATTGCCATGACCATTACGCTGGCGGCCGTCTACGCTCCCATCGGCATGATGGGGGGGCTGACCGGCGCACTGTTCAAGGAGTTCGCCTTCACGCTGGCTGGCTCGGTCATCGTCTCGGGCGTGGTCGCACTGACACTCTCGCCGGTCATGAGTTCGATGCTGTTGAGTTCGGCGCAGGGCGAGGGACGACTGGCCAAACGCGTCGAGCACACCATGCAGGGGCTGACCGCTTTCTACGGACGCCTGCTGGCACGCACGCTGGCCGCGCGCGGCGCGGTTCTGCTGGTGGGTGCGGTGGTATTGGCGGCCATCGTGGTGCTGTTCAATGGCACGCGCCACGAACTGGCACCAATGGAAGACCAGGGCATCGTACTGGCCGTCACCAAGGCGCCGCAGTATGCGGGAGTGGGCTACACCACCCGCTATGCCGAGCAGATCGAGAAGATATTCGAGTCGATCCCTGAGTTCGACAGCAGCTTCATGCATATCGCCGGCATTGCTGGCGGCCAGAACCAGATGCTCGGCGGTGCGATCCTGAAGGACTGGTCCGAGCGCAAGCGTTCGGCCACCGAAATCCAAGGTCAGATCCAGGCTGCGGGCGCCGCCATCGACGGAGAAACCGTCACGGCCGTGCAGATGCCTCCATTGCCGGGTTCCAGCGGCGGTCTACCCGTGCAAATGGTGCTGCGCTCGCCCGATGACTTCAAGACGCTGTACGAGACTGGCGAGAAGATCAAGACCGCCGCCTATGCCAGCGGGTTGTTTCTCTACGTGCAGAACGACCTGTCCTACGACAGCCCGCAGGCGCATATCACCATCGACAATGCGAGGGCCAGCGAAATGGGCGTGACCATGCAGTCCGTCGCCGATACGCTGGCGGTGCTGGTCGGCGAGAACTACGTCAATCGCTTCAACTTCCACGACCGCTCCTACGACGTGATCCCGCAGGTGCGCGGTGGCGAACGCATGACGCCGGAAAACCTCGGACGCTTCTACGTCAAGGCGACTTCCGGCGCGCTGGTGCCGCTGTCAACCGTGACCCGCGTCGAGATGCGTCCGCAGGCCAACCAGCTCACCCAGTTCGGCCAGATGAACTCTGCCACGCTGGAAATGCTGCCGGCACCGGGCGTAAGCATGGGCGAGGCCGTGAAGTTCCTGCAATCGCAGCCGCTGCCACCCGGCACCAGCGTGGACTGGCTCAGCGACAGCCGCCAATTCGTCCAGGAAGGCAACCGCTTGCTGGTGTCTTTCTGCTTCGCGCTGGTGGTGATCTTCCTAGTGCTGGCGGCGCAGTTCGAGAGCCTGCGCGATCCGCTGGTGATCCTGGTGACGGTGCCGCTGGCGGTCTGCGGCGCGCTGGTGCCGCTGTGGCTGGGCTTTGCCACGCTCAACATCTACACCCAGATCGGACTAGTCACGCTGATCGGCCTGATCTCTAAGCACGGCATCCTGATGGTCACCTTCGCAAATCACATCCAGCATCACGAAAACTTGAGTCGCATCGAGGCCATCGAGAAAGCCGCAGCAGTGCGTATGCGCCCCGTTCTGATGACCACTGCCGCTATGGTTGCAGGCCTGGTGCCGTTGCTGTTCGCCGACGGCGCAGGTTCGGCCAGTCGCTTCTCCATCGGCATCGTGGTGGTGATGGGCATGATGATCGGCACTTTCTTCACGCTGTTCGTGCTGCCCACCATCTACAGCTTTGTCGCCAAGGATCACCGTGCGGCAGCGGAAAGCCCTCGCGCCCGTGAACTCGCTACCGCGGAGGCTCCCGATGTCGTCCTTTGAACCGATTGCTGCCATGACTACTGCTTCGCGTCCGGCCGTGTTTCCCTCTCGGCGCGCTGCCTTCATGGCCATTGCCGTTGCCGTGATCACCGCAGGCTGCGCCAGCGGGCCCGACTATCACGCTCCGGCCACGCCGGAAACCTCGGCAGGCCCCTTCGTCAGCAAGCCGGCCGATACGGACACCGCTGTATCACTGCCGGCGGACTGGTGGAAGCTGTATGACGATCCCGCGCTCGACAATCTGGTGCAGGAAGCCCTGTCGGCCAATACTAACCTGCGCGTGACGCTGGCCAACCTCGACCGCGCACGGGCCATCTACAAGGAAGCGCGCGGTGGCCTATTTCCCTCGACCAACGTATCGGCGGCCGCGGGCTATGGCCGCGACCAGACCACGTGGACGGGCACCGGGCAGGCGCCCACACAATGGAGCTACAGCGGTGGCCTCGACGTCTCCTACGAACTCGACTTGTTCGGTCGAGTCAGGCGCGATATCGAAGCTGCACGCGACGACACCGATGCGGTCGCCGCTGCCCATGATGCCGCGAAGGTCGTCGTCGTCGCCGAGACGACACGCGCCTATGTGGACGCCTGCACCTATGGCGAATCCATCGACGTCGCGCACTCGTCCATTGAATTGGCTCAGCGCAGCCTGGATCTGATCAGCCGCCAGCAACACGCCGGCTCGGCGTCGCATCTGGACGTGGAACGGGCTGGTGTCACGCTGGCACAGGCCCAGGCCGCCTTGCCGCCGTTGCAGGGTCAGCGGGATGCCGCGTTGTTTGAGTTGGCCGCGCTGATGGGCCGCACGCCGTCGGAAGTGCCTGAATCGGCGCGCGTATGCACGCAGGCACCGGAGATCGCGGGGGCGCTGCCGATTGGTGATGGCACTGCGCTGCTGCGCCGCCGCCCGGACGTGCGTCAGGCCGAACGCCAACTTGCAGCCGATACCGCCCGCATCGGCGTGGCCGTTGCCGACTTCTATCCGCGCGTCACGCTGGGCGCCTCGGGCAACTACCTGCGCAACGACTACCTGAAAGGCAATCGCACCTGGTCCTTCTCGTTGGGCCCGCTGATCTCCTGGAGCTTCCCAAACACAATGGTCGCGCGCAGCCGTATCGCACAGGCAAAGGCACAAAACGCGGCATCGTTGGCCAGCTTTGATGGCACTGTGCTCAATGCCCTGAAAGAGTCCGAGCAATCGTTGAGCGCCTACGGCGCGGCGATGCAGCAACGCGAGGCGTTGATCGAGGCGCGAAACCGTGCCGAGAACGCCTTTCGGTTGGCTGACCAGCGTTATCACGCCGGCTCCATCAGCTACCTCGACGTGATCGTGGCGCAGACCAGCCTGATTAACGCGAAATCGCAGGTGGCCGCTGCTGACCAACGAGTTGGCTCCACACGGGTCAGTGTGTTCAAGGCGCTCGGCGGCGGCTGGGAGCAAGCCAGTACGCAGTAATCCCTAGGGACACCGGCGCGGTGGTGGCTTCGCCATCGTGCCTGCGTCCGACCAACTATTAGCCACGTCGCTTCCATGTTGTCAGGAACAACTGGGAAACCGGCATAGCGAAGGAAACGGATATGGCGCCACACGACGAGCCTTCTCGAATTACTGATTTGATTACCTCATTCGGCAGCAAGAACAGGCCGTCATCCAAACGTATGAAGCATGCCGCCATAGCCGGCCCCATAACCGCCGGCGCAAAGTCATCCTATGAACAACGATTGGAGGCGAGCCATTTGCGGCCAACGATCGCACGTACCAGTGTCCTTAACGCACTAGAGGAGGCGGTGCCTCGCTGCCTCGACGCCAGCCAGATGTATCGCATCCTCAGCCCCCAGTTCGAGAGCCTCACACCGGCCTCGATCTACCGTGCGCTGAATGATTTATGGACTGCTGGGCTGCTGGTTCGCACGGAAGGCGCGCAAGGCCGCGCGCTCTATGCCCTCAAACCGGACAGGAAGAACCTTCACAACGACACCATGCGCTGCCATTGTGGCGCGCGGTTGGTTTTCCTTGAAGACTTGGCATTGCGCGAGCATCTCCGGTTGCTGGCAAGTAAGGAAGGCTTCGATCTCGATAAGGAACCAGTTTTTACCATCACCATGACGTGTACGGAATGTCGGCAGTTACGCAAGGGAAGGCGGTAGCCGGTTTCAAACCAAGACCGCCTGATCCGAAAGGGACTCACCCTTATGCGATTGCCCGCACCACACCACCATCAACGCGAAGCGCAGCGCCTGTCGTTGCGGATGCGCGCGCGCTACAGACATAGGCAATCATCGCGGCAACCTCATCTGGCGTCGAAAAGCGTTGAAGAACTGAAGACGGGCGGGCCGTTGCGAAGAACTCACGCTCTACAGTCGAGGTATCAACGCCACGGCTTGCCGCTAGTTCGGTCACAAAGCCTCCGACGCCCTCGGAGGCAGTGGGGCCAGGAAGCACACTGTTGACCGTGACCCCGGTGCCTGCGAGCGTCTCTGCAAGCCCACGCGAAATGGCGAGCTGCGCGGTCTTGGTCATGCCGTAATGGATCATTTCGGCGGGAATCTGCAAGGCCGATTCGCTCGACACGAACACGATCCTCCCCCAGTTGCGCGACCGCATTCCCTGCACGTAATGACGTGAAAGGCGGACTCCACTCAACACGTTGGTCTCGAAGAAACGAACCCAGTCTGCGTCTGAAATCTGCTCGAACGCTTTTGGCTCGAAGATGCCCAGGTTATTGACCAGCACGTCGATGTCTGGAAGTTGCCCTATCAGGAACTCACAGCCTTCGCTACGGCTCAGGTCGGCGGCAATCCCGGTGATGGTCGCGCCGGGAAGTTCGCCCTTCAGCGCATTCACTGCACTATCGACGCGAGCCTGGGTTCGGCCATTCACCGTGACGGAGGCGCCCTCGGCTGCCAGTGCGCGGGCGGTGGCCAGCCCGACGCCGGCTGTTGAGCCAGTCACCAGTGCCCGCCTTCCTTTCAGTCCGAAATCCATGATCTACCTCCATTTGTATGCCAATTTCCTAATCTATCGGCCTTTTCGGAAGGCCGGATAGCGATGTTGGGTCAACGTGTTACTCAATCCAGACAGCCTTGCGCGTTGGGCTGCTGCCTGAATAGCGTCAAGGTGAAACTCGATCAGGAAGCATGATGCCGGGTACGGCGGCGGACTCCGCGTTCGTCGTTCGGTCGGAGAGGTATCGTGCAGGCGGCTTGCCTACCGCCTTGCGGAACATGGTGACGAAGCCGCTGGCATTTTCGTAGCCCAGTTCCAACGCCACCGTCTGCACGCTTTCGCCTTTGGTCAGGCGTTGAAGCGCAAGGATCACATGCAGTTGCCGGCGCCAGCGTCCGAAGCTCATGCCGATTTCGTGCAGCAGAAGGCGGCTCATGCTGCGCTCGCTCATGCCAATGCGGGTAGCCCAATCGCCCTTTGAAGTTTTGTCTGTGGGGTCGGCCAACAGCATTTCCGCGAGACGACGCAATCGTGGATCGCGCGGCATCGGTAAATGCAGGTCTTCCACCGGAGCCGCCGCCAACTCATCCAGCAAGGCGGCAATCAGCCGATCTTCCCGGCTCCCCAGCGCGTATAGCTCGGGGAAACCCGCCACCTTCAGAAGCAACTCGCGTAGTAACGGCGATACTGAAATTGTGCAGCAGGTTTTCGGAAGATCCGGTGCAGCATCAGGCTCCACGAACAGGCAATAGCATTCCGTTTCACCCGACCCCCGAGCTGAGTGGGGCAAGTCTCCCGGTATCCATACAGCGCACTGCGGCGGCACGATCCAGACGCCGTCTTCGATTTCGCAATTGAGGATGCCGCGAACGGAGTAAAGCAGTTGCGCCTTGCGATGCTGATGCCTCGCATGTTCCCAGTCTTTGGATACCGTCGTGGCACTCAGGGCAACAACGGGCCGAGGGACGTTATCGACGTCCCTGGTCACGGTCAGATCGGTGATGGCAATGCTCGACATGGTAGGTGTTGGGCCTCGGATCGAAGATGAGGTGCGCTGGCCTAATTGAAAAATATTATGGCCAACTTGTGCAATGACGTCCAGTCATTCCGTAGGTATCGTGCAACTGACCATGCTGGCCGTTCTGCTCGCTCGGGGCATGGCTCCTCCTGACTGGGAGGGGCCCATTTTTCTGACAAGGCATGGCCGCCAGCAATTTCTCGTTATGTTCCGAAGGAGTATCGGCATGTTGATTGACGGCACACAGTTCCCCCTGGTCTGGATGCGATTAAACGCGCCGGGCACCGATCCCGAAGCCTCGCCTTTTGCCGAGTTCGAGGCATTGCTCGCACGTAAGGAAGTCTTCGTTCTGCTCAACGACGAGGGACTTGATAAAAGCGAGCACGAACATTCGCCGGAAGAAATGAAGCAAACCTCGCTTTGGATGAAACGCCACAAGAGCGAATTGCGGGCCTTCGTCAAGGCAGGGATCTACATCGAACCGAGTACCGCTAAGCGGCTGGCGACCAAGGCGTTCACCATGGTGTATGAGAAGTTCTGGGGCTATCCCATGCTCATGGTTGCCACCAAGGATGAGGCATTGGCTCTGGCACAAAAGTTGTTGCTAGGCGAACAGGCGGATGCAAGGACGCTCTAGGCCCAACTAGCTCCTACCAGTTCTAACGATGGGAGTTACCCGTAAGAGGTGATAACAATGGAATTACGCCACCTCCGTTGTTTCATGGCTGTTGCGGAAGAACTGCACTTCGCCCGCGCAGCGGAGAAACTACACGTCGAGCAATCGCCGCTGTCGCGCGCGATCAAGGAGCTGGAAGAAGAACTGGGCGTGGTGCTGTTCGCACGCACCACACGCAGCACGCGCCTGACCCGTGCTGGCAAGCTGTTCTTTGAGCATGTGCCGCGCGTCTTCTCTGCCTTGCAACAGGCCCGCGACAGCGTGAAGGCCGCAGCTAATGGCTTCCATAGCCAACTGCGCATTGCCCTGTCCGACGGCATCACGCCCTCGCGCCTGCCGGCCTTGCTGGCGTTGTGCCGGCAGGAAGAACCCGAGGTAGAAATCCGCTTCTTCGAGGCGCCGCTGTCGCAGCAGATCAAAGGGCTGCATGGTGATCTGTACGACGTGGGCTTCGCTCGCGCCGATGAAGTTGGCGATGGCCTCATTGCCGAGCCGGTATGGAGTGACCCGCTGATGGTGGCCGTTCCGGCGCGGCATCCCCTGCTGGCCCACAAACGCATCCCCTTGGAAGAACTGCTGCGCTATCCGCTGGTGCTCTGCGATCCGCAGGCGTGCGAAGGCCATGCGCGGCAGGTTGATCGCGTGCTGCGCCGTGTGGACATGGAACCGCTGGTGGCCGAACGGGTGGCGTCTTGCGACCTGATGATGGCGCTGGTGTCCGCAGGTATAGCCCTGGGGCTGACGGGCTACGCGCACATCTTGGCAAGCCAGGAACCTGGCGTGGTGGCGCGGCCACTGACGGGCCGCTCGCCGTTGCTGACGACCTACTTGCTGCGCCCGGAAGGTGAGCCTTCGGAAATGCTCGCCCGCTTCATTGACCGTGTGCAGGCCATCGAATCTCCTGAAGGCAGCAGGCCCACGCCGGGCCTTGATGCCGACTCCCTGGAGGAACCCGCATGATGAAGAACTCCATTCCGTTCCTGCTGGCCGTGGCATTAACCGCCTGCGGTCAATCGGAGACGCCCAAGCAGGCCGACGGGCCGACCGTGGAAGAACTGGCCGCCGACCCGGCACGGTTGAAGGAACTGCGCCAGCAGTGCAAGACCGATCGCGCCAGGCTGGGCGACGTGCTGTGCAACCGAGTCGCCGAGGCTACGCGCAAGCGGTTCTACGGCGATGGCAACACCCCGTACACGCCCCCGAAGGAACCGCCCAAGTTCTGATCGCGGGCGATTCCCAAAAAAATTCTGTTTTCTCGTCATACACGCCGCAATGCGCCTTCGCTTGCGGCGTTTTTCTTTGGCTCGACGCTGTGCGAATTCTTTCTTTTTTCTAGAGCTTTCTCCCGATAACGGTCTTTGACCGGCACTGACCCTGCACTGATCCTCACGCTATGCGGCACGTTCTTGTGCCGCGTTTGAACGAGGAATCAGCGCAGGGGAAATCGGAGGCCAGTCAATGCAAGCTCAGGGCGTGCTGTTCGGGCAGATCGCGGTTGTTTTCAGCATCGTGATCGCCGGTGTATGGAGTGCAACGCAATGGACAGCCGCCGCTCTGGCCTACCAACTACGCCTTGGCTCGCCCTGGTTCGACTTCTTCGGTACGCCGGTCTATCATCCCTGGCGGCTGTTCGAGTGGTGGTTCTTCTTCGATGCCTACGCGCCGCACGTCTTCGACATAGGCGGCGCCATTGCGGGCGGCAGCGGCCTGGTCGCCGTAGTGGTCGCCATCGCCATGTCGGTGTGGCGCTCGCGACAATCGCGCCTGGTCACGACCTATGGCTCGGCACGTTGGGCCAACACCGCCGACATTCGCAAGGCCGGGCTGGTGCAGTCTGCCGGCGTCTTTCTCGGTCTGCATGACGGACAGTACCTGCGCCATGAAGGCCCGGAACACGTCCTGACGTTCGCGCCCACGCGCTCGGGCAAAGGCGTGGGCCTGGTGGTGCCGACCTTGCTGTCATGGCCTGCATCGGCAGTGATCCACGACATCAAAGGCGAGAACTGGCAGATCACCGCCGGCTGGCGCTCGCGCTTCTCGCATTGCCTGCTGTTCAATCCGACGGACGCAAGTTCAGCGGCCTACAACCCGCTGCTGGAAGTGCGGCGCGGCGCGCATGAAGTGCGCGACGTGCAGAACATCGCGGACATTCTCGTTGACCCCGAAGGTGCGTTGGAGAAGCGCAATCACTGGGAGAAGACCAGCCATGCGCTGCTGGTCGGCGCCATCTTGCATGTGCTCTACGCCGGCGAAGACAAGACACTGCGCGGCGTTGCCAACTTTCTCAGCGACCCGGCGTGCCCGTTTGAGTTGACGCTGCACCGGATGATGACGACGAAGCACCTGGGCGATGCACCGCACCCGGTTGTCGCGTCCGCCGCGCGCGAAGTGCTCAACAAGAGCGACAACGAGCGGTCTGGCGTGCTGTCCACGGCCATGTCGTTCCTCGGCCTGTACCGCGACCCCACGGTGGCCGAAGTCACGTCACGCTGCGACTGGCGCATCGCCGACCTGATCGCGTCCGAGTCACCTGTCTCGCTGTACCTGGTGGTGCCGCCTTCGGACATAAGCCGCACCAAGCCGTTGATCCGGCTCATCTTGAACCAGATCGGCCGGCGTCTCACCGAATCGCTCGATGGCAGCGACGGCATCGAACGCCGCCACAAGCTGCTACTGATGCTCGATGAGTTCCCGGCGCTGGGCCGGCTCGACTTCTTCGAGACGGCGCTTGCCTTCATGGCCGGCTACGGCATTCGCAGCTTCCTCATCGCGCAGTCGCTCAACCAGATCGACAAAGCCTACGGCCAGAACCATTCGATTCTGGACAACTGCCATGTCCGGGTGACGTTCGCCACCAACGACGAACGCACCGCCAAGCGCATTTCGGAAACGCTGGGCACCGCCACCGAACTGCGCGCGCAGCGCAACTACGCCGGCCACCGGCTCGCGCCGTGGCTCGGGCACTTGATGGTGTCGCGGCAGGAAACCGCACGCCCGCTGCTGACGCCGGGCGAAGTGATGCAACTCCCACCCGATGAATCGGTGGTGATGGTGTCCAGCGTGGCGCCGATCAAGGCCAAGAAGCTGCGCTACTACGCCGACGCCAATTTCAAGCAGCGCGTGCTGCCACCACCCGCGCTGGCGGCTGGGCAGTACGCCGACGTGCCACCGGCTCGCGCCGACGACTGGAGCGGCCTGGCGATTCCGGCCGTGCCCGCCGCATCAGCCACGGCATCCGCCGATGAGCTGGGCGGCACCGACGACGGCGGCCCGCGCCGCCAACCCGAACTCTCCGAATCCGTCGCGTACGACCCCGAGCTGGATGCGCCCGATGACCTCGCGCTGCTCGATGACGACGACGACCTGCCGCTGCCGCTTCCCGGCCAGCTTGATCCGGCCATGCAGCGCACGGCCCGGCTGGCCTCTCTCGACCCTAACGACGGAATCGACCTATGAGCCAATACCGCCTCAACCTGTTCATCCAGCACGAGCACGCCAAGCGTCTGGAAGAACTCGCCGCCAAGAAAGGCGTGTCCAAGTCGTCCATCGTCGCGGCAGCGCTGGCGTCCTGGCTGTCGCCGGACGCGGGCGACCAGCGCGAGGCCGCCATCGCCAAGCGACTGGATCGCCTGTCGCGGCAGGCCGAACGACTGGAGCGCGACCAGAACATCCAGATCGAAACGCTGGCGCTGTTTATCCGCTACTTCCTGACCGTCAGCACGCCGGTGCCTGAGGCGCATCAGGACGCGGCCCGTGCCCAGGGCAAGGCGCGTTTCGAGCAGTTCATCGAACAGCTCGGCAGGCACCTGCTGCGCGGCCGGAGCCTGGTGCGCGACGTGGTGGAAGAACTGCATCCCGATCCGATGCGGATGGATGACGCGGCGGCGCTCGCCGAAGCCCATGAACGTGCTACGGAGCGTGCCTCATGAGCGCCGTTCCGCAGATCCCGCCCGAACCACGCTCGTCGGCCACCACTTCACAGGATCGCCGCATCCAGATGCTGCGCACGGCAATGGGGCCGCTGATCGCCGCCGCGCTCGAAGACCCGGACGTGGTGGAAATCATGCTCAACCCTGATCGCACCCTGTGGGTGGATCGGCTGTCGTCGGGCCGCGCACCGCTGGGCGTCGAGCTGCCCGAAGCCGACGGCGAACGCATCATCCGGCTTGTTGCCGCGCACGTCGGCGCGGAAGTCCATCGCGGCCAACCGCTCTTGACCGCCGAATTGCCCGAGACGGGCGAGCGTTTCGAGGGCATCTTGCCGCCGGCCGCACCGGGGCCGGCGTTCGCGCTGCGCAAGCGGGCCGTGAGCATCATCGGCCTGGATCGCTATGTGGCCGACGGCATCCTGACTGCCGGCCAGGCAGATTTCCTGCGCCGCGCCGTGCGCGAGCGGCAGAACATCCTGATCGCCGGCGGCACCAGTACCGGCAAGACCACGCTGGCCAACGCCTTGCTTGCAGAGATCGCCGCTACTGGTGATCGCGTGCTCGTGCTCGAAGACACCATCGAGCTGCAATGCGCCGCCCGCGACCATGTGCCGCTGCGCACGCGGGCCGGCGTGGTGTCGATGCAGGAGCTGGTGCGCGCCACGATGCGCCTGCGCCCCGACCGCGTGATCGTCGGCGAGGTGCGCGGCGGCGAAGCCCTGGACTTGGTGAAGGTGTGGGGCACCGGCCATCCGGGTGGTATCGCCACGATTCACGCCGGTTCCGCCTTGGGCGCGCTGCTGCGCCTGGAGCAACTGATTCTTGAAGTGGCGGTGAATCCGCCGCGCGCGTTGATCGCCGAGGCCATCAACGTCGTCATCCATATCGCCGGGCGTGGCCGCAAGCGCCACGTCGAAAGCATCGCCCGCGTCGTCGGTTTCGACGGCGTGGGCTATCGCATGGCGGATGCGCTGGAAACGCCGTTTCCCGAGCTGCCGTCAGTTCCTTCCCCGTCCCCTGAACCCTCTGGAGAACTGCCATGACGCAGATGCACATTCATGCTTTCCGCATTTCCGTAAATCCGGCTTCGGCCTTCGCGCGCCTGCGGCGCCTGGCCGCGCCGGCGCAGCACGGGCTGCTGCTGGCCGCCATCATGCTGATGACGGCCGGCACGGCGAAAGCCTCCGGTTCCTCGATGCCCTGGGAAGGGCCGCTGACCTCGATCCTCGAATCCATCCAGGGGCCGGTGGCGCGCATCGTTGCGGTCATCATCATCATTTCCACCGGCCTGGCGTTGGCCTTCGGCGATACCAGCGGCGGCTTCCGCAAGCTGATCCAGATCGTGTTCGGCCTGTCCATCGCGTTCGCCGCGTCCTCGTTCTTCCTGTCGTTCTTCTCGTTCTCCGGTGGGGCGGTCGTATGAGTGCCCCGGATGCCTTCACGGCGGGCTTCGAGGTGCCGCTGCATCGCTCACTCACCGAGCCGATCCTGATGGGCGGTGCGCCGCGCACCGTGGCGATTGCCAACGGCACGCTGGCCGCCGCCGTCGGGCTGGGCCTGCAACTGTGGATTCCCGGTGCGGTGCTCTGGATCGTCGGCCATTCGCTGGCGGTCTGGGGCGCGCGCGTCGATCCGCAGTTCATGCAGGTCTTCGCCCGGCACATCAAGCACAAACCGCTGCTCGACGTATAGGGGGACGCCGCCATGCTGAACCTTGCCGAATACCGCCAGCGCCCGGCCTTGCTCGCCGACTGGCTTCCGTGGGCTGGGCTGATCGCGCCAGGCGTCGTCTTGAACAAGGACGGCAGTTTCCAGCGCACGGCGCGCTTTCGTGGGCCCGACCTGGACAGTGCCACGCAAGGCGAACTGATCGCCGCATCGGCGCGGCTCAACAACGCGCTGCGCCGGCTGGGTTCGGGCTGGGCCTTGTTCATCGAAGCTGAACGCCGGTCGGCAGCGGACTACCCGCATTCCGACTTCCCCGATCCGCTGTCCTGGTTGGTCGATGAAGAACGCCGCACGGCCTTCGAGGAATCGGGGCATCACTTCGAGAGCGGCTATCACCTGACGCTCGCGTACCTGCCGCCCGAAGAATCGCGCGCCCGCGCGGCCAAGCTGCTCTACGAGAACTCGCCGGGCGACGGCGTGGACTGGCGCGGCCGGCTCGATGCCTTCGTGGCGGAAACCGATCGTGTCTTCGACTTGCTCGATGGCGTGATGCCGGAAATCGCCTGGCTCGATGACGCCGAGACGTTGACCTACCTGCACGCCACGGTGTCCACGCAGCGCTATCCGGTGGCCGTGCCGCAGGTGCCGTTCCACATTGACGCGCTGCTGGCCGACTCCGCGCTGGTCGGCGGCTTGGCGCCCACGCTGGGAGGCCAGCACCTGCGCATGGTGTCGGTGCGGGGCTTTCCGACCTCGACCTGGCCGGGCCTGCTGGACGACCTCAACCGCCTGGGCTTCGCCTATCGCTGGTCAACTCGGTTCCTCTGCCTGGACAAAGCCGAAGCGGAAAAGGAACTCGGCCGCCTGCGCCGCCAATGGTTCGCCAAGCGCAAGAACGTCATCGCGCTGCTGCGCGAAACCATCTTCCAGCAGGAAAGCCCGCTGGTCGATACCGACGCCAGCAACAAGGCGGCCG
>JADHEF010000824.1_pt1 | contig 25819 bp, 25 predicted proteins | sample 8952391 | NCBI WGS metagenome assembly JADHEF01 (sample SAMN16124439, study PRJNA663245) | bioreactor sludge metagenome | isolation source: sludge (nitrite) | place: India:Bengaluru | collected 2019-02-28 | reverse complement strand
GCAATTACTATTCTTCCGACACTTATCGCTGCACTTGCGATGCAGAGATATATTATAAGAGGGCTTACATTTGGAGCTGTTAAAGGCTGATGTCAGATAAATACAAGAGGGAAGGTGGTTATATGTTACCAAGAATGACAACAGGCAACTGGATATTCTGGGCGATAATAGCCTGGGTAGGAATAAATTTTTTATGGCTCGCTCTTTTTGAAAAATTCATAACTCAATGGGTCGGTTTCGCAATAGCGACTACTGCGGCGGTTTGGGTTTTTAAGTATGGTCCTAGACCGGAAGATTCTGAAGAGGAGGATGAATAACCTTGGCAGAAGTAAAAATTGAAAATGTGACAAAATTTTACGGCCGTAAAAAAGCTGTTAAAAATGTAACCTTTACATGCAAGGAAGGCGGTTTCCTTTCGATTGTAGGGCCAACAGGCTCAGGAAAAAGCACAATACTTAAAATGGTTGCAGGAATTGAAAACATCAGTGAAGGTAAAATCTATTTCAACGATACTGTTGTAAACGATTTACCTCCGCAGGAACGCAATGTATCAATGGCTTTTGAGAGTTATAACCTTTATCCACATATCAATGTTTATGAAAATATCGCCTTTCCTCTCAGGGCAAAAAGATGGAATTTTAATCTTTCCCGGGAAGAGGAAAGAGACAAGGTTGTTGAAATTGCAGCTTTTCTGGGAATAGATGAATATCTAGACAGGCTTCCGCAGAATCTTAGCGGCGGACAGAAGCAGAGGGTTTCACTTGCAAGAGCTCTTGTCAGAAAACCGGAAGTCTATCTTCTTGATGAGCCTATAGCACATCTTGATGCCCGTCTTAAATTTTCCACACAGACTCTTTTGAAAGAGTTCGCACAGGAATATAAGAGTACAATAATTTATGTAACCCATGATTACAGAGAAGCTTTGGCGCTCTCAGATACAATAATTGTTTTAAAAAACGGAGAAGTTGTACAGGAGGGTTCGCCGGAAGAAGTTTATAATTATACTAATATACCTTTTGTAGGCAGAACTTTAGTTGAACCTCCAATGAATATTATCCGTGGTGAAAGTGTTAACACCGGCGGAAAAATAAGGTTCAAGGCCGGTAATGATTTCTCATTTATCTGTAGTGATCTTCTGGCGGAAAAAGCATCTTCCCTGATGCGTGGCTCAAATGGAAAAACCGTATTGCTGGCAGGAATAAGAAGCGAATATATAAACCTTGGAAGGGAAAAGATCTCAGAACGTTCTTTCCCCTTGCCGATATATGCCATTACTCACGAATCAGAAAGTTCCATCGTGACTTTCAAACTGGAGGATGGCACTTTCCTGTATGTAAGGGCTGGAAGCGCTCAGGATATCAGCTTTGAGATTTCAGAGGTAGTCTGGCTTGACTTTGATCAGGAGAAGACTTTTTTCTATGCCGAGCAGAGTATAGATAATTAAATAAAGAGGTTCCAGAATATGAGCAGAATTGATGTTAATCATGTGTGGAAAATTTATGATGGTAATGTAGTAGGTGTTAAGGATATTACATTTACCTGTAATGATAAAGAATTTCTTGCAATTCTTGGCCCCTCCGGCGGAGGTAAAAGTTCAACCTTAAGAATGCTTGCCGGGCTTGAAGAAATTTCCAGGGGAGAAGTACTTTTTGACGGCAAAATCGTAAACAAGATGGAACCAGCGGAACGGAATATCGCTCTTGCCTTTGAATCATACGCTCTTTATCAGCGGCTTAGTGTTTATGAAAATATTGCTTTTCCGTTGCGCGCCAAAAAAATGAACAATAAAGAGATAGATAAAAAAGTAAATGAAATAGCAGGGCTTATGAATCTTGGAGCATTTCTTCATAAAATGCCTGGAGGACTTGCCGGTGGACAGCAGCAGCGGGTTTCACTTGCAAGAGCTTTTGTGAGAAACCCCAATCTTACACTTCTTGATGAACCAATATCCCATATGGATCAGAGGGTTAGAATGGAACTCAGGGCAAGAATAAGAAGACTTCATGATGAATTAGGGCTTACAACTATTTATGTCACACATGACCAATCTGAAGCAACTTCACTATGTGACCGGCTGCTTGTCGTAAACAGGGCACAACTGCAACAGATAGGTACTGTTAATGAAATATGGAATAAACCTGCCAATAAGTTTATTGCAGCGTTTGTAGGTGAACCAAGCATGAACTTTATTGATGCAGTAATTGAGGATTCAAAAAGTGTCTCAATTCTCCAAGATGGTAAAAAAGCTGTTTTCCCATTTACAGGTGAACTTGGAAACATATTACCGTCCTCTGCCGTGACAATGGGATTCAGACCGCAGGAAGTAAAAATTGAAAGAAAAAGAATTAATGATAAATCCGTGATCAATGGACTTATCAAGGTCATAGAATTCCAGGGACATCTTACAGTACTTTCAATTGAGCTAGAAGACAAGAACAGAACAGAGATGAAGGCTGTTGTTGAAGCACACGAAAAATATGAGGTTAATGAGAATATCTGTGTAAAAATAAATCCCGGGATTATTCATCTTTTCAACGGGGATGAACCTGTTCTCGAACGCAAAGGATTCAGGGAAAAGAAATAAGTATCAATTTCGCCCAGTAAAAATAGTCTTATAGAGGTGATTATGTCTGTTCGAAGGGATCGATTTAGTCTTAAAGATAAAAAAGCTGCAATAACCGGTGGAGCCAGGGGAATTGGTGAGGCAATAGCAAAAGGGCTGGCCGAAGCCGGTGCGGATATCGCGATTGCAGATATCGCAGACACGAGCAGGGCTGATTTGGTTGTTTCCGGGATTAAATCGATATTCGGGTGTGACGCATTTAACATGAAAACCGATGTTACCAAAGATGAAGAAATAAATAAATTTTTTAAAACGGTTGAAAAGAGATGGGGATCTCTTGATATTTTGGTTAATGCTGCAGGTATCTGCATAAATAATCCTGCCGAAACTATGAACAGGGAGGAATGGTACAGGCTGATTGATGTTAACTTGAATGCAGTTTTTTTCTGTTGTCAGGCTGCTTCAGAAATTATGATAAAGCAAAAAAAAGGTTCAATAATAAATATCGGTTCAATGTCCGGCGATGTTGTAAATTTCCCCCAGCCACAGGTGTCATACAACGTATCAAAAGCCGGTGTCCATATGATGACAAAGTCACTTGCTGTTGAGTGGGCAAAATATAATATACGTATAAACGCAATTGCACCCGGTTATATTGAAACAGAACTTACAAAACCATTCATGGTAAAATATCCGGAAGATTGCAGTCGGTACTGGGTTGAAGGTGCTGTTCAGAGGCGGATTGGTAAACCGGAAGAGCTTGTTGGTGCTGCAATTTATCTTGCTTCGGATGCCGCCTCATTTACGACAGGTGAAATAATAACAATCGACGGTGGATATACTTTGAGATAGGCAGTCTTGCGGATGAATTCTTTGTTAACTGATGATATTAATATTATTGCTGTACTGTTTGGGTAATTACCCGACAGATCGTAATTTGCCAGGGTAAAAATCATAAATATCTAAGGCACAGTTCATTCTGGCTTTAACAAAGGCCATCTGAGCTGCCCCCCCCGCTTAACTTAAGTATATTGCTGTCACAAAAATGTTTAATCAGCAATTTCTTTTTTCAGGCAGGGATATTTTTATAAAAAGAGGCGGCACTTTAATTCAGGGGTGAGGCTTTCTATTCGCCCGGTATCTTCCGGGCAGCAGGGAATTGTTCCTTATTGCAATCTTTTACTATATTAAATATAGTAGATGTTATGAAAACAATTCAACCTCTTGTAGATTATGTAAAAAATGCCGGAGAGCGGGCTGCTGAAGGCCAGCTTGAAGTAAAACGCAGTTTCAAGAGTGACGGTTCTGTCATTACACATATAGACAAGGAACTTAATGATTACCTTTCAAAAGCGATTTCTTCGCTTTATCCCGAGGCAAATCTCATAACCGAGGAAACCGCAGGCAGCTATGACAGCAGTAAGGAATACAGCTTCGCTGTTGACCCTGTCGACGGGACAGACTGCTTCAGCCAGTTCATGCCTGGATGGTGTGTCTCTGTCGGGCTTCTGAAGAATGATGAGCCTGTGGCTGGAATTGTTTACGCTCCCCTCTGGGGCGGGCGTGGCGGTACTTTCATATTCTGCGATATTGATTCCCAGGTTAAGGTAAACGGCCAGGTGGTTTCTCCCGAGGACCTTTCAGTTGCAAGCGAGCCAGAGGGAATACAGATTACAGCAGGTTCGAAGATACATAATGATTTTAATTATTCATCTTTCAGGGGAAAGGTCCGGACCGCCGGTGCTGCCGTAATCAATATAATAGCTCCGCTTATTCACAGCGCAGTAGCCGGAACAATTATAACTCCATGCAATATATGGGATATTACAGCTGCCCACGCCATTGTAAAAAGGGCAGGCCTTGATTTTTCATATTACAGCGGAAAGGCTGTCGACTACAAAGAACTATACGGACGCTCGGTGTGCAGGGATTTTATTGTCTCTGGGTACAGCCCTGTATGTGCTGAAATAAGAAACAGATTTATAAAAATTAGTCAGTAATAAGACACATTCTGCCGAAAAAAAAAGTATCTTCAAAAAGTCTCAAATATTATTAAAAAATATAATTCCGGATATTTTTATTTATGGAGATGTTTTTACCTGATGAATAACCTGCTGTATGTCAGTATAAAAATAAAATTGCCGCCAGATCTTCAGAAATCATTTGAAGGTGAAATAATTTTTACTGATAATTTTTCTTCTGCCCTGGAAAACGGCGCAGGTGTCATTTTATCTCCTGAGGCAAAAGGCAACAAAACACTTTATGATATCAGGCAGTCAATGTACCCTGTCCTTTTGTGGGCCTGTGATGGAAACAAAAAAACAGCCAGGGGTTCGGAAGATGATTCAGAAAATCCGCTTAATGTATATTTTGAATTCCAGGAGACACCTGATTCCGCTTTCTTTTCCAGGATTGTGAAAAATTACAGGAATTCACTGCTCCAGGCCGAGAGGGAAAAGTATTTCAGGGAAGAATCTGAAAAGCAGGAAAAACTCAACAGGGAGTTCCTTAAAGTCGGGATAGCCCTTTCTGCAGAACGCGATAACTCAAAGCTTCTAAATTATATAGTTGTGAAAATACGGGAAATCACCAGATCAGACGCCGGAAGCCTTTACCTCCTGGATGCTGACAGGAAGAGCGGCGATGTTTCCATGATATTCAAGATTGCCCAGAACGATTCCAATCCGACTGATTTTTCGGAGTTCAGGATGCCGGTGCAGAAGAAGTCGATAGCAGGCTATGTGGCAATTACCGGAGAGGTTATCAAGCTTGATGATGCCTACAGCATACCTGAAAGCGCCGAGTATGGTTTCAACAAAAGCTATGATGAGAACACCGGATACAGGACCAAAAGCATGCTTACTGTTCCGATGAAAAACCACAAGAACAAGATAATCGGTGTAATCCAGCTTATAAACAAAAAAAGGGAAATGGGTATTATCCTTTCCGGCCATGATGTTGTGGAGCAGTCTGTAATCCCGTTTGACAGGGCAGATGTCGAGATTGTTCTTGCCCTTTCATCTCTCGCCGCTGTCTCGCTTGACAACAACCAGCTTTACCATGAAATAGAAGACCTTTTTGAGTGTCTTGTAAGGGCTTCAGCAAAGGCGATTGAGCAGAGGGACCCTGCGACAAGCGGTCATTCATCAAGGGTCGCGAAGTATACAGTTGCTCTTGCCGAGGCAGTTTCCCGCGATGACGGAGCTTTCAGCAATATTGATTTTACGGAGGACCATCTCAAGGGGCTCAGGTATGCCTGTCTTCTTCATGATTTTGGAAAGGTAGGGGTCAGGGAGAATGTCCTTGTAAAGGCCAAAAAGCTTTATCCGGGTATGCTGGAGCAGATACTTCTCCGGTTTGACAACATAAGCGGCAGCATAAAAATCAGGTCGCTTGAGGCGCAGCTTGCCCTTGACCGCTCTGATCCGGGATATGCTGAAAAGGCTGCGGCTGTTCTGAAACAGGAAGAGGAAGAGCTGGCTAAAATCCGGAAATACAGGGAAATTGTAATATTGTCGAATGAGACATCTGTCCTTGACTCATCGCCGGAAGAGGTCCTTTCTGAAATAAGAAGGGAAAAGGGCGAAGCATACCTTTCCGAGACGGAATATGAGTACTTAAGCATAAAAAGGGGTTCTCTGACACAGAAGGAGCGCGAAGAGATTATGTCTCACGCAAGCCATACCTATGATTTTCTCAAGAACATTCCCTGGCCTGAGAACATGGAGTGGATTCCCGAGATAGCCAAATGGCACCATGAAGCGCTTGACGGCAGCGGATACCCTGACAAAAAGAAGGGAGATTCCCTTCCCCTTGAATCCAGGCTTATGGCTGTAGCGGATATTTTTGATGCGCTTACTGCCAGCGACAGACCTTATAAAAGGGCAGTACCGGTTGAGAAAGCTGTTGCCATAATCAGGGAAGAGGCTGAAAAGGGGAAGCTTGACAGGGACGTTGTAGAACTCTTTATTAAAACCGAGCTTTATAAGCTTGCAGGCCAGCCGCAGGGACAGTAGGCCTGCCCCTTACTATTACCACTTTATGTAATTGCCGCCGTAGGTGAGCCCGCCTCCGAACCCAACAGTCAGGATATTGTCTCCCCTGTTCAGAAGGCCTTTTTCATCAGCTTCCCCGAGCGCAATGGGGATGCTTGCCGCGGATGTGTTGGCAAACCTTTCAATATTAAGGTAAAACTTCTCAAGCGGGATGGATGCCTTTTTGGCTACCCCTTCTATTATCCTTATATTGGCCTGGTGGGGAACTATATATTTTATGGAATCGATCGTCAGGCTGTGCTTTTCCATCAGCGCCATGATTGTATCTGTGCATGCCCGTATCGCGAAGTTGTAGACCTGCCTGCCGTTCATGAAAAGAAAAAGGTCTTTCGGGTCGGTAACGCCAGGTATAAATGGGTTCGCGGTTCCCCCTGCCGGCCTTTTGAGAAATTCTGCTCCGCTTCCCTCTGACCTGAGGTGTGACGAGACAATGCCGCTTTTACCCATGTCGCCGCTTCCGGCCGGCGATATGATAACTGCACCGGCGCCATCGCCGAACAGCACGGCTGTGTTCCTGTCCGACATGTCAGCTATCCTGGTAAGTGTTTCTGTCCCGATCACAAGTATATTTTTGTAAAGGCCTGACCTTACGTAGTTTGCCGCAGTCTCTACCCCGTAGATAAATCCGGTACACGCCGCGCTGAGGTCAAAGGCGCCGGTATTTTTCGCACCAAGCTTGTCCTGAATTATGCACGCAGTCGCCGGAAAACTGAGGTAGTCCGAGGTTGTTGTGCAGGCCAGTATCATGTCAATATCGTCCGCTGTAATCCCGGCCTTTCCCATGGCGATTCCGGCGGCTTTTACCGCGATATCTGAATTGTTCTCGTTTTCTCCTGCGACATGCCTGTTTTTTATCCCTGTATGTGAAAAAATCCATTCATCCGAGGTATCGAGAACCTTTGCAATATCATCATTTGATACAGTTTTCTCCGGCACATAGTAGCCGATTGCTTTAATATAAGGTGTTATCATACTAACCTCCATAATAATACTCTATTGAACTATAATTTATAACCCCGTAAACCGATAATTTCTTGAAGCGGAATTAATAAATCATGGAATGTATACACTTTGAATAATATGGTCAATAGAATCTTTCCTGAAAAATTAAAAAATATGGAGCGTGTATGAGTTATATAGGGGTTATAAATACCAGAGACGATATAGGGAACGAGATAACAAATCTTCTTGAAAGCGGGGGAATAAGGAACTACAAGATGCTCTCGGACGAGGAAGAGATCATAGATTTTATCAATTTTGAGCTTCCTGAGCTTCTGATAATCAATTTTACAGACTCTGAAATAGATGTCGAAACTATCATGAACAAGATCCGCCACGATACCTGGATGAATAACTTTGGTATCATAGGGCTTTTTAACCAGGAAACCTCAACTGAAGAGCTTCTCATGAAGAAATACCCGGAATTCAACATACTCTCCCTTCTGGACAACATGAGGTTCAGGTCAACTTTGACTAAATGCATCAGGATAATTCTTGAGAACAGGCAGATTGTATTTAACAGGGATCTTTCCGAAAAGCTTTTTGACAAGGATGTGGGTTCATTCGAGATAGGAAATGATCCTTTCGCGGTATCAATCTATGCAGGTCTGGCATCCTCTATGCTTATGCAGCGCGGCCTTATCAAGCCTGAGTCAAGAATGCATCTGCAGCTTGTTCTCTCAGAGCTTATCATAAACGGAATTGAGCACGGCAACTGCGGGATAACCTTTGATGAAAAGAGCGATTTTCTCAATAACGGCGGGAACATCATTGATCTGATAGCGCAGAAGTGCAGCGAGACCGGTGTTGACAGAAAGAGGGTGAGGGTTGAATGGGACATTGCCCGCAACAGGAGCAAGTTTATAATCAGGGACGAAGGTGAGGGCTTTGACATATTCCGCCTCAAGGAAAAGATCGAGAAAGAGGGGGCTTACGCCCTGCATGGAAGGGGAATAAGAATGGCAAGCCTTTTCGCTGAAAGGATCGCCTATAACAGAAAAGGGAATGCTGCGCTTGTCCAGATCAGGCATGAAAAGGATGCGTCCCGCGAGGCGCCGGCCGGGTTCTCGGATGAAGAGATAATTACGGTAAAAAAGGGTGATATTGTCTGCCGGGAAGGGGAACTCGGGGATTCCCTTTATTATATTTCATCAGGCAGGTACAGTGTCTGGCACAATGACAGGAAGGTCGGTACCCTTGATCCATCCGACATTTTCATGGGAGAGATGTCTTTCTTCCTTAATAATGAAAGAAGCGCGACTGTCGTGGCTGAAACAGACGGCATAATGATAAAGGTCCCGAGAAAGAATTTCATTGAGATAATCAAGAAATATCCGCAGTACGGCCTCTTCCTTGCAAAGCTGCTTTCAAGAAAACTGGCCAGGGCCAATATCGCGAGCGCGGAACTTCAGAACGATATCATAAGCATCAAGACCGCTGTCTGAGAGCCCTTCTTTTTTCAGGGATGCCCTTGTTGTTGAATTTCCGCACCTGTTTGTTTATATTTAAACCGTCTGACTGATTTTCGGCAGAATGCCTGATCAAACGGCAAGGGGTTGTTAATGAATAAAAAAAATACTCATTCACTTTTTATATGCCTTTTTCTTTCTGCTTCCCTCCTTTTTCAGCTTGGTTCCTGCAAAAAGGGGGAAACAGCACCTGAAACAAAAGAGCTTGATTCTGTAATCACGTTTATCTCAGGCGAGGCTACCATCATTTCCGAAAATTCATCGCGGCAGGCTGATATCGGCTCAAGGCCCAGATCTGGTGACGTCATAAGGACAGCAGCCGATTCCTATCTGGAACTGCTTGTTGACAGCAACGCTGTAATAAGGATGGACAGCAGCACAGAGCTTTCTCTTGACAGGCTGCTGTCTTCGGGAGAAGAGGCAGAGATGGGGTTTTCTCTTCTTGCCGGAACAGTTATCAGCAAGGTTGGGAAGCTTACCGCGAAAGAGGGATTTTCCATCAAAACAAGCAGCGCAGCCTTCGGGGTAAGGGGAACAGAGTTCCTTGTCTCATCAGTTCCTTCCGGTGGGGATATTCTTGCCGTGAAGTCAGGCAGCATCCAGCTTGTTCCCTACCCGGATCTTGTGGGAAAACTTAAAAGCGAAGCGGGAGAGAATGAGGCTCTTGCGTCTTACATAAAAATAATTGAAGAGGACTTTCCTCTTGTCGCGTCAGGAAGCGAGATATCTCTCCTTCCGGGACAGCTTGATGATATTTCCGCATCCCTTTCCGAGGCACTGGCAGCTGCTGAAAATAAAAAGAGCGGGAAGATTACATCTGAAAACCTCTCGGGAACTGTCATGCGGTTGTCCGCAGCTGCCTTGGATGAAGCTTTAAAAGTATCTTCGCTGGTAAAACCTGTCAGCGCTGAAAACCTTGATAAACTGGGCGCAACTGACTCAATGAATATCCACAGCGTTGATGATATTCTTAAAGAGATTATCCTGAAGACTGATCCTGCGGGTGCTGAGATATATCTTAACGGAGTTCTCGCAGGGTATGGCTCCTTAAGCGCCCTCATGGCGGAAGAGAGGATAATAAAAATCACTGTGACACATGAAGGTTATGTCCCGTTTGAAAAGGAGATTGCAGTTTCAGGGATTACAGAAAAGCCCTATCTCATAAAACTTGAAAAGCGGGAACCGGAGAAGGGGTATGTTGAGGTATCAGTTTCTCCTCCCGACGCTGAAATATATATCGGAAGCGAAGGCCCTTTCAAAGGGACATACCGAAACGGATTTGATCCGGGTTCCAGGATAAAAATATCAGTAAGAAAGAAAGAATACAGGGAGCAGAACCTTGAGATTGAAGTTTCCAAAGGTATAACGGAAAAGCGGAAGGTTTCACTCGAACTCCTTCTTGTCCCGTATTCCTACGATACAGGGCTTGAGAGCGCTGATCTGATTGTCCCCGCGGGAAAGGGATATTTCGCTTTTACGAAAGAAGGCGGATTGCTTTCTGTTGTTTCTTCTGAGGGAAAATCAGTTTTCAGGAGCGCTGAAGCAGTGAAGGAAGAGCCTGTCTTCCTGGACGGTATGATAGCCTATGTTTCAGGCAACGCGCTGAAAGCACTTGATGCACAGGGCTGGAAAGAATCAGGCAGCCTGGAGCTTGAAGAGACAGCCTACGGAAAACCCCTTGCCTCAGGCGGGAGCCTCTATATAAACAGCGGAGATTCAGTCCTGCAGGTAAGCGGCAAACAGCTTGCGGTCGCGAGAAAGATAAAGGTGCCGGACAGGATAGTATCAAATCCGGTTCTATACGATGGCAAGCTCCTGACTGTCACAGACAAGGGAGTTTTGCAGATATTCGGAGACGGCGATACCCCTCTCTCCTCTGTTCCGGTTTCAATGGGAAACCCTGAAGGGATGAGCGGAGCTGTATCAGGCGATACAGGCTATTTCGCTGCGACAGGGGGATCTCTTGTCTCTGTAGACCTGAAGTCAGGTAAATTCCTGTGGAGCGGAAGTTTTACAAAAAGCGGGCCAGGGACACTTCCTGCGGTAATTGCATCATCTGATGTAGTTTCTGTTCTCTCGGGAGGTACCCTGAAGTTTTTCACCCCTTCAGGAGCTACAGCCGGGGAAGTGGCAGGAATCAGCTCGTTCTGCGGCGGGGAGGGGCAGCTTGTATATGCCTCAACCCTTTCCGGCAGGATAACAGCCTATAACCCGTCAACCGGGGCTGCCGTAAAGCAGGCTGACACAGGATTGCCTTTACAAAGCATTGTTTTCAGGGACGGAAAGATACACGCGGCAGATGGAAACGGCAGATATGCGGTAATTAATCCGGGCGCGTTCAAAAAGTAAATCTTCAAGTTTATGTGGACATAGAGGCTTTACTCAATATAGTATGGCGTTATGGAAACATACAGTTCAAAAGAAGAATATATAAACGATCTTGAAAAAAGGGGAAAGCTGCCGGAGGGTTTTAGGACTTCTGTGCTTCCCCTTACTTTTTTCCCGTTTGAGCGGCCTGTTGAAAAACCTCTTCCCATGAGAATGGCGCTTCTCATGCTTGACAGGGCTACGCCGGTTTTTGGCGCTGTTTTCACAAGAAACAAGTGCCCCGGAGCCCCTGTAATAGTAGGAAGGGAAAGGCTCTCATCTGAAAAGATACGCGGTGTTTTAATCAATAATAAAATAGCAAATGTATGCACTGATACAGGTGTTGAAGACTCAAGGCTGCTGCTTGAAAAGCTTGCTGACGTGACAGGCTGCAGGGCGGATGAGTTTTTCCCGTCTTCCACAGGGATAATAGGATGGAAGCTTCCGGTAAAGGATATGGAGAAAAACATACCCCAGCTGGTAGCGGGACTTTCTGGCGGCAGCGCTGTTAATTTCGCGAAAGGGATAATGACTACCGATTCATTTCCCAAGCTACGCTCGGCCGAGGTGGGGGAAGGGAGGATTGTCGCGGTTGCCAAAGGGGCGGGGATGATTGAGCCCAATATGGCAACAATGCTTTCCTATATAATGACAGATATTGATATTGACAGGGAAACAATCAGGAATATCCTGAAAAGGGTTGTCGAGAAGACATACAACTGCATCTCGGTTGACAGCGACCAGAGCACAAGCGATACAGTTGTAATAATGAGCTCGTGCATGAAAAAGGGTGTTCCCGAAAAGGAATTTGAATCAGCCCTCTATGATGTCTGTTCAGCACTGGCGCAGGATATTGTGAGAAACGCCGAAGGGTGCGGCCACGTGATAAAGGTTTCTGTTGAGGGCGCGCCTGATTACAGCACTGCAAGGAGTGTGGGAAAGGCAATAATAAACTCACCCCTTGTCACTACTGCTGTTTTTGGCAACGACCCCAATGTCGGGAGGCTCCTCTCCGCTGTCGGCGATTACGCGGGCAACAACGACATGGAGCTTGACAAGGACAGGATAACAATCTCCCTTGGCGGCGAGGTTGTTTTTGAAAACGGAGCGTTCAGGCTTGACCAGGAAAAGGAGCTCCGCCTTTCGGAATATCTCAAGGCAGGGACACTTGATTCGGAACACAAGGAATTTCCCGCTCATGACAGGTGTGTTGATGTTGCTGTAAGGCTGGGCGGAAACGGCGGAGGAAAGGCCACAGTATACGGCACTGACCTCTCGTACGGCTATGTAAGGGAGAACGCCGACTACAGATCCTGACAGGAAAGGAGTTGCAATGTCTGTTAAAAATGACAGTTCCCAGGATGCTGCATCCGGCATTCTTGCACGGCTTGACAGCGCACGGGAATACTTTAACCGGACTGTAATCGGCGGAAGTCATCTTTTTGACAGGCTGATTACCGCGTATATAGCAGGCGGGCATGTCCTTCTCGAGGGAGTGCCGGGGCTTGCAAAGACAAGGGCTGCGAAAGCAGTCTCCGAGATCGCGGGCAGCGATTTCTCAAGGATACAGTTTACACCTGATTTGCTCCCATCCGATATTACAGGAAGCATGGTCTTTATTCCCTCATCAGGGGAATTTACCGTGCGGAAAGGGCCAGTCTTTGCCGGGGTTGTTCTTGCTGACGAGATTAACCGTTCTCCCGCAAAGGTACAGGCTGCCCTTCTTGAGGCAATGGAGGAAAGGCAGGTCACGATCGGGGAATCATCTTTCAAGCTGCCTGATAATTTTTTTGTCATGGCAACCCAGAACCCCATAGAGCAGGAAGGTACATACCGCCTTCCCGAGGCGCAGCTTGACAGGTTTCTCATGAAGCTTGATCTTTCCTATCCTTCCCGCGCGAATGAGCTTGAAATACTTTCCATGCATGAAAAGGGGGAGAAGGAATTTCCCGCCCTTTCCGGCAAGCTCTATCCCGACGATATCGCCCTTCTTTCAGAAGCGGCCGAGGGGATAATAATGAAAGACGAAATCAAACATTATATTGTGGACATAGTAAGGGAAACCAGAAAGAAAAACAGGTATATTGAATTCGGCGCTTCTCCCAGGGCATCTATCGCCCTTATGAGGTGCGCGAGGATAAAGGCGCTTCTCGAAAGGCGCGGATGGGTTATCCCCGAGGACATAAAAGAGCTTGCCGGCGATATACTCCGGCACAGGATAATAAAAAGCTTTGAGGCTGAGGCTGAAGGCACAGATTCTGATGCCATAATCTCGGCAATACTCGGCTCTGTAAAAACACCCTGAATCATGGAAAGGGAAGATATCCTTTCTGAGATAAAAAAGACAGAGCTTGCCATGCGCAGAAGTTTACGCGGGGGGCTTGCCGGCTCTTATGCGTCTGTCTACAGGGGAAACGGCATGGAGCTTGCAGCTCTCCGCGAATACACTGAAAGCGATGATTTCAGGATGATAGACTGGAACGCAACCGCAAAGACAGGAAAACCATTTACAAGGGTAATGCAGGAGGAGAGGGGTCTTGAGCTCTATCTTCTTGTCGACATATCAGCTTCCATGGCCTGCGGCGGCAGCATAAACCCGCCCAGAAAAACAAAACTTGAGGCTGCCGCGGTTACGGCGGCAATACTGGGTTTTTCAGCCATTTCTGGCAGGGACAAAACAGCTGCCATACTTTTCTCAGGCAGGGTGGAAGAGACTATCCTTCCCGCCGCCGGCAGGAGGCATGCCTTTGCCATAGCGGAAAGGATACTTGATTCATCTCCCCTCTCATCCGGTTCTGACCTTGAATCTGCCTGCGCCTCCCTTCCTTCAGGTTTCAGGAAAAAGGGTATATGTGCTATAATTTCTGATATGGAATATAATCTTCCCTGGCAGGCAATATCAAAACTCTCATCAAGGGCTGAGCCTGCCCTTTTACATATAACTGACCCTTTCGACAGGGAAACTTCCTTAAGGTATTCATTTGAGGGTTTTGACGCTGATCCCGCTCCTGCTCCTGCGGAAAGTCAGCATGCCCTGAGTGATAAACAGCGAAAAAAGCCTGCCGGTTTTTCGCGAAAAGGGAATGAGCGTTCAGCGCCGGTTTTCATCCGGGGCAGGGGCTTTGCGGGTACCCGCATGCCGGGAAGAGGCGAAGAAACTCCCTGCAGGATCAGTTCAGACAGCGCTGGCAGCAAGGCTGCGCGGCTTGGCATACCGTACGTTGAAATATCCACTGATGATAACATAGCTGAAAAGATCAATATCTTTTTTAAACTCCTTAAAAGATGAAAAGAACATTGCTCGCGGCATTCCTGATTCTCCTTGCAGCGGCAGCCTCAATCGCGCAGGAAGAGAGCAAGGCCTCTGCCAGGGCAGATTACAGCCCTCTTGTGCTTAAGGCTGGGGAAAAGTGCTTTGTGAGAATAAAGATGAATGATGATATCTCTCTGCCTGATGACGGCCCGCTCTCGGTTGATGAAAACCCGTGGTTTTACATAACAGACCTCAAGGTAAATTACGCGGAGGATGAGGTGCTGATCTGGTTTGTTCCCCTTGATCCCTCACTCTCCTTTCTGCCTGCGGTAAGGGCAGGAAACAAGGTCTATTCCGGTATCCCTGTCTCAGTCATGTCAAGGCTTGATGAGGGCAGCGTCTTCACCTTTCCGGGAGGCAGGCTGCTTCTGCCAGGCACAAGGCTTCTCTTTGCCGCACTTGCCGCTATTGTCATTCTCGCACTTTTTACCGCGTGGTATCTCCTCGCAAGGCTTCCCGGAAAGATCAGGGATTTTATCTTTCTGAAAACAGGGGAGTCGGAAAAGAAAAAACTCCTTTCAAGGATGGCTTTTCTTGCCTCATCACCTGACAGATACGGGAGCGCTGAGTTGTCCGGGCTGATCGCCTCGTGCCTCAAGGAATACCTTGAGATCATTACAGGGGAAAGGGTAACCTGCTTTACCACAAGCGAGGTTATTGCAGCCTCGGGTGGAAAGCTCTCCGGGGAACTGGTTTTTTTTGATTCTGTCCGTTTCGGCAACATTCGGCCGGACACCGAAACAATAAAAAAATCTGCGGAAAAAATCTATGACTATGCAGTATCAGCAGGCAGCATCATAACAGGAGCGGCAGATGGCGTTTGAAAATCCGCTCTTCCTTTTTTTTATCCCTGCCGCACTTTTTATTATCTGGTTTTCGGGAATAAGGAAAGGAAGGGGCGGCATTATCCAGTCAGCCTGGGGAAAGGGAAGGGGAGAAACTCTCCAGCCAACCGGGGGAACCGGAAATGCGCTTCTGTTTAAATCTGTCAGGCTGCTTTATTGCCTTTCCATACTGCTCGTTGCCTTCTCCCTTTCCGGGCCATATAAAACAGAGAAGAAAAGCCGTTATCTTTCAGCAGGCAGCGACTATTTTATCCTGCTTGATATTTCCCCCAGCATGGCTGTTGCTGAAGGGGGAAAGACCCGGCTTGAAATGGCAAAGGAGGCTGCAATTCATATTGCAGATGCCTCCGGCAATGATTATCCAGGGCTTATCCTTTTCGGCAGCAGCACCGTAGTCGCGCTTCTTCCTACTCCTGACAAAAGTGAATTTCTCTCCCGCCTTGCTTCAGCCAGGGTCATGGACCTCGGCGACGCTACGGCAATGGGAACAGCCCTGGGCAAAGCCCTTTTCTATCTGAAAGGGAGCGCTTCTGAAAAAAAAAGGATAATACTGATATCTGACGGGGGCAATAACTACGGCGAGCTTCCCCCTCTTGATGCCGCTAAAATGGCGCTGGAGCTTGGGATACGGATCAGCTGTGTTGCGGTAGGGAGCTCTGCCCCAGAACGCGAGATTGTTATCGAGAGGGGTGACGGGGAGACTGTAAGCGGGAAAGTCAGGGGGAGCTACCAGCCGGGGATGCTTGAAGTGATAGCGGAAAAGACAGGCGGCTATTTTCTCGACAATCCTGGTATACTCGCTCTTGGACAGATGGCATCTGCCCTGAAAAGCGGCAATGTGAAAACAGAAACTGTTTTTATGAGAAAAGAGGGCGCAATGTTTTTTCTCATTTCAGGCGTGCTGATCCTTTTTGCTGTCATGCTTCTGAAGGTTTTTGTATTAAGGGAGCTTATGCCTTGAAAAACCCTGAATTCCTCCTGCTTTTGACTGTGCCTCTCCTGATTCTCTTTGGAGGGCTCAAGGGGCTTGGAGAGCGCAAAGGCTTTTTTTACGCAGTATCTGCCTGCAGAAAAAAGGGAGAGGCAGCATCGCTTTTCTGCGTAAAATACATATATCTCATGATCCTCTGTTTTTCTGCCTTTGTCCTGCTGGTCACGGCACTTGCCTCACCCGTGATACATGTGCAGGGGCATGACGGCGGTAATGGATTCCCGCCGGCTTTCACACGTGATACAATCCTGCTTTTTGACATTTCAAGGAGCATGTTATCTGATGACGGGGGGGGCAGGAGCAGGCTTGAAAAGGCAGTGGATGCGGCATCAGGGCTTCTTTCATCAGGCGGCGGACGGTTCGGTGTGGTAGTCTTCAAGGGCGCTTCTTTTACTCTTGTGCCGCTTACAGGCAACCGGGGCGCTGTGCTCGACGCAGTCATGAATCTGAGCCCTGATATCTACACTGAGACAGGAACTGACATAGGGGAAGGGCTGATGAAAGCCATTTCCGCCCTGCCTGATCATGAAAAAACTGAAAAGAGAATATACCTTTTCACAGACGGAGAGGAGCCTGAAAAGGGATGTTTTCACAAGTGCCGGGATGAAATAGCCGGAAAAATGGCAAAGATGAATGTTTTACTCTGTGTAATACCACCTGATAAAAAAACAGCGCAGGCTGTGCCGGGTACTGAAATTATCTCTGAGCCTGACATGAAAATGATTGGCATGCTTGAAAAACTTCCGGGTGCTGTCATTGTTGAAGCTGAAAACCTTGACAGGCTGTTAAAACAGCCAGAAGATACGTATCCGGGAGCAAAAGAGAAGGATTTGTCGCTTTTTTTTGCTGCCGCGGGATTGCTGCTGCTGCTGTCAGCGCTTCTCATAAAGGGAACCAGGTGGCAGGGGATAATATGAAAACAGAAACTGAATATCGGGGAAAATCAGGGCCCCTTCACTTTAAACGCTGCAACTGCGGGGATTTTCTGAAACTGGCGCCATTAATCCTTTCAGTTTTCCTGCTTTTTTCCTGCAGCTATTCAAGGGCATGTTATGACAACCTGACTGGCATTTTCGCGGCAGACAGCGGTGATTACAGCAGGGCGCTTTCTGCCTTCTCCCGGGCCGCCTCATCCGGAGGAGCGGGGATTGAAAAGTACACGGAATACAATGCAGCGTCTGTTTACCGTGATCTTGGCGAGTTTTCAAGCGCTGAAAAAAAATTCATGTCAATTGATCCGGGAGATGAGCCTGAGTTCGCTTACAGGTTATACAGTGAGTTGGGTGCCCTGGCATACCGCTCCGGGGAATATGAAAAAGCGGCAACTTTTATCAAAAAAGCTGTTCTTATCGATAATAGTGATATAAAATTAATCCGGAATTTGGAGCTTGCTCTTCTGATGATGGAAGAAACCAGGGATAGAGATAAAAAAGACAGTGAGAAAGAGTCTTTATCCGCAGTGAGTGAAATTGATGGGACAAATAATAATGCCAGAAGATTGCTGGATTTAATGTTTTCTGTGGAGGCCCCGTATTGGATGGAAAAATCAGGAGAAAAAAAGGTAAGCGGGAAAGACTGGTAACTGCTTTCTTTTTCATGATTTTTTTCTGCATGCCTGTCATTGCCGAAGAGTATGCCGGACAGATTATTCTTGAAAAAACCTCTTTTCTGGTAAATGAAGAGTTCAAGCTGAGTATCCTTATTCCTGAAATTCCGCCGGCTAAGCTGTCTGTGGAAGAACCCGCAGTTCCTGAAGGACTTGTCTTTCTTAAAGGCCCTTTTACCCGGCCGGGAAGAAACGGGTCGATTATCGACTATTACCTCCAGCCTGTAAGGGAAGGGCGTTATGTCATTGACAGTTTTACTATTTTAAGCTCAGGGAAAACCCTCCTGACCACACCTGTTTTTATAACAGCAGCGACAACTTTCCAGATACAGGGAAGCTTTGACAAGGTTCCCCCGGGGATAAAATGGGACATCCCGGACGAGAAATTCTATCCGGGGGAGGCTGTTCCCCTCCGCTTTGTGATTGAGAACCTTGAGACAACAGACATTATAATTGAATCAGCAGTTTCAAGAAAACCGGAAGGATATGTAAAAAAGACGAGCAGGCTGGCGGAAAAAAATGAGAGAATCATTATTCCCAAAACTGTAATGACTGGTGAAATATATGATGTGCTGTTTCATGACCATATCTTTGTTTCTTTTGGAACAGGGAATGTAATGCTTCCTGACGTTGAGATTTTTCTTTCAAGGGGAGAAGCAGGCTACCGCACCATCCTTAAGGGAGTCCCAATTACAATTCACAGGGCCCCCGGCTCAGGCAGCGGAACAGGCGCAATAGGAAACTATTCATATAAATATGAGATATCGGGCAAAACAATATCAAATGCCCAGGGGATACTGATAAAGCAGAAAATCTGGGGCAAAGGCAATTTTTACGGCATTAATGTCCCTCCCCCCTACGTAGACAACCCTCTAATTGCCGAGATTTCTATATTAAAGGACAAATCAGACGCAGTCCCTGACGGGAAGCTTTTTACCGGCTATCGCGAGGTAACCTATTCGCTAAGAAAGAAAAAAGGGCCGGAAATGCCTTCTTCTGTGCATGGGGGAAGCGCTGTCCCTCCTCCGGAGTTTATTAAGCTTGTAATACCTGATTTCACCTGGTATGAGGAAAACTACACAAAACTTCCTCCCGGAATGGGCCTTAAAAAAGCACCCGGAGGAGTGGAAGAGATAAAAATCCCTGAATCCTTTTCTTCCGAAACTCCGGCAGAGAATGGGACAGGAAAATCTGCCTCAGGGAGCGATATAGCCAGAATACTTACAATTGTTCTTGCCGCGGCCCTGATTCCTGCGGTTTTCCTGATAACAAGCAAAAACATGAAAAAATCATTCGCGGCAGCGATAACACTGATATTTCTTGTTGCCACCCTTTTTGTCATAAAAACCGTATATATGAAACCACCGCTTTATGGCATAGTCTTCAGTGATTTGCCGCCTGTTCCTGTTTTTTCCATTCCGGAGGAAACCGGGACAATGAAATTCCGGCTCGAGATAGGCGACAGGGTAAGAATAACTGACGAGAGCAACAGTTATTACCTGATCGAGACACCGGAGAGTGGCGGGGGATGGATCAATAAAAACAATCTGATACTGGAATAATAATGGATTTTGGCCAGATTCTTGAAAGCTGGGAAAAGAAAAACAGGAAATATCCTGACAAGGACAGGGAGAATATCCCTCCCGGTACTGCTGCAGCGTTAAATACCGGAATGCTCAGAAAAATGAAGCCGCAGGCTGTTGTTGACCTCCATGGTTATACATCCCGGGAGGCTGAGGATATGCTCTGGAATTTTCTTAAGGAAAGCAGGCGTAAAGGGCTTGTAAAGGTTCAGATAATTCACGGAAAAGGGCTCCATTCAAGTGAAGGAGGAGTTCTTATAAAGGTTGTTGATAAAGTTCTCCGGAATTGCCCGTTTGCCGGAATGACAGGCACTCCGGATAACAGGAACGGGGGATCAGGTTCCCGCTGGGTCATCCTGAAATAATTATTTTTCCCTGTAAATTATTCTTCCCCGTGTAAGGTCATAGGGGGAAAGGGCCACTCTTACCTTATCGCCCGGAACAATTCTTATATAGAATTTTCTCATTTTGCCGGAAAGATGGGCAAGTATTATATGCCCGTTTTTAAGTTCTACCTTGAACAGGGTATTTGGAAGTGATTCTTTAACAACCCCGTCGATTTCAATTGCCTCTTCTTTAGCCAAATTTCCTCCAGCATAGTGCATAAAACTGATAAGCTTATTGGTACCTCTAAAAACTCAATAAACTCTATAAAAGTCATGGTATTCCTGATGGAAACCATATAAATTTAATGTATAGAAGTTTATTTATATTATTTTAATAAAAATCCTTTGTCAACAAAGAATGAGGTTGACATTCAGTGCGAAATTGTGCAAATTACGAATCTGTAATTAATAACTGAGGGTATTTATGGATAATGAATTTAAGGAACGGATGGAAAAGGCATTACTTGACTTAAAACAGGAAATTATCAACAACCTGATATCAGAAAATGATTCATTCAGGTCCCTTGTAGAAGACATAGACCCGAAAGACCTGGTTGATATCGCGGCTGACGACATAGACAGAAAAATGCTGGAGACAGTCAGTGCACAGGATATCAGAAGGCTCAGACTTATTGATTCAGCGCTCTCGCGGGTAAAAAACGGCAGATACGGACTCTGCATGAAATGCGGCAAGAAAATTCCTGAAGAGCGGCTGGAAGCCATTCCTTATGCGCTAATGTGCATTGCCTGCAAGACCTCAGAAGAAAAAATGAGCAGATAATCATAATAACAGTTTTGAAACAGCCGATATTCATTATAGAGGCAATAAAATGGAATCGATATCTGCTGTTTCAAACACATCAATCCCATTTTCCCACATTATAAGGGCAAGCTATTCCGGAGGGCGGATAACAGTTCCGGTAAACAGCACCGCTGGCTTATATGCCAGATTCAAACACATAACTGGTATTCCCTCTTTTTCTGGCGGAGGGAGCATCCCGTTCAGCAGGCTAAGGCAGCTTGATACCCTGATTGAACAGATAAGCAGGATAAAAGGGAATGATATTGCCGTGAATCTTGAAACGAAAGAGAGCGGCGCTCTTGATAACATGATTGAAAAGTTTTCTTCGGAACTCCGCAGCAGGCTTAATTCAGCTCCTGTCAATTACTATCAGGGGATTTATGAACCTGGTTCGCTCCTGAACCTTACCGCGTGAAATGATCTACTCCCTGTCAGTAATAGCAATAACGTTTTTGTTTTATCTTCTGATCCCCGGAACAGGCGCTTTTATCGCGAGACGCCAGTGGAGGGAATTCCGCGAAAAACTGGCAGCTGCCTCAATAATCCCCTCAATAGATTTCCATAAATCCCGCCTGCAGACTGAATCGGGATATCTCGGTTTTTTCAAATTCTTCGGCAGCCTTGAGGCAATCCAGGATAAATACGAGGTGTGGCTAAGGAGCGGCAATTTCACTGTTTCGGTGGATATGAGGAAAGTAAAAATCTATCTTCTGCCTGCTTTCAGTTATGCGGAGGGGAAAGATGACATATATGAAAAAAACAGGGAAATCATAATGGATGAAATGCCGCAGGTTTTGAGCTGGGACAGGTTTTTTTCCCTTTCACAGAGAACAGATGTAATGGTCTGCGGCCCGCTTTTTATGGAAAAAGGTAAAACCATTTTCAGGGCATCTGAAAATGGTACCATAACCTTCCTTATTTATGACGGAAAACCCGAGTCGCTTCTCAGGAGGGGCGTCTGGGCAGGCAGGCACCGGAACGAATTCTGGAACATTTTTACCCCGGTTTCGCTAATCGCAGGTTCATTTGCCCTCTTTCTCGCAGCTTATTATCTGTATTCAATTCCCTCTCTTGTCATTCTTACAAGAATTACCCTGGGATTAAGCCTTGTCCCTTTTATGCCCCTGTTTCCCCCCGGTGTTATCCTTTTTTTCACTTACAGGTATTTCTGGAAAAAGGCAAGGTTTTTGAGGGCAGAGCGCGATCTTGTAAAGCTGCCGCTGCGGTTTTTCAGCGATCATGTACCTGAAGGGGAGAGCGGCTGCGCTGATACCGGAACCGGGGGGAAATACTGCTATAAAAGGATTGAAAACAGGGATGTCTGCGTTGCCCTCTGCCGGGAAAAGGGGCTTGTTGTGCGAAGCGCTTCTGTTTGCAGTTCCCGCCACGCCGCAAATCCGGATACGGGGAATATCCCTTATTATTACTTTTATCCCGAGATTAATGCCGGTGAACCTGATCCCCTGCATGAAAGCATCGTTATCGAGGGGAACCCTGAGATTATCTCCAGGGAATGCAGGAGAAGGGCCAAAATCCTTGAATATACTTCAATAGCTGTTTTCATCTCCGGCATGGCTATTAATTTCACCCTGACCTATCTCTTTATATCCTCAATCAACGGGTAACTGAAAAAGTCTCTCATTCTCCTGACGGTTTTTCAGAGCGGGTATTTCTTGCGAAACTTGCGCCCAGTTTTTTCCCCTTGAATGATGCGTTATTGAGGTTCCTGATAATCTCATCAGCCTTTTCGGAAGGGACATCTGCGAAAGAATAGTTGTCAAGCACCTTTATGTGTTTTACATCAGCCCGGCCCGCGAGCCCTGATGATATTATCAGCCTTGAAACATCCCTGACGAAAAGGCCCTTGTTTTTTCCCGCGTTTATGAAAATGGTCCTGAACCCTTCTTCCCCCGCGTACTCTTTCTTTATAAATCCTGTCATCCCTTTGGTTTCTGCGGTTTTTTTAAGAAGCCACGCAGTAAAATAGCCTCTCATGAGAAAAGGAACATTTTTTCTGATTATTTTTCTTATTTCTGTAAGTTCTTCTGTATCTGAATTCTCTCTTATCCTGGCCAGGATTGTTTTAACATATTCGCTGCTGATTGAACTTTTTTCTTTCATTTGTACTTCCGTTTTTTCTGATTTGATAATTACCGGCTTTTTAAAAAGCTGATAGAAAGAATATGAATGCTCCTTTTGTTTTGTGAAAACCATGAAATACTGCTTTCCGCTGAGCTTTGAAAGTATGAATTCAATATCCTTTTCAAAACCATGGTAATCATCTACATCGCTGTCTTCAATTACACACCCCTGAAGCCCTTCCAGTGCAATGTTCCCGCTGCGTATATGGTCAATAATGCTGTCAGGTGTGCCGATAAATATATCAGGCTGCTTCTGCAGCTGCCTGTAATCCTGTTTTATGTTCCTGTCAGGGCTTGCAGCGGCTGGCTGCAGGCTGGTAACCTTCTTTGAAAAGAGTTTTTTAAACAGGGTGTTTATTTTATTTACATTTTCAGGGGAAGAGGCGATTATTATTGTTTTTATCCCGGGAAAAGAGAAATCTGTCTGAAGTATGACTGGAACAGCCATGCTGAGTGTTTTGCCGCACCCCTCGCTTGTTTCTGCGATGACATACCTGTTGCCCATTGCGGCAGGAATAAGCTTTTCCTGAAACGGGGTTGGGGCCTTGAAACCGGCTTTTTTTATTATAAGCCTGTATTTCTCATTTTCTTCCGACATATTCTGTTGATGCAAATTCCATTCCTGATTGTAAAACTCTGTTTTTAAAAAATAGTATCTGTTGGGAAAATTGTCAATAAAACAGCTGCATCTTCTTCAATATGAAGAATAATTGCAGACAGGAGTGCCCTATGCCAGTGAAAAAGATATCAATACCGCTTTTTTTGTTTTTTCTGATAAATTTGGTCCCTGTGTTCCCTGAGCTGCTTGAGTACAGATACAGGGCAGGCGAAAAATACAGGATAGTATCAGAGGTGGAAGAGGATGTTTTTATCAATGGAAATCATTCACACAGCTCAAAACTGCTCAACCGCATTGCAGTAGAGGTGCTTGAGACAAAAGAGGAAAGCGGCCTGCTTTACGGTCTTTTTGAGACATCGGAGAAGAGCGTCGGCAGGTACTCGACTTATGAATTAACCGAGAATTATGAATCGCTCTTCTGGCGTGACAGCGCCGGTGTTTATACTGTTGACAGGAAGTACTATATGCCTGTGGTAAGGGACGTCCCTGTTTTCCCTGAACGTGACCTGAAACCCGGCGATACATGGAGCGCGGAAGGGCATGAGGTCCATGATTTCAGGGAGAGTTTCAGGTTAAAGGAGCCGTATACCTTCCCGATAACTGTTTCCTACCAGTATTTGGGCAAGGACGAGACAGGCAAATATGATCTTATAAGCATAAAATACAATGTATTTCATAAGTCTGTTTTCTCATCACAGCCAGATCCGGGGGCGCTCTACCCGGTTAGGATCAGCGGATTTTCAAACCAGGTGCTAAAATGGGACAACAAGGCGGGGCGTCCTTTCAGTTATTCGGAGGAATTTGACCTTCTCCTTGACCTTTCTTCCGGCGACAGGGTTGAGTATACGGGTATTGCAAAAGCCGAGGTCATAGAATCAGAGGAGTTTGACAGGGAGAGGGTCGCTCGCGAGATGAGGGAAAACCTTGACAATTCCGGGTTCAGCGACGTTACAGTTGAAAATGTTGATGAAGGTATAAAGATAACAATAGACAATATCCAGTTCCAGGCTGATTCCTCAGAACTATCAGATGAGGAGCTAAGAAAGATTGAGAAAATAGGGGAGATCCTCAGTAAAAACCCTGATCAGGATATCCTTGTTACAGGGCATACTGCCCTTGCCGGAACAGCGGAGGGGCGTAAAACTCTTTCCATTCAGAGGGCAAAAGCTGTTGCAGAATATCTTCTTGAGCTTGGCGCAAGGACGGAAAAACAGATAAGGATACAGGGTAAAGGATCTGATGAGCCTGTCGCTGAAAATGCAACGGAAGAGGGAAGGAGCAAAAACCGGAGGGTTGAAATAACTATCCTTGAAAACTGATTTCCTTTACTTTTTACCCTGCTGAATCTTATATTATTATAATAGACTATCAGAGGGTAAAAAATTGAATAATGATCCGGATGACAATATTTCAAACGTTAAGGGAAATAACAACTCACAGTGGAAGAAGGACTGCAAGGACTGCGGCCCGCAGAAGATACCGCCAATAATCCCGAATTTCAGCAAGGGGCAGTTCCATTTTTCGGTATGGTTTTTTATCATTGGGATGATTGCCGTCATTCTTCTGAATTCCTTTGTAAAGGAACAGATACAACGCAAAATCCCTTTCAGCGAGTTTAAGAGCCGGATTGAAAGCAATGAAATAACACTTGTCCAGCTTAAAAGCGATTACTACATAGGCCTTAAGGGGACAGTTCTCGAGAACGGCCAGCTCAGTGCAGAAGGGCCTGTATACAAGACTGTTCCTGTCGATGATCCCGGTTTTATAGAGCTTCTTGACAGAAAAAGCGTTAATTACGCAGCAATAAAGCAGAAAAATTCATATATTGTCGATCTTCTTCTCGGATGGATTGTGCCGTTCGCGTTTCTCATGTTTGTCTGGCGGTTTATGCTTAAAAAGATGGGCGATCCCGGAGCAGGGGTTATGACTTTTGGTAAAAACAAGGCGCAGATTATCGCGGAAGGCGATACAGGTTTTACGTTTGATGATGTCGCAGGGGCAGATGAGGCAAAGGAAGAGCTTGTTGAGGTTGTTGATTTTCTCAAAAACCCGGCACGCTACACAGAGATTGGCGGAAAGG
>JADHEF010000818.1_pt1 | contig 25829 bp, 26 predicted proteins | sample 8952391 | NCBI WGS metagenome assembly JADHEF01 (sample SAMN16124439, study PRJNA663245) | bioreactor sludge metagenome | isolation source: sludge (nitrite) | place: India:Bengaluru | collected 2019-02-28 | reverse complement strand
AATCTGCTGCTGCAGAACAATTTTCACAGCTTCCCGGAAAAATCAAAAAAAACAAGCCGCAGACAGGCACAGGTAAATCCAATGAACCGGACAGAAGCAATTCAGGGAAAAACGACCTAAAAGCTTTTGAAAAGTTTTTGGCTGCCAAAGTCGTTCCTGAAGGAAAGGAGCGGAAAATATCAACCGGGCCGGAGAACCTGCAGGAAATGGGTGCGTCCGGAAAGAGAAAAAAACCGGATAATGATGTAAAAATATCTGAAAAAAAGATTATTAATCTGGATGGAAAAAAAGCTGAAAAAAAAGAGGCAAACGGTGATGAAGCTGTTACCGGCAATGTTGCTGAGAAAATAGCAGCGTTAAAACCAGAGGCTGAAACCATTTCACTGAAAGGCGCTGAAGAATCATCCAAGGCCAGTGAGGGGAAAAAATCTGAGACAACCCTTAACAGGCAGAAAGAACTTTCCGAAACGACAGGCATAGCAAAAATAGCCGGATTTACCCCGGATAAAGCAACAGACATTATAGCGGTCAGATCATTTGTAAAACCTGTGGATTTACAGGAAAACATGGCTCAGGGAAAAGCGGGCAGTAAAAAAGAAAAAAACGGAAAAGACATAGTCAGGATTGTGGATCTGAGAAGCAGGGTAGATGAAAAAATACGGATGGAGAGTGAAGCTACTTCACACACTGAAGCAGGCAAACAGCAGTCCGAGATTAAAAATAGCGAAATTATCGAGAACAATGCAAAAAATTCACAGAATCAGATGGCTAAAGATTTTTCGCAATCTTTTCAGGTACAGCCTGCGCCTTTTGACAGTGCAGCCGCGTCTTCCAGGCAGGGGCTTTCCCTTTTCCATAATCAGGTGCTTCAGTCGATGAGGGAATCTGTAAATGACGGTATTGTCAGGGATGCCAGGTTTGTGCTGAAAGACAACAATTCCGGTGAAATAAAGCTGATCATGAAACCTGAGAGCCTTGGTTATGTGCGAATAAAACTTACTGTTGAAGATAACAATATAGCGGGAAAAATAATTGTCGACAATAATAATGTAAAGGAAATATTTGAAAACAACCTTGAAAACCTGATGAGAAGTTTCAGGGAAAGCGGTTATTCTTCTGCAACGCTTGATGTTTCTGTAGGCGGCGGGAAAAGCGGCAGGGACGGAAGCATGACTGAAAGCGAGAAGTTTTACGCCCGGAAAGAAATTGAAAGGATAGATGAACAGACTGTCATAAGAGCAGGATACGGCGAAAACAGACTTGTTGACATGGTGATTTAAACCTGGAGGTATTTGTGGATATCAGTAATACGATGACTGATCTTGAAAAAAGCAGAACGCAGATGCAGGTTGAGAGTTTTAATAAAAAACTCGGGAATGAAAGAACATATAAAAGCGAGCTTGACAAGGATGACTTTTTGAAAATCCTTTTGACACAGCTGACACACCAGGATCCGACAAAGCCTATGGAGGACAAGGAATTCATAGCGCAGATGGCACAGTTTTCGTCACTTGAGCAGATGACCAACATGAACAGGGAATTCGGAAAGCTGCAGAACGTAATTGCGGCTAATCAGGCAATCAGTCTTATAGGTAAAAGTGTTCAGGTAACAGACGGTGATCAGGTTGTAAGCGGAATGGTTGAGGAAGTTTCAGGATATGAATACCCGCAGCTTCTTGTAAACGGAAAATACTACGATATGTCTAAGATAGAGAAAATAAGGTAGGGGGCAGTTTTATGATGAGGTCTTTATATGCAGGTGTTGCCGGTCTTCAGAACCACCAGGTGAGAATGGACGTTATTGGCAACAATATTGCAAATGTCAATACAATAGGTTTTAAAAAGGGAAGGGTAAACTTCCAGGACATGCTGTCCCAGACTATGCAGGGTGCTGCGCGCCCGACAGACGAACTCGGCGGAGTAAACCCAAAGCAGATAGGTCTTGGCATGACAGTCGCGGCGATTGATACAATTCATACCCAGGGGTCACTCCAGAGTACAGGCGTGTCTACTGACGTAGCTCTTCAGGGAAGCGGTTTTTTCATCCTTAAAAACGGTGAGAAGGAATTTTACACAAGGGCAGGTGCTTTCGGCATTGATGAGCTTGGAACACTTATAAATCCCGCCAATGGGATGAAAGTCCAGGGATGGATGTCGGAGATAATAGATGGACAGACATTTGTGAATACCTCATCTGATCCCGGCGACATAACAATACCGGTAGGAGGGAAGGATCCGGCATTCGCCACAACTGAAGTACTGCTGGCATGTAACCTTGACAAGCGGCTCAATGAAATAACAGAGGGTGCTGGGCCTGCTGAGCTGCGGGAAGGTACATGGAGTATTGATAAAACAATCTATGACAGCTTTGGCAACAAGCACACAATGAGTATAGATTTCACAAAGGTCCCTGGTGAGGCAAACAGATGGCAGGGGCAGGTTTTTGTGGACCGTGGAGCTGAAGCTGACACAGCGGCAACACTTGATGTTGGCGCAGCAAATAACGAAAATAATATTTTTGTTGTTGAATTCAATAATCTCGGGCTTCTTTCAGCTGTTGAAGATGAGCAGGGTGACGTGATAAACGAAGGAATTCTTCAGATACCGGTTTCTTTCAATGTTACAGGAGCTGCGGTTCCTGAAGGCGGGGAAGCTGTCAGGCAGACATTCAACCTTACTCTGGGAGAGGTTGGAAGCGCAGTTAACACTGTGACCCAGTTTGCTGAGAAAAGCTCCACAAAAGCTTTTAGGCAGAATGGCTATCCGATGGGATATCTCGAGAACTTTAAAATTGACCAGAGCGGTTTTATTACCGGTGTATATTCAAACGGAACAAACAGGACAATCGGGCAGATTGCGCTTGCGAGTTTTGTAAATCCGGGCGGAATGGAAAAAGCAGGCGACAGCACATTTGTCAGGACAAATAACTCAGGCGACGCAAATGTAAGCACTGCCGGAGTTGCGGGAAAAGGGCAGTTTATAGCCGGTGCCCTTGAAATGAGCAACGTAGACCTTTCTGAGCAGTTTACAGACATGATTGTAACACAGAGAGGGTTCCAGGCAAATTCAAAGACGATTCAGACAACTGACCAGATGCTTCAGGAACTGATGACTCTCAAGAGGTAATGATAAATGAATAAGGAAGGATTAAAAAGGTGATAAAAGTAACCAAACTGAATGGTGATGAATATTACCTTAATCCCCACCAGATTGAGTATATAGAGACAAACCCTGATACAACATTAATAATGCTTTCAGGTAAAAGACTGGTAGTCCGGGAGGACTATCAGTCTGTTTTTGACAGAATAGTTAAGTACAGGCGGCTCATTGGCGGCCTGAAAAACGAGGAGTAATCGTTTATGGATTTAGGAACAATAGGCGGCATGATTGGCGGTTTTGTCCTCATTATCGCATCAATGTTCATGAGCGGCGCATCTCTTGGTCTCTATGTGGATCCTGCATCTGCCGTAATGGTTATAGGCGGTTCCTACTGCGCGCTTATGATAGCAAACCCGGTTCAGAGGGTTTTAAATATAATGAAAGTCGGGAAAATAGCCTTGTATCTTAAAAGCTATGAAAAGGAAAAACTGATATCAACGCTTGTGAGTTTTTCGGAACAGGCAAGGCGCGAAGGTCTGCTTGCCCTTGAAGACGGGCTTGATGAGCTTGAGGACAAGTTTCTGGAAAAGGGACTCAGGCTTGTAGTAGACGGTACTGACCCTTCACTTATAAAAAGCGTGCTCTATAATGAGCTTAACCAGATTGAGCAAAGACATTCTGCAGCTTCAAAGGTTTTTGAGGACTGGGGAAAATTCGCTCCTGTATTCGGTATGATTGGTACTCTCCAGGGGCTTATAGCCATGATGGCAAACCTCGGCGACCAGGCATCAGTAGGAAAAGGTATGGCTCTTGCCCTTATTACAACCTTTTATGGTGCGATTGTGGCAAATATTTTCTGTATACCTATAAAAAGCAAGCTTGACGACAGACACGGTGATGAGATGATGGTAAAGGAAATAATGGTTGAAGGAGTTTTATCCATACAGTCAGGAGACAATCCCAGAATGGTTGAGGAAAAGCTTCTTGCATTCCTTTCGCCGGCAGAACGCGAGATGGTAAAATCCGAGTCATCAACCGGTGAATAGGTAGAGGTGTATAATGGCGGATGAAAAAAAGAAAAAAGTTAAGTGCCCTGAGGGAACGCCGGACTGGATGGTTACCTTCAGTGATATGACAACACTGCTGCTTACATTCTTCGTCATGATGTTTACGACAGCAACTGTGGACGGATCAGATTTAAGGCTGATCCTTTCTGCGTTCCAGGGGCTTGGTGCCCTTCAGGGCGGCAATACACTGGATGCAGAGGGAAAGCTTGCTGAGCTTGGTAACAATGTAATGTCAATGCCGTCAAGACAGGCTGGCAAAGCACTTGACAGGGCCAAGAAGCTCGCAGTTTCACTACTGCAGCCTGAGGTAAAAAGCAAGATGGTAAGGATAACGGAAGATGAGAGAGGTGTTGTAATATCATTGTCTGCTGATGCTTTTTTCATGCCAGCCAGCGCTGAGCTAAATATTGACGAGGCAAGAAAAACAATCCAGAATATCGCGAACCTTATGAAGTCTGATCTGATGGAGGGGAGAAAATTCCGGATTGAAGGGCATACAGACAGCACTCCCACTGACGAGAATGGGGAATGGAAGAGCAATTGGGAGCTTTCTACAGCAAGGGCGACCAATATCATACATTATCTGAAGGATTTCAATGTCAATGAAAAATCACTCCAGGCTGCCGGATTTTCGGATACGGCACCAATGGCCACCAATGATACAGAAGAAGGAAGGGCGTATAACAGGAGAGTTGACATTATTATATTAAGCGATGCGCATTTATAATAAAATGTTTGCAAATATTGGATATTTTTGATAAAATTCTAAACTAATAGATCAGGAGATGAAAGATGCCTGAAGATTATGACTTAGACCTTGAGAGTTCCGGCGCGGTAACAGATGAAGAGGAAATAGGGAAGAAAAAGATAGGCTTTCTTCCTGCCATTGTTATAAAAATACTCAAATGGGTTGCAATAATAATTGCAGCTGTTGTTTTTATTGTTACGGTTGTTGTTGTTACAATAAAAATAATGAATCCTGTCTCAAGCACTCCTGATTATTACTACGATACGGAAGAGCTGAGAAACACACTGCCTAACCTGCAGTGGTATGGTATTGGTGATAATGACATCAGGGCAAGGACTGCTGACATTGACAAAAACGTAATAGTTATCATCAAGGTATCTGTGGGATTTAACGGTAAAAACAAGGATCTCCATATAGAGCTTGTAGACAAGACACCAAAACTGCGGGATGAAATCAGGGTATTTTTCGGAGAAAAATACCAGAATGACCTTCTTCCCAAATATGAGTCAAAAGTCAAGGAAGAACTTAAGCGAAGGCTTAACAGGATGCTGAGCGGAAACGAAAGAATTCAGGATGTAATATTCACTGAATTCAATATTGTTGAATTCTAATAATGATGAGAGGTAATTCAGTTAAAAAATTATGACTGATATATTATCGCAAAATGAGATTGATCAGCTGCTCACGGCGTTCACAACAGGTGATGTTGAATCAGAAGAAGTAACTCATGTAAATGATCAGCGGAAAATAAAGATCTATGATTTCAAGAGGCCTGACAAGTTCTCAAAAGAGCAGATCAGAACTGTATCAATAATGCATGAGACATTCGCCCGTCTTACTACAACATCCTTGTCAGCACAGCTCAGGAGTCTGATACATGTGCATGTTGCGTCTGTAGATCAGCTCACATACGAGGAATTTATAAGATCAATCCCGAACCAGACAACAATTGCGGTAATAAACATGGACCCGCTGAAAGGGTCTGCGATACTTGAGATAGACCCTTCTGTAACATTTTCCATAATTGAGAGACTTTTCGGCGGCCAGGGTGAAGGAACCAAGATAAACAGGGAGCTTTCTGACATCGAACAGTCGGTAATGGAAGGGGTAATTGTAAGGATTCTGGGTAATATGCGTGAGGCATGGAGCCAGGTAGTGGATCTGAGGCCGCGTCTCGGGCAGATTGAAACAAATCCCCAGTTTGCCCAGATTGTACCTCCGACTGAGATGGTTGTGCTTGTAACACTTGAGACAAAGGTGGGTGAAGTGGAAGGAATGATGAACTTCTGTATTCCCTATCTTACAATTGAGCCGATTATCTCAAAACTCTCGGCCCAGTACTGGTACTCATCAGTAAGAAGGGGCACTACGACAGAAAACCTTAATATACTGAGGGAAAGGCTATCAACAGTTGATGTTGATGTTGTGGCTGAAATAGGAAAGATAAATATATCTGTAAGGGAAGCATTGTCTCTCGCGATTGGTGACGTAATAAGGCTCCAGAATGTAAGAATAAACGATGACATGAAGCTGAAACTTGGCAACAGGCCCAAGTTTCTCTGCAGGCCGGGGATGGTCGGCAATAAAATTGCAGTACAGATTACAAGAAAACTTGAAGATTTTAGCAAGGAAGAGTTTGAGGAATTAACTGCTGAAGGAGAAGAGGCATGAGTGATGGCGCATTATCTCAGGATGAAATAGATGCATTGATGAGCGGCAGTTCAACAGGCGGTTTTGATTTCGGCGGCGCTTCAGGCGGTGATGATCTTTCTGAAGGTGAAAAACAGTCTTTTCTGTCTGTAGTAAATACGATTACCGACGCGCAATCGGCAACACTGACAGGGATGATGGGTAAAAGCGTTGAAATATCTCCCCCTTCAGTGGAAATAGTTGACGGCGATTCTGTTGCAGTAGCGTTCGGAGACAGTTTTGTAAGGGTAAAGGCATCATTTAACGAGGGAGTAAACGGGTATCATTCATATCTCTTTACTACCGATACTTCAAAGGCAATAGCCGCGCTTTTAACAGGGCTCGATCAGGTTGATCTGGATGATGCGGCGCTCTCTGCAATAAGTGAAGCTGTAAATACCGTAAGCGGATCGGCTGTAACCGCGTTCGGAGACAAGATAAATACTACGATCATGACTGAACCGTCAAGCGCTGAACTGCTTGACAGCAGCAGCTCAGACATACCTTCCGGAAAAGTGTTAAAGCTCAACTTCCCGATAACAATTGAAGGATATCCTCAGGCAGTATTTAATGAGCTTTTTGATATTTCGGTTGTAAAGGCAATTATTGAACAGTCTCAGCCTCAGGGCAAAGCTCAGGCAGGGTCGGGAATGGATGACATGTTCGCAGGAATGGGAGGCGGACAGCCCTCTTCTCCTGCAAGGCAGCAATCAACTCAGGCTTCCGGCGGAATGGGTGGCATGATGCCTCAGGGAGGCGGTTTTGGGGGACAGCAGGGCGGAATGGGCGCAGCTATGGGAGGGCAAAAGCAGAATTTTGTGAATATACAGAATGTTCAGTATCCATCGTTGACTCCGGGCCATATGGGCGGTGAGCAGGGGAATATCAGTCTTCTCATGGATGTAAACATGGAGATGACTGTAGAGCTTGGAAGAACCAAAAAGCCGATCAGGGAAATACTCAGTATGGGAGAAGGAACAATTATTGAGCTTGACAAGCTTGCAGGTGAACCTGTTGACATACTTGTAAACCATAAGCTTATAGCAAACGGCGAGGTTGTAGTTATTGATGAAAACTTCGGCGTGAGGGTTACAAAGATTGTTTCAAATGCTGCCGGCATTAATGACATGACATGATACAGAACTGAAACAGCATTGTAAAAGTCATAAACTGGGGGGGGAATGACATTTAAAAAGCTTCTTATTCAAATAATTATAATCTCATTATTCATTGCAAATCCGGTTTTCTCGCAGCAGAAAAAGCAGGTAAAACAGAACACAGAATCGATAAACGAACAGGAAATGAAAATAGCGGAAGATGAAGAACCAGCGCGGCAGACTGAAAATACCGGGCCGGAGAAAAAGCTTGGGACTTTTACCTTCTGGGATTTTTTAAGAATGATTTTAATACTCGCTTTTGTGATTCTCTGTATATATGGTTTTTTTTACATTCTGAAAAAGGCCGGTAACCAGAAATTTGAAGAAAATGATTTTATCAACATAATTTCAAGCAAAGCAGTGTCTCCAAACAAATCAATTCACATTGTTGAAATTGGCAACCAGGTTATTGTAATCGGCTCATCAGATAATGGCATTTCCATGCTGACTGAAATAACAGACAAGGAAACTGTTGACAGGATAAGGCTTTATAAAGGGGAGATTAAAAAACCGGCTGAAAACAGTTTTTATAAATATTTAATGGATACTCTTATGAAGGGTAAAAGCAGGATAAAAAGCAGCAACGCCGGAAACAGCGGCTCTTTTACCTCAGAGTTTTTAAAGAAACAAAAGGAAAGAATTGGGAAAATGTAGTTATAAAGTACACAGATATTGACATTCCATATTAATTAAAATGCAGCATCATACAGCGATATTTTGGGGGGGGAATGAGAAAAAAGTATTTACTGCTGATTTTTTTGTTTTGTTCTGTAGCATATCAGGGTTTCTCACAGCAGGGGCCGTCTCTTCAGAGGCAGAGGAATACCGGGCAGCCTTTGACAATTCCTTTTGTTGATATAACTGTAAGGCAGCCTGAAAGCAACAGGGAAGTCGCTCTTTCAATACAGCTTTTAATGCTCCTTTCTGTTATTGCGCTTTCACCATCAATTATTCTTTTGATGACCTCATTTCTCAGGATATCAATTGTATTTGATTTCATAAAAAGAGCCTTGTCCCTCCAGCAGGTTCCGCCCAATCAGGTACTTCTTGGAATAGCGCTGTTTTTGACAATGTTTATCATGTGGCCAACCTTCACAACAATATATGACAAATCGTTCAGGCCATACGCGGAAGGGCAGATTTCCACAGAACAGATGTACCGGGAAGCCGAAGGACCGCTGCGGGTATTCATGTATAATCAGATGAAGGGAAACCCGGAAAATATAAGGCTTTTCATGAGGTTAAGGGGCCTGCCGAAACCGGACAATCTCTCAGATGTTCCGACTTATGTACTGATACCGGCTTTCGTACTGAATGAGCTAAACATTGCTTTCAAGATAGGGATATTGCTTTTTATTCCATTTATCATAATTGATATGGTTGTAGCATCAACCCTTATGTCAATGGGTATGATCATGCTTCCGCCTGTTATGATCTCAATGCCTTTCAAACTTATACTTTTTGTACTTGTTGACGGATGGAGCCTTATAACCAGCCAGCTGGTTGCGAGCTTTGGTTAGGGGGATTTTATAGATGGAAATGGGCCTTGTTGTTTATATTTTCAGAAACTCGATAATGGAGATGATACTGTTGTCTCTCCCTGTCCTGCTGATAGGTATGATTGTTGGCCTTGTGATATCAATCATACAGGCAACTACATCCCTTCAGGAGCAGACTCTGACATTTGTCCCCAAAATCATTGCCATTCTCATGACACTTGTTTTTCTTGGTCCATGGATGCTTTCGTCCATGAGGGAGTTTACAGTGAATATCATAATGATGATCCCCCAGATGGTGCGTTAAATGTTTATTGAGAGCCTGGCGGAAAACTCACAGCTTTATTTACTCATTTTTTCACGGATATTCGCCATGCTGACTATTGCGCCGCTTATCTCCTCTTCAGCCCTTCCTGACATGGCGCGGGCAGCTCTTGCGCTCTTTACCACTGTCGCAGTATACCCGATGGTAAATGACGCAGGATATCTTTTACCGGATAACGGATTGGCTTTTGCCGCTCTTCTCGCCGGAGAGATTATGATAGGAATCATCACGGGATTTTTCCTGCAGCTTATCTTTGCCGCTTTTCTCATGGCAGGTCAGTTTTTCTCGCTCCAGATCGGGTTCGGAGCCTCAGTTGTTTTTGATCCCCTCGCGCAGGAGGAAATCCCGATAGTCGGACAGCTTCTTAACTATTTCGCGATGTTTGTTTTTATATCATCAAGCGGGTTTTATAAGCTGTTTCTGACAGGCGTTTTCAGATCTTTCCAGAGCCTTAATGCCCATACATTTCTTTCGCAGAAAGAACATATATATCAGATGGCACTGGGTGGAGTCGGAAGGCTTTTTGAGCAGTCACTCGTAATTTCAATGCCGATTGTGGGTTCGCTTTTTCTGATTTCAATAGCAATGGGGCTGCTCGCAAAGGCAGCCCCCCAGATGAACCTTCTAATGATGGGTTTCCCTGTCGCAATCATTGTGGCATTTATAATCATTTTACTTTCAGTACCGTTTCTGCTTAACCTCTTTTCAACGCTGATTGATGAAAGTTTTTACCAGATATCAAACTGGTATTCACTTTACAGGGGAAGCCCTTGAGAGATTTACCTGAAATCTGCAGCAGACAATATAATTTTATAAGGCAGCTTCTTTTAACCTGCATCTGGTTACAAAAGGCATACAAGACACTGCGCCACATGCATGGCACGATATGCGCCAGCCGCATATGGCAGGGTGGAATGTTTTTTCTCAAGCGAAAAATTACTGAGTTTGAAGAGGTGCCGCTAACTGATTCAGTAGCGATGAAAGGGATCCCTTTTATACATCTCCAGTGGTTTGCCCCTGAGGATGAAGGAAGAACTGAAGATCCGACTGAACATAAACTGCGCAAGGCCAGGGAGGAAGGAAAGGTCGCCAAAAGCCCTGAACTGGCACCGGCGCTTGTACTTGTGTTTACGACAACTGCAATTGCTTTTCTTGCCGGATATATTCTTGATAACTGCATTGAGATGATGAAGTATTTTTTTACAGTTTCGGCGTCATCCGACATTGTTAATGACAACATACTTGTCCCTGTTTTTTACACATATTTTTTTAAAATGTTTCTGCCAGTTGCAGCCATTGCATTTATGGCATCACTTGCGGGGAATCTGATGCAGGTGGGGTTCCTGTTTACCACGAAAACCATAACACCTGATTTTAACAGGATAACGCCTGATTTTATAAGGTACTTCAAAAAAGCGCTTTTTTCAACTGAAGCACTTTTTACACTGGGAAAAACAATTTTCAAGATTGCTGTTATAGGCGTAATTGTTTTTCTTAACATGAAATATGAGTCTGACAAACTTATTAATCTTTCAGGGCAGACAGTTCTGGATTCTATGAAATATATAGCGCGTATATCTTTCAGGCTTATTATTGAGTCAGGATTCGCCCTGATCCTTCTCTCCCTTCCTGATTACATGTTTCAGAGAAAACAGCACAGGGAATCACTCAAGATGTCAAAACAGGAAATCAAGGAAGAAATGAAACAACTCGAAGGTGATCCCAAGGTTAAAAGCATGCTGATGGAAAGGATGAGGGAGCTCATGAATCAGAATATATCAAAGAATGTTCCGTTATCTGATGTTGTAGTTACAAACCCTACGCATTACTCAGTTGCGATAATGTATGACAGGTACACAATGAATGCCCCTTCGGTAAGCGCAAAAGGAAAGGATGAAGTGGCAAAAAGGATAAAGGAAATAGCGCGGGAAAACAACATCATGATAATGGAAAACAAGCCGCTGGCGCGTGCTTTATATGCAGAGGTGGAAGTAGGGCAGGAAATTCCTGTCAAATACTGGGAAACAGTATCAATAATCCTGTCTGAAGTGTATAAGCTTTCAGGCCGGGAAGCTGTATGAGGGGTGTAATAAAAAATGTCTGATTTCAGAAATGTAATCAATAATTCTCTTTTCCAGAATAAAAATGATCTCTTTGTCGCAGCTGGTGTTATCTCGGTCATAGCCATGATGCTTATTCCGTTGCCTACAGTGCTCCTTGATACACTAATGTCTTTCAACCTGCTTCTCAGTATCCTCGTAATACTGATAGTACTCTACACAAAGCATACAACAGATTTTTCAATATTCCCTACACTGCTCCTCATTTCCACAGTGTTTGGCCTTGCTCTCAATATCTCGTCAACAAGGCTTATCCTGTCGCAGGGGGCTAATTTCAACGGAAAGCTTATAAGGGCGTTTTCAAGCTTTGTCGTCGGAACATCAGGACCCGAGGGACTTGTAATCGGATTTATTATATTCCTCATACTTATCGCAGTACAGTTTATTGTCATAACAAAGGGAGCTACAAGGGTCGCCGAGGTAGCAGCAAGGTTTACCCTTGACGGAATGGTTCAGAAACAGATGTCAATTGACGCTGAGCTTGCAAGCGGTGCGCTGACCGAGGATGAAGCCCTGAAGAAGAGAAGGCATCTGCAGAAAGAGGTGGATTTTTACTCAGCAATGGATGGTGCCTCGAAATTTGTGTCCGGGAATGTCAAGGTAGGCATACTTATAACATTTATAAACGTTATCGGGGGAATGATTGTCGGGATGGTTTACCACGCAGAACCGTTCGGCCTTGCCCTTACGAATTATATAACGCTGACAATAGGTGACGGACTTGTTTCTCAGTTCCCTTCGCTTCTTATTTCTACCGCAACAGGCATAATAGTCACAAGATCTATTTCTGACGGAAGTTTCGGAAGCGATATAACGGATCAGTTTTCCCAGGAATCCAGGATTTACTGGATTGCAGCGGTTTTCCTGTTTATAATCGCGCTTCTGCCTGGGTTCCCATGGTATGTTCTTGTTCCAATGTCCTTTCTGACCGGATTTGCCGGCTACAGGCTTTCAAGGAAGAAGATGATGCAGGAGACTGAAAAGGCTGTGAAGGGGGATGAAAAGCAAAAGGAATCATCAGCTTTTGAGATTCCGGGGATTGAACCCCTTGATCCGCTCTCGCTTGAGCTCGGGTATGGACTCATCCCTCTTGTCGACAAAGAAAAAGGTGCTGACCTGCTGGAGCGGATAACGAGAATAAGGAGGGAGACAGCTGCTGAGCTTGGCCTTATTGTTCCGAAGATACGTGTACGCGACAATATGAAGCTTGAACCTTCGGAATACTGCTTCAAGATCAAGGGTGTGGAGATAGGGAAAGCATCGATAAGGATGAATCATTATCTGGCAATAAATTCAGGCGGTATTGATGAGCCTGTGCCAGGTGAAAAAACTACAGACCCCGCATTTGGCCTTCCTGCGCTCTGGATAACAGAGCATGACAGGGAAAAGGCAGAGCAGGCTGGATACCTTGTCGTTGATCCGCCTTCAATCATCGCGACTCACCTTACAGGAATAATAAAGAAATACGCTTCCGAAATTCTTGGACGGCAGGAAGTCCAGTCTATTATTGACTCACTTGCTGACAAGTATCCTGCCATAGTTGATGAGGTCAGAAAAGCGCTTCCGCTTGGCGAGATTCAGAAAGTTCTTCAGAATCTGCTAAAGGAGCAGGTTTCAATAAGGAACATGGTAGCTATACTTGAAACAATAGCGGATTTCGCATCTGTCTCAAAGGATACGACTTTTCTCACAGAAAAGACACGCCAGTCTATTGGCAGACAGATTTGTCTGCAGTATGCTGATGAAGAAAAGAAACTCAATGTAATTACGATAAACCCGGAGATTGAGTCAAAAATCATTGAAGCAAGGGTTGAAACGGTTGATGGTTATGTTCCTGTTCTTGACAGGGCGTTTTTATCTTCTTTTATCAATGCAATATCAAATAAACTGATGTCTCTCAAGGACCTTAACAAAACCATTGTAATACTGTGTTCAGAGGAAGCAAGGGTTCTGGTAAGAAAGTGCACAGAGAGGGAGCTCCCGGGGATATCAGTAATATCGGCGAGAGAGCTTACAGGCGACATCGGGTTTGAGGTTTTGGGAGAGATTGATTTTGTTTTGCAGAATTAAATATATTTCTGCGATTATATCAAAAAGTAAAATGCTTTAAGCAAAAGCATGCGGAAGAATCGGTAAGGCTGTTTGACAGCTGACCAGGTGCATCCTTGATAAAAAGGAGCGGGGGAGAATATGAATTATTTTTCAGAACAGGGACTAACCTATGCCGAGGCAATTGAAAAAGTAAAGTCAAAGTATGGGGAAAATATCAGGATACTCAGCCATAAAACCATCATGATTGGAGGTTTTATGGGTTTTTTCAAGAGAGAAGGTGTGCAGATCGACGGGTATATTTCCCAGGATCCTTTCCAGAAAAAGAACCCCCGGCTGGAGGAGGAAAAAGAGAAAATTCTGCAGGCTGCGAAGGGCGGGACAACACTGAATGAAGTCCTTAAAACAGTAAACGAGATAAAAAACAGGCTGGATGAAGGATCATCCCGAAATGAAGGGCAGCATGAGACTATAAACCGGGTAGAGAAAATTCTCATGAAAAACGATTTTTCATTTTCATATATAACATTCATATCAGAAAAAATAAAGAAAAATATACCTCTTGATGATTTGGATAATTTTAATTTTGTCCTTAAAAAGGTACGTGAATGGATAAGGGAGACACTAATAATATATCCTGACAAAGCCCCTCTCACAACGCCGAGGATATTCATACTGGTAGGGCCTACAGGTGTCGGCAAGACAACAACCATTGCCAAGCTTGCAGCGATAAATGCCCTCGGTATTCAGACAAAACCTCTGTCTGTCAGAATCATAACGATTGATAATTACAGGATAGGTGCAAGGAAGCAGATTGAGACTTACGGAGAGATTATGAGCGTGCCGGTGGCATCGGCCGAGAATTTTGACCAGCTTAGAAAGTATATTGCTCTTTACAGCCAGGATGTTGATCTTGTCCTTATAGACACAATTGGCAAGAGCCCTCATGACTATAAAAAGCTTGCCGAGATGAAGGAACTTCTGGATGCGTGCGGAACAACTGCTGAGGTTCATCTCGCATTAAGCGCGATAACCAAGGTTTCAGATATTTTTGAGATAATGCAGCAGTTTGAGTCATTTAAATACAATTCAATTGTTGTTACAAAGCTTGATGAGACATGCCATGCGGGAAATATAATAAGCGCCCTGTATGAAACCCGTAAACCGGTTTCATACATCACAACAGGTCAGAATGTCCCCTATGATATTAAATATGCAACAGAGGAATTATTCCTCGAACACCTTGGTGAATTCAATACTGTCAAATAAGGAACAATTATGGAGAAAAAAATGATTGATCAGGCTGAAAATCTGAGGCAGATGGTACAGCAGAAAACTACTAATACAGAAAATAAACCGGAAAAGGGAACAAAAACAAGGATAATAACTGTGTCCAGCGGCAAAGGTGGGGTAGGTAAAACCAATCTGTCGATAAATCTTGCGATTGCATATTCGCAGATAGGCAAAAAGGTCGTTCTGCTTGATGCAGACCTCGGGCTTGCCAATGTTAATGTAATACTTGGAATTATACCTGAATTCAATCTCTATAATCTCATAAAAAACAATAAGTCCATGAAGGATATTCTTATCGAGACGAAGTTCGGCATTTATATAATTGCCGGTGCCTCGGGGTTTTCCAAAATTGCCAACCTTGATGATGAAGAGAGAAAAAGGTTTATAGCTGAAATGAGCGAGCTTTCCTTTGCCGACATTATCATAATAGATACAAGCGCCGGTGTTTCCAACAATGTACTTTCTTTCATTGCAGCAGCGGAAGAAGCGATAATAATCACAACACCCGAGCCTACAGCGATAACTGACGCCTATGGAATAATCAAAATAATATCGACAGAACTTACTGAACACAAAATAGGGATAAAGCTTGTCGTCAACCGTGTTAAATCAGTTACTGAAGCAAAAAAAGTGGCGCAAAGGGTTGTAAACATAGCCGGGCAGTTCCTGAATACAAAAGTTGACTATCTGGGATATGTGTATGAAGATCCGATTGTCCAGAATGCTGTCCTGCGCCAGAGGCCGTTTATAATCAGCGACCCAAAATGCAAGGCTGCAATATGCCTCAAGCACATTGTAGGCAGGCTTGAGAATATAGAATACAAGGATGGAAAAGGTGTTGGCAGTTTTATCAGGAATTTTATAGGAAAAAACGGGTAAAACAATGTGCTTGACTGCTATACTTTTTTAAAATACTCTTATTTAAGGGGGTAATTTTTGCCTAAGCCGGGAATTTTAATAGCAGTATCTGTCTCAATTTTTGTTTTTCTTGTGCTGCTTGGGTTAATAAGCGGAAATACATTTTTAGTAATTCTTGGACGGTCAATTACAGGCACCCTCTTTTTGATGATTGTTATATTCGCAGCTTTAGCTGTACTTAAAAAAATATTTTCTGATGTTCCGCAACCGGGAAGCGGAGGAAAAGTATCGCATCCTGATGCAGAAAATGATTCTGAAATGCTGGACATTGTGCTTGACAGGGAAAATCCGTACGAAGAAGGCAAGACAGGGGCATCAGAGTTTGATATATCTGAATCAGTGGAAAATGAAGAAGAAATGCCTGCCGGTTCTTCTGTTAATTTCGTTGAGGAAGTTGAAGAAGAAAGCCTCGGCGATATAGGTTTTCTTGACACACTTGATTCTGATGAAGATGTTGTTGAAGTAATGAATGACAACGCTGATATCAATGAAAGTTTCAGGAAGGGAGGATTGCCTGAGATTGATAACCAGTCTGTGGTTTTTGACAGCGCTAACGTCAAATCATTGCACAAGAAAGGAAATGAGGCAATGAACGTTCTGGGCGACAATGTCGATGCAGGTTCAATGGCAAAAGCAATAAAAACAATCCTGACTAGAGATCATAAAGGATAAAGTATGACAGATAGAGAGACAATAGAGATAAATGAGCATGAGCTCTGGCTGAAATACAAGAAAGAAAAGAATCATGAACTGCGTGATTATTTTATCAAGCAATATGCTCCTCTGGTCAAATATGTTGCTGGAAAGGTTGCAATCGGGATGCCCCATAATGTCGAGTTCGACGATCTCGTCGGTTTCGGCGTTTTCGGGCTTTTTGACGCTATAGAAAAATTTGACCCGGAAAAGCATGTAAAGTTCAAAACCTATGCTGTAACAAGAATCAGGGGCGCGATATATGATGAACTCAGGTCAATTGACTGGGTTCCAAGGTCTGTAAGGCAGAAGACCAGGGAAATAGAAGAAACAGTTTACAGCCTGGAGGCAAACCTGGGAAGATCTGCTAGCGACACTGAAATCGCAGATAAAATGGGGATTTCCATTGATGAATTCCATAAAAGCATACATAAAATAAGCACATCTTCGATTTTATCACTGAATGATCTGTGGTATACGGGAGAAGACAACGATAAGGTTTCCATTGTAGAAAGTATAGAGTCTCCGCAAAGCCTTAATCCAGATATAATAGTGGAAAAAGATGAAATCAAAAAAGTAATAGTGCAGGCTATCAATGAGCTTCCTGACAAGGAAAAAAAGGTACTAGTCCTTTATTATTATGAAGATCTTACATTAAAGGAAATTGGAAAGGTTCTTGATGTAACGGAATCAAGAATATCCCAACTCCATACAAAAGCTATACTGCGCCTAAGGGCAAAACTGACAAGCCTTAAAAAAGGGATAATGTAGAGGCATGAAAGAACTCCTGACACTTGAGGAATTCAGAAATTACATGAAAGAACTTGCCGAACGGGACAGCAGCATAAAATCTGTCCAGGTTTCAGCGTCATCAGTTGAGGAATGCCTTGAACAGGCTGCCATAGAGCTTGGAACTGCTGTTACGAAGCTTGAGTATGAAGTAATTGTGAAGGGATTCAGGGGTTTTCTCGGTTTAATGAAAAAGAATTTCACTCTTGTTGTTTACCGGATAGAGGAAAAGAAAGAAGAATCATCAGGAATTGAGGATTTTGGGACAGATGAATTTGTTGAAACAGAACAGAATCTGGACAAGGATGGCGAGGTTGTAGTCACGCTCTATAAAGGCGATGTTCTCATGAAAGTAACTCCCCCAAAGGGAAAAGGTAAAAAGGCAACCCCCGAGAAAGCATATGCAAAGCTTCATGCAAGAGACATAACTGATTATGATAAATCATTTATCGCAAAGGTTGTTAAACTGGCTGATGAAATGACTGTAAAGGTCGGTGCATTTTCACATAACCCGGCGAATGATTCAATAATATCCCTGAAAATAGAAGAAAGCGATATGAAGGCATATATAACTGTAACAGCACCAGGGCCTGGCGGAAGCGACCTGGGAAAAGACACAGTATTGTCCTTTCTTAAAAACAATATGGTTGTTTTTGGTGTAAATGAGGCAAATCTGGATGAATTTCTTGATAATCCTGTTTATAACTCGCGTTTTCTTGTTGCTGAAGGATCCTATCCTGTAAACGGGAAAGACGCCCAGATTGTATACAATTTCAATACTGAAGTAACTCCCTCTTTTTTAAAGGAAAAGAATGGGAGGGTTGATTTTAAGGATAAAAACCTTGTACAGAATGTTGTAGAGGGTCAGGTGCTTGCCGAGAAAATACCGGCTGAAAAGGGTGTGAAGGGCCGGACCGTAACTGGCAAGACGCTTGATGCAAGGGATGGTGCTGATGTTGAGCTTAAAATAGGAAACAATACAGTTCTTTCCAAGGACGGCCTCAAAGCTACAGCTTCCTGCAACGGGCAGGTTATGCTGGTAAACGAAAAAGTAACTGTCGAGAACGTATATCTTGTAGATGGTGATGTAAACCTGACAACAGGGAATATCCATTTCCTGGGAACTGTTGTTGTAAAGGGTAATGTCGAGGACGGATTTTCCGTAAAGGCAACCGGAAATATTGAAGTAATGGGAAACGTTGGCAAATGTACTCTTGATGCGGTTGGAAATATAATTGTTCATCAGGGGATCAACTGCAAGGGAGAGGGCCTTGTCAAGGCAGGAAAGGGAGTTGTCGCAAAATTTATCCAGAATTCAAATGTTGAGGCAAGTGAAATAGTATTTGTAACTGACGGTATAATCAATTCATATGTTGACTCAAACGGCAAGATAATCTGCAGAGGCAAGCGCGCAACAATAGTCGGTGGAAGACTCAGGGCGACTGAGGAAATATCTGCCAAGACTTTCGGCTCGCTGGCTGTTGGTTCAACAGAACTTGATGTAGGATTTGACCCCAAAAGCAAGGAACGCCTGCTTGAACTGGAGAAGAAAAAGGGAGAGCTTGAGAAAGAGCTGGATGATATAGACAGAAACCATGTAACGCTTGAGAATTTAAAGAAAAAAATGCGTGATAAATTCCCGCCGGACAAGCAGAAAATACTGGAAGAATTCACAAACCGGATGGAAATCATTAAAACAGAGCTTAAGGAAATCGCTGCCGAGAATGATGAGATATATAAGCATATACGCTCCCTAAAATCAGTTGGCAAGATTTCAGCGTCAGCTACTGTTTATCCTGGCGTAAAGATATCAATAAAGGATGCTCATCTTGAGATCAAGAATGAGCTGAAACGAATAACATTTGTTAATGAGGATTCCATAATAAAGACAAGAAAATATGAGGAGCCTGAGGAAGAATCGTTCGAGGAGGAATAATGTCAATTCAGCCTATAGACCTGCAGACTTTATTTGTAAAAATGAACCAGGTTGGAAAAGAACAGGCTGTTCAAAAGGATAGTATCACCCTGCAGCAGGAGATTCAGGGAAGTGAGATTGTAAAAAAGAACCAGCATGATGATAACAGCGTTAATAGAACAGATAATTCCGACAGCGGTCCTGAAAAAACAAAAGACGAGAAGGAAAGCGGCAATAAACACGGGAAGGGAGAAAATAAAAAGAAAAAAAATGATTCTTACAAACAGAGGGAAATTCTTTTTGATCCGGATCTCGGCAAAAACATTGATATCAGCGGATAATTTAAATGCTTATAATAATAACTATACTTATTAACTCTGCCGCTTTGTATCTGATATTCCATTATTTCAAATGGAAGCTTACAAGTTATAACTTTCTTGAGGGGTATGAAAGCAGGAAGGAAGAGATCAGCAGGGAAATAGATACAATTCTTGTTGAAATAAACAGGACTACTGAAAGAAACCTGCAGATACTTGAAGCCAAGATAAACCAGCTTAACGAGGCGGTTGCAAGGTCTGAAAAGGTTTTCAATGCCCTCAATAAGGAAAAAAACAGCATTGATAATACAGGCGCCATATATCAGAAGCTGGAAAGGAAAAGCATAAACGACAGGATTGAAAAAATGGGTCGGCTCCAGGATGAAAAGCAGCAATCTGAAGCTGCGGCATCAGAATTACCCATGACAAGGGATGATCTCAGGGACAAGGTAATAACAATGTATAAAAATGGTATTGATATTGATCTGATATCCAGAAATCTGGGAGTTACATCCGGAGAAGTAGAGCTGATAATATCGATAAGCAAAATTAAATAAATAAAGTGGAATTTGATATGAATAACATGATGGAATTATTTATAAGAGACAGCAAAAAACACATTAATCAGGTTATTGATTCCCTCATAAACTATGAGAAAGATATGCAGGACCGGGGCAGCATTGATACTGCGTTCAGGGCTGTCCATTCCATCAAGACAGAATCTTCTTATTTACAGATAACTGATGTCAAGGATTTTTCACACAGTATGGAAGATGAGCTTGAAAAATTGCGTACTGGTAAAAGCGCTTTCACCAGGGAAAAATGCGGGGAACTGATTGACAAGGCAGAAGAGCTCCAGCGGATGATTGATAACGCTGAAAAAAATACCCCGGTTTACCCTGAACTTGTTGAAAGTTCAGAAAATGTCCCTGTTTTAAGCATTGCTGCAGATAACGGAAATAATCCTTCATCAGTTGATGAGTTTGACATTGTAGAGATCAGCCTCGATGACGGGAGAATGACAGCAGAAACAGAAGCAGACAATGACCTGATTTTAGTTAAAGAGGAAAACAGTTCTGATGTTACAATCATTGATTCGGATGAGGAGATTGAAGCAGACATTGACATGACTGATGGAGATGCTTCAGCAGAACCTGAATCTTTAAGCGATGCATCTGATGCGGCAGTTGAAGATGATTTAGATGAAATTGTGGCCGGGGATGCTGCCGGTACCAGCAGTTACAAAGCAGAAATAAAAACAGAAGCAGAAGCAGAAGCAGAAGCAGCGGATGGTCCTGCTGAAGGGACTCATGACAAGATTAAGGCAGATATTCTTTTTCATGGCGCAAAAAACACAGACGCCATAGCCGGAACTGAGCTGAAAAAAATGATAAAAAGGGAATTCAATGAATTCCAGATACAGATTCTCTCTGACTCAATGCGGAGGGGGGAAAAGCTCTACCGAATAATATGCGATATATCTCCTGACAGTACAATGAAATATCCGCGGCTCTACCTGATTATTAACAATCTGGAGCTCTATACAAACCTGATAAAAACATTTCCGTCAGTAGATATAATTGAAAAAGAAGACCACACAAGAATAACATGTTATATAACGACAAGAAAAAAATACAGCGAAATTTATGAGATCATAAATGTTGATGAAGTTAAAAACATCCAGATAATCAATCTGCCATATGAGTATTATTTCACTTTGCAGAATGAAAGCGGGTCTTCTGATTTGGAGATGTCAGGGGAAAAAACCATACCTGTAAAAATCGAGAGGCTTGACTCATTTTTCGCGTCTGTGCAGGACATGAGAATGGCGCTTAGCATGAATTCTTCAAAGATCGAAGAGGTAATACTGAAATCAATAAACGAGAAACTAGAGTCAATGGAGAACTCAATACGACAGCTGCGGATGGTTACTCTTTCAGGTGAATTCAGAACAATTCCCTCAATGATAAGAAAGATAGCTTATAGCAAGGGCAAGGAAGCTGAGATTACTTTTAATGACAATGGCATAGAAATTGACAGAAGCATATTCGAGCATATTTATGACCCTGTAATACATCTTTTTAAAAACGCAGTTGACCACGGGATTGAGACTGTTGAGAAACGGATTGAAAAAGGGAAAAAAAGAAGCGGTAAAATTGTGTGCACAACATCGGCGGAAAGCGGTTTTCTCGTAATCGAAATATCGGATGACGGCCGGGGCCTTGATCTGGACAAGATTGCGGAAAAGACAGGATACACGGTAACCGAGCTTGCGCAGCCGGGAAGGCTTGTAGCGATACTTACTTCTCCGGGTTTTACAACAAGAAAGGACGCTGATGAGCATTCCGGGAGGGGATTCGGGATGAACCTTGTGAGCGAAAAGCTTTCCCAGATAGAATCAGCATCGCTTGAAATTGTAACAAAACCTGGAAAGGGGACTGTTGTAAGGATTAAACTGCCCGATAACTATATTGCAAGAAAGGTGATGTATATCATAAGCGGCCGGGACATACTCGCAGTTCCTGCTGATTCTGTTGTAGAGCAGATTGAAACAGTTGAATCGCTTATAGAAAAAAATAAAAGCGGTCAGCTCTTCTTTAAGGGGATGCCGGTATACACCAGGGACGGAATTGTTTTCTCGGGCAATCCTGTAACAGGGAAAAGCAGGGGAATTGTAATCAGAAAAGGGGATAAATCAGGCCTGTTGCTGGCCGAAAAAATACTTTTTACACAGACAATACCTGCAGACAGGCTTTGTCTTCTTCAGACATCGCTGCCTTATATTTATTCAATGAGAATTGCGGGAATGGAGAGGGAATACATCTTTCTTGACAGTTCAATACTTGATTACACACATTGAGAATAACCTGCCGGCTCACCTCTGTCCGCTGAAGCCGGCTTTTCTAATAGCTTTTACTGCAGCTTCCCTTTCATTCCAGGGCTTTGGGCCATCCCCGTAGATAATTGAGGACTCATGCCCCTTACCAAGAAGTATTATTGTGTCGCCTGGCTTGGCTATTTCGACTGCCTTATCTATTGCTGCCTGCCTGTCCGGAATTCTGTATAAAAGTGATTTGTTGAATTCCGGCCTTATCCCTGAGACTATCTGATTAATTATCGCCATTGATTCTTCACCGCGCGGGTCTTCATCTGCAAGAATAATCACATCGCTGAACCTTGATGCTATTTCCCCCTGAACAGGACGTTTTTCAGTATCCCTTTCCCCGGCAGAGCCGAAAACAGTTATGAGACTGCCTTTAACTGTTTTTTTAATCATGGGGAAGATTTTTGCAAATGCGCCTGGGGTATGCGCGTAATCAACAATAACTGTAAAGGGCTGGCCCATTCTTATTGTATCCATTCTTCCGTCTACAGCTTTCAGGATAGCAGAAAGGGAGAGAACCTTTTTTATATCCGCACCTGAAATTCTGGAAACTGTAAGGGATGCTGCCAGAAAATTCTCAATATTGAAAACACCGGGAACAGGCAGATTACATTTTAATATTTCATTTTTATATTTGACACTGAAAACAGATCCATCATTATCTGAGGAAACAGATGATGATGAAATATCAGCTTCCTGATTTTCAAGTGAATATGAAAAAACAGGAGCTGATGCAGCGTTTATGAAACTCTGTCTTGAAGGCTCGCTCAGGTTGACAACACAGAAGTCACTTGATTTTCTGAAAAGGTTTGCCTTGTCGTTTATGTAGTTTTCCATCGTACCATGAAACTCAAGATGCTCATGCGTAACATTTGTAAGGACTCCGGCATTGAAATTTATCGAAGCAAGCCGTGATGTCTTTTCTGAAAGGCCGTGGGAAGTGGATTCAATAACAGCATATTCAAAATTTCTGTTTACCATTTCCGAAAGTATCTGCATTATCTCGGGAGCTTCGGGCGTAGACTGCCTGTAAGGGTTTTTTTCAGCCTTCCCTGTGCAGTCATACTCGACAGTTGAAATAAACCCTGTTTTCCTGCCAAGCGCATTTAAAAGCTGGTAAATAAAAGAAACTGTGGTGCTTTTTCCGTCAGTTCCTGTGACACCGATGATTTTTAGTTTTTTCTCAGGGTGCCCGTAAAAAGATGAGGAAAAAAATGACATGGCTTTTCTTGTGTCATCAACAAGAAGACAGGAAATACCATCATCAATTTGCTCAGGCATTCTGGATACAAAAACAGCGGAAGCGCCATTTTTTACAGCGGTACTGATATAATCATGGCCGTCTGTGTGAACGCCAGGCAGCGCGAAAAAAGCGAAGTTTTTTCTGACGTTACGGGAATCATATGCGATTCCCTCAATATCTGCGTCGGGATTTCCGGCAATTCCCTTAATATTGCAGTTCTCAAGCAAAGCTGATAATCTTTCAGGCATAGCACGATATTACCAATTTATTGGTGAATCTTCAAGTAAAGGGAGCTGAAATGTATACTGTAAGGGCTGAAGAGAGCTTTGCAGCGGCGCATTATATAAAGGATTATCACGGCAAATGCGAAAACCTTCATGGACATAATTACAGGGTAAGGGTTTATGTCAGGGGCGAGAGCCTTGGAAAAGGGGGGATGCTCATTGATTTCACAGTATTGAAAAAAATACTGAAAAATGTACTTGAAGAATTCGATCACAAAAACCTTAATGATGTCCGGTATTTCAGAGAGGAAGAGCCAAGCGCAGAGCTTATAGCATACTCTATTTTTTCCCTGATAAAAGAGCAGCTTCCTGAAAGCGGGGGTTTATACCATCTCGCGAGGGTTGAGGTTTTTGAGACAGACAAGAATCTTGCAAAATACTGTCGGAAATCGAAGCGCTTAACAGGAACATCATTGCTGTCTCCGGCAACTGCGATGACAAAACAGTTGCTGAATACCTCGCAGAAAAAGGATTTTCCGCAGACAGGACTGAAATAGTTCTGCCTGGCTTATCCCTCAGTGTTCTGGGTTTCGGCGGTTCAGTGACAACGCCTGTCAGGACACCCAACACGTTTCCTGAGACTGATTTCAGTGATTTCTTTTCCGCGGTTGACAAAAAGCCTGACATTCTTCTGACACATCAGCCCCCTTATGATACTGTCTCTGACATTGTGATGGGCAGCAGGCATGTAGGAAGCCGTGCCATAAGGTCTTTTATCGACCGGAAAGGGCTGGGATTGTGCCTCTGCGGGCATATCCATGAATCAGCCGGGGCAGGGTATTGCGGTAAAACACTTGTTGTAAATCCAGGCCCTTTTAAAAGCGGTTTTTACAGCATTATTACTGTTGATGAATCTGGCAGGTACAGCGCTGATCTGCTGAAAGCATAGAATCCCTTCAGGTAATCAGATGTAATAGACCTTTTCAAGATAAAGCCCGCACGGCGGGGCAGCAGGACCTGCATATCTTCTTTCCTTTTTATCCATTATTGCAGAAATATCTTCCGGCCTGATATTCCCAAGTCCGCATTCTATTAATGTTCCTGCCATAAGGCGGGCCATCAGATATAGAAAACCGCTTCCTGTGATTCTTATCTCAATCAGTTTTTCTTTCTGCGTGATTATAACCGATTTTATTTCGCGTATTGTATCTTTTTTGCCAGCCTTAAGCGCTGTAAAGCTCTGGAAATCATGGGTGCCCTCAAAAAACGAGGCGCCCTGCCTCATCTTTGCAGTATCAAGCTGCTGCCTGACATGGTATAAAAGTTTACGTCTGAAGATATCAGGCAGGGGGGAATTCCATATCCGGTATAAATAGCATTTGGATACAGCGTTATATCGGGAATGGAAATTATCATCAGCCTCGTAAACACCAGTTACAAGTATATCATCCGGAAGGTAGCTGTTGCAGTATTCAGCTATTTCGCCGCATTTCATAACCGATAATGTCCTGAAATTCGCAGTCTGCTCAAGCGCATGGACCCCAGCGTCAGTCCTGCCGGATCCAGTGATGAGTATTTCCTCTCCTGTCATTTTTGAGAGAAGTTCTTCAATCTTTCCCTGAATGCTTTTGTCACTGTTTTTCAGCCGCTGCCACCCTTTATAGCGTGTTCCTTCATACTGTATCAAAAGTCTGATGTTTCTGGTTTTCATGCGGTTATAATACCATAAAATAATGATGTCGTGAAAACAGGTACCCAGGATATAATCTCATAATAAAAAATCTATTTATTAAAATATGTGCG
>JADHEF010000823.1_pt1 | contig 25830 bp, 21 predicted proteins | sample 8952391 | NCBI WGS metagenome assembly JADHEF01 (sample SAMN16124439, study PRJNA663245) | bioreactor sludge metagenome | isolation source: sludge (nitrite) | place: India:Bengaluru | collected 2019-02-28 | reverse complement strand
TGAGAAACGCTATTTCCTGAGCTTGGAGAGTGTCTAGGAAACCAGGGGCGATTCACTTGTCTGCGGTGCTGACCGGATCGCACTCCACACAACAACGCCATTTGCGGCAGGCTAGATTTATCCAAGCACAAATCTCAGAGCGTTGGCAGCGACAGACGCCTTGGGCTTGGCAGAAAAAGCATGTGGATTGGTTTCTTGAGCATCGCCTGCATCCACGCAGCGAGGCGACGCGATATTACTATCTGCTGACTGTGCGGCTGCTCGCCCGTCGTTTGAAAAAAGCATGGGAGTTCAATCTATGAGCGAGGTACTGCTCTTGATAGGCACGACTGGAAGCAATTGACCCACAGCTGCCCTTCGTGGAAGACAGCTAACGACTCATAGCGGCGGGCAGAAGCGGACGTCTGCCGAGAGGCCGAAAAACCCTGAACTAATCCTAGACACATTGCCGACGACTTCGTAATCTGCGTGTTGGTCTTGTCGCTTTTCTCCTTAGCCCATGCCTCGCGTTTAGTGCGGTATTTGATTGGCTCATGGGGTAATACTTGTACAAGGAACGTTATGCGACATAAGTTGCAAAAAATCACTATGCACATGTCGCCAGGGTGTAGTTAGGACTTATGAGAAGAGTTGCGATATTTTTGCGGAAGACAGGATCACTTAACAAGTTTCGAGCCGCCATTCTTGGTGCGCTGAGAACGGATATTGTCGACAACGCATTATTGTGTAGTGGTTTTTTTCAGGATGATGGAAGATATTCTGCTGGAGCGGATTTTGACTTAACTTCTCATCGAAGTTGTAGTCCGTTAAAGATTACAGCTCTAGGCTTGTATTCATATAGTTGGAAAGCACAATACTCAAGCTTTTTCGCTCAGCTACAAGCCCAGAACGCATGCGTATGTTTTTCCGCTGTTCAGAAACGAATTCCAAGTATGGGTTGGCATGCAAAGGTGTTTTTGGCAAAGCGAGGAAATACTCCTCTTGTTGGGATTATTGGGAGTAGCAACATAACAAGGCGTGCATTTGGTCTCGATAAAGACTTCAACTATGAGTGTGATGTTGTGTTTTGGGATGAGTCCGTACCCGAAATCGATAGAGCCATATCTGCGGCAATTGGAGACCCTGGCGATGTGTCTGATGTCATTGTTACCAATTACGACGAAAACCATCCCGCGAACCGACAACCGCTACAGACGAGGCTTTTGTCGTTAGAAGCCGAGATATTGGCCAAAGCAGTCGATTTTTAATAAGTATTAACAATATGTTCAATTCCGTTGTTTTCCGTTCGCAGCCGCTAAATTTTGTACATTTATCTGTGCTGGTGTTGGCTGCTCGATGAGAAAAAAACAATATGAACCTGCCAGAGGCAAGGAGCAATCCGTGGCTTATAAAAAAATGGTCGCAATATTTCTTGATGTTATTGGATACAAAAACATCACAGATTTTTCAAAAAAACATGAGCTCCATCGCCTATTTCATGAGGAGGTGGCCATTCATGCGCAGCGCCAAAATGAGATACCGCATGTAGTTTATGATAGAAAGGTTTTTGGTTTTTCGGATTGTGCATATTTTTTCTTCTACTATAAGGATGGGGTCGACGACAATAGAAAAAATGACATCAATCTTGCTTATATAGCCGCCTACAATGTAGCGCAAACAATACTGAGGCTTATGAGTAAAGGGTTCTTGGCGAGAGGTGGCGTAGCTTTTGGAGACGTATTTATTGACGAATTAGGGTTTTTTGGACCTGCTGTAGAACGTGCGCATGAAATTGAATCAAAAGAGGCATTTTTTCCAAGACTCCAATTCGATCATGACATCGGGAAGCAAGTTTTTGATTGGGAGCATGATGAAGCTAAAATGGATGGTAATCTAGCTTCAATGTTCACTGAAACTCCGTTTGTGTCTGAGATGGAACAGGATTCGGTCTTTGTTAATCCCTTTTATGCATTGCAGAGAAGTGGGGAGTTAATTGTCGCCTCTGACGTCATTACTCTTGAGACTGTGAAGCAGGCGGTGATGGATAGAGTTAGTGAGGATCTAGAGAAGTACTCAGAAGATTCTCGCGTGGTTAGCAAGCTTGAATGGCTGGGAAAATATGTATCCAATAAAAAGCAGTTGCTCAAAAAAGATATTGAGCCATATTCTTTCAGCTTCATGAGTACTGCCCGTCAGTCATATCAGCCGAAAAACGACTGAGTTTAGTTTTAATTAGTTGTTCGCACGGTGGAGTTTAGATTAATGGCTGCTCCCGGCCGTTAGCGGCTCTTAGCCAACGGCAGCTTTGGGTCATTAACAGCCTTTCGCGAATGACCGTTAACGACCTTTAGCTGACGGTGGCCAAAGACAGCAATTGGCCAGGAGCAGACGTTCGTCCAAGTCCCTCAAATCAATGGCGCGTAGACGTTGGTTAACAGTTTTTTGAGCTGTTCTGGTACACCGTCCCAGCCTTCTCCCCACTCAAGAGTACGCTTGTAGGCATTGAAGGGTTTTTCAGAACTTGGTGCGGCGTAACCCAGGAAGTCTTCGATGCACTCCTCTAGAAGGATCAGCTTTTCGTCATTACCCACTGCAACTCTGATCGGCTCGTTAAATTTCTCCGCCCCTTCAGTACCTTTGTCGCGGTCATGAATGACAAAGAAGTCCACATTGAGGGCGCTCAGGTACTTAACCAGTCCGATAATTGAGGCTTTACCTCTAGCCTTGACTATTTCGCTTCCCGAAAGGACGAGTGATTTCGTTTCCATCGGCATTCTGCGAATGGCCTCTTTGATGACGACTTCTTCTGTATCGCCTTCGACGACCAGTACCAGACGGGTGAAGAATATCCGCGAAACGTGATCGTCAAGCTTGATAAGCATTTTGACCTGATCTTTATCATTACTTTGCAGCTTGACGAACTCCTCGGATACCGAGAATGGAAGCACGCTGGTGTGCCCTTTTTCGTATTGAAAGCGATTAAGGACCTGCTTGGGTTTACGGGAAAGGTCAATCAGGTAGGGCGAGTGAGTGGTGGCAACTATCTGAGAGTTCTGATCGGACAAGTCGTAAATCAGATCCCGCATCTGGTTAGCAGCACTCGGATGCAGGTAAATCTCTGGTTCTTCAAAGCCGATAATGAGTCCGCGATCATCGTTACCTTCGCGTCGTTTCAGCCATTGCTGCCTAAACCGCAGCAGCCCGAACACCGCAGCGCGAACCATGCCAGTACCCTGGTTGGCGACACTTGTGCGGATGTTGCTGGACATTTCAATTGCGAACGTAGGGACGAGTGCATCTGGGCTAGAGAGATCAGCTGCGGCGTAAATGCGAGACTCTGGGAAGACTCCGCCAAGGACAGTGTTCAACTCCCCCATCATCTTGCCAAACTCTGAGCCAGCATCGCTTGGGTCAAGCTCTTTGGCAAGCAGGTTTAGGCATGCTTGGGCATCTTTGTAATTGGCGGAGCTTTCACGGACATCCTTGAACAGCTCGTGCAGAATCTTCTGTAGCACACCACTTTTCTGATCGATTTCGTGGGATGCTGCGTCCGCAGGGATAATGAGGATGGAAGGGAGCTTGGAGAGAACGACGCTACCAATGCCGCCTGGATTAAGCGCCCACTCCTCTTCTTCATTGGTTTCCCACAATTCGTCGATGAGTTCGAGTTTATCTCGGTCGCTAGCGGAAATTTTCTTGTCTAATACGGAGAAAGTTTCGGCGATCAGTTCTGGAGGGGCCCCGGCGGCGATAAAGTCGGCAGGTTTTTGTAGATCTGCAAACTCTGGTTTCATCGTTCGTTTAAGCGTCTTCAACTCGATCTTGACATCTTCGAGTACCTTGTAAGTTTTTCGATAGAAAATGCTTTTCCCAGTCTCTCCGGTGTCTTGTGGATCATACGAGAAAATGCGTCCTTTGAAGCCACGCCACGTGGAAGCGGTGTCAGGAACATTTCTGAACTCCGCCTCTAGGACGACAGTGTCGCAAGTGATTTTCGTCTCGCCCGTATCTTCATCTAGTTCTGAGCAGAAACATTCGGTATCCATACGTTTGCTGTTAGACAGCAGCCATCCGATGGCTTTGAGCACTGAGCTCTTACCCGCATTGTTAGCGCCAATCAGAAAGGTTGCATTACCAAACTCTATTTCAGCAGTGTGCAAGCGTTTGAAACCTTTAATCGAAAGCCTATGAAGACGCATAATTCTCTTCCTTGAACCGATTTATGAGCTGGTCGTAATACTTCTCAATAAGTATGACGCGTTAAGTTTTTCACTGCGATGGCCAAACGATGGCAACCATAGACCACAGTTTTTGGGGTGTCGAGAACTGGAGGTGAGGCGACTAGACTCTGAGTGTTTCTGGTGATTTCTAGAATCAAGAGGGGAACCACCGCATTTGGCCGGTAGCTGCCTTCCTCGAGTGACCGCTATGGGTCGGTTTCTGCTGTTCCTTACGTACCATTTAAAGTGTGTGGGAGGAGCCTCCGCAATTCCCAATTCGATTCCACTGAATGCCATAACTAGCTGATTTTTTTATAGATACCCTATGAGGTACGCCAAAAAATCCACCAAATTCCGGTCCCGCGAAAACCGGGCCCTCACGGCCAACAACCGTCCGTCTGTCTCCGCACCACACCTAAAGGCTTGTAGCGATGCAGGCCATTTTTGTTGTGCGCCAGGCATGGCGCGTTGCGCTAGCGCAACCAGCTTGGTTGTGGTGGCCTCGCTGGTGGCTTGGAGGTGAAAGTCCTCTACCCACGGCGGCTGCTTTGCTGAATGGCGCGTTTCTCAAGGTAGTTTTCAAGTTATCGATTCCAAGCTTCGTCCTCTGTGTGAGGATAAATTGCAGTGAATGCATAATCGGTAGTGTGGTACCGGTTTTTCTCGTGCTGACGCTTGTAATCAGCAAAATATTGCCGGTTTTTACCGTGTGCACTATGATAATCAGCATTAAATTGCTGATTAGTGGTGTAGCAATGCCGCTCAGACTCACGATCCAGGCTTTCTCAGAGGGTGCATGGCGCGATGCAGCGACGCTCACGGTTGAGAACCCCGAGCGTGTTGCTGATGGCCGGTGCCTGGTCGCATACGACAACGACTACATCATCGCGAACTTTGATCGCATGGAAGATCGTTGCGAACGGGCCCTAAGCGTTAACCTTCCGTTGAACTGGGACCACCATGACGTCAAAGGGTATCCCGCATTCCTCTACGACATCATTCCCTCTGGTGCTGCCAGGGACTCTCTTGAATCCCGCTACGGGCGTCTCAAGCCCGAAGGCGTGGAAATGGAGCTGTACCTGCTAGAACGCTTCACGCCGGCCCCTGTTGGGCATCTGCGCATCAAAGAGTCGGTGGAAGGCCTTCAACCGGATCGGAGCGAAGCTTTCGCGCATGCTGAGGTCGTGAACAGGACGAACGAGTTTCTTGAGTACGCCTACGAAACCGGCGCGGCATTGGGCGGCGCTACCGGTGCCAATGGGCAGGCCCCCAAGCTGGTCATGACCGAAGCCCATGACGGTGCTTTGTACGCTGATGCGATGCTTCCTGATGACCAGGCGTGCCGTCACTGGCTGATCAAGTTCGCACGTAATCGAGGCGGCGAGCGCGACAAAGACATCCTGCGAACAGAGTTTCATTACTACAAGGCGATTGCTGCCCTCGGCCTTGATACGGTTCCCACTGATGGTCTGGCGCTTGAAGAGGCAGTGAAGCCAAGTCTCTGGATGCCACGATTTGATCGCCAAGTAGCAGATGGCGTGGTGGAGCGGATACCGCTGGAGTCGGTGTACTCGATCTGCGGCATTACCGGCTACGCGCATCCGATGGCGCACGTCGAAGTGGTTCACCGGCTGGTAAGTCTATGGGTCGATAACGGCCAGCAGGATGAGGTGGACGACCTGGTGTTCGAGTACGTGCGGCGTGATCTGCTGAACCGCATTCTAGGGAACACCGATAACCACGGTCGCAACACCTCCATCATTCGTGTGGGTGGGAGGCTTCGTTTGGCCCCAATCTATGACCTCGCGCCAATGATCCTGGATGAAGAGGGTATTACGCGGACGACGAAGTGGGCTGCGGAGCGCAAGGGGTCTTCTAATTGGCGCGACAACTGTGCTGAGCTTATTGGCTACACGGATCCCGATGTTCTGCTGCAACGGTTGATGAATGCGGCTGAGGAATTCAGGGCGTTGCCCGATCTGCTGATCGATGTTCCTGAATTGATGCGCAAAGCAGCCTCTCTACCCGTGAATAACCTGGACAAGCGACTCGTGGAGTGGGGACTGCGATGAAAAAACTACAGCCTGAAGAGCGCGCTCAGCTCGTAGAGGAAATCGTCAAGCGCAACGCGGCGGGGCTCGATCCAATTGGGGCATCCATTCGCCGTCTGCGGCTCGAAGTGACCGGGCTTGACCAAGAGACCTTCGCGGCCATGTGCAAGATCTCTACGAAAAGCCTGTACGAACTGGAGAGCGGGAAGTCGAATCCGAAGCTCAGCACTTTGGAGGCCGTGCTGCGTCTCTTTGGCATTCGGATGGGTATGGTGATGACTGCCAAAGATAATCCCACTGCAACGGTCGCCGGCAACAATGTCGGCCAGTTGAAGGCGGGTGGGCCAATTGCTGTGGCCGCGCGGCCGGTGGCGGGTCTTTCGCCCCTGGCCAGCTCTTACGTGGTGGCCGGACCGAAACGCGGGAAAAGCCCTGCGGCAGCCAAAGCAAAGAAGGAAGTGTCGAGGCCGGCATCGCCACGGGCACGGAAAAGCAGTCCGGAAAAGTGAGATTGATGAGGGGTGCAAATAAAGTCTCACCCAACGGGCGTATTCGCTTTGTGAACCATTGATTCTGTGTGACTACCAATCTTAGGCAAGCCATTTTCATACGGAACACGCAGCCGTTTCACACCCTCAGAAACTTGCGAAAACAGCCACCCAGGAATAAGGTCCTCCCGTCGCCGACACATCGGCGATGCGACCTTGGCCGGTCGGAATCGAAAGGTGCATCAGCGCCCAGTCTCCATCGCAGGCGCTTTTTTTGTGCCCGCGATGTCGTGTTATGGCAGTGATGCGCGGGACACCTTCGGGTGTGCCGGGCTCCTTTCGTCCCGGTCGGCCAACCTTAACTTGCTTGGCCGCGAGCGGTGGCAGTTCCATCACGAAAGGAACTCATCACCGTTCGTAGGTTCTCAGCGCCACGGTGAGCATTTCATGGATATGCGCCCTCAGGGCCAAAGGTTCCAGCACCTCGATATCGGCAGCGTTCGCCATCAGAAACAATCGTAGCCCTTGGGTGTCGCGAATCCTGCAGGTCAGCAACCATTTGTCCCCGTCTTGCAGCAGCTTCTGGTTTTTCTCCAGCGGGTTTTCAGAAAGCCGGTTGTACAGGTTGGCGCTTAGCCGAAGGCGTGTTTTTTGTGCGGGAGAATGGATGGTCACCAAGTCTTTCTGGGCTTCATCAGCATGAATGTCGTAGTCCTCCGGGTCATCGATAATGCGCTTGCCCGGCTCTACCTTGGTAACCCTGTGTAGCATCAGCGCACAGAGTTTATTGGGGCCGTTGCTGCTGTACTTGCCGCGCGGCACGTCGGGGCCAGGTGCTTCGCCCAGCCAATGTTCTTCGGCAACATACGCGGAGAGGTAAATATTGGAGTCCTGGTGGGACAAACCCAGTGGCTTGAGTTGGTAAATACACTCGACACCGTTGGCGTTGAGTGGGCGGTAGCAGACTTCAAGGGGCTCGCCTTCGAGGATTGCCATTTGCAGGCGTTCCAGGTGTTTGGCGTTGTACTTGCCCGGCTGTAACACGGTAAACCGCGTTCCGGAAGTAATACGCTTGCTGAAGTTCAGCTTGCGTCGCGAGCCATCATGCATGACCAGTTCGGTGTAGTCCTGCAGGCCCTTCAACTCGTCAGTCGCTGCTTGCAGGCCGAATCGTTCGGCATGCTTGAAAATCGCCGAGAGCGACATGGCGTCTGAAGGCGAAAGCACCAGCGAGTGGCTTCGGCCCACCGCAGACCAGAGCAAGCCTCGTCTGTTTTCCGGGTCTCTTTCCGATTGAACGTACTTAAGCTCCTTCAGCACCGTCAGATCCCTGATGGTGGTTCTTTCGTGATGGTTGTCATCGTCATCCCCGTTACGCCTGACCCAGCCAACAAGCTTCTCGTGAATGGTCGAGGTGGGGACAGGCTTACCCGCTGCATTAAGAATCTGCCGCAGATAGTCACGGCGATGAGCTCGATTGATCATTTAGTTTCAATTCGGACAAGAAGTGTCCCTATTGGAGTGCAACATGCTTCTCGTTGGCAAGGGAAAGACCTTGATCATGCCACTCACACCTCCATCGCAGAGGGTGTGGCGGAGAAAAGAGGGCACCGCGATGAGCGACATCGAGAGCGTCAAAGCACTGATTATTGAAAGCGCAGCCGACGGCATCGACGCTGTTGAGCTGCACCGGCGGTTGATGCAGGCGGATGTGAGCCTGGGTGAGGCTGAGGTTCAGACGATCCTGTTGGCATTGCAGGAAGAGGGCCGCCTGATCGGTCAAGAGGTGGAAGGCCAATGGCGGTACACCCGCTTCGACAACAACGACGCTGCCAATGCACCCCAGGAATACAGCCCGCAATTCGCGGAACGCATCCTCGCGGCTTCGTGCGATGAGTTTGTAGAAATCGATGTAGACGACATGATCCAGATGCTTGATGACATGCTCGCTCAAGCAAGATCTCGCCGAACCGATACCAAGTAAGCGCCTGCTACCGGGCATTTGTCAGCCATCTGAGGAAGTAAACACCATGGTAACCAGTGATGTGACGTCTGCCATTGTCAACGCCAAGCCGGGTATCCAGAAGTATCTGGCTTTGATGAGCCAAGTGGAAACGGTAGACGTCTCGACTGACGCACTGTTTCAGCGTGCGTATAACGGCTTCTATCGTGTGCAGCGGCGTGAGCGTTCCTGGTATGGCGCCTACTACCAGCTCATGGAGCAGTTGAAGGGATCGAAGCCCACGTTTGCCGAGGTTCTCGATCATATGCACCAAGCTACCGGGCGTTATGAGCCGTCGTTCTCCAGCAAGCTGGTTGCTACGTTGAACCCGCAAAAGCCGGTTTGGGATACTCATGTACTGCGCAACATCAACCGCAAGGCACCTTCCTACCAATCCCGGAAAAAGGTCGAGGACGCCAAGGAGTGTTATGCATACATGGAGGATTGGTACCAGGCCTTTCTGGCGTCCAGTGAATGTGCAGGTTGGATAGGGCAATTCAACGAACTGGTGCCTGAACACGGCAAGCTGACCGATTTGAAGAAAGTAGACTTTATTCTTTGGCAGATGCGCGGCTGACGGGTTGATCTGGGCTGGGTAGGGATCAAGACGGTATCTACAGGGCCCGCGCAAGTACTGAGGTATGTGCTTGCGCGGGCGGTCTGTATAGCCTGTGGATGCAACTGTCTTCTTGCGCGGCCAGGCCATTTTGATCCTGGCTCAGCTCACCGTAATCGCCGCATTCAACACCAACACCACCATCAACCCGACCAAAGCCACGATGGACTGCACCACCGAGATGGTCTTGGTAGCCTCACCCATGGTCATGCCGAACGATTCCTTCACCATCCAGAACCCTGCATGGTTGGCATAGTTGAAGAACAGCGACCCGCAGCCGATGGACAAGGCCAGCAACGGCAGGTTGAGGCTAGGGTCTGCCCCCGCAAGCGGTGCCAGCAAGCCGGCAGCCCCGACGATACCCACCGTGGCGGAACCGGTAGACACCGAGAGCAACATCGCGATCAGCCAGCCCAGGATCAAGGGCGGGAACGCCGATTGCTGGGTCAGGTGCACAATGGCATCGCCCACCTTGGCGCTGGTCAGCATCTCCTGAAAGGCGCCGCCGCCGGCGATGATCATGATGATGGAGGCGATTGGCTTGAGGCTTTTGCCCAGTGCATCACGCAGCTGTTCGGCGTCGCCGCCACGCGCCAGTACCAGGCTGGCGCCGGCGAACAGCACGCCCAGCAGCATGGCGATCAGCGGGTTGCCCAGGAAACTGGCCATTTCCAGCAGCGCATTGCCCTTGGGCAGCAGCATCTCGGCAACGGCATGCACCAGCATCAGGATCGCCGGCAGCAGCGCGGCCAGCATGCCGATGAATACGCCGGGGCGGGGCTGGTTGTCGGCTTTTTCAGTCAGGGTGAACTGGTCCAGCAATGCCTGATCAGGCCGGGTGCTCATACGCTTTGAGATGAACATGCCATACAGCGGGCCGCCCAGAATCATTGCCGGGATAGCCGCCAGGAAGCCATAGAGCATGGTCGGCCCCACCGAGGTCTTGAGTACGGCAATGGCGGTCAAGGGGCCTGGGTGCGGGGGTACCATGCCGTGCATGGCGGCCAGCGCCGAAATCACCGGCACACCAACGTACACATACGCCGAGCCTTTGAAGCGCGCCTTGCCTTCCAGTTTGCGTGCCACGCTGAAAATCAGCGGCAGCATGATCACCAGGCCGACTTCGAAAAACATCGGGATGCCGATGACAAAGGCAACCAGCATCATGGCCCAGGGGATCATGCGGTCCGGGGTGCGTTTGAGGATCACATCCGCGACCTGCTCGGTGACGCCCGCATCAGCCAGGATTTTGCCAAGCATGGCACCAAGCGCGATCACCACCCCGACTGCGCCCAGGGTCTTTCCGGCGCCTGTGAGCAGGTGGGAGACGATGCTGCCGGGCTCCATGTGGGTAGCGAAACCCACACCGATGGACACCACCAGCAAGGCCAGGAGGGGGTGCATCTTCAGGCGCGACACAATGAGCGCCACCAGCACCAGGACACTGACCAAGGCAGTCAGCAACAGCTGTATATCTAAAGGAGTCATGCAAGGAATCTCGGTTGGGCAGGCGCTCTGGCGGCACTCAGGATTTGAGGGCGGACGATTCGACGTCGAGAGGAATGGCACTGAGGCCTACGGATGGAGGTTCCGCACACGGCAAATGAGAATTGTTGGGTGGGGTATTCATGGAGCGATTCACCTTGTTATTTGGTCATCTATATGAATCGTTTCAAAGTATTTCGGTTGTGACCGGACACTGTCAAGCGCAGGTGGTCGTCTCTTGAGCGATGCATCGAGCCATTACTGTGGGAGCGGGCAAGCCCGCGAAGCAGGCGACGCTGTGGATGGCACCGGCTGTGCCGGTGTTCGCACCAGTCAGGCATCACATTCGAGTGGCCTTTTAGCCCCGGCAGGCAATACTTCTCTCTATACGCAGGCGTGTTCCTGGTGGCGCGCGCCGCTGGGAGGTGTCTGGTGAACAAACTTTCAATCATAGGTGCCGGCCTGGTCGGCGAGGCGGCGGCGCAGATCATCGCCCGGGATGAGTTGTGCCGTGAGCTGGTGTTGATGGACGTGCAGGGTGAGCTGGCGCAGGGCAAGGCGCTGGATGTGTGGCAGGCCGCTGTGGAGTCAGGCTCCGATACCCGTGTGTACGGCGGGGCCAAGGCTGAAATGCTGGTGGGCTCCGAGCTGGTGGTGATTACCGCAGGCGTGCCGCGCAAGCCCGGCCAGTCGCGCCAGGATGTGCTGAGCATCAACCTGCCGATTCTGGATGGCATTATGGCCGACATCAAACAGCATGCCCCGACGGCTACGGTGCTGGTGGTGTCCAACCCGGTCGACGTGCTCACCTATCGTGCCTGGAGCCTCAGCGGCCTGGGGCGCGACAAGGTGTTCGGGCAGGCGGGGGTGCTGGATACTGCGCGCATGAAGTGTTTTATCGCTGAGCAAACCGGGTTCTCGGCACGGGATATCACGGCGTTGGTGCTGGGCGGGCATGGCGACAGCATGGTGCCGCTGATGCGCTACTGCCAAATCGGCTCGGTGCCGCTTTCCCACTTCCTGTCCAATGAGCAGATCGAGCAAATTGTGGAGCGCACGCGTAAGGGCGGCGGCGAGATTCTGGGTTTGAAAAAAATGGGCAGCGCCTGCGATGCGCCGGGCGTGGCCATTGCGCAGATGGTGGATGCCATCGCCAATGGGCGAAACCGCATTTTGCCGGCAGTGGCGATTCTGGAAGGGGAGTACGGGCGCAAGGACATTGCCATGGGTGTGCCCTGTGTACTGGCGGACGCGGGGCTGACGCGGGTGATCGAGTTGCCGCTGGATGCGCAGGAGCAGGCGATGTTTGACCATTCTGCCGATCAGGTGGCGCGGGATATTGCTGAGATGAAGGCGTTGTGAACGAGGGGATGGTTCTATCGCCGATGAAGTGGTCGACGATAGAACCGTTGGAAACAGTGATCAAATCTTGGCCAGTCACTGTGAAAGCTCATGGGCAATGAGGAGTTGACTCTTTAGCTTGCGAGCCGACCTGGCGGCTCAAAATTTGCTCTGGCGTGGTTACCTTACCGTTGCCCATCTTGGCTTCTTTGAGTGCTTGTCGTAGGTCAGATAGATGTTGACCTGCGTTGAGCTCAATAGCCTTGGCAACACGTTCAATTTTGATGTCGTGCATTTCATTCCACCTTAATGACCAATGCGGTGACCATCTCGCTGAGTTCGTAACTCGGAGCGATTGAGACAAACACTTGCAGTCAGGTGTTTTCATATCATTAAGTGCGAGTTTTGGCTCTATTGATGAGCTAATCCCAGACGTTTCCTACAATCTTGATTCAGTTGGCCAAAGGGTGTTCGAGTAGGTGTAGCGGGATCCACCGAACCCATTTCGGTATGTATGCCTTGGTTTTGCCGAGCTCGAACTGGATACCATCCCAATTGCCCACCCCCATTCATCCAAGCTACCATTGCTAATAATTCCTATTAGCACAACGGCGTCCCCCATGAATGCCCCTCCCAGTGCTCCTGCCCCGGGCCTCGAACTGGAGACCCTCTACCGTGCCCACCACGGCTGGATCCGCCAGTGGCTGCAGCGCAAGCTCGGCAATGCCCATGATGCGGCGGAGCTGGCACAGGATGTGTTCGTGCGGCTGCTCACCAAACCCCGCGCCTTCAATGACCACGAGCACGCGCGCGCCTACCTCGGGCGTATGTCGCGCAATGCCTGTGTGGACTTCTGGCGGCGGCGGCGGGTAGAGCAGGCCTACCTGGAAGTGCTGGCAGCCCAGCCCGAGCACCTGGTGCCGTCGCTTGAGCATCAGGCCGTGATCCTCGAAACACTGGAGCAATTGCAGGCGATGTTCGAGCGCATGCCCAAGCGGGTGGCCGAGGCGTTCTTCATGGCGCAGCTACAGGGCATGAAGCAACGCGAGATCGGCGAGCAACTGGGCGTGAGCGAGCGCAGCGTGAACACCTACCTGGCCCAGGCGATGTACCAGTGCCTGCTACTGGAAGTGGACCTGGACGACGCGCTGACATGAGCCGGGCGCCACTCGACCATGCCGTGCTGCAAGCGGCTGCCGGCTGGTTCGCGCGGTTGCACGCAGCGCAGAACGACCCCGCCGCCAACGCACAATGGCATGCCTGGCTGAACGAAGATGCGCGCCATCGGCTGGCCTGGTCCTATGTGGAAAACATCAACCAGCGTTTTGGCAACCTCGACGGCCAGGCAGAGCAGGCCCGGCAAGTGTTCGACAGCGTTCGCCGTGGCCAGCAATCGCGCCGGGCCGTGCTTGGCAGCCTGTGTATGGCGGGTGCGGCAGGGGTGTTGGGGTGGGGCGGCTGGCAGCGGGGTTGGGTGGACTCGCCGCGCGCCTGGTTTGCTACCTACCGCACCGGCCTGGGCGAGGTGCGGTCGCTCACGTTGGCCGATGGCAGCCGGCTGTGGCTGAACGGCGGCACGGCGCTGGATGTGCAGTTCGATGAAAACGTACGGCAGTTGCGCCTGTATCGCGGCGAAATCCTGATAGAAACCGGCAAAGACCCTCGCCCCCTGGCCGTCGTAACGCGGGCAGGGTGCATGCAACCGCTTGGCACGCGGTTCAGCGTTCGGGACCAAGGGCTGACAACCACCTTGAGTGTGTTCGAAGGCGCCGTGCAGGCCACCTGTTCCGACAGTGGTGTGCAAACCACGCTGGGCGCCGGGCACATGCTGGTGTTCGACGCGCAGCAGGCCGGCGCGTCGACGGCTGCACAAGCCCTGCGCCAGGACTGGAGCCGTGGCGTGCTGGTGGCGGAAGACATGCCGCTGGGCCAGGTGGTCGATGTGCTGCGCGACTACCGCCGTGGCCACCTGGGCATCGACCCTGCGCTGAACAGCTTGCGCGCCGTGGGTACCTTCCCGTTGCTGGACACCGACCGCACCTTGGCCATGCTCGAGCGTGCGTTGCCCATTCGGGTAGTGCGCACCTTGCCTTGGTGGGTCTCGATCGAAGCACGCTGAAAAATTTTCAAAATTCTTTTTCTGGTTTTGAGGTGCTCATGCGCTTGGTGGGATGACGCTACTTCATCCTGCTTCCGGAAGGACCCCTTTCATGCTGCTTCGCGACTCTGCTTCCCTGCGCCGTCATCCACTGGCCCTTGCCATTCTCCTTGCCCTTGGCGGCCATGTTGCCGCTGCCCAGGCCGACAACACCGGCGCAGCGGCGCAGGGCGCGGTGTTCGACATCCCGGCCGGGCCGCTGGCGCGGCAACAGAACCAGCTGGCCAGCCAGGCCGGGCTGTTGATTGGCGGTGATGCCACGCTTACGGCCAACAAGCAGAGCCAGGTGGTGCACGCTACCAGTGTGGAACAGGCGCTGGCGCAAATGTTGGCCGGCAGCGGTGTGGAAGCCGTGCGCACGGGCGAACGGGAGTTCCAGCTGGTGCGCCAGGCCGAAGCGGCGGCAGGCGCCGTGACCTTGGGGAGCACCACCATTTCCGGTCAGGGCCTTGGCGATGTGACGGAGGGCACGGGGGCTTACGCCACGGGCCGTTCGTCCACCGCCACCAAGCTGCCGATGAGCCTGCGCGAAACGCCGCAGTCGGTCACCGTGGTCACCCGCCAGCGCATGGATGACCAGAACATGAAAAACCTCGATGACGTGATGCGCAATGCCACCGGCATCACCATCATCAAGAACGGCAGTGAGCGCTCGCTGTACCAGGCGCGCGGGCAGACAGTCGAAAACCTGCAGATCGACGGTGTGCCGACCAACATCGGCAACCCGTACTCGATGGACACCATCTCCAAGCCCAACACCGACATCTACGATCGCGTGGAAGTGGTGCGCGGCGCCACCGGCTTGATGGAAGGGGCGGGCAACCCGTCAGCGTCCATCAACCTGATTCGCAAGCGGCCCACGGCCGAGCGCCAGGCGTTGATCGAAACATCGGTCGGCTCGTGGGACGACTACAAGACCATGGTCGACCTGTCGGCGCCGCTGAACGAAGCGGGTACCCTGCGCGGTCGCTCGGTCATTTCGTACAACAATGCCAACAGCTATCTGGACACCGCCCAGAAAGAAAACCAGCTGTTCTACGGCATTATCGAAGCCGACCTGGATGAGTCGACCCTGGCCACCTTCGGTTTCACCTACCAGAAGGAGCGCAACTCCGGTTACGACTGGTCGGGCCTGCCCAGCCAGGAGAGCGGCGCGTTCTACCCGATTTCGCGGTCCACGTCGCTGACTGGCGACTGGAACCACCTGGACAAGCGCAATACCACCCTGTTTGCCGATATCCAGCACACCTTCGCCAACGGCTGGAAGGGCGTGGTGGCCGTGAACCAGATGTGGGCCAAGTCTGACTTTCTGGGTAACTATACCTACCCGGGCGGTGGCACTGACCTGTTCACCCTCAACCCGCGCCACTTTCGCTTCGATGACACACAGACCAGCATCGACGGCTACTTCACCGGCCCGTTCCAGCTACTGGGTCGCCAGCATGAGCTGATCGTGGGCGGCAACTGGAACAAGGACGACTTCGACTATCACGGCGGGCGCGATGCCACTTACAGCTACATCGTCGACATGAACAACCTGGCGGCGTTCGACCCGCCCAGGCCGACCGGCCTTAACGTCAACCAGTGGCAATACAACCGCACCCAAGAGCAGAAGGGCGTGTATGCGGCCAGCCGGTTCAGCCTTACCGACAGCACCACGTTCATCCTCGGCAGCCGCTGGAGCTGGTACAGCCACGATTCGCTGGACGACACCAATGGCAAGCGTGAGCCCACAGACTATAAGCACTTCTCCAAGAGTGGCGAAGTCACCCCGTATGCGGGCCTGGTGCAGGACCTGAGTGAAAACTGGTCGGCCTATGCCAGCTATACCGAAATTTTCAAGCCGCAGAGTTCGCAGGACCCATATGGCAACACGCTCCTGCCGATGACCGGCACCAATTACGAGATCGGCTTGAAGGGTGAGTTCCTGGACACGCGCCTGCAAACTTCCATCGCGCTGTTCCAGTCCGACCAGACTGGCCGTGCCGAGCGGGTGACCTGTGCGCAGACCTTTGCTTGCTACCGAGCATCCGACAAGGTGCGCAACAAAGGCATCGAGCTGGAGCTGACCGGTGAGGTGTTGCCGAACTGGAACGTGTCGGCGGGCTACACCTATACCCAGTCCAAGTACATTGCGGGTGAGCAGAAAGGCGAAGACTTCAACGGCGCCTCGCCACGCCACCTGTTCAAGGTCGCGACCGATTACCGTCTGCCAGGTGCGCTCAACCAGCTGCGTGTAGGCGGCAGCTTCTATGCGCAAAGCAAGATGACCCAGACCGAGGTTGGCGAAGACTACAAGATCCAGCAGGACGCCTACCACCTGACCAACCTGCATGCGATCTACGAGATCAACAAGAACCTTGAGGTGCAGTACAACCTGGATAACGTGTTCGACAAGAAGTACTACCAGACCCTGGGCAACCCCAACTACTGGAACTTCTACGGCGAGCCGCGCAATTTCAACCTGGCGCTGCGGGCCAGGTTCTAAGCGGCTGACGCGGTCGGTGCAGGAGCGGCCGCGTCGCTGTTTTACACTTGCGATCAATTCTCAACAACGCTAGCATCGCCGCTCCAGCCACCCCAGCACACGCGCCAGTCCATGTCCGACGAGCAGGAAGCCCGCAGCCTGTCGCTGCTCTACCAACGGCACCGCAACGAATTGCTGGCCTTCCTCACCCGCAAGGTGCGCTGCCGCGAAACGGCCCGGGACTTGCTGCAGGACGCCTTCGTGCGCCTGCTGCACAGCGAGCACGGCCAGGTTGGCAACCTGCGCGCGTTCCTTTACCGCATCGCCACCAACCTGAGCATCGACCACGCCCGCCGTACCCAGGTGCGTGGGGTGAATGACGAGCAAGCGCTGGACCAGTTACTGACCGATACCACGCCCGAGCGCAGTGCGGTGGCGGGCAACACGCTGGCGCATCTGGAGCGGTTGATCGATGGCTTGCCATCGCCCACCCGTGAGGTGTTTCTGCTGGCCCGGGTGGAGCAAATGAGCTACAAGGACATCGCCACGCGGCTTGGCATCAATGAGCGCGCCGTCGAGCGGCATTTGAACAAAGCCCTCAGCCACTGCGCCGCCGCCGCGCTGGATGCCCGCATCAAGACTGAATCGCCATGACCGCCTCTCCCGACCACGACCCTATCGCGCACCAGCAAGCCCTGGACTGGTTTACCCGCCTGCGCGCCGAAAACCCTGGCAGCGAAGAGCATGCGGCGTTCGAGGCCTGGCGGCTGCAACCACAAAACGCACGGGCATATGCCGAGGTGGAGCAGCTGTGGCAAACCCTTGAACTGCCCGCACACCGGGTGCGCAAGGCCGATCGTGCCAAGGCCGGGCGTTGGCCGCGTTACGCTGCCGCTGCCTGCCTGCTACTGGCCGCTGGTGCGGTCTGGTTGTCGGTGCCGGCGTTGCAGGGCTTGGGCAGCGACTACGCCACGGTGGCGGGCGAGCGCCGCGAGGTGCTGCTGAACGATGGCTCCCGCCTGTGGCTGGACAGCGCCAGCGAGGTGGATGTGGACGTGCAGGGCGCTACACGCACCGTGCGGCTGCGCCAAGGGCGGTTGTTTGCCGATGTGGTGCACGACGGTCGGCCATTCGTGGTGCACGTCGACGAGGCCAAGGTTGAAGTGCTGGGCACGCGCTTTTCGGTCAGCCGCGCACCGGCGGGTGATGAGGTGGTGTTGCTCAGCGGCCGGGTGCAAGTCAGCACGCCGGCACAGCAGCAATTGCTCGCTCCGGGGCAACGCCTGGAAGTTCAGGGCGAGCGGGTGAGCGCGCCGGAAACGGTTGATGCCGAGCGCCTGCTGGCCTGGCGCACCGGGCAGTTGCGGGTGCGTGAGGTGCCATTGCAACAGGTGCTGCAGCAACTGGCCGGTTACCAAGGCAAGCGCCTGGTGTTGCTGAACGAACAGGCCGGGCAGCGGCGGGTAAGCGGCAGCTTCAACCTGGACAACGCCGACAGCGCCCTGGATGCCTTGGTCAGCAGCCAACAGCTGCAGGTCCACCCGTTGCTGGGGCACTGGTTGATCATTCGATAATTTTTTTTACCCGCGCGGGGATTACCGATTCTGCTGCGTCACACCCCACACATAAGAAATATTTGCATTTGCATTTTTCCGGGGAGTACACATGCAGCACCCACGCGATTCTGTTTTCAACCGCCGCCCATTGGCCAGTGCCGTGCTGGCGGCCAGCTTTTTCTCTGCCTTGCCCGGGTTGCCAGTACAGGCTGCCGAGGCAAACGCTGCGCAGGCGCAGAGCCAACGTTTCAGTTTCAACATCCCCGCTCAGGCACTGGCCGATGCGCTCGATGCGTTCAGCGCGCAAAGCGGCTATCAGGTGATTTACAGCGCCACTGAAGTCATGGGCCACTCATCCTCTGCGGTGCTGGGCCAGCTCAGCGCGGGCGATGCCATTCGCACCCTGGTGGCCGGCAGCAATGCGCAGCTCAGCCAGCCCAACGCCAGCAGCTTCGTCATCACCTTGCCAGCCCGTGCGGGTAACAGTGTGCAGCTGGAGACCTTGAGCATTTCCGGCAAGGCGCCGGGGTCGACTACCGAAGGCACCGGGCTGTACACCACGTATTCCTCCAGCAGCTCGACGCGCCTGAACCTCACGCCGAAGGAAACCCCGCAATCGCTGACAGTCATGACCCGCCAGCGCCTGGATGACCAGAAGCTCACCACCCTCAACGAGGTGCTGGAGCAGACGCCAGGCATCACCGCGTCGCATACCAGCATCGGCGCCGAGAACAACACCTACTGGTCGCGTGGCTTCCAGATCAACAACTTCGAAATCGACGGTGTGCCGACTTCGTCGCGCATCGACAACTCCACCCAGTACACCGCCATGTACGACCGGGTCGAGATCGTACGGGGCGCCACCGGGTTGATCAGCGGCACCGGCACGCCTTCGGCGACTATCAACCTGATCCGCAAACGGCCCACCTTCGAGCCGCAGTTCAGCGTCACCGCCGAGGCCGGTAGCTGGGACCGCTACGGCCTGGGCTTCGATGCTTCGGGGCCATTGACCGAAACGGGCAATGTGCGCGGGCGCCTGGTGGTGGACTACAAGGACCAGAAGTACTGGGTTGATCGCATGTCGTCGGATGCCGCGCTGGTGTATGGCATCACCGAGTTCGACCTGGCGGAGTCGACCTTGCTCACCCTGGGGTTCAGCTACGCCAACACCCACACCAACTCGCCGCTGCGTGCGGGCTTCCCGGTGTATTTCAGCAATGGCCAGAAAACCGACTTCCCGCGCTCGACCAACAGCTCGCCTGACTGGGCCTATTACGACCGCAAGGTGACCAACCTTTTCGGCTCGATCGAGCACACGTTCGACAATGGCTGGAGCGCCAAGGTCGAGCTCAGCCACACGCAAAATTCCTTCGATCAACTGACCAACTACCTCAACGGCAGCATCGACCAGCAGACTGGCGCCGGTGCCTACATGTACCCCAACCGCTGGTCCGGCACCCCACGGCAGAACACACTGGACGCCTACGTCACCGGCCCCTTCAGCCTGTTCGGCCGCGAACATGAGCTGATTGTCGGCACCACCCTGTCTCGTTACCGCGAGCACACCCCGGAGCGGGGCGGCTGGTACGGGCCATGGACCGGCTATGACGGCACCATCGACAACTTCTTCACCTGGGATGGCAGCGGCCCACGCCCGGACACCACCCCGGTGGGCAAAAGCCTGATCGACGAAAACCAGTACGCGGCCTACCTGACGTCGCGCTTTCATATCACCGACAACACTCACCTGATCCTCGGCAGCCGGGTGACCGACTGGAAGCGCGAGAACGAGAACATCAGCTACAGCGGCACCAGTACCAAGGACAGCCAGAACCGGCATGGCATCTTCCTGCCGTACGCCGGGCTGGTCTACGACCTGAACGACACCTGGTCGCTGTACGGCAGCTACACCAAAATCTTCAACCCGCAGCAATACGGCATGAAGGACATCAACAACAAGGCGTTGGACCCGCAGGAGGGGGTAGGCTACGAGGTAGGGGTGAAGGGCAGCTTCAACGACGACAAGCTCAATACCAGCCTGGCGCTGTTCAAGATCGAGCAGGACAACCTGGCCGTGTACCTGCGTGACCCGGACATCTACACCCTTGAACAGGGCACTACCACTGAAGGCGTCGAGCTGTCGCTGGATGGCGAACTGGCAGAGGGTTGGCAGGCCATGGCCGGTTATGCCTACAGCGTCAGTACCGACCAGGACGACCAGCGCATCGTCACCAATATCCCGCGCCACAGCGTGAAAACCTTCACCACCTACCGCCTGCCGGGTGCCTTGGACAAGCTGACCGTGGGCGGCGGCGTGAACTGGCAGAGCAAGTATGGCCAGGACCTGCGCACTTTCACCCAAGGCAGTTACGCAGTGGTGAACCTGATGACGCGGTATGACGTTACCCGCGACCTGAGCGTGAAGCTCAACCTCAACAACGTGTTCGACAAGACGTACTACGGCTATGCCGACAGCTGGGTGGTGTATGGCGAACCGCGCAATTTCATGACCAGTGTGGAATACCGGTTCTGACAGGGGAAACGATGGGGCGCATCACGCCCCATCGCTGGCCGTGTGCCTGTCGGCTACCGCTGATAGGCCTTGCCAAAATGCCGCTCCAGCCGCGCCTGCACCAGCTCCAGCAGGATCGACAGCACCCAGTAGATAACTGCCGCCGTCGTCAGCATCTCCAGATAGCGATAGCTCGATCGCCCATACGATTGCGCAAGGAACATCACCTCCCACACCCCCATGACCGAAATCAGCGATGAATCCTTCAGCATCGAGATGAACTGGTTGGCCGTAGGCGGAATGATCACCCGCATGGCCTGGGGCAGGGTGATGTGCCAGAAGATCTGTGGCGTGCGCATGCCCAGGGCCAGTGCCGCTTCGCGTTGGCCCCGCGCCACGCCCAGGATGCCGGCGCGGAAGATCTCGCTCAGGTAGGCGCCATAGTTCAGCGACAGCGCGATGATGCCGGCACTGATGGCGCCAGGTACCAGGCCAAGTTGGGGCAGCCCCAGGTAGATCAGCAAAATCTGGATGAGCAGTGGGGTGCCGCGGAAGAACGAGGTGTAGAAGCTGGCGACGCCTACCAGCACCGCGCTGTTCGACAACCGCGCCAGTGCAGCGGCAAAGCCGAACAGCACCGATACCACCATCGAGCACAGGCACAGAAACAGGGTCAGCGCCGCGCCTTGCAGAAAGCCGTTAGGCCCCAGCCGGAAGCCGGCAAGGTTCGGAAACTTCTCCAGAATGATCGAAAACTTCAGATCGAAGCTGAGGAAAAACGCAACGAACAGGCCGAACAATGCCAGCCAGGTCAGCAGTAACCGGGTGCGAAAGCCGAACAGGCCGGCGCCCGTGGGCTTGACCACGGGCTTGGGGGAGGGGGGGAAGGTGCTCATTTGCTGATATCGGCGCCGATCCATTTCTGCGAGAGCTTGGCCAGGGTGCCATCAGCCTTCAGCTCGGCAAACACCTGGCGCACCTTGGCATCCCACTCGGCGTCGCCCTTTTCGATGGCCACCGAGTTCGGCTCTTCATACAGCGGGGCGCCGGCCAGCTTGAAGCGCTTGTCCTGGTCCAGGCGCGGTTGCGCGGTTACCAGGTTGGTGAGAATGGCGTCCAGGCGCACGCCGGCGCCCAGGCCCAGGTCCTGGAAGGCGACGTTGTCGGTGTCGTACGGCGCAATTTGCACGAAGTCGAAGGGGTATTCGATCTTCTTGTCTTCGTCGCCTTCGATGACCAGGTTCTTGTTCAGGTAGCTTTCGTAGCTAGAGGCGCTGGTCAGGCCCACCTTGCGGCCATCCAGGTCCTTGGCGGTGTGGATGCGTTCGTCCTTGGCATTGACCACGATCACGGCAGGTGAGGCGTAGTACTCCACCGGGAAGTCGAACACTTCGCTGCGTGCCTTGCTCGGGGTCATCGAGCAGATGCAGATGTCGTAGCGCCCGCTCCAGCGGCCCGCCGCGATCACGTCCCAGGAAGGGGTTTCGAGGCGCAGCTTGACGCCGAGTTTGTCTGCCACGGCCTTGGCGACGTCCACGTCAAAACCGTCCAGCTGATTCTGGTCGTTGAGGAAGGAAAACGGCGGGTAGCTTTCCATCAGCACGTTGACCAGTTCCTTGCGCGATTCAACCCGCTCGAGTGTGGCGCCGGCAAAGGCCTGGGAAGCAGTGGCGAGCAGCACGAGGCCTGCACCGAGCACGGTAGAAAATCGCATGTACATACCTGATATGTTGGGCAAAGGAGTGATAGGGTATTTAATAGTTATAAACGTCCATGAACTAATGAATTTAATTCATAAGAACCTTCAGAGAAGTTATATGAAACAGCGAGCGATGGTGATTCTCGACGGCGGCATGGGCCGTGAGCTGCAGCGCAGTGGGGCGCCGTTTCGCCAGCCCGAATGGTCGGCACTGGCGCTGAGCGAAGCGCCCGAGGCGGTGGTTGGGGTGCACGCAGCGTTCATCGCCGCCGGTGCGCAAGTCATCACCAGCAACAGCTATGCGGTGGTGCCGTTCCACATCGGCGAAGAGCGCTTTGCCAAAGAAGGGCGGCAACTGGCCAATACCGCAGGCCAACTCGCGCGCCACGCGGCAGATGCCGGTCCGCACCCGGTCCGGGTGGCGGGGTCGCTGCCGCCGCTGTTCGGTTCCTATCGCCCAGACCTGTTCCAGCCCGAACGCGTGGCAGAGGTGCTGTCGCCGCTGCTGCAGGGCCTGGCGCCACATGTCGACCTGTGGCTGGCAGAAACCCAGAGTTCGGTAGCCGAGGTGCGGGCCATCCACAGCCACTTGCCGGCGGACGGCAAGCCGTTCTGGGTGTCGTTCACCCTGCAGGACGAAGAGGTTGATGAAGTCCCGCGTCTGCGTTCCGGTGAGCCGGTGGCAGATGCCATTGCCGCCGTGGTCGATCTGGGCGCCGCCGCGGTGCTGTTCAACTGCAGCCAGCCCGAGGTCATTGGCGCTGCGGTCGATGTGGCGCAGGCGTTGATCGAGCAGCGCAACGCCGATATCGCGATCGGCGCCTACGCCAACGCCTTCCCGCCGCAGCCGAAGGAGGCCACCGCCAACGACGGCCTGGATGAGCTGCGCGAAGACCTTGACCCGCCGGGCTATCTGGCCTGGGCCAACGACTGGCGTAAACGGGGCGCCAGCATGATCGGTGGCTGCTGTGGTATCGGCCCGGAGCATATCGCCGAGCTGAAACGCAATTTGCGGTAAAGCCTGCTTAGCCACGGGTCAGCGTATGGCCCGTGGCACCGCTCTGACATAGACAAGCTCGCTCACCAACTCCACCAGTGTCTGCGTGATCACCGCCGCAGCCGCCAACCCGCGTATCGCTTCGGGCAATGCCAACGCCAGCGGTAGCACCACCAGCGAGTTTCGCGTGGCGGCGCTGAAGGTGACCGAGCGTGCTTCGGCAACAGGCAGGCGCAGCAGCCGCGCCGAAATGAACCCGAGCACGGGCGCCAGCACCATGAAGCCGATGTACACCGGAATGACCGGTAGCAAACGGTCGAAATCTCGCAGCACCACAGCAATCTGCGAGGCGATCACAACCACCAGCACCAGGGCCATCGCCGGTACGGGCAACCACGCCCAGGCGTCGTTCCAGGCCGAAACCGCGCCTGAGCGACGAGCGCCGGCACTGGTGAGCACGGCCAGGATCATTGGCAGCACAATCAACAGTACAAAGGCTTCCACGAACGGCGTGATGGAGATTGCCACGTTGCTGCTGTCTCCCAGCATCCAGGCCAGATACACCGGCAGTAGCACCAGTTGCAGCAACAGCAGCACGGGTGTGGCGGCCAGGGTAAGGCGCGAGTCGCCTTTGCCGATGTGGGTGAACACCACCACATAGTCGATGCACGGCGTAAGCAGCACCAGCAAGGCGCCGACGAGGATCGCCGGGTGTTCCACCAGCCCACGGGTAATGGCCCAGACCAGTAACGGCACAAGGATGAAGTTGGCGAGCATTAACGCGGTGATGAAGCGGCGGTTGCCCAAACCCTGACGCAGGTCGAGGAAAGGGATCTGCAGAAACATCGCATACATCAACACGGCGATGGCGGGGGTCACCAAGGCTTCCAGCTGGCTGGCGCTTTCGCTGGCCATCAAGCCGAAGACAGCGGCTGCGAGCACTGCGGCGAAGTAGATCGGGATCTGGTGGGTCTCGAGTTGTTCTCTGGTCAAGGTAGGCCCTGTGTCCGCTAATGTAAAAGAGCCACAGGGTAATACGTTACGGACGGCAGGGCGCTCATTTGATTACAGGCTGAGGGTTGTCAGCCTGCGTTGAGCCAATCGACGCCTCGTTCTTGAATGACCAGGCTCAAGTCATGCTGATGGGCATCAGGGTAACAGGCCAGGAAGGCACCGACGGGGTAGATGTAGTGAGATTCGACGGGGTGTCCGTTTGCACTCGCCAACTTGATGTCACACTCAGGGCCTTCGCACTGCGTGAGATCGAATGGTTGATCGGTTTGAGCATTGACCACCGTCCACAGGCAAGGATCGCTGGCTTTAATGGGCTGAACATTTATCAAACCATTGGCATTGGAAAAAACGCCTTCTCCGAAATGCTTGCCGCTGCGTACATACAGGCGGTAGCCCTCATCAAAATGGCGAAAATACAGGAGTAGCGGTAGCGCACTGGGGCCTTTGTCAAAGGTGATCAGCCCGGTATCTTTGCCCAGTTCCCAATCGTCATCCGAGCAATTGAGCATGCCAATAGCGCAGTTGCCATCAAGGCCAGGGGCAAACCCGTCGATGGGGTTAGTGAGAATGATGGGCCCTGTGCAGATGCTGTCCAGCGTATTCAGCGGGCAGTCGGCTACTTGCAGGAATGCAGTAAATGACAGTGATTTATGATAGGTCATGGCCCTCTCCGGATGTATTCAAGAAGGGGCTAGGCTAATCCGGCCGAGATTGACCAGCCATCGGGAACCGGTTCCGCGCAGGACTCAAAATAAAAAAAGCCCGGCACTAGGCCGGGCTCTCTGCTGTCAGGCAATCGCCAATCAGTTGCCGTAAACCGGCAGCTTCTTGCAGATGGCCTTGACCTTCTCACGTACAGCGTCGATGACCGCTTCGTTGTTCAGGTCAGCCAGGATGTCGCAGATCCAGCCGGCCAGCTCGCGGCACTCGGCTTCCTTGAAACCACGGGTGGTAACGGCTGGGGTGCCGAAACGCAGGCCCGAAGTAACGAACGGCGAACGTGGGTCGTTCGGTACCGAGTTCTTGTTGACGGTGATGAAGGCTTTGCCCAGGGCGGCGTCAGCGTCCTTACCGGAGATTTCCTGCTTGATCAGCGACAGCAGGAACAGGTGGTTCTGGGTGCCACCGGACACCACGTCGAAACCACGCTCGATGAACACGCTGGCCATGGCCTGGGCGTTCTTCACCACTTGCTGCTGGTAAGCCTTGAACTCAGGCTGCAGGGCTTCCTTGAAGCAGATGGCC
>JADHEF010000822.1_pt1 | contig 25863 bp, 27 predicted proteins | sample 8952391 | NCBI WGS metagenome assembly JADHEF01 (sample SAMN16124439, study PRJNA663245) | bioreactor sludge metagenome | isolation source: sludge (nitrite) | place: India:Bengaluru | collected 2019-02-28 | reverse complement strand
CTCCATTGCCGAGGTGCTGGGCCGCGATCCCACCCTCACCGAGCTGTTCTGCTATGATGCCATGTGGTCCGAGCACTGCTCCTACAAGAGCTCCCGGGCCACACTAAAGGAGTTTCTGCCCACCGACGGCCCCAATGTGGTCATGGGCCCGGTGGAGGACTCCGGAATCGTGGCCATAGACGACCAGTGGTGCGTGGTCATCTCCCACGAGAGCCACAACCACCCAAGCCAAATCCTCCCCAACGAGGGTGCGGCCACAGGCATCGGCGGCATCGTCCGCGATGTCAACTGCATGGGGGCGACGGTTGTGGCCACCGCCGATCCCCTGCGCTTCGGCGACCCCTATGGGCCGAAGGCCAGCAAGGTGCGCTGGGTGGCGGAGGGCGTGGTGGATGGCATCTGGCAGTACGGCAATGCTTTGGGCGTGCCCAATATGGGCGGCGACATTGTCTTCAATGAGAGCTTCGACGACAACTGCCTGGTCAACGTGGTCTCCCTGGGTATAGTCCGGCGAGACCAGATCATCCGCTCCCGCGCCCCGCCCGCTGCCGGAGAAGGCGGCTACGATGTGATTTTGGTGGGAAAGCCCACCGACTCCTCCGGTTTGGGGGGCGTCACCTTCGCCTCCGAGGCCCTGCGGGAGGAGGACGAGGAGACCAACCGGGGCGCAGTGCAGATCCCGGACCCCTTCCTCAAGAATGTGCTCTTCAAGGCCAATGCCGACCTCTTCGCCTTAGTTAGAGCAGAGGGAATTGAGATCGGCTTCAAGGACCTGGGCGGCGGCGGCTTCACCTGCGCCACCTCGGAGATGGGCTCCGCTGGTGGATTCGGCATGGAGATCAACCTCGATGATATGCACAAGGCAGCCGACTTTCCCCCTGAGGTCTTGAGCATAGCCGAGACCCAGGAGCGCTTCCTGATAGTCTCCCCTCCCGAGCTGCGGGAGAGGATCCTCAAGATCTACAATGAAAACTGGGACCTGCCCAATGTCTACGAGGGCGCCCGGGCCAGCCTGGTGGGCAAGATCAACACCGGCGACAGATTCACAGTCACCTACAAGGGCGAGACCGTCTGCGATGTGCCCATCCAGCACCTTACCGGAGGCATCCGCTACAAGCGCCTGGAGATCCCCCGGACCATAAAATTGGCCGAGCCCCAGGTGGATGAGCCGTCGGACTACAATGAAATCCTCCTCAAGATCCTGGCCTCTCCCAATATCGCCTCCAGAGAGCACGTCTACCGCTACTATGACACTGAGGTCATGGGCAATTCCGTGATCCGGCCCGGCGAAGCCGACGCCGGCCTGATCGCCCCCGTGCGCGGCGAAAAGTTCGGCGTGGCCCTGGCCGTGGACAGCAATCCCTTCTACGGTCGCATCAGTCCCTTCTGGGGAGGAGCCACCGCCGTGGCCGAGGCCATGCGAAATGTGGCGGCCATAGGAGCCGTCCCCGCTACCCTCACCGACTGCCTCAACTACGGCAATCCGGAAAAGCCGGAGGCCTTCTGGGAGTTTAGAGAAGGAGTGAAGGGAATAGCCGAATCCTGCAAGAACCTCTACCTCAAGGGCTATGAAGGCCAGCAGCAGCCGGTACCCATAGTCTCCGGCAATGTCAGCTTCTACAACGAATCCCCCCAGGGCTCGGTGGACCCGTCGCCGGTGATTGCCTGCGTGGGAATCATCAAGGACTTCTCCAAAGCCATAACCATGGAACTCAAGGCCGCCGGAGACAGCCTCTATCTCATCGGCCCCAGGTTCGATGAGCTGGGCGGATCGGAGTACTACCGGACAGCACTGCATGAGACGGGAGCCAACGTCCCCATCGTCCGCTTCGATCTGGAGAGGAGCATGATCTATGCGGTCATAGATGCCATAGACGAGGGGCTGCTGGCTGCGGCTCATGACATCTCCAACGGCGGCCTGGCGGCAAGCATCTGCGAGATGGCCCTGGTCCGCCCGGCCCGCTTCGGAGTGGATCTGAATCTGGATCAGGTGCAGAGCGGAGAGGGCGGAGATGGAGGCGGTGATGGCGGCGACCAAGGCGGCAGCCAGGAGGCTGGCCTGAGGACGGACAGGCTCCTCTTCTCCGAGTCATCCGGATTTGTCCTGGAGGCCAGAAAGGGCAAGGAAGCCCGGCTGGGCGAGATTTTAGCCGGCTACGGCCTGGTGGCCATGCCCATAGGAACTGTGACCGACAAGAGAAGGATTGTGATGTCAAGATCTGACAATACAGTGGTTGACCTGGATTTGGATCAGGCCAGAGATGCTTGGACCGCCGGCCTGGTGGAGGCGATGAGATGAAGATCGCTGTTCTAGAGTTCCCGGGAACCAACTGCGAGTTTGAGACGCTGGTAGCGGTAAAGGCCGTGGGCATGGATGGGGAGATCTTCCGCTGGAACCGGCAGGCTGGAGAGCTGTCCGGCTTTGACGGCTTTATCCTGCCGGGAGGCTTCTCCTATCAGGACCGGCTGCGGGCCGGGGCCATTGCCGCCAAGGAGCCGGTACTGGCTGCTCTCAAGGAGGAGGCAGGCAAGGGCAAGCCCATCATCGGCATCTGCAACGGATTTCAGATCCTGGTGGAGGCGGGACTGCTACCCGGCAGGACGGGCGAGTGCGCCGGAGAGAAGAGCAGCATAGATATGGCCCTGGCCCAGAATGTGATGGTCTCGCGAGGAAAGATCGTCCGCCGGGGCTACTACTGCGACTGGGTCCACCTCAGGCATGAGGCCCCGGCCAGAAGGTCCTCCGGCTCCTTTGCTATAGAGAGGGGAGCTCTTCTCAAGATCCCCATCGCCCACGGCGAGGGCAATCTGGTCACCGCCACTCCTGGCCTGATCAATGAGCTCAATGAGAACGAACAGGTGGTCTTCCGCTACTGCGACAAAAACGGCCGGATCATAGATGAGTTCCCCTATAATGTCAACGGCAGCACCGAAAGCATCGCCGCCATCTGCAATGAGCCGGGCAATGTTCTGGGCATGATGCCCCATCCGGAGAGGGCTTTCTTCGCCTGGCAGCTTCCTGCCTTTGATCCCAGAAAGCAGAGGCCGGATGATCCCGGTCCGGGAAGAAGGGTCTTCCAATCCATGAAGCATTACATCGAGGTGAGAGCATGAGCCAGAAGATCAACCTCCGGGTCTGGCTGAAGATACCCGACGCCGAGGCGGCCACAGTCAAGAACACCCTCATCCGCCGGCTTGGCTATGGCAGCATCCTGGCTGATGTCAAGAAGGAGCGCCTCTTCTCAATTGTTGTGGACGGCGGCGATCCCCTGGAGCTGGCCAAAAGCTTTGCCAAAGAGCTGGTCAATGAGAACAAGGAGAGCCATAAGGTCTATGTCGACGCCCTGGACTATGAGGAAGACTATGTCCCGGTCAAGGTCGCCCTGCACATTGAGGATGGTGAAGCCATCTCCATCCGGGAGCGGCTGCTCCGCCGCCTGGGCTTCTCCAATGTGGTGGATGTAGAGAAGGCCACGGTATGGAAGCTATACTTCAAGACCCTCCGGCCGGAGGCGCAGATCGCCGCCCAAGAGATTGCGGAGAAGCTGCTCATCAATCCCCATAAGGACAGCTACGAGATACTGAGCCACTAAAAAGCAGACGGCAGGATGAGGGGGCAGAAGCCGTAGAATCCCTTCATCCAGCCCGCATCGATACGGTTATATTTTTAAAGAATTTTAATATAAACTTAAGGGGGATCTTAAAGGGGATAGATACCGCCCGTCGGGGTAGCTGAAAAAGAGATCGGGCGGTCTAAATAATAGTAGCAGCGTCGGATATGAGAAGATTAGCCATGCGGCGCGAAAGTTATGAGGGGAAAGAAATAGCAGAGATGGATAGTAGAGAGTTGCCAGGAGAGAGGATCATGAGGATGATTGAGATAGAGATTGAGGGAAAGGGAAAGGCTCTGGCTAAACTGGATGAGAGGAATCCCGGCATAAGAGAGGCCCTCTTTCAGGCCCTGCCCCTTGAGGGCATAGCCAGCCTCTGGGGCGAGGAGGTCTACTTCGATGTGCCCCTGCAGATGCAAAATGAGAATCCTTCCCCCACTGCATCCGCGGGCGATGTCTGTTACTGGTCTCCGGGGCCTGCTTTTTGCATATTCTTCGGCAAGACCCAGCCCATATCAGCAGTTAATCACATCGGCAAGATCAGCGAGGGGCTGGAGATATTCCGGCGGGTGCAGGCGGGAGACGGGATAATGCTCCGAAGACGATAAGAGGCTGCAGATATGCCGGCAGATAGAATGGAATAGAATAGAATCCGCCTTTCCCGGCCCCTACGGGCAGGAGGAGGCCAGAGACCCTGCCACATAGGAAGGAGGTGGTGAGGAGGGGATGGCTATGGCAGGGTCTCATGGAAGGCCAGTATCTGGCCTTATGATAAGATATTCATTCCAGTCCCCTTAGATTGTCCACATCGTATCCGGCTTCCATTAAGACCTTTGATTTAGGAGTCCACCTTATCTCCATCTGCTCATATGTCTCTCCTGTAGAATAGCAACGGACCATGGGGGCCCCTATGAACTCCACCCTCTTGTAACAGAGGGGGCACACCGCTACCTCAACCTCGCCGCTGTCATTCTCTCTTTCGATATTGAACATGGTTTATTCACCTGATATATTAGAATTTTAAAAATTATTAAACTAGCATCATTATTTTATTGCCCATTCAGGGCTAATTGGTTCATATCAGAGATCATTCGATGGACTTCTAATTTCAGTATGTCCTGATTGTTTTTCTCTATTTAACTCTGTTTAAGAAAAGTTCATAACTACTCATAATAATTCATAGCCGGCCATTGCTGCTTATCCCGGCTCTGTCATCGATCATAGGATACTGATTACATTTTATGATGAACAGTTGTCCCTTGTGAGAAAAAGAGAGAGGAAGAAGATTAGGAGTCCCCCTTCCTCTGGAAAATGGGCAATTTTCTATATTCAATAGGTGGATATCTCTCCCCGGAACAGCATCTGCTGCAGCTTGGGGATATTGGCCAGCCAGCTGTCCAGTATCTCCGTAGCTCCTGCCTCCAGGCTTTTCATATCCACTCCATCCTTGGGCACGATCTGGATGCTGGCGATATGGGGCTCGTCTATGGGCTTGCCGATCTGAGAGAGAATTTTGATATAGACCTCATCGATTCCCTGCACCTCGGCGGCGATCTGCCGGGCCGCCTCGGTGGAGAGGAGATTGTAGATCTTTCCCACATGGTTGATTGGATTCTTGCCGCATGTCGCCTCCAGGCTCATAGGCCGGTTGGGAGTGATCAAGCCATTGGCCCGGTTGCCCCGGCCCACTGCACCGTCGTCTCCCATCTCCGCAGATGTGCCGGTGACAGTGATGTAAACCGATCCCTCCTCGATATTGTCCGCCACATTCATCTGGGCGGTTATCTTGCGGGCGGTGAACTGCCGGGCATGCTCCACCAGATGCTCCACGATCTCCCTCTTTGTGTCCGTATACCCCTTGAGGTTGGACACATGCCGGTCCACCATAGCGCAGGCGATGGTCAGGTTGATTGCATCCCCATGACGCATGCCCATGACCTTGATGTCCTCACCAATAGCGGGAAACTCCTTCATCATCCGCATCATCTCCCGCTCTGTATTGTAGACTATTTTTTCTGTCTCGGATAGGGGAGCATAGCCCACACCAAAGGAGGTATCGTTGGCCGATGGAACCTTGCGGCCGAAGACATCCCGCAGATCGGAGGAGCCCATGCCGATCTTGGCATCGAGGATGACATGGTTGTTGACATCAAGGTTGGACAGCGACTCACTCAGCAGCTTTCTCGCCGCCTTGATGGCTATGGTATCCACGGGGATCTCCTCTTCTTTGAAGACCCTTGTCGCCCGACCGGTGAGAAGAATGTAAAGGGGGCAGATGACCTCGCCACCGCCAAAAGCCGGCTTGGATCTGCCGGCAACAATCTGGGTCTTGTCGGTATTGTGATGCAGCACCGCTCCAAATCTATCAAGGTATTCCTGGCAAAGGGCTCTGCTGATTGACTCGGCGAGGCCATCCGCCACGCTGTCCGGGTGTCCAATGCCTTTGCGCTCTACGAGCTCGATCTCCTGCTGCTCCAAAGGCCTCTGATTTAGGCGTTCCACCTTGATATTTCTCTTCATGACCAATCCTCTGATTTGCTATGACAAATTATCCGCTGGATCTCTGGGCTCCAATAAAGCCAATTATCATATTAAGGCTTCGCACCCCGTAAGGGCAATCTTGCAGTCTGGAAAAGAAAAAAGTCACTGGGTGAGGCCGGCGCGCCACTTGAGCATTCTTTCCTCCACCACATAGCGGAAGGTCCGATCTATGGCCAGGCCCAAGAGGCCCAGGACAATCATGTACATGAAGACCTCATCCATGCGGTAGTGGCCGTAGGAGTCCCAGATCTTGAAGCCGAGGCCGTTCTTGCTCACCCCGAACATCTCCGCCGCTACCAGGCACATCCAGGCAATCCCCATGGCAATCCTGATCCCTGCAGCGATAGAGGGAAGGGCCTGGGGCAGGGCCACATACCTGATCAGATCTATGTCCCTGGTTGCGCCCAGAACCTTGGCCGACTCCACATAAACCCTGGGAAGGCCCTTAAAGCCAGCATAGGTGTTGATCAAAATGGGAAAGACGGCTCCCATGAAGATGATGAATCCCGCAGCGCTGTTGGTTATGCCAAACCAGATTATGGCAAAGGGAATCCAGGCCAGGGGCGGTATTGGCCGCAGCAGCTCCACAATGGGGTCCATGATGCTGTCCGCTACTTTAAACCAGCCCATGATCATCCCCGCGGGAAGAGCCACCAGCAGTCCGGCTCCAAGTCCGATGGAAAAGTGCAGAGAGCTGACCGGCAGGTCCTCGCTGATAATGGAAGACCAATTTTCCAAAAAGGCCTGTACCACCTGAATGAAACCGGGCAGGGTAAGCTGATCAGCCACCAAAAAAGCAGCCAGCTGCCAGATGGCCAAAAATGTCAGGATTGAAAGAGCGGAGATGCCCTGATTCCTCAGAGCACTCCAATATCTCTTGTATTTATTCAGCTCCCTTCACCTTCTGGTAGAAGCTGGTATCGAAGATATCATCCTCGGCTAACTTTTTCTTGGTGTAGCCCATATCATAGCTAACTGTCGCAAACTCCACGGTGGAAGAGACCTGAATCTGGGGATCGCTGACCCAGCTGCCGTCCCAGTTCTCAATGGAATGCTTGATCTCGGTTAGGTTGGCTTTGGTCTTCTTGGAGTATATCTCTGCTGCCTCTTCCGGATGCTCATTGATATAATCGGTTGCCTTGATATGGGTCCTGATGATCTGCTCCACCAGATCCTTCTGCTCTCGGATCAGCTTGTCGCTGACCACCAGGCAGCAACAGGCATGGTTGGGCCACATCTCACCGGAGTGAACCACAATATCGCCCTTGCCCTTCAACTCGATTATGGATGGCGCAGGATGGGGCAGGAATACTCCGTCCACTGCTCCGGCAGAGATGGCACTCTGGGCCGGTCCGGGGTCCATGGCCTTGATATCAATTGAATTTGCGTCTACCCCCTGGTCCTTCAGCCACTTCTTCATGACCGTATCCTGAATGGATCCCGGCGGGAAGGTGCCAATGGACATGCCCACCAGGGACTGCGGCCCGCTATAATCCTTATCCTGCCTGAGAACCAGATCGGAGCCGTTGATATTGACTGCAGCTACAATCTTGGCCGGAAGTCCTGCCGATATGGCAGAGATGGGCGGGGCAGATCCCACATAAGCTATGTCCAGCTCTCCTGCTACCATGGCCTGCATCTCGGGAACGCCGGTGGGAAACTCAAATTCCTTGACCTCATTTATGCCGAAGGGCTTGAGGTCATCTTTCCACCAGCCCTTTTCCATGGCCACCATCTCCGCGATCTGATGGGTACTTGGCTGATAGCCGATGCGCAGAGTGGAGATCTTTCCGGTCATCTTCTCCTGAGAGGTGGCATTTTCCTCCTTCTCCGGAGAGGAGATGCATCCCAGCGACATCACAGCCACCGCCGCCAGGATAGTTATAATAATAAATTTATTCAAAGACATCACCTGGTGCCAAGGTCTCTTCATCCGGGAGCCGTATAAAGCAGTTTCCCGCCGCAGGGATTATTTTTCTCATAATGGACAATGAGCAGAATTATTTCTCTAATTGGGTTAATTGAAAAAAACAATCTTAATATAATATATATTATATGTACAAAATTAAATCTAACCCGAGCAACCATGCCCCATCCCGCCCCAAGGGTCGCGAGCCTCGGGAACGGCAGATCGCTGCCATTTTCACCTAACTTTCTTTTGAAACCATAACTGGAGCTCAGGCTCCCAGATCACTGCATTTCAATACAACTTAGCCATGCGGCATGGTTAACTGGGAGGACGTGGCCCAAGAAAAGGCAACAGCCGGCGGATCGCTTCCACACTCACCTAACTTTCTTTTGTAAGCATAACTGGAGCTTGGGCTCCCTAATTACTTTTATCACGAATCCCACTTAGCCATGCGGAATGTTCGATGGGGAGAATGTGCGCCCCTAGAGAAGTCCAAGCTGCAGATCGCTGCCGTCCTCACCCAATTTTCTTAGGGCAATAACGAGTGAGGTAGCAATTATTGCAATCCGGATTCTTTGGTTTGCACCATTCTCTACCTATTTTCCAGGTCGAAAGATCTAGAATTCCTGGATAGTCTGGATTCAGTTCTCTCGCGCAGTAAATCAATTCTTCATTAGAAGAATTCTTATCAATAAATCCTAGTCTTTTAAAAACTCGTTTTACATGTACATCAGGAGATATATCTATGCATATTCGGTCCTGAACAGGTATCTTGAAATCTCTGACTAAAATATTGGCAGCCATTGTTGAGATTTTTACTCCAACACCCTGAAACTTCAGAAACCTCCTAACAATTGTAGCGCTTTTAGGATTCCCTTTCCAAATATTAGAAGCGTCATCATCATATTCCTCATGAATATGTCGAATTGCGGCATAATAATTTCTAGCCATAATATCGTTAAATCTATGTAGTTGCTGCTTTTCGAAAATATCCTCAAAATACATTAATTCTTTTTCAAATAAGCTTTCGAATTCATATCCTCCAATATCTTTGCAAATAAGGTATGGTATCATCCAAGCTCTTTCAGCTTTGACTTGTCTATCCATTATGCACGCTAAAACATAGGCATGAGGAAATTGATCAATATTATTTAGCAGCTGATCTGCGTCTGGATTATTGGTGAAATTATTTTTGCTTCTTGGAGAATCAAATAAGTCTTTTCCATTTTTTATTAATATCTCTGCAATCTCTTGCTGGCTCATAGGGTCCAATCTATCTTCCTAATTATATATCTTTTGCTCCGCTTTATCCACAATTGATCCTTGAAGCTAACGCGCATTTATAGAAGAAAATTTTGCTGCTAATCCTTCTTGCACCTTTGAGATCATACTGGCATTTCGCTCGCTATTGGCTTCTCATGCGCAGCCGGGACCCCAAGCACAGGCCCGCGCCCCTGGCGGTGGCAGATAACTTGTTACTCGTGTTTCTATTCATTCAAGGCGGCAATGAATTCCTTTCTCTCCAGCCTTGCCTGCTTCATGATCGAGATCAGCGTACCCTTCGCCAACTCCGGGTGATTGGGCACTGTCACAACCAGATTTCTCTCCTCATTCCAGAGATGGATGTGGCTGCCGGTCTGGCGATAGACCTGGAAGCCCAGATGCTCCAGAGCCTTGATGGCCTGCTTAGCCGAGACTACCGGAAGCTTGGGCAAATTGCTCGACCTCTATGTCGAGAAATGAGAGCTTTCGCCCTTTGGGTGCCAGTTCCAGAAGAACCTGATAATGCTCTTCAAGTCCCTTCTTCAGATTAGAGACAGCCTCTTCTTCTGTTAATCCTTGATCAGCTACATTCGTGATCAGGTCAATGGCTACGAAATATTTTCCTTCTGTATGAATCTGGATCAGGGTTTTCATTCAACTCATATTTTCTGCATAATTCCTGATAAACTTGATGCCCGGTCTTTAAAATGGCAGAGGATAGCGGAATAGGATTGATGATCCCTGGCAACCATGCCCCATCCCGCCCCAAGGGTCGCGAGCCTCGGGAACGGCAGATCTCCAAAGACACTATTAAATGCAGATATGCGGGCAAGAATATCTACCATCACTCTCGCGAGGTCTAGACCTGTGCTTGAGATGCGCTATCAGAATTGCAGGCAGAAGATTAGAAAAGGTGAAGCGATCTAGATGTAGACCGCCGTTCCAGGCTCGACATTGATAATCTTGGTGCCGCCCTTCTCAAAGAACATGGTCTTGGGATAGTTAAACTGACCGTCGTAGACCCTGACCTCATGGTTCTGGTTTCCAGCTACATTGAAGCTGTATCTTCCATCCAGAGGATCTCCGCCTGTCCCCTCAGTTCCTATGTATATGCCGTCCAGGAACACCTGATAGCCGCGCATGCCCTGGGAGACTATTGTTGCTGTGGAATCGCCTCCGGTTGGAGCAGCCGGCTGATTTGCTGCCGGGGTAGGAGCAGAAAACTGAACCAGCGGATATGAGGACATGGCTATGGGATACGCTCTGAATGAAGATCGGGTTTGAGCATACTGCATGGTCTCAGACCAATTTTTCTTGAACGGCTCCCAGGTCATTTTTCCCAGCGAATTCAACCTGAAGTCGGAATAGTAAGGCAGAGTACCATAGTAGGGGAACACTCCATATGGGCCCGGATAATAGCCTGCTTTGGATTGATAGGTCTGGCCAACTATTGGGCTGGAGTAGAAGATGGGATCAGTGAAATATTTGCCTATATCCCCGTGATACGATCCTACATACCCGCCCTCAAGCCAGTCCTGTCCCCAGCAGATGCCGATCATCAGGCATAGGGCGATAGCAGATAGGCATATGATATCTCTTTGCATTGTCATAATACCACATAGCGCCATCTGCATTGATAGGATATAACATTTCGCAGAGGAGGATGAAATCAGATGGCGGCTATGAGAGCGTCCCTTTGCGAAGATAATTTATGCTATAAGGTAACCAGTTTTATGGATTGAAATGAAGACTATATTTATGCTGCTATTTGTATTATCATGCCTCTTCTCCGCTGCCATGGCACAGAGCAATCCTCACTACATGACCACCGATCCGGCCCTGAGCGAGATGCTCACATCTATCAATATGCCCAGACATACCGCAAATGCCTCTTTTGCGACCGTCAGCGCCGATCCGGCCATCAGAGAGATGCTGATCTCCATGGATATGCCGCGGTATGCAGCAAATGTCCCTGTAGAGATCATATCTGGAAGCTGGCAGATCGGCCTCTCAGAGGGAGAGAATATTCATCTGACGCTTCAGCAATCAGGCTCAGCAATCTTTGGCAAAGGGACAATTTCTACAAGCACCCTATCCCAGGAGGCCTTTGCCAGTGGATCTATCTCCGGAAGCAGCTTGAATCTGGAGGTCTTGCCCGAGAATGCAACTGAGCTTTATGCCATCTCAATAGATATCACCCGCCTTCCATATAAGGGAACATATGTTGTATTTCTGGCCGACTCCGGCCTGCAAACAGGTACGATAACCGCTAGCATGAATGCGAGCGCTTAATCCCATTCTTTTTAAAGAGGGGAAAAGATCGACATCATCCCGGGATAAAGGACCGCAAAGACTGCGCTCTAAGGGAGAAGCTATATTGAGCCCGGAATAGCAATAGCAGCGAAAAAGTCTAATCGGACCGAAGGTTCCTCAGATCGGATCTTCATAGCTAATGCAAAGATGCCGCCAAATTGCCAGGAGAGGGGCATCCCTTTCATGCAATATCAAGAACTTGATGGCAGAATAATTATCAGGAACATTCTCTCTTCAGCCGCGGTCTCCTCCCAGGGCCTCTTGTAGACTGCTGATATTATGGTCTGGCCCTCCTTGATTGGCTTGAAGCTGAATATCTGCCGCCCTCCTGCACCGATGAGCGCAGGCCGCATTGGATTAATTGTGCTTTTTAATTCCGTTCCGCCAATTAAAAATCTTTGATCAAAATCCACAGTCCAGGTATAACCTGTGGTTGGATTTGATTCCAAGCTTATACTAAATGTTTGGCCCAGTTCTGCCCTGATTAAATCATCGGCAACAAGCCGCTTTCCATCCACGATATAACCTTCTCCCGGCTTATAGATTATGTCATGAAGAACTGACGACTGATTGTCGGTCAGGTTTTGATTGTTGCTTATGTTCACTGCTTTGAAGGTGTTTTGGGAATGGGCCAGGCTGATTGCCTCATGATTGCTCTCTTCAAGGCAGTTGTTGGCATTGTTGGCCTGAGATATTCCCATATATATAATCAGGATAATCATGAGAATACCCAGAGTCAGCCTTTTTCCAGGATCAGCCATATAATCTACCTTTTAATAGTAAACAACACTGAAAGCTAAAAACTTTGCGTTGGATGCAGGCTAGTGTCACGTCAACTATTTAATGTCGGATAAAGACGAGAAAGCTTAACTCTAGCATCGGCAGTGGTGAATCTCCAATTCACCTTTGCATTTCTGTTATTTCTATCATCTTGCCATGCCACTGCTTCTTTCATAACAATTCCAATATCATTGATTCTTCTCTTCAGGCATTGACCCCAAAGAACATTTAACTCTATTTCAGCTATATTCAACCAACTGCCTTGCTTTGGAGTGTGAACCAGCTCAAACCTATTCATTAACGCTTTTGCTTTTTCTGGTGAGAACTTCTCATAAAATGATTCTGCGTTATTGGTGTTGAGGTCATCTAACACTAATGTTATCTTTTCTGCCTGTTCATATTGAGCAACAATCTCTTTTATAAAGCAAGTCGCGGGGTAACGGGTTTGATGGCCTTATACTCTATCGGCCAGCCCGGTATGGCCCGGTCGATCTCCTCCATCAGCCGGATCGTCTCCTTCAAAGCTACGACCACTTTCTGATAGTGCATGAGATCGTCGAATGACAGCTGCCTGCCCCGCCGGTCCTTGAGCCACTTCTCACATACCTGGTAGCCGCCCACATGAAACTCCCAGACCTCCTTTGGTACGCCCTCGAAGTACTGGCTCTTGTTGATGTAGACATATCCCGGCGCTCCCTCCTCATAGGCCACGAACTTGGGAAAGCCCTTCTCCACGATGTTGTCGCCCACCACGGGATAGCGGGTGACAAGCTGGCTGAGATAAGGGCTCTCCAGCAGATGCAGCGCCACCAGCTCCTCTCCCAGGATGCACAGCTTCCGGAATAGCTCCGGGCGGGAGGTCATGGGCACACGGGGAAAGTCGATCTTGAGAAACTCGGCATAGCGCTGGCGGTAGGTGGGGGAGTGGAAGACGGCGTAGATGTAGTGGAAGATGTCCTCCGGGCCGAAGGTGGAGGAGAGATCGCCGTGGCCATCGGAGACGAATTCCAGGCCCAGGCGGGAGGCGAAGGCGGAGACGAAATCGGAGCTCTAAAGGCATTATTCAATAAGGCAGCTTCCGGCAAAATTGATCCAAGCCTCTGCATTATGCCGCCAAAACAGACCATCCAACTGAGATCTTATCACAGAAGACACTTATCTGCTCTGCATTCATCTTTCTCCTGGGCATCATCAAAACCTGATATCCATCGTCGTTAAGTCTGGTTGTTAGATCCTGGAGCATCCTCATGGCCACATCGAATTTGAAAAGGTCCGGCATCTTCAAAATGACCACTTTTTTAGAAGGGATTACGGCATCTACAACATAGCCCCATCGAGTTGGGCGGTGCGTCAATACAACAATATCTCTTCGTTTTAGCTCGGAGATGATCCCCTCAAACTTCAACAATTCCTCATTTTTTGGCTGCATAATTTTGATTCCTCCGACAATGGAATAATCATCGGTTGATGTTCCTCAAGCATAGGGATCAGCATCGGGCAAGGCTTCCATAATTTCTAGAAAAGACAGATTCGAACTGGCCTAGATCTAGATATTAAAGATATTGAAATGCCGCTTCATGCTTGCCATTCCCGACCGTGTATTACCGCGAGACCCCTTGCAGATTACTGTGCCCATTACGGCAAGCAACTCTCATACTGCCGAGTTTCCCACAGGCTCGTATCCGAATGCAGTGCCTCATCGGCATACATCTCCTGGGACAAAGAGGCGACTATTGCACATTGCCCGTTGCTGGCAATTATCCTTGTCATCAGAGCATCATCGGATGCGTTCTGCCCCACGGTCCACCCGCCAAACCCGCGCATGAGGCGGCAAACATCTTATTATTCAATCATTGATACTTATAGATTTAAGGTTTCCGCTAGACATGCTAGACATTAGACCATTGCGAATAATAGGGAAAAACGATAATACCAATTGTTAGTTCTAGGGTTGAAAAAATCGAGGACGGATATATGATCAGATCTTATTCAGAGGTAGTAGAGAGAGTGGAGCGCAAAGAAGCTGTGGTCATGACCGCGGAGGAGGTCTCCCGGCTGATCCAGGCAGGAAAGGCCTCCCGGCTCTCGGAAGTAGATGTGGTCACCACCGCCACCCGGGCGGTGATGAGCGGGACCTATGCCGTCCTCTCCTTTCCCGTAGCCGGGCCTGGATCATTCTTCAGAGCTCGCCGGGCCTGGATCAATGGAATAGAGGTACAGGTCGGGCCCTGCCCCAACGAGAACCTGGGAATCCTGGACCTGATGGTCCTCGGAACAGCTCACAGCCGCAGCCGTCCAAATTACGGAGGAGGCCACCTCTTCCGGGATCTTGTGGAGGGGAAAAAAGCACTGGTTGAGGTGGAGACGGACTGCGGGCGCTATATCAGGACAGAGGTGGGTCTGGAGGAGATGCCCTTCGCCCGGCTCTTCGGATCCCGCCATGCCTTCAAGAACTACTCCGCCTTCGTCAACGCCGGCAGCGAGCCGGTTGCCACCATCTTTCACCGCCTGGCCTTCGCCCCCCAATGCGCTGAGGCCACATTCTCCGGCTGCGGCCTGATCAATCCCTTGAAGAACGATCCCCTTTTAGAGAGCATTGGGATAGGCAGCCGCATCCTCCTAAATGGAGCAGAGGGATATGTAATCGGCACAGGCACCCGCAGCAGCAGGGAGAAGCCCAATCTGTCCGGATTTGCCGATATGCATAAGATGAATCCTGAGTTGATGGGCGGATTTGTCACCTCCGCCGGTCCGGAGTGCATCTGCTCCTGGGCCATGGCCATCCCTGTCGTCAGCCAGAAGATCCTGGCCGAGATAGCCAGGCCAGACGAGGATATTCCCCTGCCGGTCAGCGATGTCTCCAGCCGTGCGGCCATTGGCGTCGCCGATTACGGCGATGTCTGGACGGGGGTGGACCTGGATGTCATGTTCGAGCCGGAGAGCTGCATCTCCTGCTCCTCCTGCCGGGCGGAGGAGGCCTGCCCCATGCGGGCTATAAGTCATGAGTCGGGCCGGGTGGAGAAGGATGAGACGCTATGCTTTCACTGCGGGCTGTGCGTGAGCCTATGCCCCGGCGGGGCCTTCCGAGCCCGGCTGGGTGCAGTTGAGCTATTGGCAGCATCAGGAGACTATAAGAGAATACCTGTGACCCTTCGCCAATCGGATCGGCTGAGGGCGGTAAAGCTGGCCGAGGATCTGAAAAAAAGGATCCTGGACGGCTCATTCAAGATTGAGGAGCCGATAGGGCGCATCTCATGAAGCGCTCCCGTATCTCCTTGGGGGAGAGGCTGATGATGGGGACATGGGCATTGCCGGCTTCTACTCCCGCCACCACCACCCCGCTCTCCAGCATGGCTTCTGCCAGTTGTTCTCGGTCCTCCGCCCTCCGAACTCTCCGGACGCCTGCTGCTCTGGCCAGTGCTGCAAGGTCCGTGCCCAGCCTGGTGCAGCTGGGCTGAGAGCCCGTGGAGCCGTAGCAGCAATTGTCCAGTATCACCAGCAGATAGTTATCCGGCGCATAGTGGGCGATGCTGGCCAGGCTGCCCAGGTTCATGAGCAGCGAGCCGTCTCCGTCCAGGACCATCACCCTTCTCTCCGGCCTTGCCAGGGCCAGGCCGAGGCCAATGGATGAGGCCATCCCCATGGAGCCCAGCATATAGAAGCTCTCCGGCCGGTCGCATACAGAGAAGAGCTCCCGGCTGGGATAGCCGATGTTGCATATCAGCAGGGCATCCTGCTCTGCCGCGGCCAGGCCGGCCAGGGCTATGGCCTCGATTCTCTTCACAAGCTCCTCCAGAAGTCAAGGTCAAATAGCAAGGCCACGGGACAGTGGCCTGATTCTGCCCGATTCCAGGCTTCGGCCACGGCCTCCTCCGCCTCTGCCGGGCTGGGAGAGAGATGGGAAATGCCCATGGCCTCCAGCAGGGGAACGGTGAACTGGCCCATGGGCACCTGGCCGATGATGCTCTCGGCTCTCCCGCCCCGGTGGCTGATGATCATGAGCAGAGGAATTCCATAAAGCATATCCAGCGAGGCCAGGGCATTGATGCAATTTCCCAGGCCCGAGTTCTGCATGAGCAGGGCGGGCCTGCGACCTCCCATCCAGGCTCCGGCGCAGATCCCCACCCCCTCCTCCTCTCGGGTGGCGGGCAGATGAATGATATCCGGGTCGGTATCAACCAGCCCCAGAAGCTCCTGAAGGTTGACGCATGGCACCGACGTGGCGAAATCGATACCGGCACGCCTCAGGCCCAGATAGACGGCCCGGCTTGGATTCATATCAACATCATAGCCCCGCCAGGCCATTAAACCTTTGCCGGGATGATGCAATGCGAGGAGGAAGGTCCGGATTGCTCTCATGCCGCCATGCTCTATCCCGATGCAATGGGATGAGACAGCTCATTGACATTCGATGAATATTTATAGATAGGAAGCAAAATAGATCCCATATCATCCGGGATGATGGAGTCACTTTCATGCCTCGCAAGCTCATGGTTTTGGCCATTTTGGCGATCCTTCTCCTGCCTGCCGCCTGCTCAAAGGATGCAGCCGGGCTGGAGAGATACCTCAACAGCACAGCTATCAAAAAGGTGGACGTAGTATTTGTATTCGATACCAGCAACAGCATGGGAGGTGAGATCCAGGAGCTGAAGGCCGTAGCCCAAGAGTTTGCTGCAGATCTGAAGGCATCAAATATAGATTACAGACTGGGCCTGGTGGAGTTCAGGGACTTTCCAGTGACCTGCGGCGAGAGAAAGAGAAACCAATGCGGCAGCCCGGGAGACTTTGCATATAGGGTTATAGAAAATGGCACCATAACCTCGGATGTCGATGTCTTCAGCTCCTGGCTCAAGGGCCTCAAGGCGGGAGGAGGCGGAGAGGTCGGACCGGAGGCGGTTCTGGCGGCTCTCAGGCATGCAGATAGCGATCTGCTCTGGAGGGGCGAGGCCGAAAGGGTGATCATAACATTGACCGACGCCGGTCCCCATCCCGATGGAAGCTGCTGCAATGCCGAGGGAGACACCCTGGAAGGCACCATATCCGCTCTGGTTGATCGGGGCACCAGGGTCTATGTCATCGGGCCGGATCATCCATCCCTAAAAGAGATTGCTGCAGAGACCGGCGGTCAGTTCTATGAGATCAGATCGGGCTTGAGCCTGCAGCCACTCCTGGAGGAGATAGCACAGGCTGTGAGCTACAGATTCGATGTAGAGGTCGAGGCATTCTGCCTGAATAATACCCTGAAGGCCAGGGCAAAGCTGGTGGGAGATGAGAGCATACTTCATTACGCTGGCAAAACCGAGGCCTGGATGGATATTGACCGGGCAGAAGACAAATCCAGATACAACCTCAGCTACAATGAGACTGACGAGGCCTATCATGCAGAGGTGCCTGATCTCTGCGGACGCTTGAATCTGACCGTCTACGGGATGGTCGAAGGCAGGAGCGCGACAAGCACAAAATCAGTAGATTGCGAGCCGTGCCAGGGGAAGGCAGAGCAGTCATCTCTTTCCATATCTGGCCTGATATTTGACGACCATAACGGCAATGCAGCCATGGAGGCCTCAGAGTCCGGGCTTGATGGCTGGGAGATCTGGCTTGAGAGGCCCGACGGCAGCTTGGATGCAGCCAGGACAGATGAAAAGGGCTTCTATGCCTTCATCGGTCTACTGCCAGGCAGTTATGAACTGAGTGCAATTGCTCCTATGAACTGGACAGCCACCATACCGGAAAACGGAACCAGGACTGTATTGCTTGATACGGGCAGCAAGCCGGAGATCAATTTTGGCTTCCGAATGGCCACCGCTAACCAGACATCGCCTACGGCCAATCGGACTGAGCCGGCCCCGGAGAGTCAGGCCAGATCCTGGGAGAGGACATATGGGGAGGCGGGCCATGATTGGGGAGAGGCGGTAGAGCAGACCGAGGATGGAGGATATATCATCGCCGGGACCAGCGACCGGACCGACTCATCCGGAGCGGGCAAGGGAGATATATGGCTGGTCAAGACCGATGGGAATGGCACCATGCTCTGGGAGAGATCCTTCGGAGGACCGGAATGGGATGACGGCTACTCCGTAGAAGAGATCAGAGAGGGGGGATATGTCATAACCGGTTCCTACGGCGGAGATTTATGGCTGATCAGGACAGACGAAAACGGCAGCGATCTCTGGAATAAGACCTTCGGAGGACAGAGAGAGGATTGGGGAGAATCGGTAGAGCAGACAGAGGATGGAGGATTTATCATCGCCGGAGTAACCGACCGGATAAGCTCGTCCGTAGCGGGCAGCGGAGACCTCTATCTGATCAAGACGGACAAAAACGGCAGCAAGATATGGGATATAAATCTGGGAGACTCTGGCTCCGATTGGGGCAGGTCGGTGGAGCAGAGCTTAGATGGAGGCTATATAGTCACCGGTCTGCTTGATGATAAGTATTTATGGCTGATCAAGTTTGATGGAAACGGCAGCAAGCTCTGGGAGACAACCTTTGCCGGGGCAGGACGAGCGGAAGGCTACTGCATCCAGCCGATAACCGAAGGTGGTTATATCGTCGCAGGACTGACTGCATCTCTTTCCGGCAACCTCAACGAGGATCTCTTGCTGATAAAGTACGATGAAAACGGAAATAAGCTTTGGGATAAGAGCTATGGAGGATCGGATAGGGATTGGGGGGAATCGGTGCAGCAGATAAAGGATGGGGGATTTATCATCGCCGGAGTCACCTATTCTTCAGACGCAGGCAGCGGTGACATCTGGCTGGTCAGAACGGACAGAAACGGCACCGTGCTCTGGGAGAGATCCTATGGAGAGGCGAACAGAGATTTGGGCCGATCGGTGAAGCTGACCGATGATGGCGGCTACATCATTGCCGGCCTGACGGAATCATCGGGAGCGGGCTATGAGGCCTATGAGGACCTCTGGCTGATTAAAACCGATGAGACTGGCGGCATTGCAAAAGAGGAGAAAGATTAGGAGGAGAAGACAATAGACTGAGGGCCGGCAAATTGCGCTTTGCCAGGGACTCTGAAGCAAGTGCAATCGAAGATGCCCTCAGTCGATTTAAAGGCTTTAGCATCCATTTCCTCCATGTCGCTAAATCCACCATAATAGCAGGGCAGCCAAGGATCCTCTTCCTCTTCTTCCTCCTCGACAGTAGATAAAGTCATATTTTTCTCTATATGGTAGCTGCCCACATAATCCTCATCGATCTCTATCAGAGGCTTCTTCCAGGCTTTCATCGCCAAACCCAGAACAGAAACCTCCTCTGGAGCATCCTCGATCGATTCGTCTTCCTCGGACACTTCCTCTTCCGAATCTTCTTCTGGCTCTTCGTCCACTGGAATTTCCTCGAGCTGGAGCACTCCAAAATGCGCCCGGCCATCAACCATGTCTTCTTCGATATTCATGGAGTTGGTGTCAGCATCCGCCTGAGCATCCAGCAGCTTGGTGAGACCATGGGCAAAATCAACCTGATGATGCAGGGAGTTCATTCTATTGCGATTTTTCATCCAGTCTTCTTCTTTCAATAGGGAATTGATGACCACTGGATGTTGGTTATAATACCGGGATCCTATGCTTATGAGCAGCGGACTATATGTCAATTTGCTCTCATCACTGATCTGAATTTGGCTTGTTGACTCTTCTTCATCCTCAATTTCCTCTCCATCTTCATCGATGGCGCCGTCAATCCAGGTCTTATTGCTGTAAGAACTCGCGGCATATATGGTAGAGGATTTATCAATCTGGCCGCTGCCGTGCGCTTTGTTTTTTGCCGACCCTCAGTACCGAGAACATCTGGCATTTGGGCATATTTATAGAAATTAAAAAAACCCGTACCTATCACATTCTGCTCGAGATTGAAATTCAGGCTCTTTTCTTCCCATATGCTTGGATTATCATACGCTGAATCATTTTGCTCTGATTGTTCCTCCTCGCTATCAGCTGCGGCCATGCCCATCAGAGCAATGAGAATGAGCAATGATATGCATTTTATTCCCAAGATTACTCCCTCCTTCTGTATCTGTTTGTTAGTATGAATTAATTCTATTATTTTAAGATATCTGATAATTATTTTCAATTGTAAGAAATTTACATAAATTTCAAGATATGGTATTAATTGAGAGCACAAACTTCATAGATGATTCAGGAAACCATTTATTAAATATAGCGCTTCGATTTAAAATAATGCACAAATTGAGTTCTCTTGATATGAAAACATAGTGGCATGCTTCTGATCTCCTCTTAGAGGTATCTCGCGAATCAGGCACATAAGATGGGAGCTTTAATATCCTGTCTTGAAAAAACTTATTGATTTTCGTGGCCTCCTATACAACATAATGATATTGATTTAGATATTAGAAATGTCAAAAAACTATTGTGATTTATTCAATTGCTTACTTTAAGCATACAGCATTGAAGATAGTATTACTAGATCAAATTAGGATATCCTTTTATAATCGAATGAATTTCGTTAAACTTGGTGAAATCATGCACATTCCTGATGGCTATTTAGGTCCATACACTTATATCGCCATGTGGATCATAATGATCCCCATCTGGTATTATGCGGGAAGAAAGCTCAGCTCAGAGCTGAGGTCCAGGCAGGTTCCCCTGCTGGCGCTGGCTGCAGCGTTCTCATTTGTAATTATGATGTTCAATGTCCCCATTCCCGGAGGCAGCACCGGACATGCCGTGGGTGCTGCAATAGTCGGCATTGTTCTCGGGCCCTGGGCAGGAGTGATAGCAATATCTGTTGCCTTGGTGCTGCAGGCTCTGATGTTCGGCGACGGAGGCATCACGGCAATCGCAGCCAATTGCTTCAATATGGCTGTAGTGATGCCCTTTGTGGGTTATTACGTCTACAAAATCCTCAGTGGAAGTACTGACATCACCTCTTCCCGAAGGGTCATTGCCGCTGCTTTAGCCGGCTACATATCACTTACCATTGCCGCGGGCATAACCGGATTTATGTTTGGAATCCAGCCCTTACTGCATCGCACTGCGGAAGGAGTCCCTATTTACATGCCTTATTCCCTTAATATTACAGTCCCTGCAATGCTATTGGAGCATTTACTCGGATTCGCCATTCTCGAGGCTATCGTCACGGCATTGATCTTTGCCTACATCCAGAAGACGGACAGCACTCTTCTTTATGGTGAGAGATCGGCTCAGAAGATGAGAATGAGGAAATCAAGCACAGCGTGAGGTAAGACCATGGATAAGACAGTGAGGAACCTGGCCATCGGATTGGTTGCACTCATCATTTTGGCTCCACTGGGGCTCTTGGCCGTCGGAGAGACATTTGGCGAATGGGGAAATGAGGAGCTTGAGGAGAAGATTGGATTTGTGCCCTCCGGCCTGGAGCGGCTTTCATCGCTTTGGAGCGCACCTATGCCGGATTATGCTCTGCCTGGAATCGGTGAATCGATGACTGCAGCATCATCCGCTTATATACTATCCGCTGTCATCGGTGTTGTGATCTGCGCCGGTCTGCTCTATATCATAGGAAAGAGGATAGCCAAAGACTAGCGCTATCTTTTTATTTGTCCACTTTTTCAGTTTAAGAACCCCCGGCATGTTGATGTCCGATCTCTGCAGCGCGAGAATAAGCCGAAGATTGGACTGCACATCGCTGGGAGACGATCAAGGAGAAGGATGATACCAGACTGGATGAACGGGGTGGATGTCCAGCCAGCTCCTTTCTCTGCCGGGCATCATGGCAAGAAGGGATTTGTTGGAAAGACCATCGATGGAATCCTGGGATTTTTAGAGGAGGCATTTGTATCCGAGAGCTTCTCCAGGAGGGCCGGCCTTATGCAGGGCCTGGATCCCAGGATCAAGCTGCTATCCACTCTGGCAGTCGTTTTTGCCGCCAGCATGATCGGTGAGCTCAGGGTTCTGGTTGCGATCTATCTTATGACGCTGCTGATATGCTACCTCAGCAAGATAGAGCTCGCCTTTTTCATCAAGAGAGTCTGGCTTTTCATTCCCATATTTGCAGGAATTATAGCCATACCAATGATATTCAATGTCTTTATTCCCGGAGATCCGCTCTATACCATCATGCACCTTGGAGAGGGTGCGCGCCTGGGGCCAATAGCGCTTCCCGAGAGCATCTTCATCACCAAGCAGGGAAGCCTTGCCGCGGTGATATTCACCATGCGCGTGGCAGCCTGCGTCTCTGCGGTGGTGCTCCTCTTTCTGACCACACCCCAGCAGATCCTCTTCAAGTCCCTGCGCACGGTGGGGGTTCCAAAGATATATGTTCTGACATTGCAGATGGCCTACCGATATATTTTTCTGCTAATGGAGCAGGTGCGGGAGATGCATACGGCCAAGAAGGCAAGAACCATAAAATCCAGAGGGATAATAGAGGAGCAGAAATGGGTGGGGGGACGCATAGGCTATACCCTTATAAGATCGCTGGCCATGAGCGAGAAGGTGCATATGGCCATGCTCTCCCGGGGCTTTAACGGAGAGGTTCATATCATGGAGGAGTTCCGGATGAGGCAGCGGGATTATCTGGCCGGAACTGCGGCGCTGTGCCTAAGTCTGGCTCTGCTGTTGATCTCCCAGGATATCATTAAGCTGTAAAGACGGAATCTAACATGGCGACTATATTTGATTTGAGGGATGTTTCTTACTCCTATGTGGGAAAGATCGATGCGCTCCGGGATATAAGCCTGAAGATAGAGAGGGGTGAGCAGGTCAGCATCATAGGCTCAAACGGAAGCGGAAAATCAACTCTTCTGGCTATACTCGATGCGCTGATCTATCCCTCCTCCGGCGAGTTCTACGCCTTCGATAATCTGATTACTGAAGATGGCTTCGACTCCATCTCCGATAATGAATTCAGATCCTATTTCCGCACCAAGGTGGGATTCGTCTTCCAGAATTCCGATGTTCAGCTCTTCTCTTCCACGGTCTACGAGGAGATAGCCTTCGGTCCGCTACAGCTGGATCTTCCTCCCGAGGAGGTAAAGTCCAGGGTAAAGGACATCCTGGAGATGATGGAGATAGGAAAGCTGCGGGATAGATCGCCTCACACCCTCTCCGGCGGGGAGAAGAAGAAGGTGAGCATAGCCACGGTGCTGGTCAACAATCCCGATGTTCTCCTTCTGGATGAGCCATCCGCTGGGCTGGACCCCAGGACCCAGCTCTGGTTGATGGAGCTTCTCCAGGAGCTGGGCCGGGCGGGCAAGACAATCGTAACCGCAACTCACGATCTGGAGATCATCGATCATATCAGCAACAGGTCCATAGTCATGGGCGAGGACCACAGGATCAAAATAGACCGGGACTCAAAGAGCGTTCTATCCGACTACGAGCTTCTCCTCTCCTCCAATCTGGTGCATGAGCACACTCATTTGCACGGCAAGCTGGTGCATGAGCATATGCACGCTCACGGACAGGCGCATCAGGCTCACGGGCATGCCCATATCGGCGAGCAGCACAATCATTGATTCAGCAGCCTGCCAATGGCATCAGGCGATCTCTGGAACAAAGATGCATTAAAACGCCGTGGATATCCGATTCGCGATCTTGCATCGGGCAATTAATTGGCGCTAAAAAAAGATCAATGCTCCGCCGCCTTTCTGGCCGCCACCGCCAGGCCGCGCTTGATCTGCATCATCTCCTCCGGCGCAAGGACAGCAGTCCCTGTGGCCAGCAGACCGTCTTGAGAGTCGACCACCAGAACTTCTTCCCCCGCTCTGATCTCCCGGTCCACCTCCAAAACGTGCTTGGCGAAGAGATTGCCGCCCTTGGCCACAAAGGGAGCGGCATCATCAGAGGAGACAATCCTGAGTCGGGGCGGAGGTAGAAATGCATGCAGCCTCCGGGCACCGAGCATGCTCAGGGTCAAGAGGTTGTCGCTGGCCCGCACTGTGGCTATCCTCTCCTTTTCCGAGTACAGATAGCGGAGGCGACGGGTCTTGGAGAGGCTGTAGCTGGTATCATCCAAAAAAAGGGCCTCGCCTGCACCCCGGCCAAACTGATAGTCGGCAATCACCCTGGCTCGCTTTATCATCACCAAAACCTTGGCCTCCGGTTGATAAAGAGTTATGGGTTGTCCGGCTTGGGCCGGAGAAGGATGAGCCATCACCATAACCTATTTTATTCTCCTCATTCCCATCTCCACTCATCCTGATGAGATTAATTGCAATGCCGGTGATTTAGTTGAAACCCCTATGCGAGCAAGACCCCGAAGTTTATACTGCCATCCAGAATGAGCTGGAGAGGCAGCGCAACAACATTATTCTGATCGCCTCCGAGAACTTCGCCAGTAGAGCGGTCATGGAGGCCCAGGGCTGCGTCATGACCAACAAGTATGCGGAAGGCTATCCAGGCAAGCGCTATTACCGCGGCACGGCCAATGTGGACCGGGCTGAGGAGCTGGCCCAGGAGAGGTGCAAGAAGCTCTTTGCCGGGGCGGAGCATGTCAACGTCCAGCCGGTGAGCGGCACCCAGGCCAACATGGCCGCCTACTTCGCCGTTCTCAAGCACGGCGACACTATCATGGGCATGAACCTGGCCCACGGGGGGCACCTCTCTCACGGCAGCCCGGTCAACTTCTCGGGCAAGATGTACAAGATCGTGCCCTACAGCGTCTCCCAAGAGACAGAGCGGCTGGACTACTCAGAGATGGCAGCCATAGCCAGAAAGAACAGGCCCCAGCTTATAGTGGTGGGAGCTTCCAGCTATCCCCGAACCATAGACTTCAAGGTGGTGCGGGAGATAGCCGATGAGGTGGAAGCAAAGGTCATGGCTGATATAGCTCATATAGCGGGGCTGTGCGCCGTGGGGGCTCATCCATCGCCTGTTCCCTATTCAGATATTGTGACCACTACCACTCACAAGACCCTGCGCGGTCCAAGGGGAGCCTTGATCATATGCAAGGAGGAGCTGGCGGCGGCCATAGACCGCTCCGTATTTCCGGGCACCCAGGGCGGTCCATTCATGCATGCCATTGCGGCCAAGGCGGTGGCCTTCCAGGAGGCTTTGACCCCGGAGTACAAAGAGTGCCAGTTCCAGACGGTCAGAAATGCCATAGCCATGGCGGAGAGGCTCCTGGAGAGCGGCTTCGAGTTGGTCTCGGGGGGCACGGACAATCATCTCCTGCTGGTCAAGCTAATCAAGGAGGGCATAACCGGCAAGGAGGCGGATGAGACACTAGAGAGGGCGGGCATAACCCTGAACAAGAATATGATACCCTTCGACCCGGCCACGCCCTTTGTCACCAGCGGCATACGCATAGGCACGCCGGCCATGACCACGCGGGGCATGAAGGAGCCGGAGATGGTCAGGATAGCAGACATGATAACTGCCGTCCTGCGCGATATCAAGAACGAGAATACCATAGCACAAGTTCGCCAGCAGGCGAGGGAGCTGTGCCGGCAGTTTCCCCTTTACCCGGATCTGGCCTGAAGACTGACAATTGAGATAG
>JADHEF010000814.1_pt1 | contig 25886 bp, 23 predicted proteins | sample 8952391 | NCBI WGS metagenome assembly JADHEF01 (sample SAMN16124439, study PRJNA663245) | bioreactor sludge metagenome | isolation source: sludge (nitrite) | place: India:Bengaluru | collected 2019-02-28 | reverse complement strand
TATTCTGATGGAAAAAGAGCTTGCCGAAGAGTCATATCTTGAACACTGGCATGGAGATATTCCCTTTGATGCAGATTTGGATAAACCGCTATGCAATGTTTCATATTTCGCTGCCCAGGCATACTGTAAATGGCTGGAAGGCAAGGTTGATAATCAGAAAAATGTTTTTAAAGTCGTGATTCCGGATGAATACATGTGGGAAGCTGCGATTTCATATTATGGTAATGGAATTAACCAGTCCCGAGGGTATCTTTGGGACTGGTGTTCAAACTGGTTTAATACAGCGGATTATATAAACCCTGAACAATTATCTATTGGTGAACCTCTTAAAGGTATCGAGAAATCAGTACGTGGTGGAAGCTGGGCCAATAATAAGGATGAAATAGCACCGTGGACAAGAGCATCGCAGCCTCCTGAATGGTGCGCCCCATTTACAGGGTTCAGGATAGCCTTGATAGTGGAGTAATGATGACTAATACAGAAAGCAACGTAAAAATACTTTCAGTTAACAAAAAAGCCAGGTTTAATTACACAATCGAAGAGACGCTCGAATGCGGGATTGAACTTATGGGTACTGAGGTTAAATCCATAAGAATGAATAAATTCTCATATTCTGATGCATACTGCAAGATAAAAGGCAATGAGTTGTGGCTTTCCGGATTTCATATTTCATTATACGATTTTGGGAATATCAACAATCATGATCCGGACAGGGACAGAAAACTTTTGGCTCATTCTGCCGAGATAAAAAAGCTTTCACGTAAGGTGGTAGAAAAAGGGTATACTCTTGTTCCGGTTAAAGTCTATCTAAAAAAGGGCAAAGTTAAAATAGAGATCGGGATATGCAAAGGTAAAAAGACATATGACAAAAGGGAATCAATAAAAGAAAGGGACGTAAAAAGAGATACTTCACGGGAAATGAAGAACTTCAATTAAAACACTTATTAACGTCTTATATCATTGATTATTTGTAATTTAAAAGTTATTTTATTCATGTACTCCTGATTTACAGGGGGTGAAATGGTTTCGACTGGGGATCTTTCGGAGCATAGGCTGCAGGTGGAGAGCCGACTCCTTAAACAGGCAAAAAAAATAACTGCTAACGACGCAGAATACGCATTAGCAGCTTAATTTAAGCTGCTACGGGCACCCAGAATGCTGTTCCTAAGTCTGGAATTGCTTGTCATAAACAGGGACTTGCTGGTATTAATGCTCTGCGGGATACCGGGACATAAAGCAGGCTAAGGGGAAAGCGAGGTTTGTTACCGCGCCAAACTTTTCCTGAATACAAGCGGTGACTATGCCTGTAGATGTTTATGAGCCTGTCTTCAGGACGGGGGTTCGACCCCCCCCACCTCCAAAGGTAAAAGTAAAAGGCAACATCAAAATGTTGCCTTTTTTCAAAGATTCTAAAGATTTTATTTAAACAAAAAATAAAGGCAATTTCAAATGAAACTGCCTGTTTATATTAAAAGAGTATTTGTTCATCAACCTAAAACAAATACCATTGCTACAATGCAACCAATAATAAGGGCTGCATTTAAGGAAATGATCAAAATCTTTTTTACAACACTGTTCATATATAACCTCCATATTTAATATAAAGACATATATTGTCTTTATTTTCTTTAAGAGAGAACTGAAATAAGTGTTGAATATAAATCGTATTTTTTGAATAATAAATGATGGTTTTATGAATTGGTCTGCAACTATCAATAATTAAACAGATTTTAATCAGTTTAAGTGCAATTTAACAATTCATTAGCTCATTGCCCGGTTACAATTTATACCACACAACCAACTAACAAATTTTTTAAAGAACAATCTTTATTAAACAGCATTATATTAAAAATGAGAAAATAGTCAATATTAAAATAGTGTTAAAATATTATTAAATATACATTAATTATTGAATGACCTTTTTTATCGTAGCCAGCAAAGACTCGTTTGTAAACGGCTTTACAATCCACCCTGTTGCACCAGCCTTCTTGCCCTGATCCAGCATGTCTTTTGCACTTTCAGTTGTCAGAACAAGGATAGGAACATATTTTGTTAAAGGCTGTTCCCTGAGTTTCTGAATCATTTCTATACCATTCATGTTAGGCATATTAATATCACTGATTATAAGATCTGGTTTGTTCTTTAAAGCTTTATCAAGGCCATCTCTGCCATCAACTGCTTCAACTACATTATATTCATTTTCTTTTAAAAAATAATTTAAACTCATTCTTACTACTGATGAATCATCTACGATTAATACTGTTTTCATATTAAGCTCCTGTTTTTACATCATAAAACTAAAAGAGTGTTACGCTGCTGTCTGCAACACTTGTATTATCACCCTCAATTTCCAGTAATTTCCCCTTATGACGGAATATTGTAAATTTATTCAATAATTGTTTTATCCTGTCATTATTGCTGATCTCAATTATTCTTTCCTGGCTGATTGTAGCGTATTGCTTACTAACATCACTATATAGTATTTTAATATCATTTTTCAGAACTGCAAGCAGATCATTGGATTTCTGTATTTTCAGTATCTGGCTTCTTAGGCTTTCAAATGTATCAATGTAATCGTCGTTCAGGAATTTCAGGCTTCCGATAATTTTTATAATAATTTCAGTTGAATTTTTACATAGCCCCATAATTTTTTCAATATCACTGCGGAAAAAAACTATAAAATCATTGCTTCCCGCAATAAGCTCTTCAAATTCTTTTTCCACAACACTATTAACTTTTATTACTTCATTGTTTATGTCTTCTATTGTGGTGACAGAAGAAAATATTTTGCTTATTTCACTATAAATTCTGGCAATAGATATCTCGACATTTCTGATTACCGGCTGTCTTGCAATTTCTATTCTTGCCATAATAATAATGTTTTTAAAAAGAGTAAGCGGGGTCTCAAACTGCCGGTTGGCATTGTTAAGATTTATAAAAGAGGAATACAGGCTGTTTTTTATTCGTATTATGATCTTTTCAAATTCAATGTTCTTATCAATTATCTGTATTAATTTTAAAAATGATGAAGATATGGCATCAATTCCTGAAACAAGGTTGTTCGTGGAGCTGTTCTTTTTGATGTGATTATTATAATAATCGTTTTTGTTGTCTTCAAGGTAGTTTAAATGCCTTTCTATTTCATTTATACTCTTTGTAATCGCTGAAAGATCATTTTCCAGCTTTATTGCTACTTCATCAGTAACAAACATACACAATTCAAGCAGTTTCTGATTGATTACAGTGCTTTCATCTTCCTGGCACTCTCGTCCGGATTTTTCAATTTCCTCAACAGATAAATAAACATGGTCAAGCGACTGCCTGATTATATCCTGATTTTGTATACCTTCCATTATTTTAAGAACAAGAGGACGGAGATCAGAAGCCTTGTTGTTTATCTTTTCAAAAAAGGATATTGAGTCTTTTAAATTATTATGTATTATCGAAAAATCTTCCTGAAGTGTTTTATTTAAAAATTCCTCTATGTTTTGCTGATTAAGCAGTATTTCATTCGTTTTAATTTTAAGCTGGTCATAGTTCATTAAGACACTTTTTCTCTGATTATTTATTTCATTGGCATGGCTGAATATGACTTTTGCGTTTTTTTGAAGTTCTTCAGTAATAAATGTAAATCCGCCTCCATCTTTTCCTGCCTGTATGGCCACAACCATTGAATTCAGGGCAAGAAGTTCCATCAATTCAGCTGAATCAATAATCTGCTCAATTGGTTTGTTCATCTCGCTTATGATTTCAAAACTTTTCTTTATTGTGTTAAAAATAGCAATCAATTCTTTTGAGAAGTTTGAGTATTTTTTTTCTGCGTCCGAAACTGTGTATTCTGCCTGAGATATTATGCTTTTCAGGCTGTCAGGTTTGCCTGATTCTATACTGCTTCTGAAATCATTAACCATTGACTCTGACTCTCTTATTGAATTGTCAACTGTTTCTCTCAGAAACTGAAAATCTTCACCAATCTGGACATATGAGGTACTCAGTAAATTCTGTATCTGCTCAATAACGCTTTTCAAACTCATCAAATTATACCTGATTTTATTTAGTCTTTAATACTTCAATTATTTTTTGAGATATTTTATTTAAGGGAAGTATTGAATCAACACAATTTCGTTTTATTGCTTCTTTGGGCATTCCAAAAACAACACAGGATGATTCATCCTGTGCAATTGTATAGGCCCCGTTTTCTTTCATCTCAAGCATTCCCCTAGCACCGTCATCACCCATGCCTGTCATTATTACCCCGATTACATTTTTTCCGCCATATCTTGCAGCTGAACGGAAAAGGACATCAACGCTTGGCCTGTGTCTGCTTACAAGAGGGCCGGTTCTTATTTCTATCTGGTATTCATGGCCTGATGTCTTTAAAAGCATATGTTCATCACCTGGTGCAATGTAAACCTCGCCTACCCTGGCTTTCATCCCGTTTTCAGCTTCCATAACCTTTGCCCGGCTTGTTGTATTAAGCCTGTCGGCAAATGCTTTTGTGAAAAACTTGGGCATATGCTGAACAATCAGGACAGGAGGAAGGTCAGCTGGAATCTCTGATAAAAAATCCCTTAGTGCTTCGGTTCCGCCAGTAGAGGCTCCAATTACAATAACCTTGTCTTTTACAGTTGAAACAAGCGGGGCATTCCCTGCCGGCAGAATTACATCCGCAGTTAGTTTTGGAGTTACTGTTAAAGGTGAATCGCTTCTTGTATTTTTTTTAACCTTTACATTTACTGCTGCCCTGACAATATCCTGTATCCTTGTTTTTGATTCTTCCAGAAACTCTTTTGTTCCCAGTTTAGGTTTTTCTATAATTTCAACAGCACCTATATCAAGAGCGTTTATTGCATTTTGGGAGTTCTGGCTGGTAAAACTCGAACATATTATGATTGGCATTGGTTTGGATGACATTATTTTTTTTAAATATGTTATCCCATCCATCTGTGGCATTTGCAGATCAAGTATAAGAACATCCGGATTAAATGAGGGGAGTTTCTTATCTGCAAATACAGGGTTTGCCGCAGTCACAACGAGAAATCCTTCATTTTCAGGAAGAATGGTCTGCATTGTTTGCCTTACCAGAGCCGAGTCATCAACAACCATTACTTTTATCAAATCTCTCATATAATCCCCTGATAATTACGTTTTTTTAAATACTGCTGGTGCGCAGCTTTTAAGATTTAAATTCATTCCTGCCATAGACTCAGAATGTCCAAGGAAAAGATAACTGTTTGGCAATAACTTCTCAATCAGATTATTCAATATATATTGCTGCTTGTCCCTGTCAAAGTATATTAAAACGTTTCTGCAAAAAATTATATTAAAAGGTCCCGGAAGATTATAATTTTTACTCATAAGATTAAATGTGCCAAGCTTAATTCTTTTTTTTAAGACGTCATTTACCATAACGGTTGTACGATCAGAGCGGTTTTCAGTAAAATATTTCTTTTGAACAGACTGAGGGACTGGTTCAACCACACTTTTTTTATATATTCCTTCTTTAGCCGCGGCTAATACTTTTGTTGATATATCTGTTCCTAAAATGCTGTAATCAAAATTCAGCCTGTTATTACTTCTGAATTCCTCAATTTCAATTGCAATTGAGTAAAGCTCTTCTCCTGAAGAGCTTGCGCATGACCATACCTTGATATGATCAATACCTTTATTTCTGAATTCAGGAAGTACGGTTTGTCTCAGATACTCAAAATGTGATATTTCACGGAAAAAATCTGTTTTATTTGTTGAAACACAGTTATAAAAATTGGCAAGTTCTGATCTTGATTGTTCATTGTTTTTTTTAAGATAATCACAATAGTCAGCGAAAGATGTAAGATTCAGGCTCAACACTCTTCTGCTCAGTCTTGTCTCCAGAAGCTGTTTTTTTTCCGGAGGCATCTTGATGCCCATGGTATTTGTGACAAGACTGGACAGATATAAGAAACTTTTATCATCAAGCTGCATAATTATTTATTAACGCCTATTTACCGGTTTCTTTAAGGAAACTGTTGACATTTATAATAAGCGCTATCCTCCCGTCACCCATGATCGTAGCTCCAGAAAAATATTTCAGGTTACTGAATACCTTTCCAAGATTTTTAATAACTGTCTGATAATCACCAATTACCTGATCGACAACAAGTCCGTATTTGGTATTTTCGGCATGAACAACTACAATCTGTTCTCTTTCCGGTGAGTCACTGGTATAATTCAGTATTTTACGCAATGACAAATAAGGAAGAAATGAATCACGGTATTTTATTATTTCCCTGCCTGATTCACGTTTCTTCTCTACATCATTTTTATCTATACAAGCCTCTACACTGGGAAGCGGAAGGATATAATAATCATTTTCAACCTGGATTAGTAACCCGTCAATTATTGCAAGTGTCAGCGGTAACGAAATAACTATTTTTGTGTTTTTCCCTTCCTCGCTTGTTATGTAAACATTACCCTGAAGATTGTCTATCTCTTTTCTGACAACATCCATTCCAACACCACGGCCAGATACCTGGGAAACTGTTTCAGCAGTTGAAAAACCGCTCTTGAAAATCAATGCGTATATACCTTCATCAGTAAGCTGTGTGTCAGTTTTAATAAGTCCTTTCCGTATTGCAGTTTCCCTTATTACATTTCTATTAATTCCCTTGCCATCATCTTCAATAGTGATTACCACCTGTCCGCCTGAATGCTGCGCAGAAAGCTTGATAGTACCAGTCTCGTCTTTCCCGTTTGCCTTTCTTACATCAGGTTTCTCAATTCCATGATCAACAGAGTTTCTTATAAGATGAACAAGTGGTTCTTTTATTTTATCTATTACTGTCTTATCAAGTTCAGTTTCTTCTCCCTCTGTAATAAACTGTATTTTTTTGCCGAGTTCTGTAGAAAGGTCTCTTACAAGCCTTCTGAATAAGCCGAAGGATTGTCCAAGAGGAAGCATCCTTATACCCAAAACAGAATCCCTGAGTTCTTCAGTAAGCCTCTGCAGAGCTTCAGTTATGTTTGTTAGTTCATAATTGCCTGAATTAACAGCGCACTGGCTGAACTGCGCCTGCAGAGTAACAAGCTCTCCAATCAGGTTCACAAAGATATCAACTTTTTCAGTACTGATTCTTATGCTTTGAGAAGACATTGCTTTCTGGTGAACCTTTTTCAAATGTTCCTGTTCAGTAAGGGCTGATTCAATATCTTTTTCTGAAACTATTTTTTTCTCTACAAGAACTTCCCCGATTTTTTTTCTGCTTTCTATTTCGGATTTTAGTGTGTCCTGATTGATAACACCCCTTTCCACAAGTATTTCGCCTACTTTAGCTATTTCATCATCACCGGCGTGGTAATACTCGATCTCCTTGATTTCCACAAAACTCTCTGATTCAACAAAAAGAAAAATATCTTTTACATCATCCAGTGATACATTTGTAGTAAGGAATATTTCCCAGCCAATATAGCAGGCATCGTTTTCAATGGCAGAGAGGCCTGGTTAAACTGCAGTTTACCTTTTCGTATTGAATCAAAAACATCTTCTACCATGTGGGCGAATTTATAAATCCTGTCTTCACCTACCATTCCGGAAGAGCCTTTTATTGTATGCATCAAACGGAAAACAGCGTCTAAATAACCAGAATTCTCAGGATCTGTTTCAAGATCCAGAAGCATACCCTCAAGGTCACCAAGTAATTCTTCAGTCTCATCAATAAAAGTCTGTTTAATCTGATCAGCGATATCCAACTTTTACTCCTTTACCTTCAATAAAAGGGAAAAAAATAAAATCATTTGCCTCATTTTCCATAATAAATCCACAATTTTTCAACTGTTTTATTAGATTATCATTTTTAAGATCAATAAATGATATATTTATCATTTTCGATAAAGCATCCTTGTAAAAAGATAAAATAATCTGCAGTGAAGAAAGATCAATTGTCTCAACAGCGGAGAAATCCAGTACAATTTTTTCGTATCCGGAATTAACTATTTTAATTAACTTCTGTATCAGTGATGAATTATTTGAAACTGTAATGGATGCCGGCAGATTTAATACAACACCCTTATTTTGATTTTTCTGCGACTGCATTTTTATCGTCCTTTGTAATCTCGGAAGCTTTTGGCAGAAGTATAATCTCTTCTGAGCTTAAGACCTTGTTTATGTTTAATATAATCAGAAAATCATCATCATGCTGACACATCCCTGTGATAAAATCAGTTTTCATATTCATGCCTATTGACGGAGCTGGTTCAATCTGGTTTACAGCAATGTTGATTACTTCCTGAACTGAGTCAACAAGTGCTCCAATAAGCATAAGTTCTTCACCGTTTATTATTTCAAGTATTATAATACTTGTATCTATTGTCTTTTCAGCTTCTGGCAATGAGAATTTTTTGCGTAAATCTATTACGGGAACCACACTGCCTCTCAAATTGAGCACGCCTTTCATGTAATCAGGCATACCAGGGACCCGAGTTATTGGAACAACTTCAAGCACTTCCCGTACATTCATCACTGAAACAGCGTATTTTTCCTTGAATAAAGAAAATGTCAGATATTGTGATATGTCATTAATCATTTTGTTATCCCCCACAATGTAACTAATATAATTTTATGCTAATTTTGTTAAAAAACAAGTACATTTATTTAAAAACAGCTTTTACTATGATTATTCCCATTCTATCGTAGCCGGGGGTTTGCTTGAAACATCATAAACGACACGTCCAATTCCGTTTACATTGTTTGTTATCAATGATGATATTTCAAGCAGATGGTTCATTGGCATGGGATAAACATCAGCTGTCATTCCGTCTTTTGATGTAATTGCCCTAAGCGCAAGAACCTTGCCGTATTTTCGTGTATCCCCTGCGACTCCTACAGATCTTACCGGGAGTAAAACGGAAAATGCCTGCCATATATCATTGTAAAGACCTCTTTTTTTAAGTTCACTTATATAAATAAAATCAGCTTCCCTGAGGAGATTGCAGTTTTCTTCTGTAATTTCTCCCATTATCCTTACAGCAAGTCCTGGGCCCGGAAATGGGTGCCTGTTGATTAACTGGTCATCAAGACTCATGATTCTTCCAAGTTCCCGTACCTCGTCCTTGTAAAGTCTGTCGAGTGGTTCCAGAATTTCTCCCCTGTTTCTTTTTTCCTCGACAAGCGGCGATTTAACATTGTGGTGAGATTTTATTACATGGGCCTTTTTCCCTATACCTTTTCCTGATTCAATCAAATCAGTATATAATGTGCCTTGCGCAAGCAGGGAATTATCAGGTATACCAAGCTTCAATATTTCTCTCTGCTGTATCTGCATGAAAAGATCGCCTATAATTTTTCGTTTCATCTCGGGGTCTGATATTCCTTTCAACGCAGAAAGAAATTCCGCTGAAGCATTTATTAAATGAAGGTTTTTTGCCCCAAGCTTTTTAAGGCTTTTTTCAACTTCAATGGATTCATCTTTGCGCATAAGCCCTGTATCAATATACATTAGATGGATTTTTTCAGGCTTAATAGATTTAAGAAGAAGGGCTGCGACAACAGCGGAATCAACTCCTCCTGATATCAAAAGCAGAACATCCCTGCCATCTACCCGCTTGATTATATCTTCTCTGGTATTCTCGAAATACCGCTCCATGCTCCATTCTTTCTTTGCGCCGCAGATATTAAACGCGAAATTCTCCAGTATCTTTTTGCCATACTCACAATGAGTAACTTCGGGATGGAATTGTATACCATAAATATTCAGTTCGCTATTATAAACCGCAGCAGTATGATTCTCCGAAACCGCAATGACTTCAAATCTGTCGCCTGTTTTTTCAATGCTGTCACCATGGCTCATCCATGAAATAAAATATTCCGGCACATCACGGAAAAGAAGGGACTGGGCAAGATATTTTACTGCTGATCTTCCATATTCCTTTTTTGCGAGCGGGCTGACTTTTCCGTTGAAATCAGCTGTAATTCGCTGAAGCCCATAACAAATACCGAGTATTGGCAGCCCTGCTTTGTAAATTGCCTTATCAATCAAGGGAGCATCATCTTCATATACTGATTCTGGTGAACCTGAAAGTATTATCCCTTTCAGATCAGTTTTATCAATGTCTTTAAATTGAGTATCTCCCGGAAGTACATCAGTATAGACACCTATTTCCCTTATTCGGCGGGAAATAAGCTGTGTAGTCTGACTGCCAAAATCAAGTATAATTATTTTGTCCATATATTTTTTCTGACCATTGTTTGATTCCGCTGGTATCCAACAGATATAATGTCCACAGGTACATTCGTGAAATTTTCAATATAGCTTATGTAATCTTTTGCTTCTGCTGGAAGATCACTGTATTTTTTAACATCATTAATATTTTTCTTCCATCCTTTAAAAACCTTAAATACAGGTTCTACATTTTCAAGAACTGATATTGAAGACGGAAAAGATGTTATTTCTGTATTCCCGTATTTATACGCTACACATGCTTTTATTTCTTCCATTTCATCATATATATCAATGTGTGTAAGAACCAGAGAATCAATTGAATTGGTATTGCAGACATATTTCAGCGCAACCAGGTCAAGAAAGCCGCACCGTCTGGGCCTTCCTGTTGTCACCCCATATTCCCGGCCTGTTTCCCTTACCTTGTTTTCCAGTTCTCCTTCAGTTTCAGGATTGAACTCAGTCGGGAATGGGCCATTTCCAACACGGGTATTATAAGCTTTAAAAACACCAAGTATCCTGTCAATGCTTCTTGGCCCTATAGCACCTCCGGTACACGCGCCTGCTGCTGAAGATGAGCCGGACGAAACATATGGATATGTTCCGTTATCAAGGTCAAGGAGAGCTCCCTGTGCTCCCTCAAAAAGTTTCTTTTTCCCGCTGTTTCTGGAAATAAAATCTGCCAGGTCAACAACCATTGAGCCCAGTCTTTCTTTATATTTGTCAATATACTCTTTTTCTTCGCTATTGAGCGTTTTGTAAACTTCACTGTCAAATATGTCGCCCATGCGGACTCCGTCCCTGTAGCTCTTCAGGGCATATGCTACTCCGATACCTCTTCCGGTAGTCCCTATTGGGTTTCTTCTGGATTTCTCCATTTCAATATCTTTTTGCTTGTATGACGGGAATACGATGTGAGCTCTGTCGGAAATAAAAAGTCTTCCTTCCCAGTTTATTCCCTGTTTCCTGAGAGTATCAAGCTCATTAAACAAAGATTCAATGTCAATAACCATTCCTGTCCCAAGAAACACCTTTTTATTGGGATAAACAATTCCTGACGGCACCAGATGGAGTTTATAGGTAATATCATTGTGAACGATTGTATGACCTGCGTTGGCGCCTCCTGAAAACCTTACAACAATCTCAGCATCCTCGGCAAGATAATCAACTATTTTACCTTTACCTTCATCTCCCCACTGCGCACCGATAACTACTAAATTCATCACAGTCCCCTATTTTGTATAATTTGGTGATTCCTTGGTTACGGAAACATCATGAACATGGCTTTCTTTGAGCCCAGCTGCCGTAATTTTAATAAATTTCCTATAGTGACGTAATTCGTCAATATTTTTACAACCGCAATAAGCCATCCCTTTTTTCAGACCAGTCGACAGCTGATTCAGGAACGGTTTAAGTTCTCCCTTGTAAGGGACCTTGCCTTCTATTCCCTCAGGTACAGGATCTTCTCCTTCCTGTATTCTGTATCTGTCACCAGAGCCGTCGTTTATTGCCCCGATTGAACCCATCCCCCTGTATTCCTTGAAAATTCTGCCTTCATATATTATTTCTTTACCAGGAGATTCCTTAAGCCCTGCAAAGAGGTTGCCAATCATTACTATGTTAGCTCCGGCCCCTATTGCTTTAGTAATATCTCCAGAGTATTTTATTCCTCCGTCAGCTATTACTGGTATTCCTGATTTATCAGCTTCTTCAGCGCATTCAAATACAGCGGTAAACTGTGGAACACCAACTCCTGCAACAATCCTTGTTGTGCATATGGATCCAGGGCCAATGCCAACTTTTACCGCATCGGAGCCTGCATCAATCAGCCGCCTGGTTGCCTCAGCAGTTGCTGCATTCCCGCCTATCACAAGTATATTATAATTCTTTTTTATGTCATATACAGCGTCTATGGTACTTTTTGTATCTCCGCTGGCTGTATCCAAAAGGACAAAATCAACCTTTTTCTCAAGAAGGTATGGTATTCTCTTCTTGTAATCTATTGGCGATATGGCAGCCCCCACAATAAGGCGACCAAATGAATCAATAGCTGCCTTGGGATGATTTTTTTTCTTATCCATATCCTTATAAGTAACAAGTCCTGTTACATGTCCATCTTTGTCAATAATGGGAAGCTTCTCTATCTTGTATTTATCAAACTTTTCTTTAGCACTTTCTACAGTAGGTACCGCGATTTCCGAAACAGGATTACGCGTCATTACATCCTTTACAACTATTGAATTATCATCACAAAATCTTAAATCCCTTGATGTTATGATACCGCAAAGCTTTTGGTTACTATCGATAACCGGAATTCCTGTTGCGTTGTATGCAGCCATAATCTTTTTTATTGTTCCGATTGTTGTATCTTCAGTAACGGTCTGTGGATCCTGAATAATCCAGTTAAGGAACCTTTTGACTTTCGAAATCTCCTCAGCCTGTTTTTCAGGTGAATAATTCCTGTGTATTACACCGACCCCTCCCTCAAGAGCTATTGCGATTGCCAGATCCGCATTTGTGACAGTATCCATCGCAGCTGACATTACAGGCGTATTGAGATAAATATCACCGGCCAATCTTGATTTAATTGCAACATCTCCCGGCGCAACAGTTGAAAAAGACGGAAGAAGCAGAATATCGTCATAACTCAGTCCTTCTTTTATTTCAAAATTGCTCATTTCAGATACTCCTTTATTTTTGTCATTTCAATTCTGTATTTCGCGGACAATGATTTTGCTTTTTCCGCAGCCATACCCCTGTAAAGCTCAGGACTGCTGAAAAACAGGTCTGAATCAATTCCTGTGGTTTCCATAAGCTGCCTGGAAATCATTTTCCACTCTTCCGGGTACTTTTTTAAAACCTCTGACAGTTTACCTTTGTTTTTCTCGCATTCAAGCGTTATCTTTCTTATCTTTTCATGCGCATCCGGCTCTCCTGAACAGGAAAGAAGTATATATGCAGCTTCTGCCAGTACCAGATCACCAGTTAATGTGAGGTTTTCTTTAAGTTTTTTCCTGTCTACATAGAGCGTAGAAAGAACTTTTTTCATTCTGTTTAGCGCTGCACAAAATCCTGCTATGTAATCTGCGACAAATCTTGATGAAGCTGAATTTGTAAGATCTCTTTGATGTTCTGAAATCTGATCCATATAAAATGTCATTACCCGTGGGCAGAATGCTTTCCACAGGCTTTTTACATGCTCGCTGTTCCATGGATTTCTTTTTTGCGGCATTGTTGAGGAACCGACCTGAGATTCGGTAAACATTTCACGAATCTCAGATATCTCAGATCTCTGATTTTCTCTATTGATTTCCCCAGTCTTGATACATATTCAGAAATTGCGAACCCGAATGTTATCGGGACAGCATGCTGCCCATGAGTTCTTCCCACCTGGGGTGTTTCAGCTTCTTTTTCAGCAATTTCAATAAGTGATTCTTCAATTTCAATCAGGAGCTTTAAAACTACGTTTCTTGTAACATCACCGATTTTAAGGGATGTGGCAGTATCAAGTATATCGACAGATGTTGCACCAAGATGTACATACTGTTTTATACTGTCTGGAAGGTATTTTTTTATTACGTTGACAAGCGCCCTGATATTATGCTGTGTTTTTTCTTCTTCATCATATACTTCTGATGGATCAATAACTTTTTCCAATGAGTCAATTTTATTAAACAATATTTCTTTATCATCATGACTGTTTAATAGGATGTGTGTCTTTAAAAGGGCAGCTTCTACCCTGATACAGTATTTTATTGAAGCTTCTTCTGAAAGATAATGACTTAAATCCTGAAAAAGCTGTTTATTTGCGAGGTAGTATCTGTGATCAAGAGGTGAAATGTTTTCAAATATATTTCTGGTTTCCATATGTAATAGTTACAAAAAGAGCTGATTTTGTCAAACCTGTTAATAATTACTTTTAATTATTATGTTTTTCAATTAAAATGTCAGATGTGCCTGATAGATATAAAGAACTGCTCTTAAAGGCTATTGAAGCCGGTGAAAAAAGGGATTACGAAAAATCAACTGCAATTCTGCTGCAGCTGGTCGCGGAAACAGATTCAATTCCTGAGGCATTTTTATATCTTGGAAGAAGCTATCATGCTTCAGGTGAATACTATAATGCAGTACAGGCATTTAAATACTATATTTCATACAGAAGTAATTCTGCCAAAGGTTATTTTTTTCTTGGCAGAACTTATCTTGTGCTTGGGTTTTTTGTAAAAGCACTAAAATGTTTTAAAAACGCGCTTGATCTCTCTCCCAAAAATCCGGAAATACTAAGCCTGACAGGAATGACATATTTAAAGCTGAAAAAAGTATCAATTGCCTTAATTTACCTTGAGCAGGCTGTTTTTGCTGCATCTGGCAACAAGTCAATATATAACGCTTATCTGAATGTTTTACATCTCAAGGGTATAAAAGACCTTTACAGCGGAAGTATAGATGAAGCGGGACAGATTTTTGAGTTTCTCATTCAATCTGGCATGGATATACCTTCCGTGCAGCTTCATCTTGCTTATGTGAAAAAAGAAAAAGGCGATTTCAATGAATCTCTGGAGCTTTACCAAAAAGTGATTCAGGCAAATCAGGGTGATCATCTTTTAAAAATGCAGATCATACCGCTTTTGCTGCAAACAGGAAGAAATGATGAAGCTGCACAGATTATTTCAGAACTTACGCGAAGAAATATTCCGGTCAGTAATGATTCCCTGAAATACATTGATATAAACAGAATAATGGCTGTTGAATCTTACGGAAAGAATAAATACAAGGACACCGTATTCTATGCCAAAAAGGTTTTAAAAGAAAACTACTATGACAATGAAATGCATCTGCTTATAGGTGAGGCATTCCGGCATACAAACAATCTTGATAAAGCAGAGAACCATTTTAGGCTTGTTGCAAAACGTGATTTATCCAAAGTCGAAGCTGTTTATGGAATCATTATGGTGCTGTGGGTTCAGGAGCGTTTTAATGAACTCTTAGAAGAGCTCAGGAAGGGAAAAAAGAAATTCCCGGAAGATAAAATAATCGATTATTACTATGCCTTGACTGCTTCTAAACTTCTGCACAGCCCCGATGAGACCATCTCTCTGCTGAATAAAGAGATAGAAAGAAATGCCCCTGATTCGTACTTGTTTGAAGCATTGGGCGATCAGTACTTCAGGCTTTCTAAAAACGAGCAGGCTGAAAGCTGTTTTTTAAAAGCGATTAAGATAAATAAAAAACAATCATCAGCTTACATATCTCTTATAAAAACCTATCACAGGCTTGGCCAAAAATCGAAAGTTGGCACTGTTTTTCGTGATTATCTTAATTTATATCCTGATGATGATAAAACAAGACGATATTACATCAACCATTTATATAATACAGGCAATTTTAAAAAAACAGCTAAAGAAATAGAGCGGTATTCTTCAAGATTTGAAGTTGACAGTACCTTGAATAAACTTCTGTCAAGATGCTATATCAACACCGGAGAATATCAGAAAGCTATGATATTATACCGGCAGCTTCTTCGTGCAAATCCAGATAATGGAAATTATTTATTGTCTTATGCATATTGCCTTGACAAACTTTGCAAAACTAAAGAAGCCCTTGATTTACTCGAAAGATCAAGGAGCTTCATAAAAAACAACATTACAATTGAGCTTTCAATTGGCGTTCTTTCATATCGACAAAAATATCATGAAAAAGCTTTAAATGCTTTTAAAAAAGTATTGGAAATTAATGAAAATGAATGGAGGGCATATTACAATATTTCAAAAATCTATGAAGAACAGGGACTCAAGGATCTTGCCAGTAAATTCAGGGCGAGGTCAGAACAACTTGAAAAAAACACTTGATATTTTTTTATTCAATGTAATAATTGTTATTATCACCAGGAGGTACTTATGAATAAGCCTAAAGCATTGGATCTCTTTCAGGCATATAATGAAGGCAAAATGCCTGAGGAGGGGGGCTATATTGTCTCATCATTTTTTAGCCCCAATTCCACATATTCAATATATGAAGTTGTTGCTTATGACAATGTAAAAAGCATTTATTCTGCAGAAACAGGTCTTACGTTTCAGACAGACGGACACAAGATGTTTGTGCTTGTTGAACCGGCGGGATATCCCCATAAATATCAGGAACCTTTTACCAGAGGTAAAAATGAAACAATCCCGCACCGTTTTTCAGAGCTGGATATTGTTGTCGCCAAAAATCAGACAAAAGTCATGATCAGCAAGGAGCCAATTGTATCTTACTCTTCATTTACTGTTCTTCGTCCGAGCGGAGTAAATTTCGCGCTTATTTTTTACTACCAGGAAGATGTATTAAAATCACTGGAATTTTTCTTTACCCAGACACTTAACAAGGAAGCAGGGGTGCCTTCTGCCGATACTAAAAAATCAGCCAGGGCCATTATTGAGGGTGTGAAAAAGTTTAAGTTATGGAAATAGCAAAAAGATATAAAAAAGGCTGTCATTTTTGTGACAGCCTTTTTTATTTTAATATGCAATATTTATTTCTTTAATAAAATCTGCGCTACGGCCAATGTTGCAATTGGAACTGAATATGTAGAACATGATACATAATCAAGTCCTGCCCCAATACAGAATTCAATGTTTATCGGTACTGCGCCTTGTTCACCGCAAAGTCCGAGTTTTATGTCAGGGCGTGCCATTTTTCCCCTTCTTACCGCAATAGAGACAAGCTCTTTTACATTATTATCAAGTATTTCAAAGGGATTACCTGATATAATATCAAACTGTGTATAATCAGGCATAAAATTATTAAAATCATCGCGTGAAAGCCCCAAGGTTGTTTGTGTAAGATCGTTTGTTCCGAAAGAGAAAAACTCTGCATATTTGGCAATTTCACCCGCACTTAAGGCAGCAGCCGGCAATTCAATCATAGTTCCGATTTTATAATTTGCTGGCTTTGCTTTCATCGCATTTCTCACCTGTTCTTCAATTTCAACAAGTCCTTTGATTGAGTTACCTTCAATCCGTTTTCCATAAACAATAATTTTCAATTCCTCGGAATTCATTATTATAGGTATCATAACCTCAGGATGTACTTTGATTCCCTCTTTTTGGAGTGCATAAACAGACTCAAAAATCGCGGTAACCTGCATTTCATATATTTCAGGGTATGATATTGCAATCCTGCAGCCCCTGTGTCCAAGCATGGGGTTAAATTCACTGAGTCCGTCACATAATTGCGCAATATCCTTGCTGCTTATCTTCTCATAACCTTTTTGCGCTTTTAAGTATTTAATAAATTCGTCCATTTCGGAATTATTATGAGGTAAAAACTCATGTAAAGGAGCATCAAGAAGCCTTATTGTTACTTCTTTTCCGTCCATTATTTTGAATATTTTATAAAAATCCTCTTTTTGCATGTTTTTAAGGCGGGCAAGAGATTTAATTCGTTTTTCCTTATTGTCAGAAAGGATCATTTCCCTGAAAACGTTAATTCTTTTGTCATTGAAAAACATATGTTCAGTTCTGCAAAGCCCTACCCCTTCTGCCCCGAATTTTCTCGCAAGCATACAATCCCTTGGATTATCTGCATTAACTCTTACATGGAATTTTTTGTTGTATTTTTTTGCTATCAAAATCAGTTTTTCAATTCCCGATGACTCATAGTCAGGTTCAATCAATGCTGCCTTACCGATATATATCTCTGGATTACCATAGTGAGGGACATTTATCGTTATGTAATCACCTTCAGAAAGAGTTACATCTCCTATTGTGATTTTACTTCCCTTGAATTTCATATCTGTTTTTACGAGAGATACTTTACCGTATTGCCTTGCAACAACAGATGCGTGAGCAGCGTAACCGCCTTCCGATGACAGAACACCAGTTGCGACCTCTATTGCTTTAACATCTTCAGCAAATGTTGCAGGCATGCATAGTATAAACTGAGTATCAAGGCCTTTCTGCATTGCAATTTTATTGGCATCAAGAAGGGCTTCAGTTGTAAAATAGATTTTCCCGATTGCAGCACCTGGAGCACCTGCAATTCCGCCAGAAAGCTTTTTAAAACTCTTTACTGTGGTTATATCAATTATCGGGTGGAGTATTTCATTAAGCTGTTCTGGTTTTATAGCATTCAAGATATATTCATCATCAATCAACTTTCTCTCATGCATATCAAGAAGAGTAATTATTTCTGATTTTACTGATTTATTAATAACATCACGCTGATCCACAAGCCAAAGTTTACTGTTCTCAATAGTAAAGCGGATGTGTCTGATATTTTTAAAATGATCTTCAACAGTCCGTGCTATTTTTTCAAGTTTGGAAAAATTTGATTTATCAATTTTAGTAATATCCTTGCCCTGTTTTCCGACAAAATCAAAAGTATTCTGATAATACTCTCCAAACAACAATTTATTGCCTGTGATTATATTGCGTGTATAAAATGATCCGCTGCATGAATTGTTACCAGTATTACCATAAACCATCGCAGAGACACCTATGGCAGTGTCGTTATCGTTCATTTCATCTATTTTTAAAAGATAACTTACCCTGGCTAAAGTATAATCCAGCTGTTCATATGCATCATCAAAGTAGTTATCAGGGAGTATCCCCTTAACCATTTCATAAAGCTTATCAGCATCCTTTTCTGAAATTGTTTTACTGTTTTTACTGTTTATAAAATCAATAACTGAGTTTGCCTTCCTGGATTCATCATCTTTTACTTCAATCTTGTATATCTTGTCCTCAATGATAAGTATACCTTTAACCATGAAGAATAATTCATTATAAGAAAAATCACTTCCTACAAGTTTACTGAACCCGGCAAGTGTTTTTTTTGTAAGACCAAAATTATGCAATGCGGGATAACTGCTTGTTATTATCAGGTTCGGACTGATAATAATCTTCAGCGTTAGGGGCTTTGTTTCCGCATCATACTTTTTCCCCATTTTCTCTTCAATTTTAGAAATATATGGTTTTATGTATTTAATTATCTCTCCTTTTTCGATAGAAGAAGAAACTTCTGAATCAATTACAAATCCAGGAATGACAGGCAGATTTAATTCTGCGAAATTATTGGCTTCCCTTATTCTTAAGCCGATTTTATCAAGTATCGCAGTATTTTTTATGAAATCTTCCTTGGAATAAAAATGAATATTATTTTTCATTTCAAAAAGCCTCTTTATTATTAAAATAATTTAAGAATAGCATTTACCGGGAACTTCAAAAAATCTTCAAATCTATGGCTTGCTCCCTGTTTCAAATATCTCTGAAGCTTGGCTACATCTTTGATCTCTTTTCCAGATACAGCAAAAAGAATACTGCAGCCATGTTTAACCTTACCCCATTTAAAAAGAGTATTAATATCATGTATTCTTTCACCATCGTAAAAAATTATTACATCAAGTCCTGGGTATTTTGCTTTATAACTGTTGATAATTTTTTTCCATGCTTCAACATTTCCGTTATGAAACAACTCATTTGTTACCGGAACTGAATACATAGGAGTCATTCTTACAGCTCCACCACCAACCGACTGATTTACAGGCTCCGGTGTTCTTGTGGCTGGTTCTGGTACTTCTGAAGAAGCTGTTACTTCAGATATCTTCTGTTTTTGAGGCTTGTTTTTAATTGTTTTACCTGTTTGTTTTAATACAGGTGCCTTTTTTACCTTAACTGCAGGTGCTTTAACAGTTAGTACTTTAGTTTTATACTTTCCATTTAAAACCTGAGCTGGAGCTTTTGCTTTCTTGTTTTCCAATAGCTTGATAATTTCTTCAATTACTTTATCTGCATATTTACTTCCGGTTTTAGAAAGAAAATCACCAGCATAAATTGTAACCAGTTCATTTTTCTTAAATTCAGAAGTAAGTAGAAGGCTATCCTGTCTTTTTGGATTAATAACCAGATAACCTATATTGGGATTATGGTAGCTTATTACTATGTCTATGCCACACCATTTTGATGTTTCTTCTGATATCTTTTCAAGATCATTCAAAGTTTCTTTCATATTTATTGATTTGAAAGAATATGAATATTTGTCAACGAGAAGAGCGTTAACAATAGGCAGCAACTGATGCTGCTCTACTTTACTTTCCTGTTGCAATTTGTTTAATACATCTGCAATATTGTTATAGTTTGAAAATTCATCTATTACCGAAAGAACAGAATTAAAATGGTTTAACGACTTATTAAACCCATCACGCGTATAAAAGCGCTCAAATTCTTTTACATCAGTCATGGATTATTACCTGCCTTATGAATGGATCAAGGCAACCTTTACGGTTGCCTTGATAATTTTGAAAAATTAAATTGTAGTTAATTTATTACCTGATTGTTTTCTGGGTGTTCTCTGTTTTTTAGCATTATCAACAACACCGGTAGATTTTTTTCTTACTTTAGCAGATGCCGGCTTAGAAACAGTAAGAGACTGTTCAGGGGCAGATCCTTCATCAGACATAGAACTGTTCAACAGATCAAGGTAACTCTTGCCTTTACTCCCCTCTTCTTCTTCTATTGCTGATACATCATCAAATGACTGGTTAATATCACTCCTAACTGTAGACCTTCTGCGTGAGAATGAAGCAAATGCGGCATCCTGGAATCCTTTTGAAACCCCATAAAGGAACTCATTAAGAACTCCGGCCATACCATCAAGTGTGGCTTTTTTTCTCTTGATTGAAGTTATATCCAGATCAAGAAGTAATCCAGGCTGAATATGATAGGGATTTATCATGTAATCAAAGGCATTAAACTGTTCTTCCAGCTTACCAAGCCTCTCTTCCATAACCCTTCTTTGAATTGGGTATTTATACCCATACATATCATGAAGTCTTTTCTTCATCAGCACAAACCGTTTTTTTACTTTATCTTTTTCAAAAACATATGTCCGGTTAAGTTCCTCAACACTGGTTTCCGCCGATTTTACGAACGATACTTCATCCCAGACTTTCTCTATGTTTTCATATAAAGGATCACCGGTTTTAGCTTTTATGGCTTTGGCTATCTTGTTTTTGTAAGCCTTTGCAAGATCCTCAAAGTCTGTTATGCCTTTAAACTTCTTTGAATCCTGATAAACCATTTCCAGGATATCCCAAAGGTGCTCAACCTCAACCTCAAAAGACTTTATCTGCACATCATATGCCTTCTGCTCTTCTATGAGTTGTGCATTGTCATAATACCTCATGCGTATCTGATATCTTTCATCGGGCAGATGTTCTGCATCAGTATCTTCATATTCCCTGATTAATAACTCTCTGCCGTTTTTGAGGTTTTCTATATACTGATAACCCATTTTTGAAGTATCAAGTATTGATGTAAGTGAGTTAATTGCTGTGTTATATCCCCTGTTTCTGATGTTTTCAATATCAATAATCTTTTTCAGGTTCTCTCTTATGTTTAGCTGGTCAAAAGTTTCGGGAGAAATTTCAGCCCTGAGTCCTTCAATAGCATCCATAAGATTTTTTGCAACCAGGGTATATCTTTTTGATTTTGCATTTGACTTGTCGTCATCAGTAAGAGTTTCAACCTTTTTCATTTTTTCAAAGATTATCTCACTGTCGGTAAACTCTTCTTTCCCTTCGTCGATAAGCTGATCTTTCAGTTTTTCGATCTCTTTATCAAGGATATCTGTCATGTTCTTTGAAATAAGTTCTTTTATAAGATACTCAACAGTTGCCTGATAATGGAAAATTGGGCTTATAAGCTCTGAATCCAGGATATTTACTGACATTTTTACATTAGAAACAGTTTTCGGTTTATAAATGTTATCCTTAAAAGAACATTTTACTACTGAATAGGCGTTTTCACCCCGGATAAATGCACCAACATCGGTTTTTTGCCTTAGAAGAGCATTTGTTACATTCTCAAGATCGTTTACGCCTCTCTGAATATGTCCCTGAAGATGCCCGTACATGTTAACAATGGACTTTTCAATTTCACCAGTGTTAAACTTGTCCATACCGCCGACTTCGTCAAGCAGTGTGGCAATCTCCTTTGGAGTATACCTGTTGAGTACCTTCATTTCCTGTTTGTCAATGAAGCCTCTTACCTTTTTAACCATCTCGTCTTCAGTTGTAACAATATATCTATTGAACATGTTCTGATAATTCTGGTTAAAATAGTTATAAACTTTTTCCTTTAAACCGCCCATTACATCAATTTTTTCAACAACTTCCAGAGGAAGTTTTGATGTGACATGGTTGATTACTTTATCAACTTCTTCTGCAAGAAGCCGGTCAACTTCTGCCTGCTGATCCCTGCTTTCCTGAGCGAGAGAGTTTCTAGATCCAACTGCACTTGGCTTTTCTGGATGGAACACCATTGGGCTTTTCGGTAGATCAATACTTCCCATATTACTCTCCTTATTTATCTTTACTAATATAGCATATCAATAACTTCACAAAAGTGTAAAGCATATTTTTTTTTTTTTTACTTTTTATTAATACAATTGTTTTCTATAATAAAAATAGATAACAGTTTGATTTTATATAAGATTATAAGCAAATCAATGATATAATTCAAACACATTTTTATTAAACTGTTAAAATATTTTAACAAAAAAGGAAAAGATAATGAACAGAAAATTGCTTTTAGCGCTATTAATTTCGTTATCTCTGAATTTCCCTGTTTTTTCTGATACAAGGAATGAAAATATTGATATTTTTATTCTGCTTGATAAATCTTTATCCATGGAAGGCAAAATAGAATCAGTAAATGAATATATCAATAATTTTATAGTGGACAGGATAATTATTCCGGGCGATATGCTTTATGTCATAAATTTCTATGGAAAAACTGATATTCTTTTTAATTCTGTTGTTACAGATGATAACCATAAAACCAGGCTGAAATCATTAATTAAATCAGTACAGGCTAACGGGAGATACACTGATATTGGCAATGCCCTCGACAGTCTTGCCGGAGTTATCCCGCAGTTTGAGCAAAACAACAGGCTTAAGTATATGCTTTTAATTACTGATGGCAAACAGGAAGCACCACCGGAGAGCAGTTATTATTCTCCTGACGGATCTTTCAATCATCGGTTTCTGGAGCATACAAAAGTAATTGAAAAACAGGGCTGGAAAATACATATTTTGGGAATCGGTAAATTTACTGATGCAAAAGCTATTGCGGAAAAGCTCTCAGGGACTTATTCGGAGGTTTCGGGCTCTTCTGATTCCCCGGAATTATTAACCAGTGAAATGCTGGACGCAACATCCGATTTCCTTTCAGTATTCAGGATTACTTCAAACCCAAAGATTTTTTATAAGGGGCTTCTGCAAAAACCATATCTTTCATTTAAGACAGAAACGGCGAATCTGGACTCAGTAAAAAACATTGAAATATCTTCCATATTTTTAAAAAGTGATTTTATTGATGAAACTGATATATTAGAGAGCATATCAATAAATGAATTTACTGATAATGGAGAAAAAGAGGTAATTATCCCCTTGACCTTCCCCGCTTCCATGCCTTCCGGAACTTATAATGGAGAAATAAAGCTCTCCTACACGAGCAGGGATGTTTTTACCCCTTCAGTATTCGAAATAGATTTCACAATAAAAAATTTGTTCAGCAGATATTATTTAATATTTGTTCCGTCATTGATTATTATCCTGCTTATTCTGGTTTTTGTTATCATTAAATTGAAATCTTCCCTTTTTTCAGCAAAAAAGAAGAACCTGCAGGGTGATATTTCTTTTTACTGTTATATCGATGGCAAAAAAATACAGGAACTACCTTTTATCCTTAAGAATATGGATAAGTTATATATAAACTTATCTCCATCAGGTTTAATAAATTTTTCAAAGCAAAAATATGAGTCATCAAAAGCCATGATCACTGCTAAAGGCAATTTTTTATCAATGGATATTTTTGATAAATCTTTCATAAAAGACAAAAAAGAAAGGTTTGACAATATCCTGGAAAACAGCTTTAATTTCATCAAAAAAAACGGTAAACAGTTATTGGTTGATTTCAAGAGGAAATAATGCATTTGACATCTCTGTTGATAGATCGCGGATATTTCAGCAAAAAAAATGTGCCTGGTTTCCCTTCCCATTTTTCGTTGGCTGCTTTCCCATTCTGGGCAGAATATACACTGCTAGATTTTGCTGTTTTCAATGCATGTCTATTTTCAGCTAATTCTGACTCTAAACATGAGATTAAAACAATACTTATATGTGACAAGGACATTAAAAAAAATGCAGCAGCAGCCCTTTCCAGATGGGAAGAATTAAATACTGTTTTGTTTTCCATTGACAATGACATGGACTTCATTACTGAAATTTCATCTGTATTAAATACCGGGCATATTCTTCTTTATGATATCAATCAGGCCTCATTGATATCTGAGGAAGGGAAGAAAAAACTTATAAGCGCAATCAAATCTATTGAATCTGACGAAATTATCAAACTGTCAATTGATAATGTTCCTGTTGATGTATATGCCATCAGTACCGGGTATTTCATATCCCTGCTGGAAAAAAACAGGAATCTCCTGAATAAAGACAAAAACTACCTTGATGTAATAATCGATGAAATCATGACAGGCTTATTTGATCATACAATCGATATTGAAGGATCTGTATATTTCAACAGTAGCATAACACAGTTTTATGAAAGTAATATTTCGCTTCTCTCATCACCAGCATATAAATCTATCTCAGATTTTCTCGAAGCATCACCTTCACCTTCAGAAAAAGACTCAGTAATAAATAAAAGCGGTATGGTTTCAAACTCAATAGTTGCCTCAAATGTAAAGATTGACGGATATGTTGAGAACTCCATTATTTTTTCAGATGTTATTGTAAAAAGTAATGCTAAAATTATTAATTCAGTAATTATGAACGGCAACCAGATAGGCAAAGATGTATCAATAATAAACACTCTCATTTTTCCGAATATGAAAAATCAAAGTGGTGTTCCAAATATACAGGATAAATCTCTCGTCGGAGGTAATTCTAAAAAAACTATAAATGCCAATTATCCTGATCAGATCTATAATGGCATAACTTTTCTGGGGGCGAACTCGTTGATTCCCAGGAATTTCATAATAGAGGCCGGTGCATTCCTTGGAGCAGATGTATCTGCCCAGAAAATAAAAAAAAGTGGAAGAATTCCACGAAGCGGTTCAATTGAATGAATAATTATAAAATGTTTTTTGATTTTATAGATAATTTTAAAAAAATTATCATTACATCACACGAAAATCCAGATCCCGACGCTCTGGGCAGTGAATATGCCTTATGTAAAGTACTTCTCGCAAAGGGGTATAACGCTTCAATAATGACTTGCGAGGAAATTCCTGTAAAATGTGAATTTATTGATTCAGGTAGATTGATTAATGTAGTTTCCAGGGATAGTACATTTGAGAGTGATGCCTTGACGCAGACAGCTCTTATAGTTCTTGACACAAATACAGCATCTAATACAGGTTTTTTTTACAATCTCATAAAGGATAAAATCAATGATGTTTTCATAATTGATCACCATGAAATTGATAAAAACCATTTTAATAAAAAAACAAACCTTATAAATGTAAAAGCATCCTCAACTTGTGAGATAATATATGAGTTATCGGAATATTGCGGGTATAAAATGGATCATGATTTTGCCCAGGCTGTTTTTGCAGGAATTCTGTATGATACAGGATTATTTGTATATCCAAAGACTGAATACAAGACCATGAAGATAGCTTCAGATTTGCTCAAGG
>JADHEF010000820.1_pt1 | contig 25908 bp, 18 predicted proteins | sample 8952391 | NCBI WGS metagenome assembly JADHEF01 (sample SAMN16124439, study PRJNA663245) | bioreactor sludge metagenome | isolation source: sludge (nitrite) | place: India:Bengaluru | collected 2019-02-28 | reverse complement strand
ATCGGTGAGCAGAAAAGGAAGGTTGGCAACCACCACTTTTCTGACCGTGGTATCCAGCGTTGCAAAAAGTTTGTTTTCGGCAAAAACCTCCGATTTTGAAATCAGGTTCATGATGGTTGATTTGCCAACATTTGTGTAACCAACCAAAGCAACCCGCACAAGTTTTCCACGGTTTTTACGCTGAACCGATTTTTGCATATCAATCTTTTTCAGCTTTTCCTTGAGCAGTGCAATTTTATCGAGAATGATCCGGCGGTCGGTTTCAATCTGAGCTTCACCGGGGCCACGCATTCCGATACCACCACGCTGACGCTCAAGGTGCGTCCACATGCGTGTTAATCTGGGCAGCAAATATTGGTATTGAGCCAGTTCAACCTGGGTTTTTGCATGCGCAGTTTGCGCCCGTTTTGCAAAAATATCGAGAATAAGATTTGTGCGGTCGAGTACTTTACATTCCAATGTTCTTTCAATGTTGCGAAGCTGTGTCGGGGTAAGTTCATCATCGAATATTACCGTATCGGCTTCCATCATTTTTATGTATTCACCAATTTCTTCCAGCTTTCCAGAACCAACAAAGGTGGCTGAATTCTTTGTTTCCAGTCTCTGGGTGAATTTTTTTAACACAACAGCGCCGGCAGTATCTGTCAGAAATTCAAGTTCATCAAGATACTCCATGGCCTTTTTCTCATTCTGGTTGCTGTTAATCAGCCCGACCAGCACTACTTTTTCAATATTAGTCGATGTTTCAATCATTATCCATTGTTTTCAAAAAAAAACTCCTGACCCGCTTACCGGATCAGGAGTGCAAAAATATTGTTTTAATCGTTTACTGCAACACAAAATTAATTGGAACAGTGTACGATACGTTAACCGGTTTACCACGTTGTTTTCCAGGCTTCCATTTTGGAAGTGTATTTACCACGCGAAGTGCTTCTTTGTCGAGTGATGCGTCAACTCCACGAGCAATGGTTGCATTGCTTACAGAGCCATCTTTACCCACAACAAAGGTTACATACACTTTACCCTGAATACCGTTTTCCTGGGCAATAACAGGATATTTAATTGCTTGTGCAATAAAAGCGCGAAGTGCAGCTTCACCTCCGGGGAATTCAGGCATATCTTCCACGATATAGAATACTTCTGCGGTGGCTTCTTCTTCCTCTTCTTTTGGAGCCGAAATTACCGGAGCAACATCAATCATTGTTTTATCATCAGCCTCCGAATCTTCAATCATCAGTTCATCGTCAATTTTTACGTTGTCATCAACAATGTTTAATACTTCGATTACTTTTGGCGGAGGTGGAGGTGGTGGTTTAACTTCCTGCTCACGCGTGATCGGAATAATTTCTTCTTCAACAGCAACCGCACTCACTGAACCAAGTGAAGTGGCTTTGCTGGACTTGGTGGTCCATTCGAACCCGACCAGCGTTATACCTAACGCGATCACAAGCCCGATCATGAAATACAATTGCTTCTTGTTTTCAAGATCTGCTTTTGGTGTTTTCTTTAATTCCATTTTTAGACGTTTTTTATAGTTTTTGTTCGATTTTTTATCCTTAAAAACGGGGTCTAAAGATAAAAAATAATTGTCAAAATCAAACCAAATTCAATTTGATTTCAAAAACAGTTCGAAACTCTTGAAATCAAGGTTTCCGGATCATCGTCAATGAACGCCGGCCAGACATTTCATAACGTCAAAAACAAAAACTTTACCAAATATTGTTAATCGAAGATTTTTTATCTGAAAAAATTTTTACCCATCCTGAATTTCATTCTGCAAATTTCAAAAATCCATGTTTTTTGGACAATATTGTTGATTGACAAACCCGATTTAAATCCTTATTTTCAATCCCTTTAGAAATGAATATTTACAATACAAAAAATAAGTTTTCAATGTATAAATCCGAATTACTAAGCTTTCGTCAGGAAGCGCTTGAACACCTCACAACAGAACTGCTTCCTTTCTGGATTGAAAGAATGAAAGATGAAAAGAATGGTGGTTTTATCACTCATTTCGATAAAAATGGAAACGACACAGGCGAGGACGAAAAATCGCTGATTGCGCAAACCCGTTGCCTTTATACCGTTTCGAGCGCACACCGCGCAGGTTACTGCAACGGCGAACTCGCAGAGTTCGCAAAACATGGAGCCGATTTTATTATTGATAAAATGTGGGACAAAGATTTCGGAGGATTTTACTGGATGATGAACCGGAAAGGTGAAGTGAAAATTGATAAAAAAATTTTATACGGACATAGTTTTGCTATTTATTCTCTCAGCGAATATACACTGGCAACAGGCGATCCGAGAGGAATTGAATATGCACGCAAAACTTTTGATCTTGTACAGAAATACTGCGCAGATACTTATTTTGGCGGTTATTTCGAAATGTTCAGCCGCAACTGGATATTGGCCGGCCCCGGTTCGCAGGGCGGCGACCGCAAAACCCTCGATGTACACATGCACCTGATGGAAGCTTTTACCTCACTTTTTGAATGTTCAGGTGAAGAAGTACACAAACGCAAACTGCTCGAAGATATTGATTTGCTGCTGAACCGTATCAATCATCCTGTTTACAAAACCGGAATCCCGCAGTTCTATAAAGACTGGAGCATAGCCCCGCAAATAAAATTTGATATTATCTGGGGTTGGGATCGTTTTTCGGAAGAAGGACAAAAAGGAAACGCAACCGACAATACCTGTTACGGACACAATGCTGAGTTTGCGTGGCTTTTGTTGCATGCTCTCGAAATTCTTAAACTAAAACCCGAAGTTTATGCCGATACTTTCCGAATTATTTTCAATCACACGGTTGACAATGGAATCGACACCGAATTTGGAGGTGTTTACGTTGAAGGGCCGCATTCAGGAGGAGTTTACGATAAGGAAAAAGAATTCTGGCAACAGGCTGAGGTTTTAATTGGCTTGCTGGATGCCTGCCTGCTTTTTGGTGACGAAAAATACTGGGATGCCTACAAAAATGTTCACAGGTTTGTTTTCGACAAAGTTATAAATAAAGGAGTTGGAGAGTGGTTCCCACTGCTCACACGACGCGGCGAACCCATCTGGACACACATGGGTCATTCGTGGAAAATTAACTATCATACTGTTCGTTCAATGGTTCAGAGTATAATCAGAATGGATAAAATTCTGGAAAAAATATAGCAGCCTCTCACTAACTCACTCCAAAAGAGAGGAAGAAGCAAGAGAATCTGGATTGTATTTTTTTTGAAATGTTTAAAAATGACACTAAATCAATAATAAAATGGCATTATCTCTCAGTGTTCTTGACTGGCTCATATTTGCAATTGTAATTGGCGGAAGTCTTTCCTACGGGTTATACATGGCCTGGCGAAAAAACGCGGGTCAAAACAGTACCAACTTTTTCCTGGGAGGACGATCGATAAAATGGCCGGTAGTCGGGGCTTCCATTTTTGCCACCAACATTGGTGCCGAGCATTTGGTGGGTCTTTCAGGCGATTCATACCGATACGGACTTTCGGCTGGTTCTGTTGAATTAACCACCGCAATTACACTGGGTTTTGCCTGCGCCATTCTTTTCCCTTATTATATTAAAAACAAGATTTATACAATTCCGGAATTCCTGGAAATTCGTTATAACCGCCGCGCACGTACCTTTTTCTCAGGACTGATGCTGGTGATCAGCGTAATGACAAAGCTTGCTTTTACCTTGTTTGCCGGTGCATTGGTTTTAAACGGTATTTTAGGATGGAATGTAATGACAACTGTAATTTTCATCGGAATTGCCGTGGCTGTTTTCACCATCATCGGAGGTTTTACTGCAGTTGCCTATACCGATGCAATCCAGGTAATTATCATGATCGTGGGTGCATCAATAATGTTGTTTATCGGTCTTGATAAAATAGGAGGATGGGAAAACCTGGTAAATACGGTTCCGGAAAAAATGACCATTGCCAAACCTTATGACGATCCGGTATATCCATTCTGGGGAATACTGGCAACTGCTTTTTATGCAGGCATTTTTTACTGGGGGATCGACCAGGTGAATGTTCAGCGGGCACTGGCTGCACCGGACCTGAAACAGGCACGTTGGGGGGCCATGTTTGCAACTTTGCTGAAACTTTTGCCGCTATTCATTTTTGCGTTACCCGGTGTTATTGCTTTTGCATTATTTCCGAATGAGTTGCAGGGCGAGGAAACCAAACAGACTTTTGTTTTATTGCTGAATAAACTACTTCCGTCAGGCTTGCGCGGGTTACTGCTTGCCTCGCTGATGGCAGCGCTGATAACGTCGTTAATTGCTGTACTGAACTCGGTTTCAACACTTGTAGTACGTGATTTTATTGTTGAATTCAAACCAAACCTGGCCGAAAAGAAACAAGTTTCACTGGGCCGGTATATTATCTTATTGGTTACACTTCTTGGATTTGGTGCAGCCTACCTGGTGTATAAAAATGAAGAGGGATTGTATAAATATCTTCAAACCATATCGGCTTACCTGGTTATCCCGGTATTTCCGGCTATTTTTTTCGGTATCGTCAGTAAAAAAGTAACTTTTAAGGGTGCAGCAGTATCGGTTATTGTAGGAGTAATCCTGGCCACATTATTTGTAGTAGATCAGTTACTGGGCCCCGAAACAGGGAAACAGCTCTTCCCATTCCTGCATCACCCGCTGACACTCAATTTCGGGTATCGCGGTTTGTGGGCTGAATTCCTGATTACCGGTGTATTGTTTGCTGTATCGGCTTTTACTGAAAAAACTGCTCCTGAGAAACTTGAAAAAACAACCATCAACTACTCAAAAGGCGTTGCAAAATTTGAAGGAATTACCGATTGGCGGTTACACCTGGCAGTTTTATCTCTCATTACAATTGCTATTTATATCTGGCTTACCTGAAAATTCTCAAAAAATCAGACGATATTAAAAAAATTCCTGCCTATTTTATTTTCCTGCCAGTAAAGCGGATTCCTTCCTTTTTACAAATCAGTTGGACAATCTGTCTTCCCGAAAGAGCTGCAATAATAGTTCCGGTAAAAGGTGCTGTCCACTGACCAATTGTATAAAGTCCATCTAATCCCGGCAAACTTCTTACTGGAAGGTTATCATGCCAGTTTTCAGAAGTAATATACCAGCCATCCGGAGAACTCTGCCAGTTGCCCGTAAAACTCTGGTAAGTTGCCGGAGTGGAAACATCCACAACTTCAACCTGTCCGGCAAATCCGGGCCAGCGTTTCTCCAGTTGTTCAATCGTTAATTCAGCGATCCTGCTTTTCTCCTCCTGGTACTCAAGCGGGTGTTTCGACAATGCTTCCCAATAACTATAATCGGTGGAATACCACACTTGTATGGCAGATTTGCCTTCAGGAGCACGAGATTTATCAAAACAATGATGCATAACAGTAAGCCATTTATGCTCTTCCCCCGCAATAATCAATGGTTCATCAGCTTCAAAAACCAATCTCTGTGGTAAATCAGAAAAATCCCTGTTTACGCCAATCATCACGTGAAGTATTGGTCTTACAGGTTTCCAATTGAAGTACATATTTCTGATTTTATCATCCGCGTATCTGCCTCCCAGTATATCAAAAATCAGGTTATGTCCATCAGCACCCCAGATAACCAAATCGGCTCTTTTTTCAGTTCCATCATCAAGTATCACACCTTTAACTGCATCATTTTCAATAATCAAATCGCTGATCCTGCTGTTGTAAGTCATAGTTCCACCCATGCTTTCAAATTTGTCTGCCAGATATGATACTACTTTTTGTGAACCGCCAATTGGCGTACCTGCTTCAATGACACTGCTTTTCATAAAACCAGTCATTAATGCCAGCGGAAAATCAGGCATGGGCCAACCTGGAAGGTCAATAAAATACCTGACCGCCAACCGAAGAAACGGATGTTTAAATTTTTCTGCAAACTCCTGGATAGTGGCCGATTTATGTTTTAAATAAACCGGCAACATGGGTATAAAATGTGGAAATGCTTTTAACCTGTCAATTCCATTCTGCAGTTCATAAGGTTTCAGAGAAGAAGACTTTGAAAGATCGCGCCCGAATATCAGTCCAATATATTCTTTTATTAACGGGGCATCTTCAGGTGATAAAGCCAACATTTCCCTTTCCGTTTTGTTTTTGTCGGCACTGAAACAGAGCTTCTCCCCCATTCCTTCAATATGCAATGCTTCTTTATAATAATGAAACCTGAAATTATGAGATACTCCTAATTCTCTCCATAGTTGGTTTAATGGCCCCGAATGAGAACCCATTACCATTTGCATACTGACATCAAAAATATAACCGTCCCTTGTCCAGGCAGCGCACAAGCCACCGGGAGATTTATGTGATTCAAAAATTGTAGTATTAAATCCGTTGAGTTGTGAATAGAATCCGGCTGTGAGCCCTGAAATTCCAGCACCAACAATAATTACTGATTTACTCATCCTAAAAAGTTAATGTCCGGCTGCTAAAATAATATTATTCAGTAAGTATAATCAGAATTTAGATCATATTGAGCTTTTTGAGAATCGAAGAATTTTGAATCACGTTAAAAATTAACTCCATACACCGGCAATTTCAGCCTGACAAAACTTACATTTTCCATTCCCAATGTTGTTTTGCAGAATAGAGTAACCCCGCCGTTCAACCACCAGTTTATTGCATTTCGGGCACATTGTATTTTCATTTCCTGCACCCGGAACATTCCCCACAAAAACATACTTCAATCCCTCTTTGACGGCAATATCACGGGCAGCCATTAAAATATTCACGGGCGTGGGCGGTAACTGAGTGAGTTTGTATAAAGGCTGAAAGCGGCTGAAATGGAGCGGTGTTTCTGAAAAACCATTTTTGGCCAGCCAGCCACACATTTTTTTAATCATTTCAAGATCGTCGGTCCACGATGGAACAACGAGGTTGGTAATTTCGAGCCAGACACCTTCATTTTTCATCGTCACCAGTGTATCGAGGATGGGTTGCAGTTTCCCGGCATTCAGTTTCAGGTAAATCTCATCGCTGAACGATTTCAGGTCGATGTTGGCAGCATCGGTCACCTTGCAGAGTTTCAGCAGCGGTTCTTTGTTGATATATCCGGCCGAAACAAGCACATTTTTAATGCCTGCCTGCCTTGCCAGAACCGAGGTATCGTGGGTGTATTCGTAAAAAGTAATGGGTTCGGAGTAGGTGTAGGCAATCGATTCGCATTTGTTGTCGATACAGCTTTCCACCACTTTATCGGGCATCAGATCGATGTTTTTTGTTTCTGCAGGACTTTTCTGTGAGATAGTCCAGTTCTGGCAGTTTAAACAGGCCAGGTTGCAGCCGGCAGTGGCAATTGAAAAAGCTTTGCTGCCGGGCAGAAAATGATTGAGCGGTTTTTTTTCAATGGGATCGATGTGAACCGCGCATGGATTTCCGTAAGCAATGGAATACAGCTTCCCGTCTTTATTTACCCGGTTCCTGCAATCACCTGCTTCCCCTTCTTTGATATCACATTCGTTGGGACAAATCTGGCAGCGGATTCCTTTGGGTGTTGTGGTGTAAAAAAGGGCTTCTTTTGTCCACTTTTTCCCTACTTCCGGCACTCTGAACAGAGCGGCTGACACATTTCCGGAATTACAAAAGCAAAATCCCCCGGTCCCGAAAATCATTGCTTTTACAAACTGTCGTTTATCCATGCTGAATTCATTTTCTATCCAATACTTTGCAAACTTCGGTTCAACTTTTCCTTTTTAACACAGAGATCACAGAGAAGACGCAGAGAACACAAAGTACAAAACAAATATTCCTTTTAATTAATCTTCGATACGATTGCACTTTCAAAATTGTTTTCGGGCTGAAAAAGCCAGCAACCCACTGAATATATTTAATCCGGCCAGTATCAGGCTTGTAAAAACCAGACCTGCCAATGGTAATAATACAATCACCGTAATAAATGCTCCCAGGGCAGAACCAGCCAGATCGATACTATAACTTTTCCCCGAAATTTGTCTGAACCCGGTATTCTGCAGTCTTGCTGCCAGTTGAAAAATGTTTCCCACCACAAAAGCCACTGCAAAAACCAACAGAAAAAATAAGATGCGGACCACAACTTCAGAAACAGCAATTACTTCTGTTAAAACAGGTAATATCAGGAAAAACAAGGCTAAAACGGCCAGAGCAAACTGAAAACGAAAATATTTTTCTGCCAGGGGCCTTTCAACTTCCGGTTCACGGTAACTTCCTACGGCGAGCCCTGTCATAAAAACTGCGAAAAAAAGAGATGTTTCGAGATAAATACTGCCAAACCAAACCTGGTAAACAAGCAGCAGAATCACTTCCAGCGAGGCTGCTGTAAAACCGGCTGTGTATAGTCCGGCTGTAATGCGGTCCTGTTTCAGAAAGCCGGCAGCAAATAGAAGAATGGGGACCATTGCCAGCCATTTCAGTTTTCCACCGAAAATACTGAGCCAGTGTCCCACCTGGCTGATAAACATGACCGGTTTGAAATCTTCGTTTACCGATACTGTTTCAGAAAATTGAGAAACCACCGATTCGCTTCGCATGGCCAACAATGCATCATCAATATAATACTGGTTTACATACTCATTTTCAATTCCGCGGTTAGCAATGAGTTCAGCAATTTGTGAAGACATATTTCCATCAGACGCCAGGAAATAATTTCGTTCGCCGGTTAAAAAGAGCCGGTTTTGAAAACATGTTCCGAGCGTTTTCCACAACGAAGCATTGGTTTCCAGCGCATTTCCTTCGGCATAGTTGGCGGTTGAAGACAGCCCTGTGCAAATCACCGTGTTTTTATCACAACTTCTTTTTAAAAGCTCAAAAAATCCCGCTGTGTAAAACCGGTTCAGTCCGAGAGTGGAGGGAGGTGGCAAATTCATCAGAATTACATCAAATTGTTCTTTTGAGCGACCAACAAAAGTTCTGATATCAGACTTTACAATCTCCACCGTTTGATCATCTGCCACAGAATCGGAAAAACTGCTGAATGCACTAAATATCTCAGGATTAATTTCGAGACAGGTGATTTTATCGACATCATACTTTTTTATCTCCGGAATCATTCCCGCAATTCCGCCGGAAATCAACAAAACACTTTTGGGATTTTTGTGCTGAACCATCGCAAAATGAACAGCTTCCTCGTTCTGCATCAAATTATGCGTATAAAATAATAAATCGTTGTTCTCATAAACATTCTGCTGTCCGGCCTGCCCGGTAACCACCAGATTTCCGTATCGTGTCACCTTGTTTTTTATAATTTCGTGGTTCGGATATAATAACTTTTTAAACTGTCTGTCAGGATTTAAAAACATGATGAAAACCAACATAAAAGCCGCCAAAACCGGAAAAGTAAACCGGGTTGTTTTCCTTTCAGTTTTTAAAAGGAAAAATGCAGTTATAAGTACTGTGGATGCAACCAGCACCAAATTGACAAAAGAATCGAAATAACGGCCTGTTAAAATTCCGAAAAACAGGCCTCCCGCCAGGCTTCCGACCGATTCAAAGGCGTACGATTTGCCAGTCAGGTTTTTATTTCCCGATTCAGAAAGCAAAGCTGAAAAACAGGTAAAAAGCCAGCCCGACAAAAAACAAACCGGAAAAAGCAGCAGAAAAACCGAAATCAGTGTGGCATCCAAACCTGCCTCAGTGCCGGGTGGATACAATACTTTTTTCAGCCAGTAAAGTAATGAAACCGAAAAAATTGCCAACACAGGTAATGCCGCCAGCATTACAAATTCGCGCCGGATGCTGAAATTGCCAAAATCAGACCGGCTGCCAGCCAGCGCTCCCCAACCGGTGAGCAGCATCCAGCCCGACAAAACGATGCCGGTAACCAGTTCATTGCCCGATAAAACTGTGATAAACTCGCGGATAAAAACCACCTGCGTGATGATGGTGGAAAAACCCAGCAGAAACAGCAAAACTTTTAGTTGAAAGGCTTCAGATTCAGGAATCGCCGGTTGAATTTCTTTTTTTATTAGATCTTTTTCCTTGGAAAAACTGAAATAATATTTCAGGTGCCACGAAAGATGCAAAAAGGAAATAATGACCATTGCAATCCCAAACGAAACATGCCATTTCAGATAACGCTCGTAACCCGGAATATCGAGTTTATAATTGACTTTCACCACGCTGAGCAAGCCCAGTAACCCCGAAACAAGAAAGGTGACAAGCAAAAGATAATTCCAGAATTTACGATGGGTTTTCAGCGGGAAAATTTCCCAGGATGCAAAAAGTCGTGTAACCAGCCAGGCAGCCAGTGTGAGCACAATTACAGGAAAAAGCGGGTAGGCATTATTCATTTCCGGGGTTCCATCATTTCATGTTCTGCAAAAATCAGTGCCTCGTAGGTAAACAGGTCGGCATCTTTCCAGCCGCTCCAGCCAATTCCGGCTTTGTCGCGGGCGCAATGACCCAGCAGTTCTTCTTTGGTCCAGCCAGTTTCATGTGCCACCTGCGGCAGAAATGTTCCGCTCCGGCTTCCTCTCACCATGTAAATTCCATGTTTCTGAATATCGTAATCATCTGCCGAACTGATTTTTTTCAGTGGTGTCAAAACAGAAATTTCGATTTCAATCTCTTTCAATTCCTTGGCTTCAAGCGGGTCAAACCGTGTATCCTCAAAAGCCGCAGCCCGCGCCATATCCTGCACCACCTGGTACAAAAGTTTGTTGGGCGTAAACCGTCCGATACAACCCCGCAGTTTCCCTTCTTTATTCAATGTAACAAAAGCGCCGCATGGAGTTTTTACCTGTTTCGGAATTTCAGCTTCGGAATAAAACGGGTATGGATGTTTTTCGAGTCCGGTTTCGATGGATTCACGGGCAACTTTCAGCAGAAATTTTTTGCTTTTTTCGTCAAGTGAAAAGGATGTCTCTGTTTTCTCTCCGCGTGTAAAAATAAACGAATGATAACCTACAACCTTGGTTTTATCGCCAAACTGGGTGTCACCCGAATTCAGGTATTTTATGTGTTCAGCTTTGATTTCAGGATCAGCAGAAGTGAGGTATAACAGGGTAAGCACCGAACTCCACCCGCAACAACTGGTTGCCAGGTTGGGTACATTTTTTTTGTCGTTGCCAAGAAGTGCCTCCACAAACATGGCCGGCGAATTAAAGGCAATGGCATCGCCCGTGATTTTATCATATTTCACCGCATTGTTGTAGGCCGGGTAATGCGAAAAATCGGTGCTGATCACAAACAGGTTTCGGGAATTGAACCAGGGTTTCAATGCATCAGCAATTTGCCGGCAGGTTTCAGCCGATTGTGTACCCAAAATAACCGGGACGATTTTGAATGGCTTTTTCAGTTGGTATTGCAAAAACGGAAGCTGCACTTCGAGGCTGTGCTCCTTTTCGTGTGCCGACGCTACAAAGCTGATAACAGGGCTTTCTTTTGACAGTTTTTTGCCCAGTTCAGTATCCACTTTTATAATTCCCAGCGGGGTTTGAAAATCGCCGGCTGTATAAACCGAAGCCCCGTCAAGCGAAATATGATGGCTGGTGCCAATGAGAAAAATATGTTCCCACTCCTGTTGCGGATCGAGCCTAGCAAAACCCGAAGCTGCCACTTCGCCCGAGAAAACATACCCGGCATGGGGAACGATTATAGCGGCAATATTCTCTTCCGTTTTCTCCGGTTTGACTTTATCAAAAAGAAGGGAAAGCTGGGTTTTGAGTTCGGCCGCGTCAGCCGGGTAAAAGGTTCCGGCAACAGCAGGCTTTCTTAAACCCTTTGTTTTCGGGGATTGTGAACAACAGGTAATAACAGACAGGAGATTAATCAGCAGCGAAATTATAACGACAACCGTCTTCATCTGTTCAAAATTTCTGACGTATAAAATTATCAAATTCTACTGTTATTCCTGCTGATTTGATTCATGAATCCAAAAACGCTGTTGCAGAATTATCTCAACTATTTTCCCAAACGGATCAATGCTCACGGCAGGAATTTCAGCAGATGTGCCGGAAAGAGAACAAATGTACTGGGTACATTACAATCTTTTCTCCCGGGCACCCAACGTACTGAGTACATAAATCCATTTATTGTCTGAAAAGCTCTTGGGAGTTGTCCCATGACTTCACTTTTTGTTTGCCGGGGTCATGGGAGTTATCCCACGACTTCCTTTTTGGCCGGTTAACCTTTGGGAGTTGTCCCACGACCTCACTTTTTGTTTTCCGGGGTCATGGGAGTAATCCCAAACCATCACTTTTTGCCGGGTAAAGCTTTGGGAGCTCTCCCACGACTCCACTTTCACATTGGTGAAGCTTTGGGAGTTGTCCCACGGCATCACCTGTTGAAATTCAAATGATTTTACCCGGTATTGTTTTACTTTTTCAGTCATTTGTTACAACCTGAGTTACAGTGGGATCTTGCTACCTGTTTTGCGCATCCTTTTTTGAAACATTTTTCAATTTCCCGTGTAAAATCAGGTCGGAAACAAGACAACAGCACTATTAATAATTCTAAAAACCAAAAGTCATGCCTGTAAAAAAACTAAAGGAATTTTTAGATGAAAACAATATCAAATACGTAACCATCAGGCATTCCAGCGCATACACATCGCAGGAAATTGCTGCTTCGGCCCATGTTTCGGGAAAAGAATTTGCCAAAACAGTGATGATCAAAGTCGATGGCAAAATGGCGATGGCGGTTTTGCCTGCCTCCTACCAGGTTGATTTCAGTAAGCTGGAAGAAATTTTCGGGACTAAAAAAGTTTCGCTGGCATCGGAAGCCGAATTTAAGTATGCATTCCCCGATTGCGAAGTGGGCGCCATGCCACCGTTCGGGAACCTTTACGACATGGAGGTTTTTGTGGCCGAAACCCTCGCCGAAGACAAGGAAATTGGCTTTAACGCCGGCTCGCATACCGAAATGATTAAAATGAAATACGAAGATTTTGCCAGACTGGTGCAGCCGCATGTTCTGAAGTTTTCATGGAAAACAGTTTCAATGCCGGGCGACCCCAGCGAAAGATGGAATGCTGATTATTAAGGAAGAGGTTTTTTTTATGTCTCACATCCCCATGCGAATCCATTCGTGTAGAACTTATTTTCTTTTGAAACCGCGATATTATTAATCAGTATTGAACTGAGAAAAGCTAAAAAACTGCTCGTGAAAGTATAAATCTCAACCCTGAAACTGTCAGCGGCAACATACAACCATTTTCTGCGTTTTCAGGGGCTGTTTTTCCGGTTCTTTCAGCACCATTTTCCAAAATTAGCGTTACTATACGTCAAAATTCTATCGGACTGTTTTTTCGTTATCAGCTATATTTGAGTCATATCAGCTATAAATAATGACAGCGATGTTTTTTTGGAAACTTTTTATACCATTTTATCTGACGATATTTTTTCCGTGGATTTTCCCTGAAATGATGCTGAATCATTACAACAAACAGGATTTAGCTATCGATTCTTTTTCACAATCCAAAAACGGAAAAACCTATGTAATTGCCCATCGCGGAGCCCATGTGGGGATTCCCGAAAACTCGCTGCCTGCCTTTCAGAAGGCCATCGATCTGGGCTGCGATTTTGTGGAAATTGACACCCGCCTTACCAAAGACGGACAGATTGTAAGTGTTCACAATCCCACCATCGATCAGTATGTTATTGGCCACAAAGGAAAAGTAAGTGATTACACTTTAGCCGAACTGAAAGCCATGAGTATTGGCGAAAAACTCGGACCGGAATGGAAAAACACAACGATTCCCACTTTTGAGGAAATACTTCAGCTCTGCCACGGAAAAATTGGTATTTACCTCGATTTAAAAGAACCGTTGATTAAGGAACTTTTGCCCATCATCCTAAAATTCCGGATGGAACGCGATATCATCTGGTATATTCCTGCCAGCCGGATGGAAGAAATCAAACTTTTACAATCTCTTTGCAAAGAATGTAATCCGATGCCTGATCCGGGACCGGAAAAAAATATTACCAGAGTCTGCAACCAGGTGAATCCGCTGGTTTTGGCCACCGACATGGGAAACCTCAGTGAAAGCTTTGTAAAAACAGCCCACGGATACGGCGCCAAAGTGATTGTGGATGAAAAAACAGGAACACCCGAAGAGTGGGAACAGATTCTGAAATGGGGCACCGACGGTATTCAGACCGACAACCCGGAAGCCCTGATCCGGTTCCTGAAAAACAATTATTCACCCCAGCCCTAAAGGGAGCCGGAAAAATCAATTCGAATTAAAATGCACATCAGATATTCGCTCTTAAAAATTACAAGATGAATCAACTTAAATCAGGAATTTTAATACTGTTTATTATCTGCTCCGTTTTGTTCACCGGGTCAGCCAGTCAACTATTTTACAACGTGGTCGATTATGGTGCCAAAGGCGATGGCTTGACCAATAATACAAAAGCCATCAACTCCGCCATTGAAGCGGCAGCCAAAAATGGCGGCGGCACGGTTTTTTTCCCCGCCGGCGAATATCTTTCGTTTACCATTCATCTGAAAAGCAATATCACACTTCACCTTGATAACGGGGCAGTTTTGATTGGCGACCAGGAAAAAAACGGCGTGGGTTACGATCTGCCGGAAGAAGATGCATGGTACAAAAAATTCCAGGATTTTGGACACAGCTACTGGCGAAACAGCCTGATTTACGGCGACAGTCTGCGCGATATTGCCATCACGGGGCAGGGTTTAATCTGGGGAAAAGGTTTATATACTTACGATAAACCCGATATCAAAGGCTCGGGCAATAAAGCCATCGCATTGAAAAACTGTTTCAATGTCACCATCCGCGATATTTCGATTTTGCACGGAGGCCACTTTTGTATTCTGACCACCGGCGTTGATAACCTGACCATCGACAATGTGCGCGCCGATGCCGACCGCGATGCCTTTGACATCGACTGCTGCAAAAACGTACGCATTTCAAACTGCAACATCAACTCGCCCACCGACGACGGACTTTGCCTGAAATCATCATTCGGTCTTGGGTACGCCCGCGCCACCGAAAATGTAACCATCACCAATTGTCATGTGTATGGTTACGACCACGGAACGCTGATGGACGGCACCTTCAAAACTGAATTCAAAGACGAACAACCCAATGCCAAACACAGCATCACCGGCCGGTTGAAAATGGGAACCGAATCCAACGGAGGTTTTAAAAATATCACAGTCTCCAACTGCGTTTTTGAACATTCGCGCGGACTGGCCATCGAAACAGCCGACGGTGGAATTATCGAAGACATTGTAATCGACAACATCACGATGCGCGATATTACCGACACGCCCTTTTTTATCCGTCTGAATGCACGGATGCGCGGCCCTGAAGGAACTCCGGTGGGTGTTTGCCGGCGAATTACTCTCTCAAACCTGATTGTTTACGATGTGGGTGGCCGGCCCAAATTCCCCGAAGTGGGTGCCGGAATGGTGATGGGAATCCCGGGTTATTATATCGAAGACCTCACGCTCAGCAACATTCGCATCGTTTACAGGGGTGGTGGCCCAAAAGAAGCGATTGATAAGGAAGTCGCCCAGAACATCGACATGTACCCCGACCCATATCGCTGGCATTCGATGCCTGCCTACGGAATTTATTTCAGGTATGTAAAAGGCCTGCAGGTGAACAATGTAGTGCTGCAAACCCTGAACCCTGATGAACGTCCGGCTTTTGTGCTCGACGATGTTCACAACGCCTCCTTTTCGCATGTCGATGCGCAGAAACAGGGAAATACCCCCGTTTTTATCCTGAAAAATGTAACCGGAATCACCACCCACCAGGTAAAAGGCGTTCAGGATACCGAAATAAAAAAAGCTGAAAATCAAAAACTTTAAAACCTGATATTATGAACCGGTTCGTTTTGCTGATTGCCCTGTCGTTTGTATTTAGCCAGTTAAAAAGCCAGAATACTATTCAGGAAGTTGTTCCCGGAGAGTGGGTCAAACAGTGGTTGTTGCTGGGCCCGGTGCCGCTGAAGGAACATGAAGACATTTCAAAATCAGGGATGCATTATCCGGGTTTCGAAACCGATTATCTTATAAAAACTGGGGGCGAAACCAACCTGAAAGTAAAAGCAGGTGATGCAGTGAGACTGAAAACAGTAACCCTGCGCTGGAAGCAGGTTTCAGCAGATAATTCGGAAATCGACCTTGTAAAGGAGGTTTCAAAAATGGCTCCGGCACTCGCGTATGCTTACACAGAAGTGGATTGTCAGCAGGAAGGAATCTGGCTGGCCTCATTCGGCACCAATGACGGTGGCCGGTTATGGGTAAATGGTCAGCAGGTCTGGGATTATCAATCGGAACGAGGACTGAAACCCGATGCAGACCAGGTTCCGGTTTTTCTGAAAAAAGGGAAAAACACCCTTTTGTTGAAGGTGGAACAACGTGGCAACAACTGGGGTTTTTGCTTCCGGTTTATGGCTTTCCCGGCAAAAGAAGCGCTGGACCGTGGTGGTTTTTTGTACATCACCGCCGATAAAAACGGGGAAAACCATCTTGCCTCAAAATTCACGGATAATGTGCTGAACAGCCTTGTGCAAAGCATTCATCTGAAAGTTTCGGATTTCCAGGATAAGGAAATGTTGAGCGAAACCCGCAACGGCAATTTCAGGGGAAAAATCAACCTGCCTGCTGAAAATTACCGGCCATACTCAGCTGACATCAGCCTGCAACTGAAAACCGGCGAAACGCTTCCGTATAAAACTTCCTTTTATGCAGGAAAAAGAAACGAATACACGCTTTTCAGCCAAGGAAAATCGGATTACAAAATCGAACTTTCTTCCAATGCTTCGGAATCAGAAAAATGGGCAGCCAAAGAATTGCAAACTACACTGAAAGAAATGAGTGGAGTGGAATTACCAGTGACAAGTTCTGCGGGTAACAATCCAAAAATCGTCATCGGTTACAACAAAATACTGTTTCAACTCACTGGCATCGCAGATCCCGCAAACAATGACGAATCGTTTGTTTACCTGAATGCGGGACCCGATATTTACATTTTTGGCGGGCGGCTCCGCGGAACGATGTACGGGGTTTTTTCCTTCCTCGAAAACGAACTGGGTTGCCGTTGGTACACACCAAAAGTCACGGTGATTCCAAAAAGGGAAGAACTGAAATTTGATTATTTCGGACACACAGAAAAGCCGGGAATCCGCGTGCGGAACGACTTTTATTTTGAAGCTTTTGACCCAATCTGGGCAGCACGGAATAAAATGAACGGCACGCTCGATTTTGCCGATATGCCCCGCCAACAACCCGGCGGTGTGGAAGGTTATTGGGCGGTACATACCTTTTACCCGCTGATGCCACCTGAAGAGTTTTTTGAAAAACACCCGGAATATTACAGCCTTATTGATGGAAAACGTATTCACGAGCGGGCCCAGCTTTGTCTTTCGAATCCCGATGTATTGCGGATTATCACCGAACGAATCAGCGAACAAATGCGGAAAAGCCCTGAATTCCTGATTTACGATGTGAGCCAGAACGACTGGTACAACCCCTGCCAGTGCGAAAAATGCCAGGATATTGCCCAAAAATATGGCGGAGAATCAGGCATTCTTATCTGGTTTGTAAACCAGGTGGCCGAAGCTGTTGAAAAGGAATTTCCTGATAAATTCATCGGCACGCTGGCTTACCAGTACACACGCCATGCACCGGAAAACATCAGTCCGCGCAAAAACGTGGTGGTGCGGTTATGCAGCATCGAGTGTTGTGTGGCCCACGATTTTGAATGTGAAGCCAACCACTCATTTCTGACCGATTTACAGCAATGGTCGGCCATTGCGCCCCATTTGTACATCTGGGATTATGTAGTGAATTTCGGACACTACCTGTTGCCGCTCCCCAATTTTGCCACGCTTCAATCCAAAATAAAAGCCTTTCAGCAAAACAATGCCATCGGTATAATGGAACAGGCAGCTTACCAGAGCCGGGGTGGCGAATTTTCTGAACTGCGGATGTATCTTATCTCGAAAATACTCTGGAATCCGGATTGTAATACTGAAGCCGTGGTGAATGATTTTCTGTCCGGATATTACGGACGGTCAGGAAAATATATCAGGCAGTACTTCGATTTGCTGCAAAGCCTGGTTACACCTGATAATCATTTCCCTTATGGAATTTCGCCACAGGACAAAATTTACACATCGGCCTTTACCGAAAAAGCTTTGGAACTATTTCAACAGGCCGAAAAAGTGGCAGATAATGAAGAGATTTTACACCGTATCGAGCTTTCGGAACTGGCCATACTTTATCTGAAATGCAAACAGGCACCGGTACTTTCGCGCATCGACGGCAGTTATGAGAAATTCTGCCGTATTGCCGAACGAGAACACGTTACGCATTACGCCGAAAGCGGGGAACCACACCGGAAAGCATTTCATCTGGAAGTTGAAAATGCGCAGGAATAAGTGCAGGCAAAAACTGTATCATTCAGGGTGACTGGCATACTTATTAAAATTGAAGCATGTTTTGTGATGAATCGACATTAAATTGTAAATCGTAAATTTGTATATCGTAAATATTTCAAAATGAACTCACGCGAACGTATTCTGGCGGCCATCAACCATCAGCAACCCGACCGGGTACCCATTGATCTGGGCGCCCATGGCAGTTCGGGTCTTTCATTTGTTGCCTACCACAACCTGGTCCGTTATCTCGGTTTGAACCATTTGCCCAACCAGGTACACGACGTGGTGCAGCAACTTTCGCAACCACCCATGGAACTGCTCGATTTTTTTGGTGCCGATGTGGTGGATGTTGGCCGGCATTTTAACCAGGTTCCGGGATATTGGCACGAAATAGAATTATTAAAAGGTGTTCCGGCACAATATCCGCATTGGTTCAAACCCGAAAAACAACCCGATGGCTCGTGGCTGGCCCCCAATAAAGATGGCTTGTATGTAGGTAAAATGCCGGTTGGCGCCACTTTCTTCGACCAGCTCATTTTCCCTTGGAAAGATGGATTTCCGGATGATTTCTCCTGTTTTGGGGAAGATTCAAAAAAAACGGTTTGGGGTGGAATGGGATTCACACCGTACGACTGGATGGATGAACCCCATTTCTGGGAGATGTTGCGTGAAAAAACCATCGATTTGCGTTCCAAAACCGACAAGGCCCTGATGCTGAGCGTTGGCTGCAACTTATTTGAAAATGGCACCTTTATACGCCGGATCGATAATTTTCTGATGGACCTTTACCTCGAACCTGAAAAAGTTCATGAATTTCTGGATGCCCTGCTTGAAAGACACCTGGATTTTTTAGGCAAAGTGTGTGCTGCTGTTGGCGATGTGGTGGATATCCTGAAATTTGGTGATGACCTGGGTACCAACAACGGTCCGTTTTTCCCGGCTGAAACCTACGCCGAATTCTTCAAGCCACGTCACAAACAGTTAACCGATTATGCAAAAAAACATTCATCGGCCCACACTATGCTGCATGTTTGTGGCGGTATTTACGAGCTGATTCCCGAACTGATTGAAGCTGGTTTTGAAATTATCAACCCGGTACAGATCAGCGCGATAAATATGGAACCAGAACGACTGAAACGCGAATTTGGCAAAGAACTCACTTTCTGGGGCGGCGGTTGCGACACTAAAACCATTCTGAACAATGCTACTCCGCAACAGGTAAAAGACCATGTAAAACGAAACCTCGAAGTCTTTTACAACGACGGTGGTTTCGTTTTTAACCAGGTTCACAACATTATGCCCGACGTTCCGCCGCAAAACATTGTGGCCATGTTTGAAGCAGTGAAGGAGTTTGCATAATACCTTCGTAGTTAAATAAATGAAATAGTATTTCGTAAATCAATGTCGTTTAGTTAGGCTGTCACTTTTTTTGCCCCCAGCCCCTAAAGGGGAGCAGGTCAGGTCCTTTCAGGGGATTTAGAATTAATTCGACGGTGGAAATTTTTAACTAAACGACATTAATTCGCAAATCGTAAATTACGTCATGAGTCAGATTGAAGAAAGAATCAGGGAACTGGGTCTTGAATTGCCCGCCCCGCAGACACCCAAAGGAATTTATCATCCGGTGGTAATTGTTGAAAAACTGCTGTATGTTTCGGGAATGGGACCATACCTTACGAACGGTGAACTGATAAAAGGCAAAGTGGGAAAAGACCTCACGCTCGAAGAAGGACAAATCGCCGCGCGGCAGGTGGGACTGGCCATGCTTTCAACGATCAGGGCACAGATAGGCGATCTGAACCGCATCAAACGAATGGTGAAAACACTGGGAATGGTGAACTGCCTCCCCGATTTTGAGCTGCACCCGCAAACCATCAACGGATTCAGCCAGTTGATGGTCGATTTACTGGGCGACGAAAATGGCAAAGGCGCCCGCAGTGCAGTGGGGATGACACTGCCACTGAACATTGCCGTGGAAGTGGAGTGCATTTTTGAACTGGAATCCTGATTACCATTTTTTATTTGAATTTCAGTAAACTGACTCACCCTCTTCTCCCTCTCTGAAATCAGAGCGGGACGATTAGTCGCATGATGAATCAGGGTAATTGAAAAACAAGAAATCATTATTTTCAATCAGAAAATCCGGTTATCTGTTTTAATCCAATGGGTGACAAACAAACTTCATTTTCTCAGTCCGAATTTTCTTATTTTTACGGTAATCAAAATAACCTGAAAATGAAAAAACTGATTACCATCACCGCAACTATTCTTTTATTATCCCAGTTTTCACAGGCATTTGCCCAATCAATTTACCAGTGGCGCGGGCCCAACCGCGACGGCAAATACAACGAAACCGGCCTGCTCAGCCAATGGCCCGAAACCGGCCCGAAACAGCTCTGGTCATTCAGCGACCTTGGCGAAGGCTACTCAGCACCGGTGGTTACACCCGATAAAATTTATGTGAATGGCGTGTCAGCCGGGCAAAGTCATCTTTTTTGTCTCGATCTGAATGGAAAAGTACTTTGGAAATCGCCCAATGGCAAAGAGTTTACCGGAGAAGGTTATTCGGCCAACTTCCCGGGAGCACGCCCCTCTCCCACTGTTGTGGGCGACAAAGTGTACACCTCATCGGGACTGGGAAGAATCGGCTGTTTTGACGCTGCCACCGGAAAAGAATTGTGGGCAGTGGATATGCTGGCAGGACTGAAGGGACATCTCAACGAATTTGGGTACGCCGAATCGTTTGTTACCGACGAGAAACTTCTGTACTGTTTCCCCGGCGGAACAACCAACAACGTGATGGCGCTTGACCGCATGACCGGCAAAACCGTGTGGTCCAGCAAAGTTTTGGGTGACACCACGCATTTCTGTTCACCCATCCTGGTGAACCACAACGGCACAAAAATGCTGGTTTCGGTATCAAGACATTATGTTTTTGGTGTTGATGCAAAAACCGGCGGTCTGCTCTGGAAATACCCGGTTGCCTTTAAATACGACGGCGACCACGTGAACACCCCAATTTACCAGGCTCCCTTTGTGTATTGGGTTACCGGCGACGAAAACAGTTGCGGTGCAGTGAAACTCGAAATTGCGGCCGACGGAAAAAGTGTGAAGGAAAGCTGGAGCAACCCGCCGGTGCGCAACAGCATGGGCGGACTGGTTATTGTTAACAACAGGTTATACACCACCACCGAAAACAAAAACCTGAATGCACTCGACCTGGCCACAGGAACGATTGCCGAAAAAATAAGGGCACCCTACGGACAAACCATTTTTGCCGACAATAAATTCATCGTTTACGGAAACAACGGCGATGTAAGTCTTTTTAACCTCGAAGGCAGCAAACTCACTCCCGGCGGCACCTTTAAAGTTACACAGGGCAGCAAGGAACACTTTGCCCACCCGGTACTTGCCAACGGTGTTTTGTACATCAGGCATGGCGAGGTGCTGATGGCGTATAAGGTGAAGTAAGTATTAAACAGTAACTGAAAAATTTTGAAATTTCAACAACCAATCATTTAAACAGAGGTAGTTGATAATCAATTGCAAAGATGAAATTCTAAAAACAAAGATCCGTTTAATTTAAACGCGAAGAACGCCGGGAAATCGCTGATTAAAGCAAAAACAAAATAATGAATTAAAAAATCCTGTGTTCTTCGCGTTTTTCCTTTGCCCCCTTGTGGTAAAATACTGAACAATAATTAACTTACCAAAACAAAAAAGCTATACTATCACGGAAATTATCGGAAAAACTATCATCAACCCCATCCTGTTTTACACAGGCAAAACTGCCGGGTATCTGACATGGCTGGTATGGTGGCGGTCAACCTGGGGAATTGTCAGCAATACCAAAATGCTTTACAACCACCAGATTGCCCGGGTATTTCTTGTCGTCGGGATGATTTTTATTATTATCAGTTTATTCAATCTTGGGAAATCAGTTCGTTTGGGTCTGCCGTCAGAACAAACCACTTTCAAAAGCCATGGCATCTATAAAATCAGCCGGAATCCGATGTATGTCGGGTTACACATGGTCACTCTTTCTTCCATGATTTTCTCGTTGAACTGGATTATTATTCTTATGGGAATCTACAGCATTGTGGTTTATCACTTCATAATCAAAGGCGAGGAAAATTTCCTCAAAAACCGGTTTGGAGAAGCTTATCTCGATTACCAAAGAAAGGTGCGGAGATATTTATAGAAAAAAATTCCGAATTTGTTCAAATCAATCCCTTAAGAAAAAACCTGGATTGGATAGAATATTGCAAAGCAACATTGCATACAAAATCAAACACCTGCTTACCGTGCCATCAGATTGGTAGCTTCATTCAGAATTTTTCTGATCTGGAAATCGCTGATCTCCATTTCTTTTAATAAATCTTTGTTTTCCTCCAGTTGACTACACAAAACAATTCCCTTTTCAAGCAGAAATTGTTTTTCCTTTTTGGTAAGAGAAATCAGCGAAGTTACAGGTTGCAAACCTGTTTTATCAATCCAGTATTTTAATCCTGTATCCAGCGGATAGTCCCATGAAATCAGCACCAACCCGGCGCAGGCTGCATATTGCAATGCATCGTCACTAAAACGTGTGTTGGTTACAACACCTCCGCGATACCGCAGGTCTTTGCCATATTGCTCTTCCCAGGCCGCTTTTACATCGAGGTAACGCGACTGAATATACAACGGCACTTGGACCCCGCTTTTTGAGCTGCTGTCCATATGAAATTTACATTCCACCATAATCATTTCGCCGGGTTTGCGGGCAATCACATCTACTTCGTGCTGAATACATTTTCCTTTTACAATCACACCGGTTTCCACTTCGTAGCCCATGGTTTCGAAGATTTTCCCCACAAAAACCTCAAATGGGAAACCGGTGGGTCCCATTTCCATAATGGCATTTTTTAACCGGTAACGGCCAGCGGCTTTATACGAATCTTTTTTCAGCAGGTCAAACGCCATCTGGTAGATTCGTTTAGTGGGTATGCCATCATAAATGCGCGCTTCCACCATCGATGTAATTTTTTCCTGCTCCGCTGTTCCTGCACCTGATGAACCCAGCGCCTGTTTTAATTTCTCCCTTTCGAAAAGTACTTTTTCGCCATTGCCTTTAATTACACGAATTGTCATGGTTCTGTAGTTTTGGCTAAAGATAATTAAAGTGTAAAATTCTGGTTTATATTTCTCTTTTAAGATTAATAAAAGCGGTTACAAACCGCTTGACCCGATACAAGAAACTGCCTGCTCCAAACTGCCGCTACCTATTCAGTCTTTGCCTTTGCCTCAGTCTTTTCACTTTTCTTCCAACGGATCCCCCATTTTTCCAGCGGTAGGTATCCAATCACCACACCGGCATTGCCGCATTTGTGTGAGGTAAATTCAACATTTTAGCTGTCGGGAGCCCAGCCAACTTGTAGATGCCCGACTTTGCCACAGAAATCCACTATTTTTTAAACCAGAACCAACCGTTTTCCATGATTTTCCAGTCGTCCTGCTCCCTGTTTTTCACATAAAAACGCAGCCGCTGGTTGCCTTCTTTTTCAAGGTATTCTATCCTGATTGGGTGAAATCCTTTTTTCAAAGCAACGGCGCCCACATTTTCGCCTTTTATTTTTGTGTTTTCATCGGCAACCAGTTCACCGCCAATATAAAAACGGGCGGCATCGTCGGCATTCACCCTGAAAATGTAAAGGTTGTCCTCCTCAATTTTAATGAACCCGTTGTAAACCAGCGCCCAGTGGTCTTCACGCGGGGCAATGTCGGCCACGGCAAAATCGGTGACAGTTCCTTCCTTTTTCGGTTTCAGCGATTTGAAATCGGGAATGGTTTCCCAGTCACCCTCAAAACTGGCATATTTTAAACCGGCTTGCGGATGAGAAACTTTTACCGGTTCCTGGAATCCAATCTTTCTGAACTCACGGATTTCGTTCCCGCTCACCTCATTTTTGCTGTTTTTAATCTGAAATGAAAAAGTGGTGTTGCTGTCAATCTGAACAGGCTGGCTGTAAGTTTTGCCGGCTGAATGATTGGCCGAATAAACGGTTGTGAGGCTGGTAAACGGATTGTCGAATGCTATCTCTGCTTTATCCAGAAAACTATTGATGTTTTTGGTAATGAATTCGGTTTTGGTGGGTTGCACGGCAAACTGCGATTTTCCCTGGAGCGCGAAATTTTTGTTTGCGGCACCTTCGTACCTGATTTCCCATTCGGTGCAAAGCAGGTCGATGCTGGCGTAATCGAGCGGTTTTGATGAATTCAGGGCAATTTCCACCTGTTTTTCACCTTCTGCCGGAATGGTGATTTCGCTTTGTGGCCATTCAACCGCCAACTGGTGATGGTGGAAAATATTCAGTGATAAAGTCATATCGGTTTCCGACGGATTTTTAAAGCTGAGGTACAACGTTCCGTTGGTGAATTGGCTGCCCGGGTTGCACAGCATCAGGTGTTGCATTTTCGAGTTGGCAATCAGCGGTTCGGCCATGGCCCGAGTGCGATTGTTGGCAACATCATGAGGCAGAATTCCATCGAGTTTCAGGTTGGCCATTACGGGGCCGTTGTCGGTCATAGTAATCCACGAAATATGGTCGAATTCGCCAAAAGGCTCACCCAGCAGCGCTGAGCCGGCACCTGTTGTTGCCAGAATGTAGTAATTGGCATTGTTGATATCCTCGTGGTGGTAACGGTGTTCGTGGCCCGCAATCACGGTATGTTTGCGGCTTTTAAGCGCTTCCTGTATTTCGGGGAAACGGCCGCCTGTGTCGTATGTCCAGATGGGGTGGTGCATAAAAAGGTAGGTCCAGCGCACACCCGAGTTTTCTTTCAGCGTTTTCAACACAAAATCGGTTTGTTGGCGGGTGAGGTTGTAATCATCGTCGTCGTTGCTGTCGAGAATGATGAACAGCACGTTTTTGTAATTAAAATTGTAGTACCGTTTTCCGTAGCGTTTTTCCCACTCTTTTTCCATCACTTTGTTGGTGATATCGTGGTTGCCGGGCAGGTAAAAAAACGGCACCTTCAGGTTCGAAATAGTCTGGTTTACCTCGTCCCACTGTTTGGTGATCAGCGCTGTGTCGGTGGTGTAACCCGAAATCAGATCGCCCACGCACATCACAAATTCGGGCATCATCAGGTTGAGTTTTTCCACACCTTTTTCAAATACACCCGGTCGGTTTCCGCCGTTGCGGTCGGAGACAATGGCAAACTGAAAATTAGCCGGGTCGTTGTAAAAATCGAGGTTGGTCCACGGTTTCTTCTGTGTATCGACATCGGTTTTGAAATCTTTCACCTGGGCGTAACCAGTTAAAAATAGCAGGATTGTAAAGCTGGTTAGCAGCAAATATTTCTGAATCATAAGTATAAATTTTAGCTATTCGTTAAATCGTACTTTGTTTAGCCACAAAGGCACTAAGTCACAAAGATTCACGAAGTTTAACAGATTCCTTCGTGATTCTTTGTTTCTAAGTGACAATTTATCATTTTTCTATAAAGTTTACTGAATTATTTTGTGATATCGCCCCATCCAGTAAGGCAACAGCCATGCAGCACCATCATCTTC
>JADHEF010000819.1_pt1 | contig 25908 bp, 12 predicted proteins | sample 8952391 | NCBI WGS metagenome assembly JADHEF01 (sample SAMN16124439, study PRJNA663245) | bioreactor sludge metagenome | isolation source: sludge (nitrite) | place: India:Bengaluru | collected 2019-02-28 | reverse complement strand
CGCTTCATTTATCAAGCGCCAAACGAAAACGGCACCGAATTTCGGTGTCGTTTTCATTTGACGCAACGGGGACTGTGCTCAGCGTCGGGATTGCGATCCCGACCCACGAAAAAACCGCAGGCCGGCTTGCGCCGACCTGCGGTCGAGAGATGCATGTGCTGACCGGGGAGGCTTACACCTCCCGGGTCAGACTTTCCCGAATCACTTGACTAAACGGAAGTCATAGGATTCGTTGTAGTTGTAGATGTAGTCCTTATCAAAGAAACCGGCCGTCGGCGGCACGATGACCTTACGGGACCAGAGGAAGAATCCGGCACCGGCAGGATAATCAACTTCCTCGCGCACGGGAACCAGAACGCCTTCAAAGCGGCTGGTCTTGGCCATGTGCTTGGTCGTCTCCTTGTTCGTGGTCAAATCGACCGCCGACACGTAATCATAATACGTGACGAACGAGCCCTTGAACACGCCGGTAAAGGAGCCTGACTTCATGAGGCTGACCTTCAGGTTCGAGTTGTTGTAAACTCCGTCACCGGTGTTGTCGATGTACTCGTATTCCTTGGTCGTCTTGTTCTGTTTGGGTGTGTCAACCTTCGCCGTGAAGGTGAACGTGCTGGCAGGAATCGCCAACCCGTTCGGCGTGACTTCGTACCCGCTCTCAGTGAACAACGCGGACTGCGCCTGTTCCGGCACCAACGTCTTGACCTTCTTGCCGTCGACATTGTAGTCGGTTACGCTCTGGTTGTAGTCCAGTTCCGGTGCCGCAACACTGTCAACGTAGTAGGTAGCGACTTCCGCAACCGAGCTATACAGACCACCCTGAACGGTCGCGATAGCGCGAGCGAACGAGAACCCGCCCGCTAACGCGTAAGCTGCAGTCGCCTTGATATCCGCACTGCACCAAGTCAAGCCGCCCAGTGTCCTGATGATATCCTCACCATCAGCCGACACAGCGAACTCGATCAGACCCGTCAAATATCCGCCCTTGTACTTGGGCGGCGCGACATACAACTGAGCGACAATCTGCTCAGCAGGTACTGCGGGGGCAACAACAACAGGCACCCGCTTATAGACCGTGGCATTAAAGGACACGGCGGTTCCGTCCGCCAGCTTACCGGCGACCTTCGCGTTGCCATCCTTGACGGTCAAGGTGAGATAGCCACTTCCGTAATCCACTCCTGCAGGGAGAGACAGCGTGTAATAGCCATTGAAGTCCTTGACTGCCGCGTCAGCAGTCTTCTCTATGCGAACCAGATTCGCTGCTCCACCAGGAGCCGTGGCCGTTGCCGCAACGGCGAGCTCATTGTTCAGACCGGCAACGCCCGGAGCGTTGAGCGTCAGCGTAGTCCAAGGAGCCGCCAAGCCGGTAGCGATGGTGAATGTGACAGGGTTCAAACCACCAGCCGTAATCCCGTTGGACCGGAAGGAGTAAGTCTTCCCGCCAGCAGTGAATTTGCCGGTTGACTTGCCGTCGGCCTGAACCGTGAGCGTGCCTGTTCCAGCACCAGGGGCCGTTATAGCAGGAGGCGTAACTACGCCATTGAATACGGTGCCGACATAAGTGCCAGCCACCCATTCGGGCAACGGAATCACGGTGATCGTGAAGGTTGCGGTCGACTCACCCTTGGTATTCTTCGCGGTCAAGGTCACCTCATAGGAACCCGCAACCGTCGGCTTACCAGCGATGAGCGTTCCGGTGAGGTTCATTCCGGGCGGCAAACCTGCTGCGGTCAGCGAGTAAGCCCCGATCGCCGTAACCTGCACATTGCAGAGCGCACCACCGACAGTTGCTGCATAGGTCTGGTTCAGTAGCGCCTGCAGCGCGCCCGGATTGATGATGACGGGAATCGCCACCGCGCCGGTGCTCTTGAAGACTGCGGTGATTTGCACGTTTTCGGACGTCGGAATCGGAAACGCCGCCGGAATCGTCAGAGTGGTCACTCCGAGTGCGTTCGCAGGAGTAAGCTTCCCAGCAGAGAGTCCGTCGTATTTGAGGAAGACGTATGCGGCGCTGTCAGTCGTGACCGGTGTGAGCGTCACCGTCTCTCCGACACGGTAGTAAGCCTTGTCCGGCGATTTGGCGAGCGTATTACCTGCGACGATCGTTGATTCGCCATTCTCGAGCAGCGTCACAACATCAATGTTCAGGGGCACGGTTACATTAGCCTGCACCCGTACCCAGGGTGACGCACCAAACTTACCAAACGCGGCGGCACGCACCCACAACGGAGTAGCTGTTGACACTACACCTTGGAATGCCTTGAACACTGCAGGCGCATTCGTTGTCGAGAAACTGTGGTCTTCACCCGGCTGCGCCGGTTTGAAGGTCGCGAGATCAACTACTCCCGGGAAGGGCGGAATCGCTGTGGGATCAGGGGGTGTGCCCATCCACCACTCGAACACCGTGTTCGCCGTATCGACACTGGCCTGAACGGTCAGATTCGACAAGACGGGGACATCATATATCTGCGGAAGGGTCACGGTCTGGCTGTCTGCGCTCGTGATGAGAACGCGCCATTGATTGGTGGCAGCGTTGCCGGCGACGTCAGTCGCAATCGCGCGGATCCAGTAGTTGGTATCGCCTGCCGTCAGCTTGTACATGTCTTTCGTGAAGGTAAACGTTCCATTGATGAACTGCTCGATCCCGTCGGCACTCGACGTGACGGTTACGTCGTCCTTCTGGAACGCGACGTTTGCGGTGACGGTGTTCGTATCGCAAATGTACCACGCGATCTTTGCCAAACCCCACTTGGCCAGAGGATTCTTCGCGGGACCGGCCCAACTGTTGGTGGCCATGTCCCTCGCCGTAATCGCGAAGTTTTGCGACAGACCATCTTTCAGGCTGACAGGAGTATTCAACCCGCCTGTAGCAGACGGGAAGATCAGTTCAGGAGCCGTCAGAGGCGGCATTTCCGGGACCTTCTTGGGCATATAGGCCTGATAGACGTTAATCGTCTTGATCTTGCCCGTCTTGATGCTCGTGATGGTGAGCACATTCGGGATATTGAACGTGTCGTTTGTTGCCGAAACGACAAACGAAACGTCACCTGTCGTCGAAACTGCAGCCGTCCAACCCGCTCCGGCTGTGGTCGTCAGAACATAGGTGTAATTGGTGTTGCTCAGCTCGCCAGCGGGAACGTCGATGCAACTGAGGGCAACACGCTTCGTATCGTTGGTCTGCCCGTTCTGCTTCTCGAGGAACATATACATATCGTTCGCAATGATCTCATCAGCAACCTCATCAATGACGAGATTGTAGTTGATCGTCTTGACGCTGTTGCCGTCAGACACGGTGAACGAGAAGGTGTTCGTGACACCCGCGACATTCGCATTGGGCGTGAAGAGCGCGAGGCCGTTCGTGGTCGAGAAAACGACCGCACCGTTAGCCGGCTGCGAAACGAGCGCATAGGTCAAATTGGTTTGAGCCGTTTCCTCATCGAAAACCCAGTCGCTAAGCGGAATGATTGAATTGGTCCGGTCTTCCTGTACCAGCTGCCAAGCAGCATTGGTCGCAATGGCATTATATGGATAAACCACAGGATAACCACTTATCAAACGCGACACGACTCTTGCCGGGTCATTCGTGAAGACCGGCGCGTCGTTGACATAGGCCACGCGAATGCCCTGCCGGATCAGCTTGGTCGTAGCATCCGTCAAGTTAACCGTGAACTGAAATGCGTCATTGGTACTTGTCTTCAAAGTATCCGGCGCATTGTAGATATAGTTCATTTTGGCGTTAGGCCCGGAAACCGAGCTTTTCAGCGCCGCCAAATCGGTCGCGGAAGGAGGTAAATAACCGCCCACAGCAACCGCCACACCGCCAACTGACTCAGGAGGAACGATGACCACGTCTCTCGCTCCCTCTGCCACGTCAACCCAGTTTGTGACATCTGCAAACGGCGCGGCCGAAGCCTTTGTCACGAAGCCGGATGTAAACAACAACGCAAACGTCACCGAAGTGACCCATTTTTGCATTTTAGACATCATGCACCTCTCTTTTGTTGTACCCCTATCCGCCGGTGCCACTGCGAAACCTTTCGCCATGACTCTCCCAATCCATCTGGGGAGAACACTACCGTCGGGACTGTGCCAATGATTGACAATTGTTCACAATTTAGAACACGCCATCCGGTTAAAGACGGCGGTTAAACAAAACAAGTCTCCCATTTGCGAGATGAAGTATACGGAACTCTCCAAACACATTCAAGCAGGAAATTAAAAAAAAATCGGCCTCGCAAAACATGTTTGCGGACACACCGTTTCCGAACACATTCAGAAAACGGACGGGGATGGCCAACCGGTGAAGACGAAACAGGGTAGGGGTTGCGATCCCGACCTACGGATTCTTATATTGAAGGGCCGACCGGGAGACGACAAGACTGATTGAAAGTATACGCTGTTTTTGTAACGAGGCGGGTCGGGATTGCTATCCCGATCGACTGCGACATGAGCAGCAGGCGACACGCGCCGCTGCAAGGATGCGTTTCTTGTGCGAAGGCGGGTCGGGATTGCGATCCCGACCTACTGCGAGATGAGCAGCAGGCGATAAGAGCGGTTGAAGGAATAGGTCGTTTTTTCAGGAATCAGATAGAAGCCCTGGCCTTCCGTGAAGGACCACGAACCGCCCGTGGCACGCACCGGGGTCAGCACGCCCTTGTACGCGCAGGCCTTGGTCTTGTATGCCGCAGAGGTCGTCGCGCTCTGATAATACACATTGAACCCGCCGCTCAGGAGCCCGGTGGCGCGCGTGTAGGCAAGCGTCAGCCCGCAGGGATTGACCGAGCTCTCGAAATCGATCGCCCCGTTGTCCGCAGTGACCAAGATTTTGCCGGGCACGCTCAGCGTTTGCGCGAGAATCGTAACCGGCAGGCCCTCGGGCGTCGCCCCAACCAGCGTATAGCCCGAGGAGGTATCGTCCGTGCCGTTATAGCCGGCCGGCGCGGGCGCGGCCCCGCCGAACGCGCCAAACGACAGCGCCCACCCCGCATACCAGTACTGAAGGTTCAGGGCCGTGTCGTAGAAACCGCCGCTCGCGGCCAGCACCGTGTCGAACCCCTGCCGCGCAGCCTGCGGATCGTAGCCGTAGACCGACCGGCCATCCCCGTTCCACCAGTGCAGAGGCAGCGCCGGATCGGACACGACGCACACGCCGCCCGCCGCCTCGTCCGCGACCAACCGCAGCAGGCCGCACACGCCGCCCGCGTTTTTATAAACCGACTGAGCAGCATAGACCAACACGCGCAACGCCGTGTTCGTACGGACGCCAGCCTTGCCCAGATCCTCCCGCTCTTCCGACGCCAAGAGCGTGGACGAAGCAGACCAGCTCTTGCCGTCCGCGAGGAGGCCCGAGAGCTTGACGCCGCCGGTCTTCGCGATGGTCAGGGTCAGATAGCCGCTGCCCTGGGGCGCTTGCTCTGTCGCCGACGTCACCGGCAGCGCCACCGTGTAGTAGCCCGCACACGCGGCGGCCAGCTCTGCCAGGCCAGGCTCTTTCCAACTGTCGCGGACGAGCGTCACGCCGCTCACCGACGGCGCCGCGCCGGACACCGTCAGCGAGCCGGTGCCCTCGCCGCTGGCCATCGAGAGGGCCAGCGCCAGCACGTTCAGCGCCGGGACCCCGTCGGCGGTGACGGCCGTTTCGAGCCGCACGTAGACCGTGCCGTTGGTTTCAGCATCAAAGCCGTTTTTCGAGAAGGCGACGGTTTTGCCTCCGACCTGAACCTTGGCCGTCAGCCGCCCCGCCTCGGAGACGGTCAGCGCGACACTGCCGTTTTTCCTCGGATCGTCGGCGTTGCCGACCCAGCCGTTGAACTGTCCCGCGGCCTTCCGCAGCGGCACCACCGAGAACGCGAGGGGCAGCGTCGAGCCGATCACGTTTCCGCCCTCGACGGTCGCGCGGCTTTGCACCCACAACGCATAGTCACCTGCTTTGTCGGGCACGCCGACGAAGTGCGTCGCGCCGTCGATGTTCTTCATCGACAACCCCGGAGGCAATTTTCCAACGAGCCCATAGCTGAGCGGATCGCTCCCGCCTTCCTTCGTATCGTCGCCGCAGCCGCAATCGTAGAACATTTCGAAGGGCCCCAGTGCAACCTGCACGCCGGCCACCAGCCGATAAGCGCCCGCCGAGGTGAGTTGCAGGCCCTCCGTCTCCTCGAATTTCGGCAGCGTCGTCACGGGGCCGTCCCAGCTCTTGATGCTGAACGGCCACACGTCGCCTTTCACCACCACCTCGCCGCCGCCGGGAAGGGCCATCACCGCATCCACCCGCCAATAATGTTTCATCTCTTCGGTCAGGACACATTCCAAACAGGGATCGATTTGGGTTTCCGTGATCGTGCCCTCCGGCAACACGCGCACAAGCTCACCGGCACTGTCGCCCAAATAGACCCTGTACGCGTCCGCCGCCGGAACTGCGGCCCACTTCAGCCAATCGGGCGAGCCGGCGCAGACGAAGTTTTGAGCCGGGAGCGGCGACGACGCCTTCTGCAGCGGCTGCCACACGAGGTTCGAGAAGGCCACCGCCGCAGGTTGACCGCCGTCCGCGAAGAGCTGCCACGTCACCGTCTGCGTGCCCGCTTTCGCCACGTAAAACGTTTCCGACCCTTTCGCCGCAGCCCCCGCCAGGAACGCGCGCGTTTCGGAGCCGACTTTGACAACTAGCCGGCTCGCAGCATTCACCGTCGGCAGAAAGCCCCAGCCGAACGTCAAGCGCCCGGGGCCTTTCACCGCGGTCTTCAGCGTGGTGCTATTGCCCGCCGGCACCGGGGCACAGCGCAACTCCCCCGCGTCGCCGACAAACCACAGGGCCGCGCCGGAAGCGGTATACTTCAAGGCCGCGCCGGCGTCTTCGTTCAGGCTCTGCGCAACGAACTGGTCGCGGAGGGTGACGGTCACGGCGGCCGCACCGGACGTCGTCCCCGAAGCGGTGGTCTGCCGGATGCGCACCGTAAAGGTCTTATCCGCCTCAACCGCCGCCGAAACGAGCGTGGCGATCGAGACGCGCTTCGGCGCGGAGTCGTTGTTCGGCCACACCACATTCACGCTCTCTGCCGCGAAATGCACGCCCGGCAGCGCGGTGCCGCCGACGGTCTCGACGGTCGCGGCGACCTCGCCGCCCGCACCGCCCGCACGTCCCAGCCAGAGCACCAACTCGTTGCCTTCGCGCACCCGCGCGGCGGGCTTCAGCGGGTTCGCGAAAGGCTCCGCGCCCGCGCCCTGCGCAACAAAGCCGACGGTTCCGTCGCCGGGGGTCGCACTCGCATTAAAATCGCTATAGGCGAGACGATAGCCGGCCACGTCGGAAAAAGCTCCGCCGACTTTCACGTAGCAGGTCAGCGGACGAGCCTGATTCAGCGTCCAGGACACCGTCGGGTTGTCGCCCAGCGCGCCGGCAGCGGAAGCGACCGGCAGGGCTGTGGCATTCGTTGTTGTGAACAGGTCCACGCTGACCTGCCCGGCCGGCAGCGACGCCTGTGCGTCCACAAGGCGACCTTCCGCAGCGAACGTGTAGGTCCTGCCCGGCTGTGCGGAAAAGGCGTACCAGTCCGCGGCATCGGTCGGCGAAAGGGTGTGCGCCTGCCGCGTCACCTCCTCGACGATGTTTGTCAGCGGCGTGGCGGACGCGGAGGCGTCGTCGCTTTTGCCGGGCACCCGGTTGTCCTGCACGTCCCAGGCATCATCATTCCACACCCGGCCGATCTTGGAAATGAAGGCTTGCGCCGTCACATTCGTCAATTGGCGGTAGTGGGTCAGCTCGCCCTGATACGCGCCGTCCGAACGCAACACGAGCAGCGTCGGCATATTGATCGTGGTCGGGCTCCTGTACTTCCTGTAACCGGCATACGCGCTTTCCACCAGACGGTTCCGCGCCAGGAGGCTCTCCGACGCTTCGAGCGTGAACAAGCCGGTATTGGTGTGACACAGCCACGCGTACTGCGTCGAGTTCGTAGCTTTCCGGTTCGGGAAATCCAACCACACCCAGTAGGCATCGCTCGCGGCCATGAACTCCTTGAACGCGGGCTTGCCGACCACCTGCGTTTCCAGCCCATTACAATCGGGGCACCAGGTGGAACCTACGATAAAGAGATAAAGCCGCTTGTGATCCAGCGCGGCGCGGTTGGTGGCGGCGGCATAGTCCATGGTCCATTGTCCAACGACCGCGGGGTTCGTGCAAACGGCAGGATAAGCCGACGGCGTAAAGGTCCAGCCCTGCGCAAAAAGCATCAGCGGCATCACCGCCAGAACGAACGTGGAAAAACCGGATAAACGCATTTTTTCATCTCCCTCGCTCACGCAACTTGGAAAAGGCCTTTTAAAAAGGGGATGAATAGAGTAATGCGAGTTTGAGATGAATGCACGCACTTTTTTCTGCGACACCCCGGAAACCGGGTAGCAAACGGAGCCGCTATTTGTTAAGTTATTGCTTTTTCAATGTGACACGAAAACCAAACACTTTCACGCAAAGACGCAGAGACGCAAAGTTATACACCGATGCGCCTACGGTGGATGCGGGAAACTACCTTGTTTTTCATTGGACCTGCCGGCCGGCAAGGCACCTCAAGGGACTCATTATGAAAAAAATCGCTTACGCCGCATTCATTCTCGGAGTTCTCCTAACCACGGCACCCGCATCAGCCCGAACGGACGCGCCAACGAAAAAGCCCTGCGCGGTGCTGCTGGGCACCAACGTCGTGGATCTCGGCACCCTCATGAAATATGAAACCGGGACCCATGCGTTTCACATCTCCAACACCGGTGAGACGCCTTTGAAGATCAAAGGGGTTGTTTCCACCTGCGGGTGCATCAAAGGCACAGCGAGCACGTCCCTCATCCCGCCGAAAGAGGAGGGGGTCATCACCGTCCTTCTGAAAGCCAGCGAGGTGCATAACGCCTTCTCGCGCTCGGTGTGGGTCCTCACCGACGATCCCCAAAAACAACGCATCCCGTTGACGTTGAAAGGCGTGTGTGTGCCCGTATTCCAAGGGGTGCCACAGAGTCAGGTCCCTTTGCGCTCCCTGGACGCCGCGGTCGTCTGGACCAATGACGTCACACTGACCGCATCGGAAACCAACACGTTCTTGGGCGCACCGACCCTCACAGGCGGTGACTTCGCGAAAATCGACGTGACCGTCAAAACCAACATGGCAGACAAGATGTCATACGATGTCAGGACCGTGATCAAGCCGCTCGATTCCGCGCAGCACGTCGCCGCAGTGACCTTCCCCGTCATCGGCAAGCCCGGCACCGACCCCGGCACCGTCCGGCTCCAGTTTCAGATGCAGATCGGCGCGGAACTGCATGTCACGCCGAACAAAATGCTAATCAATCCTGCCGGCAAGACCCCCTCGAGGCGTATTGCCGTTCAAACCTCCGGAGGCATCATCAACACGAATCTGCTGAACTGGTCACCGGTTCTCGAAGGTGTGGATGTTTCGTTTGTGCCTGTCGGCAAAAGCGGCATACGCTTCAACACTTTGCTGACGGTGACCGTGTCCGACGAGGCGGCGCGGCGTCTGCTTAAAGAAAAAACGGAGCTGACCTTCTCCTATCCGGACCACAAGCCAGCTAAGTTATCATTCGCTTCGATTGCAGACGCCGAATAAGACCAGTCGTAACAATTATTTTTACTCAAGTCACCGTGTCGCGCAGAGCCCGCAGAGCTAGAGCGGTTTTACAAAAAGTGTAGCCGTTGGGGACAGGACGCCATCACGAGGCGTGCAAGTCGGGATTGCGATCCCGACCTATGGTTGTTCGCATCTCAGCCACACAAATAAAAAAACCGCTCCAGAGAGCCAACAACCTTCGTGTTAGCGTCCTTTGCGCGAAACAAAAAAGTCCGACTACTTATTGCCGCTGATATAAGACGCTCTGCCTCGGCAGGCTGAAACCGGGCGACGGCATCCGGCACGATCACTTCTTCACAGGCTGGACAGGCTCATCCGGCTCGACATTTTCGGCGATCCACTTTTCCGCGGCAGCCGGAGTGGTGTAAGGGTCGCCGGTCACAAAGGCATAGTGCCCGCGGGCCACTTCAGAAGCGACCGGATTGGAGGACTGGATCACCGTGACCAAGCCCCGCACCGCGAGATCATCCGGCAAACTGTTAAACTCCATGACGCAAGCCTCCAGTTCGTCCTGTCCCGTCAGGGCCTGCATGCCCGCGACCAGAAGCTGTCCTTTAATCGCCTCGTCGGCGACCTCGTCAACCGCTTCTTTCCACCTCTGGAAAGCATCGGCGGCAAGATCCGCGTTCTCGTCGGTCAGCAGGGCCGACAACTCGGGCAGCGCCTTGATGCCGATCCATCCGAGCGCATCGACGACACTGGAGCGGACCTCGACATCCTTGGACCGCATCAGTTTGCGCGCGATCACCAAAACCGCAGCCTGGTCATCACGGTCCAGCTTGTCCTGCATTTTCTCGGCCTCTTCGCGATCCTCTAAAACGACGATTTCATTGGTCGAGGATACGGGACTGCGCCGCGCAAGCGGCTGTGCCGCACGCGCGACATGCCCGGTGGCGAAAACCGTCGACGGCACAGCGTTTGTGCGCTTCTGTCCGCCGACCTGCGACGTTTTCGCGGCGGGAGGCGGCGAGGCCTGCTTGCCTTTCGATTCCCGCAACAGATAGAACGCGCCCACCGCTGTCAGACCGACAAGGCCCGCCACAACGAGAACCTTTTTATTTCCAGTTTTCATAGCCTCTACTTTCCGGTCGCCGTTTTCCAGAAATTGGTCCCGTTCGGATACACGATACGCGCCTGTTGGCGCAGACTCCGCAGCCACTCGGCCTGCAGCTCTCCCAAGCGCTCAAGCTCGAGCTTTTTACGCAACTCCTCATTATCCTCCGGCATGGTTCTAAATTCACCCAGACGCAACACGATACGTCCCAGCTTGGCCGTTGCCGCAGCCTCGGCAACGACCGCGTCGACGCCTTTTCTGTCGAGCACTTTGATGATGACGAGGCCTTCATCGGTGTCGATGGGATCAGAAAACGCCCCCACCGGCAGGGTGAAAGCCGCGTTGCGCACGTTGGCATCATCGATTTCACCGCGGGCAAACTCGCCCCAGTTGCCGCCGGCACCTTCCGTGTCCTCGGTAACCTCATCGGCAACCTTCACGAAGTCCTCACCCTTGCGCAGGCGCTCGCAAACAGCGGAGGCGCGGGCCTTGACCAGGGCATTGGTCGCCTCACACCTGCGGTTGTAATCGGCAATACGGTCACGGAGCTCTTGAATATCCTTATCCGTGACCTTCAGCCGTTCCCCGAACTCGCTGGTACGAAGAGTCGCGATCAGCGCCTGCTCCTCAAGTTCCGCGAGGATCACGGAAGCCGTCTCGTTTCCGACTGACCTCAGATACTCCTCCGGGGTCTTGTTCTCTATCCGGGCACGCTTCGCAAGCAGTTCGTCCGTTTGGGCTTTGCTTTCCGGCGTCGGAACCAAGTTGCGGCGCCCGGCCTCTTGTAACAGCAACTGTTTCGTCAGAAACTCCCCAACCAGCTTTTTAGCCTTGGTCGTGCGGTAGCGCACGATATCCATCGCACGGGCATTCGGCTTAGCCGCCTGATACGTCCGCGCCATGCGGTCGAGGAGCGCATCGCAGGCTGCACGTGTCAGTTCAACCCCGTTGACCGAGACCAGCACATCCTCGGGAAGCATCTCATCGAAGCTCTTCTCGTTGGGGCCAACGACCAGTCCCGGGGGCGTGTTCGTTACTCCGCCGCCGGACGAACCCTTGTCCGCCAGAGCGTCTTTCCGGTTTCCGCACCCCGCCACCAACACACCTGCCAAGCACAGAAAAAGGTGCCGGCGCACCAGCACCGGCACTTTTGATTCGTTCAACAGCATCACCATCACGTTTACTTGAGCTCCTTGGAGAGGGTGGCAAAGGGGTACGACCGATTCAGCTTGTATTTGCGCACCGCGCCGGTCGACGTCTTATACGTCGATTCGTCCGGGAACAGATAGTGACCGCAAGAAACGAGTTCGCTTGTCTTGTCCGCCTGTTCCAAGAGCACAACGGAAGAGAAGGACGCGGTTATCTGCGTATGTTTCCACGTCAGTTTTTCGGGATTGCTCCGCGTATCTTCTGTCGTCACATAGTCGTAATACACCTTGAACGAGCCGGCCATGACGCCGTTGGCCCGGTTAAACGTCATCGTCAAGCCGTTCGGATTCACCGCCTCGGCGTAATTGTAGAGGGGTGCCCCGTCGTCATCTTTGCCCAGCAGCCGGAGGTCAGAGGCCGGCACCGTAAAGCCTGTGCCGTTCGCCTTCGTGAAGAACGTCAGATTGGTGTCGGACTGCCAAGAGGCTGCGCCCACAGCGACATCGTCACGGTCCGTTCCATCAGCGTCCACAAAGGTTTTCGTGTAAGCCAACTCCGGCGGCTCGGCCAGATCATCCACGAAGAGCCTTTGACCTTGATAGTACGTTTTCAGATTCTCTGAACTGTTATACCAACCGCCGATGGCCGACAGCTCCGATTCGAAACCGGGGTTTTCAGCGTCATAGACCGGAACCGAGAAGGGATTGAAGCTGTACCAAATCAGCGCGTCACCAAAGCCTCCTCCTACGCTCACATCTTTCACGCCGTTCGCATCCTTGTCGCCAAAGCTGATCACGCCGCCGAACAGGCCGCCTTCATAAGATGTCGGCGCACTGTACAGCAGGGCGCAAAGCACAGGATTCGTGACCGTCGTATCCGGGTGGAGGAACAACACGCCGCTCTGCGTCATCGTTGTGCCGTCGCCCAGCTTGCCCGCCACCTTGAAGCGGCCCTTCTTGTCGAGCGTGACCGTGGCGTAGCCATTGCCCGCCGGCGCATCATTCGGCCACGACGCACAGCAATTGGGGAAGGCCATGGTGTAATAGCCGCTGAACTTTTCGGCGACCTTAACAAACGCGCTCTGCGCCCAATCATCGCGATAAAGCTCAAGCGGGATCGCATTCGACGCCGAGCCCATTTCGCCGACCACGCGACCACTGTCGATCGAGACCTGGAACGTGACCGGCAGCGTGCTGCCTGATTTGGAGAAAGACCCCGCGATCCACGCCGTGCCGTTACTGATCGTTTGATACGCGGCATTCTTCAGCGTGTAGGTTCCGGCATACAGAGGCCCCTTGGTCGGGAAGACCGCTTTGCCCGATAGATTGCCGGCGGCGTTCACGCTCAGGCTAACCGTACACAACACGCCATCCGCGTACAGATCACCGGCCCACCCCTGATAATTGGCGGCCGCCGTCACAAGCGGATCGGCCTCTTGAAGGGTCACCACCGCATTCACGCCGACCGTCAACCCCGGCAACGTGACCAGATCCGGCGTCAGTTTCACGCCGAAGGTTTCAGAGCCCTCCCATTCCTTTGTACTCTTCTGGAGGGTGATCGTCACCGTCTTGTTCGCGGCATCCCCGTTCGCCCACGTGAGAGTCATCGGCGACGGCGTCGCGTTGAAATCCTCGCCCGCCGTTGCCGTCTGCGAGGAGCTGCCGCTGTCCAGCGTCGACAGGGTCACCTTCGCCGTACCCGATTTGCCACCCGTGCGCTTGAGCGTGAGTACGACGTTCTTCTCCGCTTCCGACACGCTGACCGCCGTGGCCGAAAACTCGATCTGACCGGCGGCTCCGGGTTCAGGGTCTGTCGTCGATCCCGGCGTATAGGCACTGATCTGCCTTTCGATTTCGGTACGCCAGCCCGCGAACGATTTCGGGTACTCCCCCTTGAAGTCGACACCGCCGCTCGGCCATGTGACGCGCCACAGCGGATAGGCTCCGCTGCCGACCCAGGCCTTGACAATTCTGTTATCCTTGGCATAAACCATGACCAGACCGCGACTCGCCAAGTAATCTCTGCACTCGGCTTTATCGAGTTGGGCGTCGAAAGCACTGCAGTGCGAACACGAAGAGGAGCCCCAAAATACCAGCAACGGAACATTCAACTCCGCAGCCTTGCTCTTCGCCGCGTCGAGATTACTGTGCCATTGCCCCAGAACCACCGGATCCGTAGAGGCGGCGGGCAGGGGTCGTGCCGCCGCGAAACCCGAAAACAGCGTCACCAAGCTCACACCGAGAATTGTTTTTTTGAACATGAACAGATGTCTCCTTAATTGGTGGTGTATCTTATTAAATTTGCGTTGCCCGCGTCAAATAAAAAAGGGCGGGGAACGAAAGTTCCCCGCCCTTCATCGAGTTAACCGATCAGTATCCGGTTAAATTTCTTCTTCACCACCGAACATATCGAAGGCCGTTCCGCAACCGCAACCCTTCTTCGACAGGTTCTTGTTGTACTTGATCGACCACGTGCCGTGATAGATCGCGTTGCCAACGTCGAGTGCTTCCTCGGGGCAGAGCGGGATAGCGATTGTCGCCGCTTCCGGATCTTCGCAATTCGCTGCGCAGCTCGGCCCGGGGCCCTGAGCAACGAAGTTGCCGTTGATGCTCTGGATCACGAGGTCCTTGGCCTTGCCACAACCGGCGAATGCGCCTTCGATTGCGGAGGTCGTATCGGCAGCCATGGTGAACATAGCTTCGACCTGATTCTTGCTCGTGTTCTGACCCTTGCCGACCAGATTAAGGATGTTCCACGCGGGAGCAGCGGCACCATCGAAGATTATGTCGGTCTTGTCTTTCTTGTTGTACACGAACAGAACTGCAGCCTTAAACGCGGCGCAGTCACAGGTTCCGCAGGAGATCAAGTATCCCTTCCACTGGGTCTTGCGGCATTGACGATAGCAAATAGCTCCGCAATCATCCTTGGCCACCTTCGCGACCGTGGTCTGAACACTGGCCTTGAAGTCATAAATAAGCGAACACCCGTCCGCACACTGCGCATATGCGCCACCAACGATCGTCATCGCGGCAGCAAACATCATCAACTTCTTCATGAGTACTCCTTTGTTGTTTCTCTTTTTGTTATCACCAGGCGACGCCTAGATGTCGCTGGTAACGCCAAAAACGATGTGACTTTAGCATACACCTAGTACGCTGTCAACCCGCGAAATAAAAAAATTTCTAAAGTTGACGGGCTAACCTTTGCCCAAATCCTTTTGGTTCTTTCAAACCGCGGGTAATTTACCATAGCGTGCAACCGGTGTGCAAGAGGCAAAATTAAATTTTGATTTTTGAATGGGAAGGTCTAACAAGGGTCCTGCGCTTTCATATTTATTTTGGAGAGAAGGTTTCATCGCGCCGGACGGCGCCGGCTCCAGGGATCCCGCGCTTCAACGTTTCAGTCCCGCGTTCCGGGGTTTCAGGCGCGATGGGTGCTGGGTATCGGGCACTTCGGTTAAGCACCTTCACCGCAACTTTTGAGCCTGTTCCGCAATGAGGCGTGGACCGCCTGTTTTTTGCGCGGCCCTGAAAAGCTTTGACTCCCATAGGCGGTTCTGTATTATATTACTCTTACGGGTGAGTGTGCATGTGGCGGTCGGGACGGGTATCGATAAGGGGGAAGCTCGAATGAAACGGGTTTGGATGCCAATCATCATTGGCTGGGCGGTCTTGAACGGTTTCGCTGCCGCGCCGGAACAGAAGGGCTCGCTTTTCGAAGAGGTCAAGATCGCCGCGCCGGAATCGGCGATCGATGCCATCGTCTTCCGGTCCCTTTCCAATAAAGGGATACGCCCTGCCTACTGCACCGACGCGGTCTTTCTGCGGCGCGCCTATCTCGACGTCATCGGCACGCTTCCCACCGCCGACGAGGCCCGCGCGTTCCTCAACGACCCCTCTCTGAACAAGCGTCGCGCGCTGGTGGACCGCCTGCTCGCGCGCGACGAGTTCGCCGACTACTGGGCCATGAAGTGGAGCGACCTCCTGCGCATCAAGGCCGAGTTCCCCGTGAACCTCTGGCCCAACGCCGCGCAGGCGTATCACCGCTGGCTCCGCGCCTCGCTCCGCGACAACAAACCGTACGACCGGTTCGTGCGCGAGCTGCTCACTTCCAACGGCAGCAACTTTCGCGTCGGCCCCGTCAACTTCTACCGCGCCATCCAAGACCGGTCGCCGGAGGGCATCGCAACCGCCGTGGCGCTGACCCTCATGGGCACGCGCGCCGAGCACTGGCCCACCAACACGCTGGCCGGCATGGCCGTTTTCTTCTCGCAGATCAGCTACAAGCCCACCCGCGAGTGGAAAGAGGAAATCGTTTTCTGGAACCCCGACAAGGCGTTCGCCGCGCCGACGAACAGCGCCACGGCCAGCGCGACAAACAGCGCGGCAGTCACTCCGCCGCCCGCGCCGGCCGCGCCCGCGGGACCGCTGGTCGGCCTCCTGCCCGACAAGACCAAGATCAAGCTGCCGCCGGACCGCGACCCGCGCGAAGTGTTTGCCGACTGGCTGGTTTCGCCCAAGAATTTCTGGTTCTCCGCCGCGATCGTCAACCGCATCTGGTCGTGGTTCCTCGGGCGCGGCATCATTCACGAGCCGGACGACATCCGCGTCGACAACCCGCCCAGCAACCCGGCCCTGCTCACCTATCTGCAAAAGGAGTTCATCAAGAGCGGGTATGACATGAAGCACGTTTACCGCCTGATCCTCAACTCGCGCACCTACCAGCTCTCTTCGGTCTTCCCCGCGGACAAGATGGAGAAAGCCGCGCCGCTTTTCGCCTTCTACCCCTTGCGCCAGCTGGATGCCGAGGTGATGATCGACGCCATCAACAAGGTGACCGGAACCTCGGATCTCTACACCAGCGCCATTCCCGAGCCCTTCACCTTCATCCCGGCCAACAAGCCGGCCATCGCCCTGCCGGACGGCTCCATTTCAAGCCCGTTCCTTGAGTTGTTCGGACGCCCCGCACGCGCCACCGGCCTCGAAAACGAGCGGGTCAACAAGCCCAGCGCCTCACAGCGCATGTTCCTCTTGAACTCGAGCACCCTCCAACGCAAGCTGGAGACCGGGCCCGTCATGAAGGTCCTCCTGAGCCCCAAGCGCAAGCAGCAGGAGATCATCGAAGATCTTTACCTCACGATCCTTTCGCGCTTCCCGACTCCTGACGAGGTGGCGAAGGTCGAGGCGTATATGAAGTCCGGCATCGTGAAAGGCAACGAGGCGGGGATCGACCTTGCCTGGGCGCTGATCAACAGCGATGAATTTTTGTTTAGGCACTAAAGCGGGCTTGCGCCCGCAACCCACGGATTCAGACCGCCGTATCCGGCAGAGCCCACACGCAGTCGTGGGAGCGAAGCGTCAATTCAGGAGTCAGCATTCAGAATGAAATGCGTAACAGAGTCACTCTTTGTCGATCATCCCATTCTGAATCCTGAATTCTGTCTCCTGAATGCTCGTAAGAATTTTGTTTTTGCGGTTTTTAGTTTATAAGTCACTGAGGACTAAAGCGTTTTCCGTCACTCCAAGGACCGGAGTCGACCAGGAGGAAGAAAGATGAAAAACCAGAACAGAATCACCCGCCGCGAGGCCCTGCGCCACGGCCTTTTCGGCACCGCAGGGGTGCTGCTCGCCGACCGTCTGACTGGACGCGCACGCGCCGAGTCGCAACCGGTTCAGGCCCTGGCCAAAGCCAAAGCCAAGTCCGTCATCCAAGTTTTCCTGTGGGGAGGGATGTCGCACACCGACACCTGGGACCCCAAGATGGACGCGGGCTATGATTACACCGGTCAGTTCAAAGACGAGATCTCCACGAACGTCACCGGCGTCCGCATGGGTTCGCTCTTCCCGGCCCTCGCGAAACAGGCCGACAAATTCTCGATCATCCGGAGCATGACCCACCGCAACAACGGCCACGAGACCGCGGCCTACCTGATGCAGACCGGCCACTTGCCGGGCGAGCGCCTGGCCTATCCCTGCATCGGCGCGGTCTTCGCCCTGCTCAAAGGCTACAACTCCGGCTACAAAGGCCTGATTCCGCCTTACGTGGTGCTGACCCAGCCGCAGGGACGCTTCTCCGAGGCCGGGTTCCTGCCCTCGCGCTGCAAGCCCTTCGCGACCGGCGGCGACCCCAACGCGACCCGTTTCGAGGTTGACGGGGTCATCGCCCGCGGGATCACCGACCAGCGGCAGCAGGCCCGCCGCGACCTGCTCAAATCGCTGAACACGCTGGACAAAACCCAGCCCAACAATCCTGAGATGCTCGTCGCGCGCGAAGCCGAGCAGAAGGCCTACAACCTGATTCTGGGCGAGGGCAAAGAGGTTTTCGACCTCTCGAAGGAAGACACGAAACTGCGCGACCGCTACGGCCGCCACACCTTCGGGCAGGACTGCCTGGCCGCACGCCGCATGGTCGAGGCGGGCGTGCCTTACGTCACCATCAACTACCCGGGCGGCTGGGACACCCACTCCAACCATTTCGCCACCATGGGACGGCAGTGCCCGCAGCTCGATCAGGGCTTGGCCACGCTCTTGCAGGACCTTTCCGAGCGGGGGCTGCTGGAGAGCACCATCGTCTGGTGCTGCGGCGAGTTCGGCCGTTCGCCGAAAGTCGACTGGCAGCCGCCGTGGAACGGCGGGCGCAACCACTACGGCAACGTCTTCTCCGTACTGGTCGCGGGCGGCGGGTTCAAGGGCGGACACACGGTCGGCTCCTCGGATGCCAAGGGCGAGGAGGTCAAGGACCGCCCCGTCTACCCGATCGACCTGCTGGGCTCCATCTACGAACTGGCCGGCATCGACACCAACGCGAAGCTGCCGCACCCTGAAGGCGCGGAAGCCCACGTGTTGCCCGCCCCGACGGAAAAGGGTTATCAGGCCGCAGGCCGACTGACGGAAATCATGTAAGGGGAGTATGGAATGATGGAACGAGGGAACGAGGGAATGAGGACTGGGCGCCGGCGGCCTCTTCTGCAGCAGGTGCCGTTGCTGACGCTCGCATCGCTGCTGTGGCTCGGCGTCTTTACGGCGCACGCGCAGACCTACATCGGCTTCGTCTATCCCGCCGGCGGGCAGCAGGGAACCACCTTCCGGTGTACCCTCGGCGGGCAGGCCCTCGAGGGAGTCTGCGGCGTCTCGGTTTCCGGCCCGGGCGTCAAGGGGCGCGTGGTCGAGTACAACAAGAAGATGAACCCGCAGGAGATGCAACTCCTGGGAGAACAGATGCGCGAGCTGAAGGCCATCCCCGCGCCGAAGCGCGACGCCGCGACGACCAACCTCATCACGCGCCTCGAAAAGTTCATTGAAGAATACGTGCAGCAACCGCAAAGCGATTCCATCGCTAACCTCGTCATCGCGGAAATCACCATCGCCAAGGAGGCGCCGCCCGGCCCTCGCGAGATCCGCCTCTTTACGCCCAAAGGGCTCTCCAACCCGATGGCCTTCCACGTCGGCCAGTTGCCGGAAATCTCGGGCGATCCGCTGCCCACCAGCACGAAACAGATCCTCGGCAAAGAGGCTCAAAGCCTGCGCAAACGCAAGCGCGAGGTGGCCAAAGGCAAGAAAGACGACATGATGGGCATGGAGATGATGCAGATGTCCATGGGCATGGCCGGCCCCGGCGCACAGAGCGATGTGGACGACGACGAGACCAGCATCCGTTTGCCCTGCACCGTCAACGGCCAGATCGCCTCGGGAACGGTGGACCGCTACCGCTTTACCGCGCGCCGCGGCCAGCACCTGGTCATCACGGTGCAGGCCCGCACGCTCGTGCCCTACATGGCCGACGCGGTGCCCGGCTGGTTCCAGCCCGTGCTCGTGCTGTGCGACGCCCAAGGCAAGGAGGTCGCCTATAACGACGACTACCGCTTTAAGCCCGACCCGGTCCTGCTCTGCGAGGTCCCTCTGGACGGCGAGTACATCCTGGCGATCCACGACGCGATTTTCCGCGGACGCGAGGACTTCGTCTACCGCATCACGCTGGGCGAACTGCCGTTCGTCACCGTCGCCTTCCCGCTCGGCGGGCAGGCGGGCGTGGCCGCGGCCGTGGATGTCAAAGGCGTCAATCTGGCGGAGTCGCGCCTTGTTCCGCAGACGAAGAGCCGCGAGCCGGGCATCTATCCGATTGCCGCGCGCGGCAAGGGCGGTGTGCTCTCAAACCCCATTCCCTTCGCCATCGACGCGCTGCCGGACGGGCTGGAAAGCGAGCCCAACAATACGGTCAAGAACGCCCAGCGCGTCTCCCTGCCGATTGTCATGAACGGCACGATCGGCATGCTTGGCGATCAGGACCTGTTTCAAATCGAAGGCCAGGCCGGACAGGAGCTCGTGGCCGAGGTTTTCGCGCGCCGCCTCGACTCGCCGCTGGATGCCACGCTTAAACTGACCGACGCCAAAGGGGCGTGCCTCGCGCTCAACGACGACCGGGAGGATATCGGCTCCGGCGTGAACACGCACCATGCCGACTCCTACCTGTCTGTCAAACTGCCCGCCGACGGCAGGTACACGCTGGCCCTCGGCGACGCGCAGCACAAAGGCGGCGAGGCCTACGCCTACCGCCTGCGCATCAGCGCGCCGCAGCCCGACTTCGCCCTGCGCGTGGTGCCGTCGCGCGTGGTGATGCGCGGCAAGGACTCGGCCGGCGTGACGGTTCACGCCATCCGTAAAGACGGTTTTACCGGCGCCATCCGGTTTCAGGTGAAGGATGCCGCGGGCGGCTTTTCCGTGCAGGGCGGCCCGCTCATCGGCACCCAGACCGTGGCGCGGCTCACCGTCAAGACCTCGCTGCCGGAAACGCCGGGACCCGTACCGCTCGTGATCCAAGGCGTGGCGACAAACGCCGGCGTGGCGCTGGTGCGCGATGCCGTGGCCGCCGAAGACCGCATGCAGGCCTTCCTGTGGCGCCACTTCGTGCCGGCGGACGAGCTGAGCGCGTTGGTCTATCCGCCCGACAAGAAATAGCGCCCTGCGGCTCCTACAGGGCTCTACACCTGCGGGCACTCCTAACAATCCTAATCTTGATCGTCATCTTAATCGCGCAGGATTGCGACAAGGAGCCTGTCTGCGGTTCTTCGTTATAGAGCCACAGACATTCACGGGGCACGGTATCAGGTCTCGCACTCCTTGACCTTGCGGTCATAGAAGTCCTGCAAGATCAGGCCGCGGTCGAAAAGGTCTTTCAGCTCTTTGAGGCGCCGCTCCACCTGCTGTTTGGTGAATTTAGGTTTCGTGGCCGCGATCGCATCCTTCACTTCCGACTCGGTCAGCGCGCGGTTGAACACCAGCACATCGTCGATCGCGCCGTCGAACGAAACCTCCTTGTCCTTGGCGGAGGGATTCGAGCGGTTCATGCCGATGGTCAGCGCCTGTCCGGCAGCCCCCACCTCGCCGCGCCATTTCGCCGTCTGCTGCTGCAAGATGCCGTCCACATACAGCTTCATCACCTCGCCGTCGTAGGTCACGGCCGCATGATGCCAAGCGTTATCCGCGACCGTCATATCGCTGAAACAGTCATGCCCGCAGACCGTGGCGCAGAGTTTGCCTTTGCGCCCGCTCTGCTGTTTATCGCCGCAGGCCAAACGCAGCGCGTAACCGCTCTCCGCCCGTTTATCGAACAGCGTGCGGTCAGGCCATTCGGCCTTGGCGGTTTTAAGCCAGATGCAGAAGGTGACCCGCGTGCTGTCCAGCAGCGGCGAAGCGGGAACCTCAATGCAACTGTTCTTGCCCGTGAGTTCGCAACCTCCGTTGAGCCGTCCCGCCGGCGCGGCTCGCGCACCGGTTACGCGTCCGTTGTTATTGCTGCCCGTCACATCGGGAAGCAGGGTGCCGTTGTTCCGAAACTCGTCACACGAAAAACGCAAGACCAGCCCCTGCGGCAACTGCGCCGCCGCGACGCACACCGCCAAAGCCATCCCAAGCCCAACCCCAAGTCGTTTCATATGCGTACCCTCACTGTTATTGAGAAGCGTACCAAGTTCCGCGTCTGGATGACAAGAGGCAAGTTTCCGGCCTCAAGAACCGGGACTAAAAAAATAGACAGCCCGTCAACGCAGGGCGGACGGGCCGTCTGTCTTCCTCAAACGGAAGATCACCGGACCGGTGTCAGGCCCGAGGCTTTCCTGACGTTCACGGCTCGGCGTCGGTCACTGGAGCTTAAAATCGTAAGACAGATTGAGCGGATACTCCTTCATGACCGGGTTGTCGTCGCGATCGACCTTTCCGGTGTCGTACGCGCCTTTGGCGGCCCACAGGAAGAAGCCCCGGCCGCCGACACCGTCGGAGGTGTCCCCGCGCACCGGCGTCAGAGCACCCTCGAACGAGACCTTTTTCACAACATGCGCAAATGTTTCCCCGTTCTCCTCTTTGGTGGCATCCACCGCCGAAACATAGTCGTAGTACACGTTAAACGCGCCCTTGAACAGCCCCGTCGCCTTCGCGAACGTGAACGTCAGGCCGCTGGGGTTCACCAGTTCGCCGTAATTGTATTCCCCGAAAAATTGTCGCGTCTCCTCATCCAACATCTTCGAAGGGGCCGGCGACTTCGGCGCGGAGATCGCCGTTCCGGCATCGTTCACGGTCAACTCAAGGCCGCCCGGCGAGACGCCGGCATCCGGGGCCATATCAGGCTCCGAGCTCGTTATCTTCGGCGGAAGCCTCTCGACCTCGGAGTCGGTCTCCGGCATGGGATAGTCCCAGTTGTAATCCGTGACCTTGCGCTTGATAGGCAGTGCGGGGGGCGTCCAGGAGACACCCACGCTCAAGCCTCCGGAATAGTACGTTTGGAGACTGGCCAGTTTGTCATAGAGGCCGCCCACCAGGCGGAGCGTGCGGGCGAAACCATCCCCATACGACTCCGTCGCCTGCGGGTTCAGACTCTCCCACCGGAGCTCCGAGCCATCCAGCGGACGCAGGAAAACGGCCCCGCCGCCCGCGGGCCTGACGAACTCCACCAGGCCGAAGAAGCAGCCGCCGCCGTAGCCACCGGGAGCCGTATACAGCACCGCTATCAGACGGCCGCTGCCGTCCAAAGCCAGCGTCCCGCTCAGCGACACCGCCGTGCCGTCCGCCAGTTTCCCGGCCGTCTTGAACTTGCCCGTCTTGTCCACGGTGAACGTCAGATACCCGCTGCCGCAGTCGCCGCCGCCCGGCAGCGTCGCCGTGTAGTAGCCCAAGGGGAGCAGCGTCGCGGCGGCGGATTCCTTCCACACATCGCGCCACAGGGTCAGCCCAGTCTCACCGTCCAGCGTGCCGGAGGCGACGCCCGGCGTCTCCGGCTGGCCTTCCCCGGTGACCAACAATTCGAGCTTGAGAACCGTCGCGCCCGCCTTAACGTCCGCGAGCACGGCGAAGCCGCCCTCCTCGTCGCCGGAGGCATATGATTTCGCACTGAACGAGTAACTGGCTCCCGGCACCACGATCTTGCCCGTGATCTTCCCCGACGCGGCCACGCTCATCGTCGCCAGCCCGCCGCCCTCGACATGCCCGCTGAACGACCCTTGCGCCCAAGCGGGCAGCGGCTTCACGTCAATCGCGAAAGTTTTGGTCTCGGCACCCTCCATCGCCACCGTCACCGTGAACGTGCCCAACTTAGAAGGCGAGCCTTCGATCGTCCGCGTCGCCGTGTTGTAGGTCAGCCCCGCAGGCAACCCGGTCACCGTCACTTTCGCCGGCCCAGTAAACGCATCCGAAAGGGCCAAACCGAAGGCCGCGCCCAACGAGGCCTGCCAGTCGACGGCCTCGTTCGCCGTCCATTTCGCATAGAGCGTGTGGTTGGCCGCAGCGGCGACAACCGTACCTGAGGAGACCTGTGCACCCACGCCGCCCGCCTCCGTCCACCAGCCTCCGAACAGGGACCCCGTCCATACGGGTGACGGCAGAACGCCGTAAGCCGAGCCGAAATTCACGACCTTCAGGGCAGGGTCCACGGTCCCGCCCTGCGCACTGAACGTCACCGTACTGGCGACCCCCGCCCATTTCGCGTGAAGCGCATGGTCCGACGCGTTAGAGACAGTTGTTCCCGCCGTCACCAACGCCCCTGTCCCCCCCTCGCCCGTCCACCAGCCCTCGAACGTGTAATGCTCCAGCAGGGGCACCGGGAGCGTCCCGTAGGCCAGCCCGTTCGTGACGGTCTTGGACGGCTGGCCAACCGTTCCGGCCTCGGGGTCAAAGGTCACCACACAGGGGGCTCCTTGATACACGGCCGTCAGGGTGACGTCGCCGACTGGCATGATGATCGTTGTGTTCGGCTGCGTTGAAACGAAACCCGCCCCCAACGAGGTGCCTTCGGGTTGAACCGTCCACCGGGCGAAGGTCCATCCGGCAGCGGGAGCATCTGCGGCCACCGTGACCTCTTTCCCCGCATCGTATTGTCCATCCCCTGTCCCACCGGCCACCGTCAGGGCATAGGAACGACCCTCCGACCAAAGCACAAGATTGTCGAGGATAATTGTTTTACCGTTGTTCATGTATGTGCCATTTGCGGCCCCAGAGTAGACAACCAGTTTCACCAGATGCATGCCGCTTGACGGAACGGCCAAATCCACATGATACCACTGCCCCGCACCAGCTCCAACAAGGCTTTCACCCCCAAGGTTGTCTATAAAGAAACTAATCCCGTCATTACAAGTATGATTGATGTCGAACGACACCCTTACGACATTGCTCACGCCAAGTGTAAATCCGTCCCCGGTTGAAACCAGCATTTTCAAAGCTTTCTCAGAATTATAGGCCGTGGTCGTTATCGATCTCTCACCTTGGACGGTCATGTTGGCGGGCAGTAGACCGTCTTCAAAACCGTGTTGAAAGACTGGCGACATCTTCAATTTCTGCCCCGAAGTCTTGACTTCCCCCGCCACAAGATAAGCACCCGCGCCTCCATAATTGTCGCCAAACAGCAGAGAAATGCTGCTGGATTTCACCCAAAACGCATTTGTTCCCGTGCTCCCTTTTGCTGCAAGAAAAACGGTTCCGCCGGAATTGTCGTAGCTCCCCGTACAGGTCGAAACCGTCCAGTTGGTATCCCCCGAGAAGCGAAACCGGGAGTAATACCACACATCTTGCGAGACAACTTTAGACCCCGCCCAGGAATGATCAGTCGTCATTAATCCCGCCGTGATGTGAAGCGGATTGATACATAAGGAGACCCCCATGTAACCTCCTCCATGGGCTTTCCATTTGACGTATACTTCCGCATCTGTAAGGTCGTAGACCTCTTTGGTGGTGATGACGTTGCCAAGTCGTGAACCGGACCCGTTGAACTGTAGTCCTTCTAACGTCTCCGACCAAGCACCATTCGCATACCGGTTCCAATTGGCGAACGTTGGAGCAATTGTGGTCAGTTGCCCGGACGCTGAACAGATCGAGAGTGAAGCCGCCAGCAGAAACACGCTCCACCGCGAAGGGCGGAGCACGCTCAGACAATTGGATTTGAGACGGGAAAACGTTACCACCGAGGCCATTTCAACACTCCTTTTTTGTGACCATCATCTAACCTGAGGTTCGGTATCAGTCTGACGCCGCGACGACGTAAACAGCACCACTTTGGATTTAATCTTTACTATGATTATCATACTATCCGGGAAGGGATCAATGTTAATCCTGATTTATTTGAACATCTTCTCGAAGCCGTGATGCCCCCCCTCTTCCCCCGGCTCAAGAACCTACCGCGACTTTGCGCCCTCTGAGAAAGGCGCGGCCTGTGGCGTTACGCCCCACGCTTTATTGGGGCGGTCGCCCAGTTCCAGCACGATCTTTCCGCCGTTGCCGAGCACGTCATGCGCAAACCACGTTTTGTCCCACGGCTGACCGTTCACCCTGACCGACTGGATGTACTTGTTCCCGCGGTCGGCTTTCGGCGCCTGCAAGACAAAGGTTTTGCCGTTGTCCAGCCTGATCGCGACCTCACGGAAGAGCGGACTGCCGAACGTATAGGCCGGAACGCCCGCGGTGACCGGGTAAAAGCCCATGGCCGAGAAGACCGCAAAGGCCGACATGCCGCCGCCGTCCTCGTCGCCGCAGATGCCCATCAGGTCGTTACGGAACCACGCCTCCATCAACATGCGGATGCGCTTCTGCGTTTTCCACGGCTCAC
>JADHEF010000813.1_pt1 | contig 26011 bp, 25 predicted proteins | sample 8952391 | NCBI WGS metagenome assembly JADHEF01 (sample SAMN16124439, study PRJNA663245) | bioreactor sludge metagenome | isolation source: sludge (nitrite) | place: India:Bengaluru | collected 2019-02-28 | reverse complement strand
TAGAAAAACCCCACGCAAGCAACCTCGCGTGGGGTTTTTTGTACCGCTTCCAGGCACACGCAGCAACGCCGTAGCGTCGCCGCGTGCAGCGCACGGACTTACATGTCCATGCCCATGCCGCCCATACCGCCCATGCCGCCGGGCATGCCGCCGCCGGCCGGCTTGTCTTCGGGCAGTTCGGCAACCATCGCGTCGGTGGTCAGGATCAGACCGGCGACCGAGGCGGCGTTTTGCAGCGCCGAGCGGGTCACCTTGGCCGGGTCCAGCACGCCGAGTTCGACGAGGTCACCGTAGGTGCCGTTCGAGGCGTTGTAGCCGAAGTTGCCCTTGCCTTCGAGCACCTTGTTGACGACGACGCTGGGTTCGTCGCCGGCGTTGGCAACGATCTGGCGCAGCGGCTCTTCGATCGCACGCAGCACGATCTTGATGCCGGCGTCTTGGTCGTTGTTGTCGCCCTTGAGGTCCTTGATGGCAGCGCGGGCGCGCAGCAGCGCAACGCCGCCGCCGGCCACGACGCCTTCTTCAACGGCGGCACGGGTGGCGTGCAGCGCGTCTTCGACGCGGGCCTTCTTTTCCTTCATTTCGACTTCGGTCGCGGCACCGACCTTGATGACGGCCACGCCGCCGGCCAGCTTGGCCACGCGTTCTTGCAGCTTTTCGCGGTCGTAGTCGCTGGTGGCTTCTTCGATCTGGGCGCGGATTTGCTTGACGCGCGCTTCGATGCTCTTGGCGTCGCCGTTGCCGTCGATGATGGTGGTGTTTTCCTTGGCGACTTCGATGCGCTTGGCTTGGCCGAGGTCGTTCAGGGTGGCCTTTTCGAGGGTCAGGCCGACTTCTTCGGCGATGACCGAGCCGCCCGTGAGGATGGCGATGTCTTCGAGCATGGCCTTGCGACGGTCACCGAAGCCCGGGGCCTTGACGGCGACGGTCTTGAGGATGCCGCGGATGTTGTTGACGACCAGGGTCGCGAGCGCTTCGCCTTCGACTTCTTCGGCGATGATGAGCAGCGGACGGCCGGCCTTGGCGACTTGTTCGAGGATCGGCAGCAGATCGCGGATGTTCGAGATCTTCTTGTCGTGCAGCAGGACGAACGGATTGTCGAGCAGCGCGACTTGCTTTTCGGGGTTGTTGATGAAGTACGGGCTGAGGTAGCCGCGGTCGAACTGCATGCCTTCGACGACGTCGAGTTCGTTGTTCAGGCTCTTGCCGTCTTCAACGGTGATGACGCCTTCCTTGCCGACCTTTTCCATCGCGTTGGCGATGATTTCACCGATGTCGGAATCGGAGTTGGCCGAGATCGAGCCGACTTGGGCGATTTCCTTGCTGGTGGTGGTCGGCTTCGAGATCTTCTTGATCTCGGCGACGATGGCGGAAACCGACTTGTCGATGCCGCGCTTGAGGTCGGTGGGGTTGTAGCCGGCGGCCACGTACTTGAAGCCTTCGCGCACGATGGCTTGGGCCAGCACGGTCGCGGTGGTGGTGCCGTCACCGGCGTTGTCGCTGGTCTTGGAAGCGACTTCCTTGACGAGCTGGGCGCCCATGTTTTCGAACTTGTCCTTCAGTTCGATTTCCTTGGCGACCGAGACGCCGTCCTTGGTCACCGTCGGAGCGCCGAACGAGCGCTCGAGCACGACGTTGCGGCCTTTGGGACCGAGCGTGACCTTGACCGCGTTGGCCAGGACGTTGACGCCATTGACGATCTTCGCGCGCGCGTCGTCGCTGAAGAGAACTTGCTTAGCTGCCATGTGTTTCTCCTGATGTTCTGTGCGGGGAAGCGATTACTTCGAGATGACGGCGAGGATGTCTTCTTCGCGCATGACGAGCACTTCATTGCCGTCGACCTTGACGGTCTGGCCGCTGTACTTGCCGAACAGGACGCGGTCGCCAACCTTCACTTCGAGGGGGCGGACCTTGCCATCGTCGAGCACCTTGCCGTTGCCGACGGCCAGCACTTCGCCTTGATCGGGCTTTTCGGCGGCGGCGTCGGGAATCACGATGCCCGAGGCGGTCTTGGTTTCATTGTCCAGGCGCTTGACGATCACGCGATCGTGCAAAGGACGCAGGTTCATGCCGAACTCCTTCAAAAATGTCGGTGTGGTTGTCTTCAAGGGGCGGGGCGAGCACGGCGGTTGCCCGAACCGGATGGTCGGACCGTTTCCGCTTGTTAGCACTCAACCCAAGCGAGTGCTAATAATAGTGGCGGTGTTGGCCGATTTCAAGCGCCGGGCGGCGGCAGGCTGGCGATCCGCTTCCGAACCACCCCGCCTCGCACAAAGTCGCAGACTGGCGCTGCCGTCAAGTGGGATCACGCTAGGCCGAAACATGGCAAGGGACTCGGGACGCTCAGCGTGTCGCAATGGGCGCCCTCTGGCAGCGACGCATGGCAGGCCAGCGCGAATACGTAATGACTCATAGGAACGACAGCAACATGACGACTGCCAGCACGACCAAAACGCGCACGGATTTCATCCTGGAAGCGGCGCGCCGCGCGGCCGAGGAAACCCTGCTCGACCGCGCCCTGATGGTCGTCGGCCCCGAGGCCTATGCCGAATTGCGGTCAACCGGAGGTAGGTTCCCCATTTCGGCATCGGGCCCGGCGACGCTGGACGCGCCGCCCGGCCGTGAAAGTCATGGGACGACTTCGCCGATCTCGATCTTGAGTCCGGTGGCGCCCAGCCCGACCGGCGCGGTCTGGCCCTGCAGATCCCCCGGTTGCGGCGTCGCATTCCCCGACTTGGAGATGCGCGCGCCAACCACCACTTGCGCGAAGTTCGACAACTTCATTTGCGGCGACATCGCGGTGCTGTCATCGAGCGTGAACTCGAAAGGCAGGTCCTTGACTTGTTTGCGCACGATCGCCAAGGGCATGCGCGGCCCTTCGGCGGCGCGCGCGAATACGAACACCGTGTCGTCGGGCGCGGCGCGCTTGGCCAGCGCCGGCGCGAGGCTGACCCGGCCGCTGATGCCGCCGGGCGCGGCCATGCCCGCGGCGGGCGGCGGCAGCTTGATGCCGGCCTTGGCCGCCAATGCGCGCGCTTCGGCGACGCTGGCGCGCACTTGCTGGACGAATTCGGTGTCGTCGGACGCGAGTTGGGCCACCTTTTCCCAATCCTTGACCGCGGTCGCGTAGTCCTGGCGCTCGAACGCGTCGGTGCCGGCGAGGGTCAGGGCTTTGAGATTGTTCGGATCGAGCTTGAGCGCCTGCGCCACCAGTTGCATCGGCTCGCCGCTCAGGCTGCGGTCGTTCGCCATCGCGAGCGCATCGGCGTAATCGGCATAGAGCTGGGCATCATCCTTGACCAACGCGACCGCGCGCTTGAACGCCGCGGCCGCCTCCGGATAGCGGCCAAGCACGACATTCGACCGCGCGAGCATCCCCCAGCCTTGCGCGTCATTGGGGTTGTCTTTCAAGCGCGCGGCCAGGGTATCGGCGAGGGTCGCGATCTTTTCGAGCGTCATCGAATGATCCTGGGCGCCGGCCTGCCGGGCCTGCTCGGCGAGCGGCCCGAGCGCGGCCGGCGTGCCGACCAGCCGATAGCCGCCGGCCGTCACCCCGGCCAGCAACAGCGCGACCACGATCAGCAGCCCATAGGGCCGCCCCGCCGGCGTGGCGGTGTCGGCGCCGCTGGTTTCGAACAATTTGCGTTCGAGCGCGGCGCGGCTGTCGCGATGGTGCTCGGCTGACAAGGCGCCCGATTGATGCAAAGCGTCGAGCTGCGCGATCTGCTGGCGCAACGCATCGGCGGGCGACGGCGCGGGCACGGGTTTGCGCAACAAAGGGCGCACGACCAACCACCAGCTTGCGAGTGTCATCAAGCTGGCGACGACGATGAACAGGGTCATGAGGCGGACTTTCCTTCGGAAGCCGAGGCTTCGGCCTCGTCGGGATCGGGCTCGAATTGGTCGGCCCGCATGCGCATGCGCTTGCGCAGGATCAGCATCAGCGAACCGACCCCGACCACCAGCAGGACCAAGGGGCCGAACCAGAGGACGAAGGTGGTCGCCTTGAGTGGCGGCCGATACAGCACGAAATCGCCGTAACGCTCGGTCATGTAGCCGACGATCTGGTCGTCGGTCTCGCCGCGCCGGATCATGTCGCGCAATTGATTGCGCAGATCGACCGCGAGGTCGGCGTTGGAATCGGCGATGGTCTGGTTCTGGCACACCAGGCAGCGCAACTCGGCGCCCAGACGCATCAGACGCGCTTCGGTGACCGGATCGTCACTCGCGGGCGCGGCCTCGTTGGCCATGGCCGGCGCTTGCACCGCCAGGCACAGCACCCCGACGCACCAGGCCGCCAACATGGCGCGCGCACGCGCGCGCATCGGGCGCCCACGCGCCGCTTCAACGCTTGCCGGGTTCATTGTTGAGTTCCTTGACCAGCGGTTGGATCTTGTCGCGCAGCACTTCGGGCGTGACCGGCCCGATCTGCTTGAAGCGGATGACGCCGGCCTTGTCGATCACGAAAGTCTCGGGCACGCCATACACGCCGTAATCGATGCCGACCTTGCCGTCGCGGTCGTATAACGAAGCGGTGTAGGGATTGCCGAAACGTTCGAGCCAGCCCAGGCCGTCGGCGCGCTCGTCTTTGTAATTGAGGCCGTAGATCGGCACTTCCTTGAGGCGCGAATATTCGACCAGGAAGGGGTGTTCTTCGCGGCAGGCCACACACCACGAAGCCCAGACATTGAGCAGCCAGACCCGGCCCAGCATGTCATCGCGCCGGATCGTCTGTTCGGGCCGATCGAGCTGGGCCAGCGCGAAAGCCGGCGCCGGCTTGCCGATCAGCGGCGATGGCACTTCGCGCGGATCGCGGTTCAGGCCGATGGCGAGAAAGACCGCGAGGACGATGAACAATCCCAGCGGCAACAGGAAACGCATCATGATGAATCGACTCCGTCTTCAGGCGCGGCCGGCGGCCAACGCGTCGGCCGGCGCGGCGGCCTTTTGCTTGCTGCGATAACGCCGGTCGGACGCGGCCAACAGGCCGCCGAGCGCCATGACCAGGCAGCCGCCCCAGATCCAATCGACGAAGGGCTTGAAGTACACGCGCACGATCCAGGTACCGTCGGGCAATTGCTCGCCGAGCGAGACATACAGATCGCGGATCAGGTTCGAATCGATGGCGGCCTCGGTCATCGGATTGGGCTGGGTGCGGTAGATCCGCTTTTCGGGCCGCATGGTCGCGACCGCCTTGCCGTCGCGCGTGACGTCGATGCCGCCTTGCACCGCGATGTAATTCGGGCCCGGCACTTCGCGCACGCCGCGGAAAGTGAACTGGTAAGCGCCGATCTCGGTCGTGTCGCCCACCGCCATGCGCACGTCGCGCTCGGTCTCGTAAGTCTTGACCATGGTCACGCCGAACGCGAAGACCCCGACCCCGAGGTGCGCGATCATCATGCCGACCATCGCGCGCGGAATCAGCCGCGCACGCGCGAACACGCTGGTGTTCGTGCCGGGCACCGGACGCACGCGCTCCCAAAGGTCGGTCAGGATCGAGGTGAAGATCCAGTAGGCCATCAACAGGCCCAGCGAACTCATCATACCGATGCGCCCGGCCAGCCAGCCGGTCAGCAAGGCGGCGACCACGCTCACGCCCGCGGCCCAACGCAAGCGCACCGCCAGCTCGGGCAGCGAGGCTTCCTTCCAGCGCGCCAGGGTGCCGAGCGCCATCAGGAACACGATGGGCGTTGCCAGAAACACGAACACCATATCGAAATACGGCGGGCCGACCGAGATCTTGCCCAGGTTCAAGGCGTCGAGGATCAAGGGGTACAAGGTGCCCAGCAGCACCGCGCCCATGGCGACCAACAACAACACGTTATTGCCCAGCAGCATCGATTCGCGCGAGACCAGCGCGAACCGCGCGCCCAACCCGACCTTGGGCGCGCGCCAGGCGAACAGCAGGAGCGAACTGCCGATCACGATGACCAGGAAGGCCAGGATGAACAGGCCGCGCCGCGGATCGGTCGCGAAGGCATGGACCGACGACAACACGCCCGAGCGCACGAGGAAGGTACCGAGCAGCGACAGCGAAAACACCGTGATCGCGAGCAGCACGGTCCAGACCTTGAAGCTGCCGCGCTTTTCAGTGACCGCCAGCGAATGGATGAGCGCGGTGCCCGCGAGCCAAGGCATGAAGGACGCGTTCTCGACCGGGTCCCAGAACCACCAGCCGCCCCAGCCGAGTTCGTAATACGCCCAGACGCTGCCGAGCGCGATGCCGATGGTCAGGAAGATCCAGGCCGCGGTGGTCCAGGGCCGGGTCCAGCGCGCCCAGGTCGCATCGAGATTGCCGCCGATCAAGGCCGCGATCGCAAAGGCGAACGCGACCGAGAACCCGACATAGCCCATGTAAAGCATGGGCGGATGGAAGACCATGCCCGGGTCCTGTAATAGCGGGTTGAGGTCGCGGCCATCGGGCGGAATCGGGAACTGGCGATCGAACGGATTGGAGGTGAGCAGCATGAACAGCAGGAAGCCGAAGCTCACCAGCCCCATCACCGCGAGAATGCGCGCCACCACCGGCTGCGGCAGATTGCCGCTGAACCAGGTGACGGCCAGCATCCAGACCACCAGCATGAAGGTCCAGAGCAGCAACGAGCCTTCATGCCCGCCCCAGACCGCCGCGATGCGGTATTGCAAGGGCAATGCCGAATTGGAATTGACCGCGACATACCAGATCGAAAAATCGTTGTTGACGAAGGCATAGGTCAACAGGCCGAACGCGCCCGCCACCAGCAGGAACTGGGTCTGCGCCGCGCTGCGCGCCACCGCCATCCAGGCCGCGTTGCCGCGCGCCGCGCCGATCAGGGGCAGCACGCCCTGCACCAACGCGACCACGAGCGCGAGGATCAGCGCGATCTGGCCAAGCTCGGCGATCATTGCATCGCCCCTTTGTCGGCGACCGAACCCGCGATGCGCGCATTGGTTTCATTGGCCTTGGCGAGCGCCTCCGCGGCTTCGGGCGGCATGTAGTTCTCGTCGTGCTTGGCGAGCACTTCCTTGGCGACGAACACGCCATCGCCGCCGATCTGGCCTTGCGCGACCACGCCCTTGCCCTCCTTGAACAGGTCGGGAAGGATGCCGCTATACATGACCGGCACATTCTTGGCGTTGTCGGTCACGACGAAATGCACTTCGACGCCCTGGCGTTGCAGGCTGCCCGGCTGGACCAGGCCGCCGATGCGGAAAGTGCGTCCGGTCGGCGCCTCGTTGGCCGCGACCTGCGACGGCGAATAGAAAAAGACCAGATTGCTCTGGAAGGCATTGAGGACCAGCGCGACGGCGATGCCGACGGCGGCGAGGATCACGCCGACGATGGCGAATTTCTTGTGACGCGGTTTCATCATCATCCTTCCTTGCTCACTTGCATGAGTTCATGCGCCTGCACGGCCTGCACCATCGCGATGTCGGCCTGGGCGCGCCGGCGGCGGCGCCAGGCCAATACCGGCTCGATCGCCATCAATACCGCCGTGACGCCGTAACTGCCCCAGACGTACAGGCCGTAGCCGCCCATCGAGAAAAACGCTTCGACACTCTTCCAGTAGATCATGCCTGTTCTCCGGCCGCACCCGCCGCGCGCGGCGCCGATTGCTCGGCCACCCATTGATTGTCGCGCTCGCGCTCCAGGATGATGGCGCGGGCCCGGGTCAGCACCACCGCGATGGTGTAGAACCAGAACGCGAACGCCATGATGAGCATCGAGGTCAGCATGATCGACGCCATCTTGGGCGCCGCGGTCACGCTGACCGATGCGCCTTGGTGCAAGGTGTTCCACCATTTCACCGAGAAATGGATGATCGGCACATTGACCGCGCCGACGATCGCCAGCAGCGCCCCGGCGTGGTCGGCGCGCCGCACGTCGTCGATCGATTCGACGAGCGCGATATAGCCGAGGTAGAGGAACAACAGGATCAGTTCGGAGGTCAGGCGCGCATCCCAGACCCACCAGGTGCCCCAGGTCGGCTTGCCCCAGAGCGCGCCGGTCCACAACGCGATGAAGGTGAACATGGCGCCGGTGGGCGCGAGCGCGCGCGCCATCATCGACGACATGCGGGTGTTGAAGATCCAGCCGGCCGCCGCCCACATCGCCATCACGACGTAGATGAACATCGACATCCAGGCCGCCGGCACATGGATGAAGATCACGCGGTAGGACTCGCCCTGCTGGGCGTCGGTGGGCGCGACCAGCAGCCCGATGTACAGGCCGATCGCGGCGAGCACCGCCGCGCCGACGGCGAACCAAGGCACCAGACGCCCGGCCAGCCGGTAGAACCGGGACGGCGCGGCGAAGGTGAACCAGCGTATCGAACCCATGCCGCTCACTCCGTCGAAATCCTCAAGGCCGCCGCCGCCGCCAAAGGCGCCAGCAGCGTGGTCATGATCAAGAGCGCGCCGAGCAAGGAGAAATGCCCGGCCGCCGAAACCCCCGATGCGATCGCCCCGACCGCCCCCGCGCCGAAGATCAGGGTCGGCACGCACAAGGGCAGGATGAGCAGGATGATCAGCACCCCGCCGCTGCGCAGCCCCAGCGTCAGCGCGGCGCCGACGCTGCCCAACAGGCTCAGGATCGGGGTGCCGAGCAGCAACGTGGCCGCGAGTGTACCGAGTGCGCGCGCGTCGAGCCCGAACATGAGGCCGATCACCGGGGACATCAGGGTCAGCGGCAGGCCGGTCAGGAGCCAATGCGCCGCCGCCTTGGCCGCCGCGATCTCGATCACCGGATGGCCCGAGACCAGCATCTGGTCGAGCGAGCCGTCGGCGAAATCGCCGGCATAGAGGTTGGTGACCGAGAGCATCGCGGCCAGCAGCGCGCAGACCCAGACCACGCCGGGCGCGATCTGGCGCAGGGTTTCGGGTTCGGGCCCCACCCCGAGCGGAAACAGGCTGACCGACACGAAGAAGAATCCAATCGGAAGTACCGCCTCGACGCGGCGCCGGTGGGCCAGGCGCAGATCGCGCGCGACGATGGTCGTGAATGCGCGCGCCATCTCAATGCACCTGATCCATGTCAAAGACGATCGGCGTCACCGTGTCGAGCGCGACCGGCTGGTGGCTGGTCAACACGATGGCGCCGCCTCGTCCGAGATGCTCGACCAGGGTCCGGTTCAGACGCGCCACGCTCTGGACATCGAGCGCATCGAAAGGTTCATCGAGAATCCACAAGGCCGGCCCTTCGTACAAGGCCAATTGCGCCAGCGCAACCCGGCGCCGCTGGCCTTGCGAGAGCGTGCGCACCGGCAGCGCGACCAGATGGGCGATGCCGAACACCCCGAGCGCGCGCACGATCGCGGCCGGCGCGGCGTCGCGCGATTGCAGGCGGGCATTGAATTCGAGCGCTTCGGCGACCGTGAGGTCGTCCTTGAGGGCATTGGCATGGGCCACATAGACCGCGGCCAGCGCGCGCTCGCCGCCCATCAGCCGGCGCGCCGGCTTGCCTTGCCAGAGCACGGCGCCGGCTTCGGGCCGGCCCAGGCCGATCAGCAAGCGCAACAGGCTGGTCTTGCCGCTGCCGTTGCTGCCGCGCAACCAGACCAGTTGCCCGGCATGCACGGCCAGATTGACCCCGCGGAAGATGATTCGGTTGCCGCGGCGGCACGCGAGGTCACGCGCCGCCAGCATCGGAATGCCGCCAGCGTCAGTAGTCGTATCGGTAACCGACGTAGAAGAAAGCACGGGTGGTGGTATCGCTTTGCGTGAGCCCCTCGGTCTTGCTGCGCTCGATGCTGAAATCCGATTCCAGCGCGAGCTGCTGACCGATGCGATACGACAAACGCAACCCCGGGGTCCAGCGGTCGGTGCGCGTTCCGTTCGTATCGGATTGCGTATAGAACTTGATCGAGGGTTCGAGTTGCCAGTTCTGGTAGAGCACCGACAGGTTGTTATAGGAGGCAAGTTTGCCGTCGAAATCGGGCGCGCTGACCAAGGTGAAGTTGAAAATGCGCGCGTCGCGGCTGGAGTATAGCCAGTTGCCGCGGCGTATCCAGGCTCCTGAATGCCGGGCTAAGACGCGCGGCCACGGCAACGCGTTCTTGCGCGTGAAAGAGAACCGCCGCGCTGCGTTGCAAGCGGATCGGGAAGCGCCTCGGGTGCGCGTCTTGCTGGCGCCGCAAGTCGCGCATGTCGACGCGCAACAGATCGGCATCCGCTTCGAAACCAAGTTCGGCACCGCGTGACGGCGCCGGACGCGTTCAGCGCGCGGCGGCCTTGAGCGCCGCGACGATCTTGGCCTCGAGTTCGACGCGTTGATCGTCGCGGAATCCCGAGTGCATGAATACGATCTTCCCGTCGGCCCCGATCAGGGCCGAACTCGGCATGCCCTTGATGCCGTAGTCCTTGGCGCTGTCGCCCACCACATCGAATGCGATCAGGAATTTCGCGGGCGTCTGGGCCAGAAAGGCATCGGCCTCGGCGCGTTCCTTGTCGAGATTGATGCCAACCACCTGGAAGCCTTGTTTGCCGTATTTGGCCTGCATCGCATTCAGCCAGGGGAAGGATTGCCGACACGGGCCGCACCAGGAGGCCCAGAAATCGAGGTACACGACCTTGCCGCGCGCATCGGCAAGCTTGAACGGCTTGCCGGCCGCGGTCGGCAGGCTGAAAGCCGGCGCGGGCGCGCCGGCTTCGAGCGCCAGCGCCGTCGGCGCCAGCACGAGTCCGAGCAGCGCGGCCGCCGCGACGATGCCTTGCTTGAGAGCCTGCACAAAACGCTTCATGGCGCCTTCCTGAACGGGAGAATGCGGGGATGATCGCAGGCGCGGCCGCCGCGGGCAAAACGCCGGCGCGGAAAATGCCGCACCGGCGGTGTAACGTTTCGTTGTCGAGCGTCCGCGCTGCTATGCTCGCGCGCATCGAAACGTCATGCGTGCCGGCCGCCAGGCGGCACGGTCTGGCGGCTTCCCGGATGGAATGATGAAGAAGCTCTTGACCTGCGCCTTGGCGCTTGTGCTGTTCGCCTGCAACTTCGCGCGGGCCGACGAATTCCTCGACCCGCAACAGGCGTTCCCGTTCCGGGCCCGGGTGCTCGATGCCAAGACCATCGAGGCGCGTTGGTCGATCGTCGATGGCTACTACCTCTACCACGAGAAACTCAAGTTCGCGGCCGACGCCGGCGTGATGCTCGGCAAGCCCGAGATCCCCAAGGGCAAGGTCAAGTTCGACGAGACTTTCGGCAAAGACGTCGAGACCCATCGCGGCGAACTCGTGGTGCGCATTCCGGTGCTGTCGGGCAAAGGCGCGTTCACGCTGACCGCCACCAGCCAGGGCTGCGCCGACAAAGGCCTGTGCTACCCGCCCCAGGACCAGACCGCGCGCCTGAACCTCGCCAATGCCGGCGCCGCCGGCACGCTCGGCGGCGGGCCCGGCCCCGGCGCCACCGACATGGGCCGCATCGAAGCGGCCTTGCATAGCGGCTCCTTGCTGACCGTGATGCCGATGTTCTTCGTGCTCGGGCTGCTGTTGAGCTTCACGCCGTGCGTACTGCCCATGATCCCCATCCTGTCGTCGATCATCGTCGGCCAGAGCAGCCATCTCGCGGGCGGCGAAGGCCGGCATCGCACGGCCTTGTCCAAGTCGCGCGGGTTCGCGCTCGCGCTCGCCTATGCGCTCGGCATGGCCATCGTCTATACCGCCATGGGCGTGGCGGCGGGTCTGGCCGGCGAAGGGCTGGCCGCCGCTTTGCAGACGCCCGGTGTGTTGATCACCTTCGCGGCCTTGCTGGTGGTGCTGTCGTTGTCGATGTTCGGGTTCTACGAACTGCAATTGCCGGCCGGCCTGCAAGCGCGCCTGTCCGGCTTGTCGAACAACCAGCGCAGCGGCAGCTACTTGGGCGTGTTCATCATGGGCGCGATCTCGGCGCTGATCGTCGGCCCTTGCGTCGCCGCCCCCCTGGCCGGCGCCCTGCTCTATCTGTCGCAGACCCGCGATGTGGTCATCGGCGGCAGCGCCTTGTTCTCGATGGCGGTCGGCATGAGCGTGCCGCTGCTCTTGATCGGCCTCAGCGCCGGGTCCTTGTTGCCGCGTGCCGGCGCCTGGATGGAAGGCGTGAAGAAATTCTTCGGCGCCTTGCTGATCGCGGTCGCGATCTGGATGCTGAGCCCGCTGTTGCCGGCCTGGGCCCACATGCTGGCCTGGGCGGTGCTGTTCATCATCGCCGCGGTCTATCTGCGTGTTTTCGATCCGCTGCCGCTCGACAGTTCGGGCTGGACCCGGCTTTGGAAAGGCGCTGGCGTCGTGCTCTTGCTGCTCGGCGCGGTACAGATCGTCGGCGTCGCGACCGGCGGGCGCGATGTGCTCCAGCCATTGCAGCAATTGGCGGTGCGGCCGGCCACCGGTGCGCCGCTGGTGGCGCAAGACGCGCCGCAAAAGCGGCGCTGGCTCAAGGTTGCGAGCATCGCCGAACTCGATGCGGCCTTGCGCAACGCCCAGGGCAAGACCGCGATGCTCGACTTTTATGCCGACTGGTGCGTGAGCTGCAAGGAAATGGAACGCTTCACTTTCGCCGATCCGCAGGTGGCCGAACGGCTGGACCGCATGCTGCTGTTGCAGGCCGACGTGACCCGCAACACCGAGGACGACAAAGCCTTGCTCAAGCGTTTTTCGCTGTTCGGACCGCCAGGCATCGTCTTCTTCGACGCGCGCGGCAATGAAGTCGCGCAGGCGCGCGTGGTCGGGTTCCAGGACGCGCCGACCTTCCTCACCAGCCTCGACCGCGCCCATGCCTCGAACGAGGCGCCGCAAGCCCTCGCGCTCGACGACGCCCGCCCCTAGCGCGTCTGGCCGCCCGAGCGCGCGCTGTTTCGCCGCGCGGCCCGCTCTCAGCCCGCGTTCAGGAAGCCCAGGTCGCGCGTGCCGAAGTTCCCCAGGTTCGGAAATAGCAAGTCCAGATTCGCGTCCGAAATGCCGAACCATTTGCCCAGCGTGGCCGAGTACTGGTCGACCGCGGTGCTCGGTAACCAGGAACCCGATCCGACTTCGTCGGGATTCTCGAAGCCGGCCGTGCTGCCGCTCACACCGACGGTCGGGTAGCTGCCGTACAGCGCGCGGCCTTTGACCGCCCCGCCGAGGATGAAATGGTGGCCGCCCCAGCCATGGTCGGTGCCGTCGCCATTGGTCGTGTAGGTGCGCCCGAAATCGGAGGCGGTGAACAAGGTGGCCTGGTGGCGTACATCGGCCGCGCCGCCATCGCCCGCGATGCCGGCGAGCGCGCCGTCGAAATACGCGAGCGCATGCGACAAGCGCGCCATCAAATCGGCCTGGCCGCGGTTCTGCGCATCATGGGTGTCGAAGCCGCCGACGCTCACGAAGAAGACCTGGCGCTTGAGGCCGAGCAGATTGCGCGCCGCGATCATCCGCGCCACGGTCTGCAATTGCGTCGCCACCGCATTGGTCGCGGCGGCGCCGGTGACCGGATTCAGGTACTGGGTCGGCGCCGCGACCGCGACCGCTTCGCTCGATGCGAAGGCGGCGGCGAGCACGGCTTGCGCATCGAGCGAACGTTTGACGACGCTCGCGTAATCGCGCGCGAAGATCGAGCTGGCCTGGGTGTCCGAAATCAGACTGGTCAGGGTCGCGGAAGCGCTCGACGAGCCGAACAGGCTCCCGGTCACGCCGCTCATCTTGACCGGGCCGGAGTTCGTGACCTGGTATTGCACGACCGATTCGCCCGACAACCAGACCGCGTTGCCCGCGGTCGAGATCGCGGTGAAGGCGCCGGCCGAGCCGTTCGCGCTCAGCCACAAATCGCCCATGCGCCCGCCCCAACCGATTCGCGCCCCTTCGGTCGCGCCGGCCTGCCAGGTCGATTGCTGGTCGTTGTGCGAGAACAGGCTGGTCGGCAGCGCGACCGAGCGCGCCTTGTATTGCGCCTTGGTGGTCGGCTGCACGAGGGTGCCGACATTGGCCAGCACCGCGAGCCGCCCGTCGTTGAACAGGCTTTGCACGTCGCCGAGCAAAGGATGGAGGGCGAAGCCGCGCACGGTGCTGGTGCCCGGCACGTAATGCGCGGTCGCGGGGACGATGGGCAGCACGCCGCCCAGGCGCGCCGGACTCCCCGCGGCCGCGCTGCCTTCGGCCACGGTGCCCGCGGCGCGCAGCGCGATCGGGTCGCTGCCCTGGTTGCGGGCCGCCGTGTAGCGCGCCCAGGAATCGGCATCGGTCGGCAGCAGCATGTTGGCGGCGTCATTGCCGCCGGCCAGGAACAGGCAGATCAAGGCTTTGTAATCGGACACGCCGGCGGTCTGCGCCGAGGCCGCGCCCATGGTCGCGAGGTTGAGCCCGAACGGCAGCCCGAGCGAGCCGGCCGAGAACACCGAGGCCGCGCGCAGGAAGTCGCGCCGGGTCTTGAGGAGCGTCGTCATGGCGTCACCTTCATTTCTGCACGAGATATTCGACCGAGGCCATGGTCAGGAAGACCGCGAGATAGACCCGGTTCTTCTTGGCCGCGTCGATCTGGGCCTGGGTGCCGGTGGCGGGAATGCCGACCGAAGCCACGGCGTCGCGGATCTTGGTCCGCATGCTCGAACTCATCTGCCCGTACATCAGCAAGCGGTTCATGCGATCGACCAGCGCGTCGGGGTGGTCGGCGAGCGCGAGTTCGGCGGCATAGGCGGCCTGCACATCGGCGCCGCTGCCGCCCTCGGGGGTCGAACCGATGCCCGACGGAATCACCGAACGCATGCGGTTGTGGTAACCGGCCACCGCGACTTCGTTCACGACTTGCATCTCGGGCGCGCTCAAACCGGCGGCGGCCACGGCCGAATTGGGCGGCACATAGCCGGGGCGCCAGTAGTTGAACACCGAAGGCGAGCGCAATGGCGATTGCGACAGCTGCGAGGCCGGATCGTCGAGATAGCCGATCAGATAGCGCCCGGATTGCGAGGTCGCCCCGAAGGCGCGCATCCAGTTCGCCAAGCGGATCACCGGTTCGCGCAGCTTGCCGTAGTAGGGATCGCCAACCTTCGTGATGTCGCGCGCCTCCGCATCGAGCAGCACCGCGCGCACCACGGCGCGCAGATCTCCGCGCACCCCGGCGCCGTTGTCGTTGAACTTGGCGGCCACGCGCGCGACGTACTCGGGCGTCGGATTGCTGGTCACGAGCTGTTTGATGAGCCGGGTCGCAACGAACGGGCCGACATTCGGATGATTGAACAGATGGTCGAGCGCCTGTTTCAGATCGGCGTCGGCATCGGCGCTGGCCGATTCGGCGATCGTCAGGCCAAGGAAGGTCTTGGCCGAGGTCGAATGGAATTTCGCATACGCCTGCATCGGCAGCACATCGCGATCGGTCGCGGCGTTGCCGCCGTAAAAGCGCGTGTCGGTCCGGTCGGCCAACGCCGCACCCGCATACCAGCTGAAGCCCGTGAACACCTTGGCCAGGCCGGCGATGTCGTCATGGGTGTAGGTCTCGACCGGCTTGCCGCCGCTCGTCTTCACGGTGCCATCGAGGTTCAGTTCGTACAGCCCGATCGAGAACAATTGCATGATCTCGCGGGCGAAATTCTCGTCGGGCACCCGGCCTTTGGCCGTGTCTTCCTTCTGGTTGCCGCGATGCGAAAGGTACAGCCCCATCATCGGATGCAACGCCACGTCTTCGAGGAACTGCCGGTAATTGCCGAAGGCATCGCGGCCCAGCATGTCGTAATAGGACGCGGCGCCGCGCACATTGTTGTAGATCTTGTCGTCCTGGAACGAGATCACCGCAATCTGCGACAAGGCGAAGGCCACGCGCTGGCGCAACTGGTCGTTGCCGGTCGCGGCCTGCTTCCACCAGGTCTGGAAGAAGTCGGTCGGCGCGATCTTGCCGGCCGGCGTCTGGGCGGCCAGTTCGCTCAAGCGCTGATCGATGTAGTCCTTGTGCGAAGTCTGGGGCGTCGCGAACTGTTGATCGATCCAATGCGCATAGCCGAGCCGGTTCAATTCGGCGATGCTCGCATCGCTGGGGCCGAAGCTGGCCTGGGTCAGAAAACGGGCGGCTTCGGCGTCGCTGGTCGGCGCATCGGCGGCGATGATGTCGCTCTTGCTGCCGCCGCAAGCGCCGAGGACGAACGCGCTCGCCACCGCCGCGACGAGCGCACGGGTCAGAGGGAAAGCCACGGAAGAAACTCCCGGAAAAGAGGGCGCGCACGCGGTCGGAACCGGACCGCGAGGCGAGACAGGAATGCGCGGGCGCCGCGGCGCCCATGCATCAATTGAAAAAGCAGATCAGCAAGAAGGCGGCGTTGAACGCCATGTGCAGCAAGATGACGGCCCAGAGTTGCTCGCTGCGCTCGTAGACCCAGCCCAGCACCAGCGACGGCAGGAAGATGGCGGCGCTGTGCCAAGTGCCGAAATAGACATGGGTCCCCGCGAACGCCGCCGAAGCGAGCACATTGGCCAGCGAAATGCCGAACAGCCCGATGTGCCGCGGCAAGCGCGCCAGCAACAAGGTCTGGACCCCGCCACGGAAAGCCGCTTCTTCGAGCGCGGGCGCGATGATGAGCAGCTTGCCCAGCACATACGGCGTCCATTTGACCGGGCAATCGCCGGGGACGAAATCGGCATACAACCATGCGGCAACCAAGGTCAAGAACGCGATCGTCGTCCAGACGCGCCAACTGATGCGCACCGGTTGTGGGAGCGCGGCTACCTTGGTTTCCATCGAACTGACACCCTTGCTTGCGACACCGTTGATCAGTCTGGCGCCGAATCAGCAACACAGACGATGAAATTTCACACACTCGCCCAAGCGCCGCCACCGAAACCGCATGGAAACTGGTGCGAAAGTGCCAGCGGATGCTGGGGGTAAGGCGCCGAATCGGCAATCCCTGAATCGAGCGATGTCCAAGCCACATGGGCTCAGCAATCTCCACGAAACACGGCCCGCCAGCAATCGGAGGGAAATTCCGGCACGCCAAGGCATAAAACCCTAGTCGCGACTCGGCCCAGGTGCTAATCCACTCAAGCCGGCGTGCAGAACTCCCCATTCCCATGCCGCGCCGCTCAAGTTCCCGCGCGCCCTGCCGCTATCGAAGAAGAACCCCGACGACAGGTCGGTCAAAGGATGGTCATGGCGGAAACCCGCGTATTGCGTTGGATGGCGGCAAGCACCCTCGTCTGGTTGGCGAGCGGGTGCGACATGCTCGGCATCGACACGCCGGCCAAACAACAAGCGGCGGCGGAAGCCGAAGGCAAGGCGGTCGGATCAGCCTGCCGGCATGCCGGCCGCGCGATCGAGGATTGCTTCATCCTCAATCCCAAGGCCAACAAGGCGGCGGTATTCGCGGGCTGGAAGGAAATGAACGACTACATGGCCAAGAACAAGATCGAGGTCGTGCAGCCGCAACTCGCGCGCGGCGGCAAGGAAGCCGCGGCGCCCGCCGAACACGAGGCCGAAGCCGCACCGGGCAAGACCGCGGACAAGACGGCCGACAAGGCTGCGGACAAGACCGCCGACAAAGCCGGCGGCAAGGCCAGGGCCGGCGAGAAGGCGGCCATTCCCACCGCCTCGATGGGCGAGAACCCCGACGACGGCGTACGCACCGCCGCCCGGGTCCCGCCGGTGGCCGAATCGTCGGTCACCGCGGCGCGCTCACGCGCCCACCTGCCCTGACGCGCGGCGTCCGCGCTCAGCGTTGCTGGGCCTGCGACTGGATCTCGACCACGGTCAACGCCGTCATGTTGACGACGCGGCGCACGGTGGCCGACGGCGTCAGCACATGCACCGGCCGCGCGGCCCCGAGCAGGATCGGCCCGATCGCCACATTGTTGCCGGCCGCCGTCTTGAGCAGGTTGTAGGCGATGTTCGCGGCGTCGAGGTTGGGCATCACCAGCAGATTGGCTTCGCCGGTCAACATCGAATTCGGCATGATGTTCTTGCGGATCGCGGCGTCGATCGCGCAATCGCCATGCATCTCGCCATCGACTTCGAGCCAGGGCGCGCGCTCTTGCAGCAAGGCCAGGGTGCGCCGGACCTTCTGCGCCGACGGGTCGTCATGGGTGCCGAAATTGGAGTGCGACAGCAGCGCCGCCTTGGGCTGCACGCCCAGGCGCTTGATCTCTTCGGCCGCCGCGATCGTCAGTTCGCACAATTGCTCCGCGCTCGGGTCGTAATTCACATGGGTGTCGACCAGGAACACGACGCGATTGGGCAGCATCAGCCCGTTCATCGCGCCGTAGCATGACGCGCCTTCGCGCAGGCCGATGACCTGATCGATGTAATGCAGATGCAGATTGAAGCGCCCGAACGAGCCGCAGATCATGCCGTCGGCCGCATGGTCGTGGATCAGCATGCTGCCGATCAGGGTGTTGCGGCGGCGCATTTCGATCTTGGCGTAAGACTCGGTCACGCCCTTGCGCTCGGTCATGCGATGGTAGGTCTGCCAATAACGGCGGTAGCGCTCGTCGTACTCGGGGTTCACGAGTTCGAAATCGACATCGGCGCGCATGCGCAGACCGTAGAGTTCGATGCGCTTGTTCACCACCGCCGGACGCCCGATCAGGATCGGCTGCGCGAGCTTCTCGTCGAGGACGACCTGCACCGCGCGCAGCACCCGTTCGTCTTCGCCCTCGGGGAACACGATGCGCTTGCGCTGCACCGGCGCTTTGCGGGCCGCCGCGAAGATCGGCTTCATCAAGGTGCCCGAGTGGTAGACGAATTGCTGAAGCTGGGTGCGGTAGGCCTCGTAATCCTTGATCGGCCGGGTCGCGACGCCCGATTCCTCGGCCGCCTTCGCCACCGCGGGCGCGATCTTGCCGATCAGGCGCGGATCGAAAGGCTTGGGGATCAGGTATTCGGGGCCGAAGGCGAGGTTCTGAATGTCATAGGCGGCGGCGACGATGTCGCTCGCTTCCTGGCGCGCGAGTTCGGCCACCGCATGCACGGCGGCGATTTCCATTTCGCGCGTGACCGTGCTCGCGCCCGAATCGAGCGCGCCGCGGAAAATGAACGGGAAGCACAAGACATTGTTGACCTGGTTCGGGTAGTCGGTGCGGCCGGTCGCGATGATCGCGTCGTCGCGGACCGCCTTGACTTCCTCGGGCAGGATCTCGGGCGTCGGATTCGCGAGCGCGAAGATGATCGGCCGCGGATTCATCTTGGCCACCATCTCGGGCTTGAGCACCCCGCCGGCCGACAGGCCGAGGAAGACATCCGCGCCTTCGATCACCTGGCCGAGCGTGCGCAAGGGCGTGTCCTGCGCGAACTGGGCCTTGTCGGGGTCCATGAGTTCGGCGCGGCCCTGGTAGACCACGCCGGCCAGATCGGTCAGCCAGATGTGCTGTTTGGGCAAGCCCAGATCAACCAGCAGATCGACGCAAGCCAGCGCCGCGGCGCCCGCGCCCGAGACCACGACCTTGACCGCATCGAGCCGCTTGCCGACCACATCGAGCGCATTGGTGATGCCCGCGCCGACCACGATCGCGGTGCCGTGCTGATCGTCATGGAAGACCGGGATGTTCATGCGCTCGCGCAGCTTGCGCTCGACATAGAAGCAATCGGGCGCCTTGATGTCTTCGAGGTTGATGCCGCCGAAAGTCGGTTCGAGCGCGGCGATGATCTCGACCAGTTTGTCGGGGTCGCGCTCGTTGATCTCGATGTCGAACACATCGATGCCGGCGAACTTCTTGAACAGCACCGCCTTGCCTTCCATCACCGGCTTGGCGGCCAGCGGGCCGATCGGCCCCAGGCCCAGCACCGCGGTGCCATTGGTCACCACGCCGACCAGATTGCCGCGCGAGGTGTAGCGCACCGCGGTCGACGGATCGGCCACGATCTCTTCGCAGGCGAAGGCCACGCCCGGCGAATAGGCCAAGGCGAGGTCGCGCTGGTTGATCACGCTCTTGGTCGAGGTGACCGCGATCTTTCCGGGCGTGGGCAATTCGTGATATTCGAGCGCGGCTTTGCGCAGCGCGTCCTTGGAGGAGCTATCGGGGACCGAAGACATGGCGTGTTCCAGAAGGTGCGTCGTTGAGAGATGCGTCGATGGATCGGCCGCTCGACGCGGCGCTGCGAAGGGGCGGCATTATCCCGCCGTCATCGACCGTCGGTAAAGATGGGCGCCGGGCGGCGCCCCTGGAACGCGGAATCGGTGCCCGAACCGGTGTGCGGCGGGCTTTGCGGCCTTGGCCGTTTTGCGACAACGGCCGACAACTGCACGCAAAAGCCCGCGCAAACCCGAGCCAACCGCGCTACATCATGCCCAACATGCGCGGGAACCAGAGCGACAGCGGCGGCCAGTAGGTCACGACGACCAGGAACACCAGCATGGTCAGCAGCCAGGGCCAGACCGCGATCGTGAGTTCGGTGATCCCCATCTTGGTGATGCCCGAAGCCACATACAGGTTGAGCCCGACCGGCGGATGGCACATGCCGACTTCCATGTTCACGACCATCATGATCCCGAAATGCACGGGGTCGATGCCGAGCTTCATCGCAACCGGGAACAGGATGGGCGCGAAGATCAGGACGATCGACGAGGGCTCCATGAAGTTGCCGGCCAGCAGCAACAGGATATTGACCGCGAGCAAGAAGGTGATGACGCCCAGCCCCTTGTCGAGCATCCAGCTGGCCAGCTCTTGCGGAATGTTCTCGTTGGTCAGGATGAACGAGAACAGCACGGCGTTGGTGATGATGTACAGCAGCATCGCCGACATGTTGGCCGAGTTGAGCAGGACCTTGGGCACATCCTTGAGGCGCATGTCCTTGTAGACGAACACCGCCACGAAGAACGCATAGACCGCGCTCATCGCCGCCGCTTCGGTCGGCGTGAAAATCCCGGTGTAGATGCCGCCCATCACCACGACGATCAGGAACAAGCCCCAGATCGATTCGCGGAACGAACGCGCGCGCTCGCCCCAGCTCGCCTTGGGCTGGCGCGGATAGTCGAACTTGCGCGCGCGCCACCAGGTGATCCCGCCCAGCATCGACGCGAGCACGATGCCCGGCACCACGCCGGCCATGAACAAGGCGCCGACCGAGGTGTTGGTGGCGACCGAATACATGACCATCACGATCGACGGCGGGATCAGGATGCCCAAGGCGCCCGAGGTGGTGATGACGCCCGCGCCGAAGCGGTTCGGGAACCCGGCCTTGACCATCGCGGGCAAGAGGATCGAACCGATCGCGACCACGGTGGCCGGCGACGAACCCGAGACCGCCGCGAACAGCGCGCATGCGATCACGCCCGCCAGGCCCAGGCCGCCATACCAATGGCCGACCATCGCGGTGGCGAAATTGATCATGCGTCGCGCCACGCCCCCGTGGGTGAGGAAGTTGCCGGCCAGGATGAAGAACGGGATCGCCATGATCTCGAACTTCTCGATGCCGGTGAACAACTTGAGCGCCACCGATTCGAGCGGCACCTGGGTCATGGTGAACAAGAAGGTGAGCACCGTCAGGCCGAGCGAGATCGAGATCGGCATGCCGGTCAGCATCAGCGCGAGCAGGATGCCGAAGATGATGGCGGCGTTCATTGCTTGCCTCCCTTGTCGTCGTCAGCGCCCAGTTGCGGGTGCTTCAGATCGTGCGGATGAAGATCGTCGCCCATGCCATAGGGGTTGGCATCGACCGGCACCTTCTCTTCTTCGATGCCGTCGACATGGCCGTGATCGTGGTGCGGCAGTTCGCCGGTGCGCAAGAACGCATAGGCCACCTGCAAGAACCGAAAGCACATCAGGTAGGAGCCGAGCGGCACCGCGCTGTAGACGATCCAGGTCGGCCATTCGAGGTCGGGCGTGGTCGGGCCTTCGGGAATGTCGCCGACATCGCGGCCGAGCGCGGCGAGCACGGCGTGATGCATGCCGTTGTCCCAGATGAAGGTCGCGCCCAAGGTGCCCACGGTGGCGGTGAACACCGCGCCGGCCAGCAAACCGAACAAAATGAACTTGCGCCGGGTCCGGTCGTGCAGGCGGTTGATGAGCACATCGACCCCGACGTGGATGCCGGTGCGCACGCCATAGGCCGCGCCGAACTTCGCCATCCAGACGAACATGATGATGCATAGCTCCTGCGCCCAACTGAAGTTGAGCGACAGCAGCCAATCCTGCACATGCGGAATCGACAGGCCGGCCGCATAGCGGTGCAAGACCGCGACGAAAATGATGAGCGTGGCCGCGCCCATGAGGAAGGTGACGAGCCCTTCCTCAAGATGATCGAGGATCTTCATCCCGAGGCTCCCGATGGAGAGAGAGATCGGCGGCGCGCCGCACCGAGCGCGGGCCGCCGCCGATCGAAGAACCGCCGTCGTGGACGGGGCTTAGCGCGTGAAGCCGGTTTCCTTGTAGACCGCGTCGATCACGTCCTTGCCGATGCGGCTTTCCATCTTGGCGTGCACGGGCGTCAGGGCGGCCTTGAAGGCGGCGCGCTCTTCCTTGGTCAGCACATAGACCTCGGTCTTGCCCGACTTCTTGACCGATTCGAGATCCTTGTCGTTCTGGTCTTTCGCGATCTTGTTGGCGTAGTTGGTCGCCTCCTTCATCGCGGTTTCGAGCTGGCCGCGCACATCGGCGGGCAGACCGTCCCAGAACTTCTTGTTCACGATGACCGCATAGCCCAGGTAGCCGTGATCGGTGATCGACAGATGCTTCTGCACTTCATGCATCTTCTGGGTGTAGAAGTTCGAGATCGGGTTTTCGGTGCCGTCCACCACGCCGGTCTGCAGCGCCTGATAGACCTCGGAGAAGGCCATCACCTGCGGGATCGCCTTGAGCGCGCGCACTTCTTCTTCGAGCACCTTGGACGACTGGATGCGCAGCTTCTTGCCGCGCAGATCGTCGGGCTTCCTGATCGGCGTGTTGGCCGAGAACGACTTGAAGCCGTTGTCCCAATACGCGAGGCCCTTGATGCCCTTGGGTTCGAGCTTGGCGAACAATTGCTGGCCGACCGCGCCTTGCGTGACCTTATGCAGATCGTTGTAGTCGTCGAAGATGAAAGGCAGATCGAAGACTTCGAACTCCTTCACGCCCAGCGGGCCGAACTTGGCCAACGACGGCGCGAGCATCTGCACCGCGCCGAGTTGCAGCGCCTCCATCTCTTCCTTGTCTTTGTAGAGCTGGCTGTTCGGATAGACCTCGACCTTGACCTTGCCCTTGGTCAGTTCTTCGGCGCGCTTCTTGAAGAACTCGGCCGCCAGGCCCTTGGGCGTATCGACCGCCACGACATGGCTGAACTTGATGACGATGGGCGCCTGCGCATACGCGCCGGCCGAGAACGACAGCGCTGCGCACAGCGCGAGGGTACGGAACAGCTTCATGGGATTTGTCTCCTGGTTTGGATGCATGCGCGGCGTATTATGTGGAGAGGGTTTTTGCCCGAATACTTCGGTTTTCCACAGTCCTCGCGGTTTGCGCTTCGCGTCATGCCCGACCAGCCCATCCCGGCGCCGGCCACGGCGCCTCGACATCGACCTACCGCACGCTGGCTCAAGAACTGGCGTTGGTGGTTACCCTTATTGGCGATCGTCCTGTTCGCCGTGACGACGAGCGCCCTGCTCTGGTTCACCTACCGCAGCGAAAGCTCGGACCGCAACGAGCAATTGATCGCCGACACGCTCTGGGTCAAGCAAAGCATCGAGTTCCAGCTCGCGCGCCATGAAGAGACCTTGCGCGCCGCCGCATTGGAACTGCACCGCGAACCCGAAGACACGACCGGATTTCTCGCCAAGGCGCGCTTCGCGGTCAATGCCAACCATGAGATCGAACGCATCGCGCGCATCGGGTCCGATGGGCGCGTGCTGATGGTCGCGGCGTCGCCCCAAGGGCCGCGAGACCTATGTGGAGGAAGCGCCCGACGAAGTGCGCGGCGCGCCGCGCTTGTTGTTCGCGGTGCCGATCGACGCGCCAGGCGGCGCGATCGTCGCGACCTATTCGCTGCAGGGCATCCTCGACGAACTCGTGCCCTGGTGGTTCGCGCAAGACAATGAAGTCTCGATCGCCAATGCCTTCGGCGAGCCCTTGGTGACCCGCCACGCCGCCGCGCCGCCGCGCGGCATCTACCGGCATCAATCCTCGCTCGACCTGCGCGGCGTGACCCTCCTGCTCGCCACCGACTCGGTCAAGGGCACGCCGGCCTTGCTGCCCAATCTGCTCGCCACCGCGGTGGCCTTGCTGGCCGTCACCCTGATCGCAAGCCTGGGCCTGCTCTGGCAAGACGTGCGCCGGCGCCTGTCGGCCGAACGGCGGCTCTCGGCCGAACTCTCGTTTCGCAAGGCGATGGAAAACTCGCTCGAAACCGGCCTGCGCGCGCGCGACATGGCCGGCCGCGTCACGTATGTGAACCCGGCGTTCTGCAAGATCGTCGGCTATTCGTCGGAGGAAGTGATCGGCCAGGTGCCGCCGATGCCGTATTGGGACACCGAACATTTCGAGGATTACCAAAAGCGCTTCGCCCAGGTGCTGGCCGGCACCGTCACGCGCCAAGGCTACGAGACCGTGTTCCGGCGCCGCACCGGCGATCTGATCAATGTGCTGATCTTCGAAGCGCCGCTGATCGACCAGCAAGGCAAACAGACCGGCTGGATGAGTTCCATCCTCGACATCACCGACCTCAAGCGCGTCGAAGACCTCAATCGCCAGCAACAGGAAAAACTCCAATCCACGGCGCGCCTGGCCGTGATGGGCGAAATGGCCTCGACCCTCTCGCACGAACTCAACCAGCCCTTGTCGGCGATCACCAGCTACACCACCGGCTGCATGAACCTGATGGACACGCGCGACGAACGCATCCGGCCCGCGCTCGAACGCATCCAGCAACAAGCCGCGCGCGCCGGGCAGATCATCCGCAGCGTCCATGATTTCGTGCGCCGCCGCGAACCGGCCAAGGAAATCCTCTCGATCGCCGAGATCGTCGATGCCACCCTGCCCTTGATGCTCTTGCAAGCGCGCCGGCCCCAGGTCCGCATCGAATGCCTGGTCGATGCCGGCCTGCCGCCGGTCCTGGCCGAGCGGGTCATGATCGAACAAGTGCTGCTCAATCTGTCGCGCAACGCGATCGAAGCCATGACCGGATTGCCGCCCGAGCGGCGCGTGCTTCAGGTGCAGGCGCGCCAAGTGCAAGACAGCCTCGAGATCGCGGTCATCGACCATGGCCGTGGGCTCGACGAAGCGGCGGCGGCCAAGCTTTTCACCCCCTTCTTCACCACCAAGGACGAAGGCATGGGCATGGGCCTGAACATCAGCCGCACCAGTGTCGAATTTCACCGCGGCCGCCTGTGGTTCGAGCCCACCCCTGGCGGCGGCGCCACATTCCGGTTCACACTGCCGACATGAGCACGCCGGGCAGCATCTACATCATCGACGACGAAGAGCCGATCCGCGACGCGCTGGTCTGGCTGCTGTCCAGCCGCGAGTTGGTCGCCACCGCGTTTTCGAGCGCCGAGGACTTCCTCGAGCACATCGCATCGCACCCGGTGCCGCTGCCCGCCTGCCTGGTGCTCGATGTGCGCATGGAGGCGATGTCGGGCCTCGAACTGTTCGACAACCTGCGCCATGCCGGCATCGCGCCCGACATGCGCGTCATCTTCCTGACCGGCCATGGCAATGTGCCCATGGCCGTCGAATCGCTCAAGAAAGGCGCCTTCGATTTCTTCGAAAAGCCGTTCAACAACAACCGGCTGGTCGACCGCATCGTCGAAGCGCTCGAAGAATCGCGCGCGCGCATGCAAGCCCGCGTCGCCCACGACCAGGTGCGCGACCGGCTCGCGAGCCTGACCACGCGCGAACGCGAAGTGATGGATCTCATCGTCGCGGGCAAGCTCAACAAGATCATCGCCGACGATCTCGGCATTTCCATGCGCACGGTGGAGGTTCATCGCGCCAACATCTTCGCGAAGATGGGGGCGCGGAGTGCGGTCGAATTGGTGCAGTTGCTGAAGCCCTGACCGCCGGCGCTTTCGTTGCGTCTCATTCGTGCTGCATGTCGGTCGCCGTCGTGTGCTGCACGGGCGTCGCGGGGGGAGGGCTGGCAGCGCGCCTCATACGCTTGCGTCGTCCTGCGGACGACCAGTCGGGTGGGGCCCACGAAGCGCAAGCCAGCCAA
>JADHEF010000812.1_pt1 | contig 26037 bp, 22 predicted proteins | sample 8952391 | NCBI WGS metagenome assembly JADHEF01 (sample SAMN16124439, study PRJNA663245) | bioreactor sludge metagenome | isolation source: sludge (nitrite) | place: India:Bengaluru | collected 2019-02-28 | reverse complement strand
CGGCTGGCGGGGATCCGCCCGGGCCGAATCCAGGTTGCCGCGATGGCGCTGAGCGGCGCGCTGGCCGGGCTGGTGGGCGTGGACTTCGTCCTGGGGTTCAAGGGCTACTTCGAGGAGGGCTTCTCGGCGGGGCTGGGTTACCTGGGCATCGCGGTGGCCCTGCTGGCCCGGAACAACCCGCTGGCCGTGCCGCTGACGGCGTTCCTGTTCGGCGTGCTGAACTACGGCAAGGTGGCCGCGGCGGGCGAGGTGCCCAAGGACATCATCGAGATCCTCGAGGCGGCCATCATCTTCTCGATGATCGCCGCGAACCGCGTGTTCGGCTCGCTGGCGCTGCGCATGAAAAAGCGGGCGGCAAAGGCCGGTGAATGACTTGTGCGCGCACACGGGTTCCCTTGGCGGTGTCCAAAAAGTTGGAGACACGAAACCGTAATTCCTGGAGGCCCACGATGCTCCCTAAACGTCACCTGGTGCTGATCCTCGCAGCCTGCACGCTGCCCTGCCTGTGCGCGGCGCAGGTCCGGGTCGCGCCGGCCGCCGGTCCCCCGCCCGCGGCACGCAAGCCGGTCGCCATCACGATCGGCGAGGACGACATCCGCCCGGGCGAGATCGCGAACATGAAACGGCGGAAGGCCGACCTTGCCGACACGGCGAAACGCCTGGCCGACGCGGCCCCGGAAACCAGCGACACGGTGACCTATGCCCGCGATTTCGTCCTGTGGGAAAACGACCTGCGGGAGGCGAAGCGGCTGAAGTGGTGGAACGAGACGGCGGACGTTCCGATGGTGTCGCCCCCCCCGCCCACCGAAGGCGCGCGGGAGAAACTGCACCGGATGGTGGCGGAAGAGAAGCGCCGCGCCGCGGAGGCCGAGGCGGCCCTGCGCGAGGAGCAGCGCCGCCAGCGGGAGATCGAATTGCGCGAGAAGGCGTCGTCCGAACGCATGGCGCTGGAACGCGCCCGGCTGGAACAGAAGGAGCGCGAAATCGAGGAAATGCGGCGGCGCAACGACATCCTCGAGAACTCCTACTTCATCCCCTACCCGCCGTACTATTACCCGCCCCCCACGTTCACCCCCGGCCCAAACCCCAAGCCCACCGCCCGGCCCACGGTGTACCCGGCGCCGCTGCTGCAAAAGCGGCGGTGACGATCCGGAGCGGGCTGGCCTGTTCGTCGGATAGCGCGGCCAGTTCTGATCAAACTTACCTGCTGACAATTGAAGTCCACGCTTTCAGTCCCCCCGTGTCCTTCGGACCTTATCAGTCAAATGCCCCCGAATTCCCACTGGAAATAAACCACTTCGAATTCCGACGATTTCCTTTGATGGACGGGATTAACCCGATCGGCAGCGGGAAACCTTGATTGCGGACATTGAAACCCGGTTGGCTCACCGTGCCGCATCCGACGCGATTCCCTGCTGGAGGTGGTATCTGTGGTTATTCCTATGAAACGTAGAGAGAGAACTCCACCCATGAGGGACCAATCCGGATTGGAGGAAAGCCCGTGAGAATTGAGTCTATTCGACTCCGCAATTTCAAAGCCTTCAAGGATGTCGAACTCCGCGATATCCCGCGTTTTTGCGTGTGCGTCGGCGCGAACGGGTCCGGCAAATCAACCCTGTTCAGCGTGTTTGGCTTTCTCCGCGATGCGCTGACCGACAATGTCCGGATTGCCATGACCAAACTCGGCGGCAGTCGGGGGATCGCCGAAGTCCGCAGTCGGGACTGCAAGGGTCCGATCGAGATCGAAATCAAGTTCAGGGAAGATCCGCCCCTATCTCCCCTTATTACCTACCACCTCGCTGTGGACGAGCAGGACGGGCAGCCGGTTGTTCTGCGGGAGATCCTCAAGTACCGCCGGGGCAGCAAAGGAAAACCGTGGCATTTCCTCGACTTCACGTCAGGCGCCGGTACCGCGGTCCAGAATGAACCCGATCAGGTGAAGGATGAACGCGAACTCAAACGCGAATCTTATACGCTTCGCTCGCCGGATATCCTTGCAGTGAAGGGCCTCGCGCAGTTCGAGCGCTTTCCCGCCAGCAAGGCGCTGGCCAACCTCATCGAGCGGTGGCATGTCTCCGACTTCCACATCCAGCGCGCCCGCCCCGAACAGGAAGCGGGGTACGCCGAACACCTCTCCCGCGAGGGTGAGAACCTCTCCCTGGTCGTCGAGTACCTCTACAACAACAGGCCCGATCTGTTTGAAACGATACTCGATCAACTCAAGCACCGGGTTCCGGGCATCGAGCAAGTCGAGGCGAAGACCACGGAGGAGGGGCGCGTTCTTCTCCGGTTCAAGGACGGGGCCTTCCACGATCCCTTCCTCGCCCGTCATGTCTCGGACGGTACCATCAAGATGCTCGCCTATCTGGTCCTGCTCTACGACCCGACCCCGCACCCGCTGCTATGCGTCGAGGAACCCGAAAACCAGTTGTACCCGAAACTCCTTCCCGAACTAGCCGAGGAGTTTCGAGCCTATGCACAACGCGGGGGGCAGGTTTTCGTCTCCACCCACTCACCCGATTTCCTGAATGCCGCCGAACTCGAGGAGGTGTTCTGGCTCACCAAAACCAAGGGCTACACAACCGTTCACCGCGCCAGCGAAGACAAACAGATCGCGAAATATGTCAGCGAAGGCGATCAACTCGGCTATCTCTGGAAGGAGGGGTTCTTCAAGGGGGCTGACCCGAGGTGAACACCAAGGAAATCGTGTTCCTCCTGGAGGAACAATCCGCCGAAGCCCTCCTGCGCTCCCTGCTCCCGCGCATCCTCCCTCCGCAGGTAGTGACTCGGTTTATCGTGTTTGAGGGCAAGCAGGACCTGGAGAAACGGGTGGAGCGGCGGCTGCGCGGATACCTCAACCCGCACGCCAAGTTCATCGTGCTCCGCGACCAGGATGCTGCACCCTGCAGACGCACCAAAGCCGCCCTCGTGGAAAAGTGCAAAAACGCCGGCTGCCCCGGAGCCATTGTCCGCATCGCGTGTCACGAACTCGAGAGTTGGTATCTCGCCGACCTCGCCGCCGTGGAGCAGGCTTTGGGACGGCACGGGTTGGCCGCGTATCAGAACCAGCGCAAGTACCGCACCCCGGATACCTTGGGTTCGCCTTCCCGTGAACTTTCGGCGCTCGCGCCCCAATACCAGAAGGTGGGCGGCTCGCGCCTGATCGGGCGCCACCTCGACCCGAACAACATCCGCTCCAACAGTTTCCGTGTCTTTGTGGAGGCCGTGCTCAAGTGCGCCCAGTAGAACCATTGGATCCCGACAAATGACCGGCCACCGCTTCAAACTTGAACTCATCTGGGAACAAAGGGGACGGTTGAGAATGGCACCAAGACAAGGGGGGTGCAAGTCGCCAATTATTGCATATGTGTGGCTTACGCAATTTGCGGCAACTTCTGTTTGCGCGGGGGTGTTGCACGTAGACTGGCAAGACGCCGGAACCGGCAGCAGACACCGCGGGGGCGCCGAGGGCTTCTTGACTGCGCTCCGACGGACATGGGATGCGTCGTCCTGATGGTGCAGAAGCAGGTCTTCTGCGTGAAGCGGGGTCGGAAAGGCTATCACGGATCGTTACGCGCCATGCGTTTTCTCAGTCCAACAGAATGGCAGAATTGGTGCACTGAGCGGCAGATCCCGCTGCGGGAGGCGGGCAGGGTTTGTCCGAACATCAGCGCCGGGCATTTCCATTTTGCCGTGGTGCCGTATCCCACCGACTCCGGCGGGAAAGTCAGTATGGCGCGTTTCCTGTTTTCCCTGGTCGCGCCCAACCCGGAGACGTTGCTGCTTTTGGATGAGTGGGATGTGTGGCCGTCGAGTCAGCACATGCCCCTCTTCACCCGATTCCGCCAGGCCGCAGGCGAGTGCCGCCCCCTCATTGAGGCTCCGGCCCATTTGGTTTCCGCGTCCGAGAGCGATGACGCCGTTTCGGTCATCGCCACATCCCTGCTGTTCATCTGGGACTGTTACGGCATTTCGGCCTCCGGCAGGGATGCCTTCCACATTTCACACGACGAGTTCTGTTCTTTCGCCAGCCGCGACGCGTCCGTGGCCGCACGCGTCACGGAGCAGCTGGCGGCAACGCCCAAGGTCGGCGCGACTTACGGCGGCCGCCATTGAGTTTGGGCGGGCAGGGCGCGAGCACAGCATGAGACCTTGGACGCCGTTGCTTCTGACCGCCGCAGTTGTCGCCGGGCTGTTTTGGAGCCTCGGCTCAAATGTTCACGCGGTCGTGGCGCATTTCATCGCGCCGCCAATCTTCGGCGTCGCAATCGCGGTGATATGGCATCAGTCTTCGGCGCGGGGGCAGTTCCTGCTGCTCCTCACATCGCTGGGTGTTGCGGAGCTGGTTCGTTTATTGATCTATGTCGTGCGAGCAGACGGCTGGCACCACATCGTTCAGGATAGCGAGACACAGCTTGGATTTGTTGTGTCCATCGGGTTGCAGTTGGTCGTCAGCTTTGCGTCGTGGGGCGCGGCACGGGTATTCGTTCGCAGACATGAGAAGCGAGCTGCCTAGCCAGGGCCTTGCAGCAAACCGGAACCAGGGGACGCGCCCATCGCGCTCCAACATCGCCGCGCCGCAGGAAACCCATTAACCTGTCCCCGAATTCTCTTTCTTCGGCAGGATGCCAGGGCTCTTCACCGACCCCCGCGGCGGAACCGCCTGAGGCGGAGGCTGTTGGCGACGACGGAGACGCTGCTGAGGGACATGGCGGCGCTGGCGACGATGGGTGACAGGAGCCAGCCGGTGAAGGGGTAGAGGACGCCCGCGGCGAGCGGGATGGCGGCCACGTTGTAGGCGAAGGCCCAGAACAGGTTCTGGCGGATGGTGCGGAAGGTGGCGCGGGCCAGTTCCACGGCATCGGCCACGCCGGCCACGTCGCCGCGCATCAGGGCCATGTCCGCCGTCTCCAGCGCCACGTCGGCCCCGGTGCCCATGGCGATGCCCAGGTCGGCGCGGGCCAGGGCGGGGGCGTCGTTGATGCCGTCGCCGACCATGGCCACGCGTTCGCCGGCCTCCTGCAGGCGGCGGATCTCGGCCTCCTTGGCGTCGGGCATCACCTCGGCCATGACGCGGGTGATCCCCGCGTCGCGCGCCACGCCCTGGGCCGCCATGCGGTTGTCGCCGGTGAGCATGGCGACCTCGAGGCCCAGCGCCCGGATGCGCGCGACGGCCTCGCGCGCGTCGGGCTTCAGCGTGTCGGCCACGGCCACCACGCCGGCGGCGGCGCCATCCACGGTGATCAGCACGGGTGTTTTGCCGGTGGAGGCGAAGGGGGCGGCCACGGCCTGGAGCACCTCGACGACATCGCGGTCGATGCCGCGGGAGAGGAGGAGGCGGGTGGTGCCTGCAAGAACCGAGACGGGTGGGGTGGAGGGGCCGGACGGGGAAAGCTTTGCAGACACGCCCTGGCCGGGGGTGGCTTCGAAGTCGGTGACCGCGGGGTAGTCGAGTCCCCGGTCGTGCGCCGCGCGGACGATGGCTTCGCCGACGGGGTGTTCGCTGCCGGCCTCGACGGCCGCGGCGATCCGCAGGAGGGCGGGTTCATCCCATCCGGCGGCGCAGGCGACGCCGACCACGGCCGGTTCGCCGCGGGTGAGGGTGCCGGTCTTGTCGAGGACGACGGTGGTGAGGTTGTGGGCGGTTTCGAGGCTCTCGCCGCCTTTGATGAGGATTCCCATCTCGGCGCCGCGGCCGGTGCCCACCATGACGGCGGTGGGCGTGGCCAGCCCCAGCGCGCAGGGGCACGCGATGATGAGGACGCTCACCGCCGCGTTGATGGCCAGGGCCAGGTTTCGGTCGGCCGGGGCGAGCACCATCCACGCGGCGAACGCGCCGGCCGCGATGGCCAGCACCACCCAGGTGAAATAGCCGCTGACGGTGTCGGCAAGCCGGGCAATGGGGGCCTTGGAGCCCTGGGCCTGCTGCACGAGGGTCACGATGTGGGCCAGGGCGGTGTCGCGCCCCACCTTGGTGGCGCGCATGCGGAAGGCGCCGGTGCGGTTCACGGTGGCGGCGTACACCGCGCTGCCGGCCGATTTCTCCACGGGGATGCTCTCGCCGGTCAGCATGCTCTCGTCCACCGCCGACGCGCCGCTTTCCACGGTGCCGTCCACGGCGATCCGGTCGCCGGGCCGGACGGCCAGCAGGTCGCCGACGGCCACCTGCGCCACCGGCACCTCCTCCTCGCGCCCGCTCTCGCGCACGATGCGCGCCGTGGGCGGCTGCAGGTTCATGAGGGCGCGGATGGCGGCGCCGGTGCGGCCCCTGGCGCCGGCCTCGAGCATGCGGCCCAGGAGGATGAGGGCGATAATGACCGCGGCGGCCTCGAAGTACACGGCGGGTTTGCCCCCGTGGTGCGACGCGCCCTCCAGCAGGTCGGGCGCGGCGGTGGCCACCACCGAGTAGGAAAACGCGGTGCCCGTTCCCATCGCGACCAGCGTGTTCATGTCCGCCGAGCCGTGGCGCAGGGCGCCCAGCGCGCCGCGGAAGAAGCGCCAGCCGCAGACAAACACCACGGGGGCCGCGAGGGCCAGTTGCACCCATTCGGAGTCTGGAAAATCGAGCCGCCCGTGAGACATGGCGATGGCCACCAGAGGCACGGAAAGGACCGCGGCCAGCACGAAGCGCCAGCGCAGGCCCCGGTATTCGTCGTCGGCCGCCGAGCCGGGCGTGTCCGCGGCGCCGACGGGATGCGCGTCGTAGCCCGCGTCGCGCACGGCCGCGGCCATGCGGTCGGCGGTCGCCACGGCCGGGTCGAAGGCGACGGTCGCGCGGGCCGTGGCGAAGTTCACGGCGGCCGATTCCACCCCCGGCACCTTGCCCAGCGCGCGCTCGACGCGGCGCACGCAGGCGGCGCAGGTCATCCCTTCCACCTGGAGTTCTGTCTTCTCGGTCAACGGCGGACTCCTCCTTCGATCAGGGGCAGCGGGCGGGCGCGGTTATTCGCGCGACGACAGCCCCGGCCTCCGCGCCCCCGCTTCACCGCTCAGCCGGTGTGCGATTTCACCGGCTGCCTGCGCGTGAGTTCCAGGAAGAACTGCCTGAGGGTCTTGCGCTGCGGGATCATGGCGCGCGGGGTCATCTGGCGGTTGACCAGCTCGGCCATGAGGCCGGTGGCCAGGCCGTGCTGGATGCGCAGGCTCAGCGCGCAGTCGTCGCCGGCGCCGGCGCTGGCGGGCACCTCGACGAGCGCCAGCACCTCGATTCCGGCGTGGGCGCGCAGGTAGGTCTCGGCGGTGGCGCGCATCACCGGCGTGTCGAAGACCAGCAGGTAATCCTCCTTGGAGAAGAAGAGCAGGCTTCGCACCTGGTCGCACGCGACCAGGACGCCGTGGTTGATGACGGCGATGCGGTTGCAGCCCTCCTCGACCTCGTGGAGCAGGTGGCTGCTGATGAGGACGGTGAGTTTCTCGTCGCGCGTGAGGCGCCGCAGCAGCTCCCACACCTGGGCGCTGCCCTCGGGGTCGAGTCCGCTGGTGGGCTCGTCGAGCAGGACGAGGCGCGGGTTGTTGAGCAGGGCCTGGGCGATGCCGAGGCGCTGCTTCATGCCGTGGCTGAACTCGACGACGCGGTCGCGGGCGCGCTCGGTGAGGCCCACCATTTCCAGCACCTCGTCGATGCGGCCCTTGGGGATGCCGGGCTGGAGGCGGGCGAGCAGCTCCAGGTTGCGCCGCGCGGGCAGGTACTCGTAGAACGCCGGGATTTCGATGAGGGCGCCCATGCGGGTGCGCACATGGCGCAGGTCGGTGTGGGGCCTGCCGAAGATGCGGATCTCACCCGAGGTGGGTCGCACCAGCCCGGTGATCATGTACAGGGTGGTGGACTTGCCGGCGCCGTTGGGGCCGAGGAAGCCGAACAGGTCGCCCTCGTTCACCTCGAACGACAGGTCGTTGACGGCCTGGTGGCGGCCGAAGCGCTTGGTGAGGTTGCGCACGCTGAGGACGGCGTCGGTCAACGCAGGTCCCCCTCGTCGGCGAAACTGTAGTAGCCGCGCGCGCCGACCACGACGTGGTCGAGCACGCGGATGCCCAGCAGCGTGCCGGCCTCGGCCAGGCGCCGCGTCAGGGCGCGGTCCTCGCTGCTCGGCGTCGGGTCGCCGCTCGGGTGGTTGTGCACAAAAATCACGGCCGCAGCCGCCTCCTGCAGGGCATGGCGAAACACGTCACGCGGATGCACGATGCTCGCGTTCAGCGTTCCGCGCGACACATCGAATTCCCGCGTGATGTTGTTTTTCTGGTCCAGTGTCAACAGCAGGAACTCCTCCTGGGTGGCGGTTTTGAACCGCGCCCGGAAGCGCTCGAAGACGGCGCGGCTGGACGCGGCGCGGTCGCGGCCCGCCCGGTCGTCGTTTTCGGGGTCGGCAACGCGGCGTCCCAACTCCAGCGCGGCGCGGATTTCGGCCGCCTTGGCCGGCCCCACGCCCTTCACCTGCTGCAGTTCGCGGACGCCCGCCGCGTCCAGCCGGTGCAGGGAATTGCCGAAGTGCGCGAGGATCTCGCGCGCCAGGTCCACGGCCGACTTGCGGCCGGTGCCCGTGCGCAGGATGATGGCGAGGAGTTCGGAGTCGCTGAGGCGGCCGTTGCCGGCGGCGAGTTTCTCGCGCGGGCGGTCGTCCTCGGCCCACTGGCGGATGGGGTTGGCGGCGGGCGCGGTGCCCGGTTTGGATTTGTCCGGCCACGCGCAGTTTGCGGCCACGGGACAGACGGCGCAGCGCGGGGTGCGCCCGCAGACCGGCTCCACCCCGCGGAGCGTGATGGCCCCGGAGAAGAGGCGGTACAGGCGGTCGATTTCCGGGACGCCGGATGCCATGGCCGCGGCCGCGCGCTGGACCACCTGCGCGTAATCGCGTTGTTTCTGCGCGGGCGTCCCCGGGGGCACGGCCCCGAGGCGCACCAGGAACGCCACCGCCGCGGGCTCGGGGATCGGGGCGGGATAGCCGACGGCCTGGAGGAGGCGGTGCGCCTTCAGCCCGGCAAACCCGCCCAGGTTGGTTCGGACGAGGCGGACCGCCTCGTGCAGCGGCATCGTCGGGTCCAACCCGTCGGCCAACCGGGCGGCGGCCGCGGGAAGCACAACTTTGCCGGCCGGGTCGGCGGGGGAGCACCCCAGTTTCCTCCGCGCCTCGCGCCGGGCCGACGGGAGCGCGGGATCCTGCCCGCTCCAGACCGCCGTGGCCGCCTCGGCGACCATCATGGGGTCGCGCACCAGGGCCGCCGGCGCCGCGCCGCCGCACCACGCGGCATACGCTGGCTCATCCGCCAGCAGATGCTCGCGCACGCGCTCGGTCGCTTCCGTCAGTGCAAGAATGTCCATGCCAACCCCCGCAAGCGGTGGCCCAGACCGCGGGTTTGTGCAAGGGGAACCGGCAGGGTGGCACGGGCGTCTCGTCCGCGAAACCCGATCGGTCCGGCCCCGACCGGACCAGCGCGAATCGGTTCATGGAACCGCATAGCCAGCATTTCACCCGGCACGGCCAGCCCGGCAAATTCCGCCGGAATCCCGCGAACAGCCGGGGAACGCGCGCTCCTGGTCCGGGCACATGGGCGGGACGCCCATGCCACACCGCCCATCCCCGCTCCGCCGGCGACTACTCGGTGAACGACACCTTCACCGCCGTGCGGTCGAATTCGAGGCGCTGGGTTTTTCCGGCACGGGTCCATTCGACGCGGACAAGGTTGCCCTCGCGCGCGACCTTCGGGTTGGTGATCGCCGCCGGGGCGCCCGCGCGGTGCACGTCGAGCAGGGTCACCACCGCCTGCGCCCCCCCGCCGGGACCGCGCGCCAGGCTCGCCTTCAGGTGCCACTCGGGAACCGGCTTCACGGTGGGCTCGGGCTGGATCGTGTAACGGTCGGTCTGCTCGAAGCGCAGCGCGGCGGGGGCAAACATCCACGCATCCAGCGCGGCTTTTTCAAAGGTCAGGGCGAAGCGCTGTCCGCCCGCGTCCACGGTGAACGGCGCGCGGCCGTGGAACATCAGGTCCACGCCCGTCGTGTCGGCGTCCACATCATCCAGCAGGACCATGGTTTCTCCGCGCACGAAAGCCGCGTAGCGCCGCATGAGCCGCGCGCCCCCGCCATAGGCCGGCGTGGCATTGCCAACGGCCCAGGCGAAGCCGGCTGCCGGACCCGAGCCGCTGGCCTCGATGGCCCCCTTGGTCTTCAGGCCGCGGCCCTGGCCCTCGCCGCCGAGCAGCACGCAGTTGTGCCCCACGGTGGCCCAGTACCAGCCCTTGCAGAAGTCGCTGCCGTAATGGTCGCGCATGCCGGTGTTCACCAGGAGCGGGGAACCGAACGCGCCGAGGACGATGTTGTTCTGGTCGCTGTGGCTGTGACTCACATTGCCGTAGGGGCTGGAGCGCATGTGGAACTGAACATTGTTGGCGGCGTCGGTCAGGGCGCTGTTGAACACGGCCCACCCGGCATGGGCGAACACCTTGAGCACGGAGGCGGGCGCGGGCGGGCGCGGGACCGGTTTGGCCTGGAAGGCGGCCAGGTAGCGCATGGGGGCGGGCTGCCAGTCCCAGCCCACGGCCTGCGCGTACCACTGCCATTCGGGGTTGTGCCTGGCGGTGGCAAACGCCGCCGCCACGCGCCCGCGGTTCTTGGGCGGCCGGGCCTCGCTGAAATCCCCGAACCCTCCGACCGCGCCGCCGGGAGGGCCGACATACATCGGGAAATCGGCCACATGGGCGTAGAACGGCTTGCGCGATCCGTCGATCCCCAGCACGCCGCGCAGTTCGTCCAGCCAGGTGGAGATGAACTCGTTGTAGCCGGTCCAGTAGTGGAGCCCCTCGGCCCAGCCGCCGTCCGGGTCGCCCCAGATCGGGTACCAGCCGTGGAAAATCGTCATGGCATAGTCGAGCCATTCGGGCGCCTCGGGGATCTCGTCGTAGAAGATCATCGCGGCCTCGCCCAGCATGTGCCATATCCGGCCGCTGTGGCTGTCGTAGGGAAACTGCTCGTAGGGGGCGCGCCGCAGGTGGCGGTACAGGGCCGCGCAGCGCGCGCGCATCATCGCGCGGATGGCCGCCGCGTCGGCCGGGCTGAGGCGGTCGCGCGTCCAGCTGTAGGCGCGGCATGTGGAGACGACGATCGCCATGGTCTGCTCGTCGTTGACGTTCACGCTGGTCGGTCCGTCCGGATCCCAGGACGCGAAGGCCAGCATCCACTCGCGCGCACGGGCCGCGTATTTCGGGTCGCCGGAGACGGCGTAGGCGAATCCCGCGTCCTGGAGCACGCGCGACGCGGTGGTGATCTCGCCGTAGTATTTCAGCCACTCCTTCATGTTCCAGGTGTTGTCGGCCCACGGTTTGGGCTGGAGCATGATGGGCACGCGGAGGGATGCGTCGGCCGCCTTCTTCAGGGCGGCGAATTCGGCGGTCATGGTGGTGGCCGAGGCCCTCAACTCGGCGAGTTTCTCCGGGCGGAAGAATGCGCGCGGGTGCGACCTGGGTACGGCACGGGCGAGCGCCTCGTGGGTCGGTCGGGCGAACTCCGGCGTTTCCGCGGCGATGGTGAACACGCGCACGCGGCTCCAGGTGCTCGGCTGCGAAGCCTTGTCCTCAAACCGGTAGCGCCACGCGTAGCGGTCGGGGTGCAGGGCGGCGGTGTGAGCGTACATCAGCCACGGTGTGGTCGCTCGGACAACGGGGGCCGAGAAGTCCGGGGTTGGCGATGCGGGCGCGATTTCCACCGTGTAGAGCACGGCGCCGGGTTCCCGCAACCAGGTGAGGGGGGGCGGGTTGATGGCCACCGTTTCGCCCTCGCGCGGCAGGTAACCGATCCCGTCGGTCTCCGGTTCGCGGTCTGAGACGCGCGGGGTGGCCGCCGCCCAAAGGGATGTGCAGAGGCACAGCAAACCGAGCAGCGAAACAATGAAACGGCGGGAAGCAGAAGCGCGAGAAAACATTGGGAAGGGTTTCATGGCGAAGGCACTAGGGGGAGTTCAGGATTGTTATTTCAACAACAAAATAAATCCGTTGGTCTCCCGGTGACGGGGTTTGGGGCAAGGCGCCTGCAGTCGGTTTCCCGGTGACGGGGCTTTGGTTCACCACGGCGGACTTTCCGCATTCCCAATCTGACCTCACCGCGGCTCCGTATTCCGAATCCGGGGCCGTTCCGCTATTCTTCCGGCACGAGGGAGAAGAGGTGGGTGGCGGCGGGTTGGCCGTCCAGGATGATCCGGTTGCGCAGGGTTCCCTCGAAGAGTCCCCCGGCTTTTTCGGCCACGCGCCGGCTGGCCACGTTGCCGGTGGCCATGATGATTTCCACGCGGGTCAGGGCGAGCTGGTTGAAGGCGAATCCGGCGGCCAACCGGGTGGCGGCGGTTGCCATTCCCCGACCTGCCCGGGTGGTCCGCACCCAGTAACCCAGGTTGGCCATTCGGTATTCGCGGACCAGGTGGTTCAGGCCCACCCCGCCACAGAACTCGCCGGTCGCGGAATCCGTGATGGCGAAACTGTATTCCTCCCCGGCCTGCCACGCGGCGTCGCGGGTTTCCACCCAGGCGCGGCTGTCGTCGGGCGAGTAATCCGGATGGCACCAGGGCATCCACGGCATCAGCGCGGCCAGGGATTCGCGGACGGCGTCAAAAAGGGGCTCCACATCCCCGGCCTCATAGGCGCGGATGGTCACACGGCCATCGCTGAACACGCGCTTCATTCCCGCAGGCAAACATGGCCCGGCGATTTCGGCGACAAAAAAGTCGCCGGGACGCGGCGGACCCGGATCACCGGTTGCGCCGCAGGCCGGGGCATCCGGGTTGCGTTTTCCCTTGGATTCCGGAATCGGCGGCTTCTTAACGTCTACCTGCCGCCCGGCCTGCGGGTGGCCATCGGGAATTGCTTTCGCGCAGGCACGACAACAACCGGAGACGCCGGGTGGAGGCGACGACGATGCGACGGATGGATGCTGGGGTGATGGCGGTGGCGATCGCGATGACATCGTGCGCCGCGTGGGGGGCCGCGGAAACGGGCCGGAAAGGCGCGGAACGCCCCTGCTTTCCCGGCGCGTATTACCGCAAGGCGGTGTCGCGCGTGTCGGAATGGAGCGGCATCCGGGGCGAGGTCACCCTGCCCGAGTTCCGCCTCGATCCCGAGCGGCGCGACCCGAAAACCAGCCGGGCCCTCGACAACCCGTCGATCTACATCGGGGGCCAGTCGGGGGGACAGGAGATTGACGCGGGCCTCAGTTACGAGATCGTCCGCGAGCCCGACGGCAAGGCCAGCCGCGAGCGCAAGGCCTTCCGGCCCTTCTGGCGCAACGAGGGGTGGGCCAGCGGACCGGCCAGCCCCGATTACTACTACTACCCGGGCGACACGGTGCGGATGACCTGCGAGACCACGGCCCCCGGAACCCTGGGACTGGAAATCGTGCTGGTGAGCCGCGGCGAGGCCGGGCGGATGGCCGTGGCGGCATACGGCCCCGCCGCCCATGAGCCCGCCCGCCCCCAGGACCCCGTCAGCACGCTGACCGTCACATTCCGGGCCAGGGGTTTCGCGCCCGGGCGGCGCGCGGAGTTCAAGCGGGTCAACGCGATCGACCAGGTGGGGCGCGAGGGCAAGGGCGTGGAGGTCACGGGATCGGAAGTCGTCGGCGCGGAATGGCGCGAGGTGTGGCTGCTGCGCACCGGCGAGAAAATCGCGTTCACGCCCGACCGGTTTGACGACATGCGCTGCCCGGACCCGAAGCACTTTGAGGTTTCACCCGGCGGCGTCCCGGGTCACGGCGGCGAGAAGGTCACCATCCGGGGAGCGCGCAACACCCCCCGTTGACCCTTATGCGTTTGCCGTGCCTCCGTATTGCCCTGGAGGCCTCCCAAGCCTCCGTGCCGGAACGGCCGGAAAAAACGTCACCGCGGAGGGTGGCGGGCCCGGGGAGTTTCGCTGAAGGGCGGATCGACAGGACGGGGGGTCACTCGGTCGCCGTGGGCCTGGCCCGGTCCGGTTCGCTGTGGTCGCTGTCGTTCAGCCGGGACTCGGTCTGACTGTCGCGCCCGCGGCGGCGTCCCTGCCCCTGCCCCAAACCTCCGCCACCCCCGCTGTTGTTGGTTTCCCGCGCCTCGACCCGGTTGCGGTCCCGGCCGCGCCCCTGTCCCCCGCCGCGGCCGTGTTCGGGTGCCGGATAACTGAACATGACGGCCATCAGCGCCGTAGCCGCGGCACAGGCGCCGAGCCATTGCCAGGCCACGCTGCGGCGGGTGAAGTAGCCTTTCACGGGCTGCCAGTTCATCAGAAGGTGGACCAGCGACATCGCGACGAAAGCCAGGCTGAACCATTCGTGCATCTGCCTCCACCGCCCCTGGGCGCCAAAGGGGAACCAGCGGAAGTAGAGGGCAAGGCCGGTGGCGGCGATGACGAGGAATGTGAACAGCACGAAGGTGGAGACGAGGGGGCGGAACCGTGCTGCGGAGGCCGGTAACATGGACAATCCGTTCCTTTCGGCGACAATCACGATGTCGGGCGGTTGGGGGTGGAGCGTTTCGCGACACCGTCGTCAACCCGGGATAAGCAACGGCCGGACCACTTTGCGGGGCGGGCACACGCCAGACCGCAAGTGCTGCAAGAACAGGTGTTTGCGGGGGGGGACGGGGGATCGCGTTTTTCCTGCCAGCGGTTCGAATTGGAACAGCACCCCCGGAATTTCCAACGATGAAGAACACCTGAACACATGGCGGTGCGGGGAATCTGGTTTGGGATCGTTGGGTTTGTTTCGTCAGGTTTCCCGCTGTCTGGGGTATCTGGGAAGCCAAACCGGGAATTGCCTCCGGGCTTTCCGCCAATAACGCCGGGTGAAAGACATGCACGATTATCCACTCATCACGCTGATCGCGATGGCCTTCACGGCCGCGTGGGTGCTTGGCATCATCACGCAGAAATTGCGGCTGTCGCCGATCGTCGGTTACCTTCTGGCGGGCGTGGTGATCGGGCCGTTAACTCCCGGGTTCGTGGGTGATGCGGCGCTCGCGCCGCAGCTGGCCGAGATCGGGGTGATCCTCCTGATGTTCGGCGTCGGACTCCACTTCCACCTGAAGGACCTGCTGGCGGTTCGCAAAGTGGCGGTGCCCGGGGCTGTCGGCCAGACCCTGGCTGCCACCGTTTTGGGGGTGATGGTGGCGGCCGGGTTCGGACTTTCGGTGAAGGCCGGGCTGGTCATCGGCCTGTCGATGGCTGTGGCCAGCACGGTGGTGCTGATCCGGGGCCTGTCGGACAACAATATCCTGAGCACAACCCACGGGCACGTGGCGGTGGGCTGGCTTATCGTCGAGGACATCCTGACGGTGGTTCTGCTGGTCCTGCTGCCGGCCCTGGGTGACGCGGGCTCCGCCGGCGGCAAAGCGCACGGCACCCCGGCCGCGCCACTGTGGGTGGCACTTCCCCTGGCGCTCGGAAAACTCGCGGTGCTGATGGTTGTCCTGATGCTGGTCGGCGCCAAAATCGTCCCGCGGCTGATGGTCCGGGTTGCCCGCCTGCGTTCGCGCGAACTGTTCACGCTGACGGTGCTGGTCATGGCGATTGCGGTGGCGGTGGCATCGTACAAACTGTTCGGAGCCTCGATGGCCCTGGGGGCATTCCTGGCCGGAATGGTGGTGGGCCAGTCCCCCGTCTCGCAGCAGGCGGCAGCCGATGCATTGCCCATGCGGGATGCCTTCGCCGTCCTTTTCTTCGCCTCGGTGGGAATGCTTTTCGACCCGAATTTCCTGATGGAGCAGCCGCTGCTGATCCTGGCCGGCCTGGCGATTGTCATGGTGGGCAAGCCGCTCGCGGCCCTGGCCATCGTCGCGATCCTGAAGTATCCCCTCCGGACCGGCCTGACGGTCGCCTTCGGCCTGGCGCAGATCGGCGAATTCTCCTTTATCCTGTCGGAGGTCGCCCGGAGCAACAAGCTGATGGACGACATGGGGCACAACCTGATCGTGGCCTGCGCTATCGTCTCCATCACGGTCAACCCGTTCCTGTTCCGCCTGATCCAGCCCGCGGAAAACCTGCTGAAGCGTTATCCGCGCGTTTACCGGCTGTTGAACCGGGGGGACGGCGCGGCGGCCCCCGGCGGCTGCAATGCGGCGACCGAGACCCTTCTGGGGAGCCCGGTGCAAGATCCCCTGGCGGTGGTGGTCGGATTTGGTCCCGTTGGCCAGACCGTGGATGCGATCCTGCGCCGGCACGGGGTGAAGACGGTCGTCGTGGACATGAACATGGACACGATCCAGCGCCTGACGGACGGGGGGCGGGCGGCCATCTATGGCGACGCGCTGAACATTGAGCTTCTGCGGGGGGCGCTGGCCAAGGCCACTCACATGGTGATCACGCTTCCCCACTCGACCAACCGCGGGCCGCTGATCGCGTCGGCGAAACTGGCAAACCCGCAGATCAAGGTGATCGTCCGGGCCCGATACCTGGCCGAGGGTGCGGAACTGACCCAGGCCGGCGCCGATTCCGCCTGTTTTGAGGAGGCCGAGGCGGCGGCCGCGCTCGCGCGCGTGGTGCTTGCCGAACACGGCGCGGACCCGGACACGATCCACCGCGAGACGGAGCGCATCCGCCGGGAACTGACCGCCGACTACCTGTGAGCCGCCCGCTGTGGGGCCGTGTCAGTAGTCGGCGTAGAGGGCGCCGGTCTGTTCCATCCAGTCGGCCACGGCATCGGCGGCGCGGGGCACATCGTTGTCTGAGATGTCGAGGCGCAGGATCGGCAGGATGCTGGAGTCGGCGAGGCGGTTGAAGATTTCCTGTTCGCGGACGAAGCGGCCGAGGTCGTCGTACTGGGACGGGTTGCCCGAAACCTCGAGCCGGCGTGCGCGGGCGGCGGCGAAGCTGTCGGGCGAGCGGGTGAGCAGGACGAGGCGGAAGCCGACCGCGGCGAGGCGGGTCTCCAGCCAGCCAAAGTCGGGGTCATTGCCGCGATCCATGATCTGGAAGGCGCGCGTGGAGAGGTGGAAGCGGTCGATGATCCACGAGTAGTAGCGCTGGAGCTCGAGCAGGCGCACCCAGGTGGCGTAGGTTTCCATGGCCATGGCCTCCTCGTGGGGCTCGTAGTTGATAAGGCCGCGCCCCCAGGGGAAATTGGTGAAGGCGCACCACTCGCCGCTGACGAGGGGCGAGTGGTAGCGGTACCTGCGCGGCCCGACGATGCGCGGGTGCTCGTTGAGGGTGAAGGCCAGCTCGGTCTTGAAGGTCAGGCGTGTGCCCTCGATGATGATCTTGGGGCAGAGTTTGGATCCCATGGAGCGGATCGTGGGATGGCGGCGGGCCGAAGGGCGAGGGAAAATTCGGGGCTGCTCAACGCAGGAACGGCCCCGGCGGAAACCGCCGGGGCCGTCCTGTCGTCGGGGATGGGGGATGGGAGAGACTTATTTTTCGATGGTCTGTTCGGCGCGCACGGGCCGCTTGGGCGGCACGACGGGCGGCGGAGGCGGTGCGACCACCGGGGGCGGGCAGGCGCCGTACTGGGGCTGGTTGGTGAGCGAGTCGGCCGCGACGGCGCCCAGCAGGCCGCCGGTGACCGCGCCCAGGGCGGCGCCCTGCGCGCCGCTGATGCCGGCCGCCGCATGGCCCCACGGACCGCCGATGGCCGCACCGGCCAGCGCGCCGATGCTGGCGCCCTTCTGCACGGTGGTCATGTTGGCGCAGCCCGTAAGGGCCGCCGCGAGAATCGCGATTCCGATGAGCTTGTTCATGGGACGGTCTCCTAACGCTTTTTTGACGGACCCTGCCGGAGCCGGCGACCGCAGGAAGGGCGGGCGACTTACCCGGCAGGGGTTGTTTCCTAACCTTGCCATTCCCTTTTACACGATCCGTGCCAGCCGGGTGTTTTTCCGCGCAAACAGTTGACAAATATACACTTGTTTGTGCGCATGGGATGTTCCAATCGCATTCGGTTTCTGTCCGGAAGCGAGAAACCGGCAGGAACCGGACAAGGGTTTTGTTCAAAACCCGGACAGGATTCACGGGACCGACTTGTCCCCAAGCCCCCGATTCCTGTTGAAGCCTTTTCCGCATGGCTCTTTATATGTTTCCCGTATTTCAGCGGTAAGGGAAAGATCATGGCCAGACAGTTCCAACTCCAGGTATTCACGCAGGTGCGCAAGGTGCTCGACGAATCCGTCACGTCCATCGTGGTTCCGGGCGAGGATGGATACCTGGGCATCCTGGCGAACCACGCGCCGCTCATCACGACGCTGGGCAGCGGCACGCTGACCATCCGTCAGGATTTCAACGAGCGAAACCTGAAGTTGAGCGGCGGCTTCCTGGAGGTGGCGGGCAACAAGGCCACCATCCTGGCGGACTCGCTGACGGAGACAAAAGTCACGGTCTGATTTCCGGACCGCACCGCCATTCCATGGAAACATAATCACACGCCGAACCGCGGTCCATGGCCGCGGACGGGGGACCGAGGTTTCCGGGGCGAATCCCGCGCCGACGCGCGGGACGGGAAGGCTTCTCTTTCCGAGCCCGTCAGCTAACCTCGCAGGCGTAACGAGAGGCTCATCCGGCAGGGCCGGGGGGTGGAACCCCTCCCGTCGGGCCGGGTGGCTCCCTATGGGAGAACCAGAGATCCATGAGTGAGGTTTCGCCGGACCCCGGCAGGGGTTCCGCGCTTCCGTCGTCGGGTGTCACCGCCACGCGCGTCGTGGTCGTCACCACCGTGATGCTGACTTTCATCTCCTTCTGGCGGGCCGCCGCGGTCGTGCTCAGCGACCTGGCCAGCACGGCGTACTACATCGGCGGCATCGCCGAGCAGGCCGTGGGCAAGGGTGCGCCCTGGTTCATCCTGTTCGTGATGGTGTTCTCGTATTTCGTGCGCGCGATCTACGTGGAGAGCTGCTCCATGTTCACCCGCGGCGGCGTGTACCGAATCGTGCGGGAGGCCATGGGCAGCAGGATGGCCAAGATCAGCGTGTCGGCGCTGGTGTTCGACTATGTGCTGACCGGTCCAATCTCGGCCGTCAGCGCGGGCCAGTACCTGCACGGCCTGGCGAACAACACCGCGGTGCAGTTCTTCGGCCACACCCTGCCGGTCCACGCCGACCTGTTCGCGGTCGTGTTCGCGATTTCGGTCACGGTGTACTTCTGGCGGCTCAACATCCGTGGGATCGAGGAGAGCAGCCACAAGGCGTTGCGCATCATGCAGATCACCACGGTGATGGTGGTGGTGCTGATCGCCTGGAGCCTGTGGACGATGGCCACCCGCGAGGCCGGCGTGAGCCTGCCGCCGCTGGCCGTGACCCTGAACCCAGAAACCCGCCACCACACGCTGGGCTGGCTGGATTGGATCCCCGGCATCGAGTCGCTGACCCTGGTCCTCATCCTGGTGGGTTTCGGGCACTCCATCCTGGCGATGAGCGGCGAGGAGACGCTGGCCCAGGTGTACCGCGAGATCGAGGCGCCCAAGCACCGCAACCTGATGCGGGCGGGACTGGTCATTTTCGTCTTCTCGCTCACGTTCACCTGTTTCGTGGCCTTCGCCGCGGTGATGCTGATCCCCGACGCCGACCGGCCCAAGTACCTCGACAACATGATCAACGGCCTGATCCTGAACCTGGCGGGGCCCGAGAAACTGAAGCTGGCGTTCCAGGCCGTGGTGGTCCTCGTGGGCGCCATGATCCTGTCGGGCGCGGTGAACACCTCGATCATCGGGTCGAACGGCGTGCTGAACCGCGTTGCGGAGGACGGGATCCTGGACGACTGGTTCCGCACGCCCCACCCGCGCTATGGCACCACCTACCGGGTGGTGAACCTGATCGCCATCATGCAGATCGTCACGATCCTGATCAGCCGGGGCCAGATCTACATCCTGGGCGAGGCCTACGCATTCGGCGTGGTGTGGAGTTTCACCTTCATGGGGCTGGCGATGCTGATGCTCCGCTTCAAGTTCAGGGGCGAGCGCGGTTGGAAGGTGCCCCTGAACCCGCGCATCGGGGGCGTGGAGATCCCGCTGGGCCTGGGCATCATCGTGGCCATCCTGGTGGTGGCGGCGATCGTGAACCTGTTCACCAAGCAGGTGGCAACCATCACGGGCGTGGCGTTCACGGCGGCCTTCTACTTCCTCTTCGCCGTTTCCGAGTGGCACAACCGCCGCAAGCACGCGGCGGCGGCCACGAGCCACGAGCACCGGGAGAAGTTCCTGCTCGACCGGCGCACGGAAATGCCCGCGTCGGCGGTGGACGTGGCCGAGGGGCACCGGCGCGTGCTGGTGCCGGTTCGCGACCCGAACAACCTGGCCCACCTGCGCCGCGCGCTGGAGGACAGCCACGACAAACAGACGGAGCTGGTCGTGATGACGGTGAAGGTGGAGAAGGGCGACCAGGCCTTCCAGCACCTGTTCACCAGCGACGAGGAGCGCCTCTTCACGCGCGTCGTGGAACTGGCCGAGAAGTACGGCGAGAGCATCACCCCGATCGTCATCCCGTCGAACAACAGCTGGTTCGCGATCGCGCGCACGGCGCATGAGATCCGTGCCGACGAGATCCTGCTCGGGCTCAGCCAGCAGGTGCCGGCCGACATCCAGTTCGCGCAGCTGGCCCTGATGTGGGGCATGGTGAGCACCGGCAAGGAGAAGCCCCTCACATTCCGGATCGTGCAGGCGAACGGCGAGGAGATATCGGCGACGCTGTAGCGCACTTTCTCCGCGGGCGGCGGGATGGTCCCCCGGCAGGACCGGCGACGCCAAAAGCGGTTGTCTTCGCCTCCCGAGCGTGGGAGTCTCGCCGCCATGTGCCGCATGATCGCATACTCATCGCGCGAACCGCGCCGGATCGCGCCCTTTCTGGACGAACTCGCCCGCCAGGCGGAGCACGGATGCCGCCCGCCGGGCGCGGACGAGCGTCCCCACGAGGACGGCTACGGCGTGGCCGTGTGGACCGGTACGCACTGGATCGTGGCGCGCGAGCAGTGCGCGGCCTGGCGCGGCGCGCTCGCCCAGCTGGGCGAACTGCGCGGCACCGTGGCGCTGCTGCACGCCCGCCTTGCCAGCGACGACGGCACCATCAATTTCACCAAGCTGCACCCGTTCTGCCGGCAGGTGGGCGGCCTGAGCCTCGCGTTCTGCCACAACGGGACGATCCGTGGACACGACCGGCTGGAGTGGCCGGAAGACCTGGCGCGGAAAACCGGGGGGGCCCCCGCGGACTTCCTCGCCGAAAACCCGAAACCGGTGGCCCCGGGTGCGATCGACACCGAGGCGTACTTCACGCTGGTCGCGGCCCGCATCGCCGCGGGCGACCCGCCCGAGACCGCCTTGCCGGCCGCGGCGGACGACATCTACCGGCAGGTGGGCCCGGGGAAAGCCCGGTCGCTGAACGCGTTCCTGTCCGACGGCCGCGGGCTCGTCGCATTCCGGGGACAGGTTTTGCCGGAAAACGCCGGGTACCACACCCTGTTCGAGAACCGGGCCGCCGGCCTGACCGTTTTCTCGACCCAGGAGTTCGGGTTCGGGCAGGACTCCGCGTGGAAACCGGTGGACGGGGTGAGTATCGCCTGAGGCCCTGCGAACCCTCCGCGGGGGGGTGCGGACGCGGAAAACCGGACGGCGGCCCACGGCTTCCTTACTGCTTGAAATGGCCTTGGGATTCCCGCCTAACTGTCCGGCTTTATGGAAACGCTTGCTGGCCATAGCGGCGCGGAGCCGACGGAAGTGATGCTGGATGAACTGGCGGACGCCATCTGCCGGCGCGAGTTGGCCGCGCCCGCCATCTTCCTGCTGGAGTCGGTGCGCCCGCTGAATTTCATCGGCAGCCAGTTCCTGCACGCGCTGGGTCCGCTGGCCGGGCTGTTCGTGGACGGGCGGCGCGTGGAGATGCTGGCCGGGGCGCTGGAGGACCGCGAGACGATCGGGCGGCTCGTGGCGAAGATCGAGAGCCGGGGGGCGGGATCATCACCGGGCAACTGACATCCATCCTCGCCACCGACTGCGGTTCGACCACGACCAAGGCGATCCTGATCGGGAAGACGGACGACGGCTACCGCCTGATCGCGCGGGGCGAGGCGCCCACCACGGTGGAGGCCCCGTTCGACGACGTGACGGTTGGCGTGCGCAACGCCGTGCGCGAACTGGAGGAGATCACCGGCCGGCGCCTGCTGGACGACGCGGGCGACCTGATCCACCCCCACAGGGGCGACGAGGGCGTGGACATCTACGTGTCCACTTCCAGCGCCGGCGGCGGCCTGCAGATGCTGGTGATGGGCGTGGTGAAGAGCATGACGGCCGAGAGCGCCGAGCGCGCCGCGCTGGGCGCGGGCGCCATCGTGATGGACACGATCTGCTCGAACGACCGCAGGCTCCCCTACCAGCAGATCCAGAGGATCCGCCAGCTGCGCCCGGACATGATCCTGCTGGCGGGCGGCATTGACGGCGGCACCGTGAGCCATGTGGCGAAAATGGCCGAGCTGGTCTCGGCGGCCCGCCCCACCGCGCGCCTCGGGCTGGGCTACCAGCTTCCGCTGGTGTATGCGGCGAACCGGTTCGCCATGGAGGAGGTGCGCACGATCCTGGGCGGGTGCGTGAGCATCCACGAGGTGGAGAACGTGCGGCCCGTGCTGGAGCAGGAGAACCTGGGACCGGCGCGCGACGCGATCCACGACCTGTTCATGGAGCACGTGATGCAGCAGGCGCCGGGATACGACAAACTGAAGGCGATGACCCATGTGCCGATCATGCCCACGCCGGGCGCCGTGGGAAAACTCGTGGACACGGTGGCGCGCGACCGGCGCATCAGCGTGCTGGGCGTGGACATCGGCGGCGCGACGACGGACGTGTTCTCGGTGTTCCAGGGACAGTTCAACCGCACGGTAAGCGCGAACCTGGGGATGAGCTACAGCGTGGGCAACGTGCTGACGAGCGCGGGTTTCCCGAATGTGGAGCGCTGGACCTCGGGGGGCCTTGCGGCGGACGACGTGCGCAACCGCATCAAGAACAAGATCATCCGCCCGACCACGATCCCCCACCTGGCCGAGGACCTGGAGATCGAACAGGCGCTGGCCCGCGAGGCCCTGCGGCTCGCCCTGGTGCAGCATGCGGCGTTCGCCACCTCGCTCAAGGGCGTGCAGCGCCGGCGCACGGTGGCCGACGCATTCGCCCAGACGGGGTCGGGCGGGTCGCTCGTGGACATGATGGAGCTGGACCTGGTGATCGGCAGCGGGGGCGTGCTGAGCCACGCGCCCCGGCGCGAGCAGGCCGCGCTGATGATGGTGGACGCGTTCCAGCCGGTGGGCGTGACGCAGCTTGCCGTGGACAGCATCTTCATGATGCCGCACCTGGGCGTGCTGGGCGAGCGGGCGCCGGAGATCGCGATGGAGGTGTTCTGGCGCGACTGCCTGATTCCGCTGGGCGCGGTGGTGTCGCCGGCCGGACGCTCGAAACCCGGGCGGATGCTGCTGCGGGCCACGGTGACTGGTCCGCGCGGCGCGGAGACCGTGGAGCTGGCGGGCGGGGAGCTGCGGCGCGTGGCGCTGGAGGAGGGCGAGGAGGCGGTCTTGCAGATTCAACCGGAGCGCGGACTGGACGTGGGAGCGGGCAAGGGCAAGCCGCATACCCGCAAAGTGACGGGCGGGCGCGTGGGGATCCTGTTCGACGGACGCGGGCGCCCCATCCAGTTTGAGTCCGACCCGGGCAAGAGGCGCGCGCAGGTCCGGGCGTGGGACGTTGCCGTGGGCGCGCGCGACGCCGGGAACGGGAGCCGCTGATGGCACACGCCTACACGCCGGGGCTGAAAGTTTCACCGCGCGCGCTGGTGACCAAGCGCCGCATGCTGCCCATCCGGGGCGACGTGATCGCCGCGCGCGGCCAGATGGTGGACGCGCGCGCCATCGTGGCGCGCACGGAACTGCCGGGCAACGTGCAGCTCGTGAACATCGCCCACAACCTGGGCATCGAACCGGCCGACACGCCCGCCAAGATGAAGGTGCAGCCGGGCGGCCAGATCGTGAAGGGGCAGGTGCTTGCGGAGAACATGGGGCTTTTCGGGCTGTTCCGCAGCCACGTCAACTCGCCCTGCAACGGCACGCTGGAAACGGTGTCGCGCGTGACGGGCCAGGCGCTGTTGCGCGAACCCCCGCTTCCCCTCGAGGTGACGGCCTACATCTCGGGCGAGGTCACCGAGGTGATCGAGGGCGAGGGCGTGGAGATCACGACGGTGGGCACTTTCGTGCAGGGCATCCTGGGGATCGGCGGCGAGCGGCAGGGTCTGATCCACGCGCTGGCGAAGGATCCGGCCCAGGCGCTGCGGGCGGAGGACATCGGCCCCGAGTGCGCGGGCCGGGTCGTGATCGGCGGCGGCCACGCGGACCTGACGGCATACCGCCGCGCGGCGGAGGTCGGCGCGGCCGGGCTCGTCGTCGGGAGTTTCAGCGACAACGACCTGGGCGCAATCCTTGGCTACGACCTGGGCATCGCGATCACCGGCGGGGAGGACATCGCCACCACACTGATCCTGACCGAGGGTTTCGGCCGGCTCGACATGGCCAAACGCACCTTCGACCTGCTTTCGTCGCTGGAGGGGCGCGAGGCGAGCATCAACGGCGCCACGCAGATCCGCGCCGGCGTCATCCGCCCCGAGATCATCGCGTCGCAGGATTCGGGCACGATGAACGCCCCGGCCGCGGCGGGAACCGAGACGGCCGTCGGCGCACGGGTGCGCATCATCCGCCAGCCGCACTTCGGCGTCATCGGGCGGATCCGGGCGCTGCCCAGCGAGGCGGTTGTCATTGAAAGCGGCGCGACGGTGCGCGTGATGACCGTGGAACTTCCCGACGGAAGCGAGCACACGCTGCCGAGGGCAAACGTGGAGCTGATCGAGGAATGACGACCCGCACCCAGAGGATGGTGACGGCCGCGGCGGGCGCCGCATGGATGGCGCTTTCCGCGCTTCCGGCATGGGCGGCCGACGATCCGCAGCGCGTCCTGCCCAAGACGCTCGGCGACGTGCTGCCCGACCTGAAGGGCGACGACACGCTGACGACCTCGGTCGCTCGGCGACGTGCTGCCCGACCTGAAGGGCGACGACACGCTGACGACCTCGGTGGCCGGGGCCTACCGGCTGGTCGAGGATTTTGACCTGACGAAACTGCCGGTGCTGGTGATGCTGGTGCTGTTCGCGGTGTTCTTCTTCGTTTTGCAGCGGCGGGCGAAGCGCGGCGAGGAGGTCGCGCTGCGGCGCCTGCCGGGCATCGACGCGATCGAGGAGGCCATCGGCCGCGCCACCGAGATGGGGCGGCCCGTGCTGTTCATCCCGGGCCTCAACGACATTGACGACATCCAGACCCTCGCGGGCATCAGCATCCTGAGCCACGTGGCCTACATCGCGGCGGAATACGACACGCCGGTGATCGTGGCGTGCCGGCGAAGCGTCGTGCTGACCATCTCGGAGGAGGTGGTGAAAGCCGCCTCGCTGGCGGCCGGGCGCCCGGAGAATTACATCGCCAACAACATGCGCTACCTGAGCGACGACCAGTTCGCGTTCACCGCGGGGGTCAACGGCATCATGCTGCGGGAGCGGCCGGCGTCGTGCATCTACCAGGGATGTTTCTACAGCGAGTCGCTCATCCTTGCGGAGACCGGCTTCACCAGCGGGGCGATCCAGGTGGCGGGCACCGCGCAGGTGTCGCAGCTGCCTTTCTTCGTGGCGGCCTGCGATTACACCCTCATCGGCGAAGAGTTCTTCGCCGCCAGCGCGTACCTGTCCAAGGAACCGGCGATCCTGGCGAGCGTGAAGGCCGCCGACTGGCTGAAGATGGTGATCCTGCCGGTAATCGTGGTCGGGGTGATTCTGATGACCGTGGCCAGCGTGATGCCGGCGGACGCGGAATTGGCCCGGCGGCTGGCGTGGCTCGTCGAGCTGCTGAAGGAGGTGCTGTGATGGATGGACCGGACATGGCACCTGTTGTGAAAGGGCCAGGGGAATATGGGGGGGCGACGGGTGTTTTGTCGGGCGGGTTGTGGAACCCCTTCGGGGTTCATGAGCACGGACGTTTTTCCGGGGGCTGCGTTCGCCAGGGCGAACTTGCCCCCGGCTACATTCGGGTTCCGCTTCGCGGAACTGC
>JADHEF010000816.1_pt1 | contig 26044 bp, 22 predicted proteins | sample 8952391 | NCBI WGS metagenome assembly JADHEF01 (sample SAMN16124439, study PRJNA663245) | bioreactor sludge metagenome | isolation source: sludge (nitrite) | place: India:Bengaluru | collected 2019-02-28 | reverse complement strand
CCTCGGCCATGGCCGGAGCCGGGCCCAGGAAGGAAACCTGGGCCGTGGCGGGAGCGGGCGCTCCCGAAAGGAGCAGCACGCCGAACAAGGCAGGGACCATCTCGTATCTCACTCTTCCTCCGCTCGCCTGGCCGACGCTGACCCGGGGGGCCGCCCTTTGGGTTCTCGGGTCGAACCAAGCCGCAAACGATCAGGAAGATGCTCCTGTCACAAGGACAGATGGCGTCCGAGACGAACGACGGCATGGCGCTCCACCACACCTTAGAAGCGCTTTCTCAGCAAGATCCTACTGGGAGTCAGTCGAGTGTGTGGCACGCTTCTTCCAGCGCCAGCGCGACGGCTCCCAGGTTCCGCACTCGGCGGATTCGAGTACGGGATTGAGGAAGGACTCCACGGCTCCCGTTACTTCCGGAAGGGTCTTCCAGGCCAGGTCGTCGCTATCGGCCATCGTTGCGTACGGTGCCGCCCAGAACTCGGGAGGCGGCGGAAACCTCGTCGGAACCCGGTGCGTCCCGCGGAACTCGAAGGTCAGCTCGATTGCCCGACGGAGGGCGGCCCCTTCGATCGGGCCGGTCGTCGCCAACAGCGCCAGGTCAGGGAGATCTCGAACCCGTGAGTTCGGCCTCGGTCGGAGCATCGTGAACGCGTGGAGCTTCTCGGCGATGTGGGAGACGACGGGATAGAGCCGCAGTGACGGAGGGGCTATGCCCGCGAAAGCGAGGATGTCATCGCTCACGACGACATCCGGCTCGCCCACGAGCGGATCACCGAACGCGACGTCGACGCCGAACGGCCGACTGTAGATCATGCCCGCGAGCCGACACTCTGTGCGAAAGCGGAAGCCGTCGTACCGCATCCCTTCGTTCTGAATCTCGAGGTGGTCCGCGCCCGGGCGAGCCGAAGCTCGAGGACGAGCCCGCCCTTGAGCGTGACGGCGTCGCCAGCGAGCTGAGCCAGCCGGGCGAGGAAGCGATCGAAGACGAGCAACTGCCGGCGCCGGGCGAAGTCGACGCCGGTGGCCGACGAGGACCTGAGCCGTTCTTCGAGGGCCTGCTTGAAGGCCAGAGGCGTTGCGTACTGGCGAGCGGTCATCGCGCGGCCGCCGTTCGACTCCGACTGCCCAGCTCGGCAAGAAGTCGAGCTTCATCCTTCGCCGAGACGATCCCACGCCTGCGCGCCTGGAGGATCCCTTGCCGAACGAGGTCGTGGGCGACCTCGGCCTCGATGCAGTCCCGAAGGGTACGGAGTGGCGCTGTGACGGGCACCGCCGAGTAGCTGGCGCGGTCACTGTCGCCGACGTCGGCGAAGTGAAGCACGAGGCCGGCTGGGACTCGGAGTCGACGTCGGCGCCAGCTCGAGGGCACCGTCAGGTAGACCTTTCCGGGAAGGGCGTCGGAGAGGTCGTGGAGCGCAAGGGCCGTCTCATGGGAAAACACCCCGACCTGCTCGGCCCAGAGCCAGAGGACGACGAGGTCCTCGTGTTCGCTGGCCGGGAAGTGGACGATGCGGAATATGCCGCGTCGCACGCGCGTCATCTTCCCCGTCGCCAGGTACTTGTGGAGGAGTGGACGCGAATAGCCAGACCGGGCGGCCTGAGCCGTCGTGAAGTAGCCGCTCTGGGCCTGCGCGACAGCGAAGAGCCCATCCCAATCCGGCTGGTTCCGTGCTCTCGGAGCTTCGGCACGCATGGCGCACGAATGTTAACCCACGGTTAATGTTTGTGCAGCCGCAAAGAGTCGCTCACCGCCTCGCCGGGAGCTACCCGATGTGTGTGCAGGGGATTCAGCAGCAACCCAGCAGCGGAGAGAGCTTCCGGCCCTCAGCTCGCACATATCGCCTCCCCCACCTCCCCCGCCACCCGCTCGATCCTTGCCAGGTCGACCGTCATGACACGGACGACGACGGGCGAGGCTCCCCTGCCCTGGATCACGAAGTCGCGCTGCAGGCCGGGGCGGCCGACGGCAGCGTGGTGCGGGTAGATGAGGACGGCGCTTTCGGTCGCGTAGCGGTGGGCGTAGGCGAGCACCTGGTAGACGTCCTCGCCGGAGACGCCGAGATCGGCCTTCCGCGGGTCGAGGCGCTTCCACTTCGTGTCGGCGACGACGCGGGGGCTGCGCCCCTTCCGCACGAGGATGTCCGGCCTCAGGAGGAAGGTCCTTCGCCTCGTCTCCGCCTCCTCGGCGAGGTGGAGCGAGCCCGCCTCCTGCAGGTCGACGTCGAGGCCCTTCGGCTCGAGGACGTCCTGGCAGACGCGCCCGACGTACTCCTCGAAGAGGACGTTCATGTCCCACACGACGGCGTAGCTCCGCCGGTCGCCGGTCGCGGCGCGCCCGAGGTCCGGGCTCCGGTCGCCGAGGATGAGCTTCGCCAGGGCGAGCAGGGGCGCGAGGCGGCGGCTCATCCGGTCGGTCCGGAGCCGCGCGACGACCTCGCGGGGCGGGCTGGCGTCCGAGACGTCGGCGAGGAGGTGTCGCAGCTCGACGGCGTCGCTCGTCGCGGCGGCGCCCTCGAGCATGCTCTCGGCGGCGAGGAGCGCCGCCTTCAGCGTCCGGTTCAGGGGCGTGTCGGCCGAGCGCTCGTCGAACAGGCACCGGAACTCGAGGCGCTGCGACGACTGGCGCTTCGCCTGGGAGGGCCAGTGGACCTTGCCGCGGAGGATAGGGAGAAGCTCGACGTGCGCCACGTACTCCTGCCGGAGCCCGAACCGGACCGCCTCGAAGAGCCGCCGGCAGTAGAGCCTGGCGAGGACGCAGATGAACGGCTCGGCGCTCTCGACGAAGCCGGCCGCCTCAGAATCGCGAACTTCGAGATCCTGCGTCTTCGCCAGCATCGCGAGGAGGCTCCGCCGTATCGCCTCCGGGCCGTCGAGGCCGTCGATCTTCGGGAGGATCTCCGCGTAGAGGTCGCCCACGCGGACGGCGCCTACGAACTGGTGGATCTGGACCGAGCGTGCTGCCCCGTGCCACGACGCGATCCGCGCCCCCATGCTCTCGCCGAGGTCGACGAGGGCCGAGGCCTCGTCCGGCCCCAGAAACGTGACCGCCGCGCCGGGACCCAGGAGAACCGGAACGCAGGAGGTTGGCGGCTACGCGTCCAGGCTCGTGCCGCCCACTCGTTCCCCTTGACCCGGCATCTCGTTCCACTCGCGCCCGTCCAGCAGTCGACCCGCGCGCTTCTTCTGCGTGCCACCCCACTGCTTGAAGAAGAACGGGACGCTCTGCTCGGTGCACTGGCGTCGAATGGACCGAACCCACGCCGGGTCCATGGACCTGCACCTGGGACCGCTCTCGCCTCCGACGACGACCCAGTGAATCCCTTCGAGCGGGAGAGCTTCGATCGGACCGAGGAGCGGCTCGACGCTGAGGAACCTGACGCTCGCAGGCACCTTACGCAGATCATGGATCCGGAAGGTGTAGTCGTCGTTCTCGACGCTCACGCCCATCCAGATGTTCTCTGGCCAGGGCAACCGCGGCGCCAGCGCCGCCAGGCGACCAGAGCGCTTGGTCAGGATCTGGAAGCGATGCCGCGACTCGGCGGCCATCACCTCGAATACTGACTGGATGTAGCTATCCGGAACTTCCTCGTGGAACAGGTCGGACATGCTGTTCACGAAGACGAGCCGCTCCCTCCGCCACGTGGACGGAAGGCGAAGCGCGTGCGGCACGAGGCGAAGGTCGAAACCCTGCTCGAAGGGATGCCCCGCGACGCCGCGAAACCGCTCGGCGAACCTTTCTGCGTAGCAGTTCTTACAGCCAGGCGAGATCTTCGTGCAGCCCCGCACCGGGTTCCACGTCGCATCGGTCCACTCGATCGGGCTTCGGTCGCTCACCGCTTCGCGCTACCAGGTCTCGCGATCGATCCCTTCGACGTGCTCGAAGTCCGAGTCCCGCGTCACCAGGGTCAGCCCGTGCTGCAGGGCGGTCGCCGCGATCCAGATCTCGTTCTCCGGAATCGGCCTTCCCTTTCGGCGAAGCTCGTCCTTGAGTTCGCCGTACCGGCGCGCGGTCTCCGCGTCACATCTCAACAAAGCGACCGCGCCCCGTAGCCGCTCCAGTCTCGACATGTTCTCTCGCGGGCGGCTCGACTTCATCGCCCCGTACACGAGCTCGCCCAGCGTCACGACCGAAGCGTTGACCTCGGCGGCAGCCTCGAATCGATCCAGGAGGGGGCGCTCGCCCGCGAACCAGGCGACGACGATGTTCGTGTCGACGAGGTATCTACCAGCCACTCTCATCAACCCGTCGGCAGTCATCGCCCACGGCTTTGAGAATCTCCGCCGCCTGGCCCGCCTCCAGAATCCCGAACAGAGGCGTCCAGTCCGAGGCCTGGGGCGGCGATACGGCTTCGACCTGCCCTTCGATCACGTCGAGAAGGCGATACAGGTCCGGCGCCGGCAAGTTTCGGATCTGTGCGATCAGCTCTTCGACGGTCATCGTCCCGCATCCTCCTTCCGCTCGAATCATACAGGGCGGTGTACTACGCCCGGTCTCCGCAGCCGGCGCCGACTGCCTCCCCCACCTCCCCCGCCACCCTCTCAAGCCTCGCCAGATCGACCGTCATGACCCGGACGACGACGGGCGAGGCCCCGGCCCCCTGAATCACGAAGTCCCGCTGTATCCCGGGCCTCTCGACCGCCGCGTGGTGGGGGTAGATCAGGACGGCGCTCGCGGTGGCGTAGCGGTGGGCGTAGGCGAGGACCTGGTAAACGTCCTCGCCCGAGACGCCGAGGTCGGCCTTCCGCGGGTCGAGGCGCTTCCACTTCGTGTCGGCGACGACAAGGGGGCTGCGCCCCTTCCGCACGAGGATGTCCGGCTTCAGGAGGAACGTCCTTCGCCTCGTCTGCGCCTCCTCGGCGAGATGGAGAGAGCCGTCTCCTTGCAGGTCGACGTGGAGGCCCTTCGGCTCGAGGACGTCCTGGCAGACGCGCCCCACGTACTCCTCGAAGAGGACGTATATCCCACACGACGGCGTAGCTCCGCCGGTCACCGTTCGCGGCGCGCCCGAGGTCCGGGCTGCGGTCGCCGAGGATGAGCTTCGCCAGGGCGAGCAGGGGCGCGAGGCGGCGGCTCATCCGGTCGGTCCGGAGCCGCGCGACGACCTCGCGGGGCGGGCTGGCGTCCGAGACGTCGGCGAGGAGGTGTCGCAGCTCGACGGCGTCGCTCGTCGCGGCGGCGCCCTCGAGCATGCTCTCGGCGGCGAGGAGCGCCGCCTTCAGCGTCCGGTTCAGGGGCGTGTCGGCCGAGCGCTCGTCGAACAGGCACCGGAACTCGAGGCGCTGCGAGGCCTGGCGCTTCGCCTGGGAGGGCCAGTGGACCTTGCCGCGAAGGACCGGGAGAAGCTCGTCGTGCGCCACGTACTCCTGCCGGAGCCCGAACCGCACCGCCTCGAAGAGCCGCCGGCAGTAGAGCCGGGCGAGGACGCAGATGAACGGCTCGGCGCTCTCGAGGAAGCCGGCCGCCTCCGACTCGCGCACCTCGAGGTCCTGCGTCTTCGCGAGCATCGCGAGAAGGCTTCGCCGGATCGCCTCCGGGCCGTCGAGGCCGTCGATCTTCGGGAGGATCTCCGCGTGCAGGTCCCCCACGCGGACAGCGCCCACGAACTGGTGGATGTGACGATTTTCTTGATGGCGGCCGGCGTAATCGCCGGGTTCACCTGAAACCGCGCTTTTCGCTCGCGGCCGGGCGACCCGTCCTCCGTGCGGTCGAGCTGCTGGATGACCTGGTGCTCCGGCGGCTGCTCCACGTCGCCGAAGACCTGCTGGATGCGCCGCCAGTCTTCGAAGAAGTACTCCTGGAGGAGCGGGATGATCTGGCTCTCGAAGCGCCGGATCACGTCCTCCGGCGTGGCGACGTCCATCAGGTAGCTGTGACCGAGCACGTGGTCCCTGTCGAACAGCGCCTCGATCGAGATCCACGACGCTCCGCTCCGCCCCGCGGTCGGACCCGAACCAGGGGAAACACCGCGGCGGACGGCGGTCCGCCGCCGACGCAGCCCCCGGCCGAACCGGGGGCTGCGTCAACCGCATAGCTGGGGAATTTACTCGGGGAGTGCCGTCGAGGCGGCGACGAGTGTCGCCTTGTCTTTGATCTTGTCCGCCGAGATATCCGTAGGGAGCTTGACCTTCTCGGCCTCGGCGATCTTCGCGCAGATCGAGCGCACGGTACCGGCGGATTCGATCTGCTTCGGGAGCGCAGGGGCGATCGCCGCCAAGGACTCAAGCTGGCTCTTGATCGCTCCCGCCTGCGTGGCCTTCATGGGGTCCTTCTTGACGGCCTCCAGGGCAGCCGTCAGGTTGTCCGTGGTCGGCTTCACGAGCGTGCCAGCCAGGGTATCCGCCACAACCATGAGGCCGAGCTTTCCGTACGCCTTCCCGACGTTCGCGCTGTTCTCCTTCTTGTAGCCCTTCCAGGCGTCTCCCTTGAGCTCCTCGGCAATCGCCGCGCTCGCACTCTGGGAGAGCTTCAGCTGCTCCGCGTCGAGATTCCCATCCTTCCTCTTGGCGCTGAGCTCGTTGTACTGCGCCGACATCTTCCGGATTTCCGGAAACCTGTCGTCCGGATACATTGCGAGCATGAGGCCCGCGCCCTGCATCCCGAGGTCGTTCGCCGTCGTGATGTAACCGATGAGATCCGAACCTGCGGAGAGGGCCTTGTCTACGTCGACGGCCGGCGCCGCGGACTTCTTGCCGACAAGCCCTCCGAACTGGGCCGTGGCAGGGGCCGCCCACCCGGCGAACAGGAGACCGGAGAGTCCAAGAGCGAGAGCACGGTTCTTCATCAGGGTTCACTCCTTCTTTCGATTGCGGCCGATGACTCCGCCCCGACCGCACGGGCTAATCCCTTGCTCACAACCATTGAAATCAGCCGCTCGAGCGCGTTCCCGGAGAATGCGGCAAGCTCCCCGGCCCGATCCCGTGGGGCCAGGAGCGGCCGGCCGACCTCGTACTTCCTCTCCTCCGAGTAGGCCAATCCCGCCTTCACCAGAGGTTCTCCCTGGCCGGGCGATCCCGGTGGCCAAAGGCGCCCGCGCCACTCCCCGGCGATTTTCGTAACCGAGGCGGTCTCCTCGATCGTCGGAGCTCCGACTACGACCTCGAAGAGTGGAACCTCAGCAGCTGCCCCCGTAGGCATCCCCACGCGTGGTGACACCACTCCTGTCCTTGACAGGTAGCCGGCCACCTCGCGACTGAACACCTCGGTTTCCGGAACAGGGCCCTGCCCCTGGCCGGTGAACCGCACCGCCAGCTGAACTCGGGGCGCCGTGGAAACGGCGGAGCTGCTGTAGCTGAGGACGTCCCCGGGTCGAAACCGCTCACCCGGCAAGCTGACCAGGTTCAGGAACCCTTTTGAGGGCTCCACTCGCTCGTAGAGCACTCCGAGGCTTGCCTGACCGTCCGTGCCGGCCACTTCCCCCACCGGTCTCAGCCACGTGAGAGGAGCGTGACGCCCGGGAAGCCCCTCGCTCCAGACAGGCTCGTTCTTCGGTCCGATGCGACCCTCGCGAGGCCTTGCCCCGGAGCGCTCGACGCTCGCCCTCAGGGCCGCTCCCCGGAGCTTCTCGGCCAGGAGAACGCACGCGTTTCTAAATGTCGTGAACCACGCGTCGCGCGACTCCACTTCGCGAACACCGGGCATCTCGACGACAGCCCGCTCTTCGGTTGCTTCCACGGTGTTCTCGAGCACCCAGCCCCCGTCAGGCAGCGGCGTCCCGACCGTGCCGAGGAGCGACACCCTGAACAGGTGTTCGATCGTAGCGTCGGGAAGCCGGCGGGTCCCGTGGTACGCGCCCACGACTCCCACCTCGCTGACGATGTTCGGTTCGTCCTCAGCGAGCCTTATCGACGTTTCGCGGTGAATGGTCATCCCCGTCGCCCCTGCTGCGAGCATTGCGTGGCGGGATACGAGGTCGGATAGCTCCCGGAACTCCGCACTGCCGGAGAGGCTGCCCGTTGACGCAGGGACGACCCTCAGTCCGCCACCCCTGGCGACATAACTCTGAACGATGTCCACGACACTCGCGCTCGAGAGCGCCAGGTCACCGCCCACTCCTTCATGCGATTCGAGGGGCTTCCCGAGCCACTGGAAAACCACGGTCGGCTCCGGGCGATCCCCGGGGTTGCGAACGGCGATGGCTCGAAATCGCCTCCCGGCCGGGATCCTCGAGTTCCCATCCGAGAGGTCCCGAAGTGACGAGAACCTCTCTGCCGCCGTCTCCACCCTTGCCAGTCTGCCGTCCTCCGATCGGGCCACCATCCCGGGCCGCACGCCGTGTGCCGTGCCTCGCAGCCAGACGCCGTTTGTCCTTTCCGCTCCGCTCGGCACCGTCCCGGAGAGCCCGTCCACGACGAAGGGCGAAACGTTCTCCCGCAGCTGGGCCAGGCAATCGGCAGTCCACCGCGCCAACGCTCTCGAAAAGGCGCCGCGAATCAGCTCATTCTCCTGGCCTCGGTCTTCCGTGGTGACCCGGATGGGAGCCGAGACCAGGCGGGTCGTCGTGTACAGCGCCGCGTTCGTCCAGGGATCCAGCACCCACAGTCCACCGCTGATGTGAGCGACCACCTCCACGATGGAATCTGCTTTGACCTCTCTCGAGGTTCGCGCGCTCGTGATGACCGGAATGAGAAGTACCGCCCGGTCGTTCAGCGAGAGCAGTCGATCTGGGCCGAGGGAGATCACAGTGAAGCCGGCGCTGACACCCAGCCCCCGCCGCAGCTCTGCCACGACAGCCGACGCATCGAAACGTGAATCTGGAGCCTGGGCTGTTATGGCGGCCCTCGGGGCCAGAATCACTTCGGTAGCCGCTGTCCCGGGAACCGAAGCAGACACCGACAATGCCGACAAGAGAAGGGCCGCGCCCGAGGCAGGCCAGACCCTCATTTGAACCGCAAGACCGTCGCGCGGGAGTCCATCGACAGCGCCGTGAAGCTGTCGAGGAATGGCTCGAGGAGAGCAACGACGTCATCGCCCTTCTTCCCGGCTAGAGTGACATCGATGTCCTCTGCTTTCGCCTCCCCACGGAAGCGAGTCGACACTCCAAGTCCCGCCGCACGGAGTGCGTCCTTCAAGCCTCGCGTCGCCGCTGGGCTCGTGACGTTTTCAATCCTGATCGAGTACGTCTTCTCGGCTACGTCCGCCTCCCGGGCGTCCGTGCGCTCCATCTGCCGCACGGCACGAGTCACCTCCCGGGGAAGTACGTCGTCGACTTTCCGAAGGGCGAGCTCGGTGGCCACCGTTCTTGCGAGATCGTCCGACGCCTGTTCCCCGGAATCTGCCGCGACGACTTTGTCGGGGAGCAGCAGCTCCCCGTTCCCGAGCCGGACGATCCTGTAGACGACCTGTGCCGTGAACCGCGACGTGCCACCCGGCACCGGCGTGAACCGGTTGAGCGCCACGGCGACGTAGTCCTCCCGTCGAACCTCCGGCCGGGCCCTCATCTCGGCGAGCACAGCGTGATAAAGGTCGTCCTCGTCCGCGAACGCCCTTCCCATCAGGGGCACGTCCGCGAAGGCCGTCACGAAGCCTGACGCCTTCAGAATCTCGCCTAGCTTCGCCCGGACCTCGTTCGAGCTTCCGGCGCCCTTCTTCGTCGGATCTGCATAGACGACGAGCTTGTGGAACTTCGTGCTCGTGTCACGGAACTCGTCAGACGACGTAGCCGAGCTTCGACTTGCCGAGGAGGCTGCGCTTGCGCGAGCGTCGATCGCAGCCGCATCCGCTCGCTTCCAGTTGGCTGAGCCGGCCTCGGAGGCTTTGGCATCGACCGAGGCGGAACTGGACTCCTTGGCCCTGGCGCTCAGAAGGGCGTCGTCCGCCGCCGCCTTGATCGCCGCCTCCGAGGATGAAGAGGCCTTCCCTTTCACCGAAGCATCGGACTTGACCTGAACGGCGCCCTGGTCCGAGCTGGACGCGCTCGCCTTCACCGATTCCGCGCTGGTTTTCGCCTGTGAGCTCGCGCTCTTAGCGGTCTTCTTGTCGTGCTGGACGTTGGTGCGATCGTCCGTGATCTCCTCGCGGAGCACGATCGGAGCCTGCCGGTCGGGATCCTGGCCGTCGACTGTGTATGTGAGAACGTAAACGCGGAAACGCCCTTCGAGACCTTCCGTCAGCGAGAGGCCTAGAACGTCGCGGAGATAGTCGCGAAGGGCCTGCCCGTCTACCCGGAGAACGACCTCTACCGTTGCAGTCCCGTTTACGACGCTCGCCCGTCGCACGTCCTTATCCCTGACGAGCGACGCGGCCTGGCCCGCGACCTTCCCGATCACTTCGGAGGCTCGTGGGCCCAGCCGCTCCCGTGTTCCGTAGACGTTCGCCACGGCCACTTCGAGTCCGCTGCGGACAGCCAGGGCCTCCGCGGCATCCAGCGCTGCGCGGTTCGCCGCGGGAGCATCCTTCTTCGAAGCCGCCGCTACAGGCACTTCCCCTGTGCCGGCGACAGTCAGGACTTCGGCACGCAGGTTCCCTGCGGCCAGCAATGTCACGAAGAGAGCAGCGGCCCAAAGCCAGGCGCGAGAGCGACCACCCCCAAGCGGAAGTCGCCCCGGGGCCGCCGCATCGAAGACGTACTGCTCACACTCCGGGTGAAACATGTGACCCCTCCGCGAATCGAGATGAGAGAACGTCGAAGAACCACGGCCGGAAGTTCCTCGTCGGTCGGCAGTATAGCGGCGCGACAGTGCAGTGCGTACGCTTCCTCTCCCAGGACACTCGTTGCGAAGCGTTCTCCAAGATTACAAGTGATCGTGCCCGCGCATCGGGCCGTTCGGGCGTTCGAGAGCCCCACCCGCAAACGCTCAGGAAGATGCGCCTGACACAGGGACGAACGACGTCCTAGTCGGGGATCAGGGCTGGGCGACTTTGAAATGCCTGGCGAGGACTGGGCCCTCGTCGTCCACATCGTCGCGGCAGATTGCGTCCAGGATTCGCTCGTCCGCTCGCGCGACGGCTCCGGTTGCCGCCCGTCGCTCTTGCGCCCGCAGCCACTCGTATCCGTCGAGTCTCAGGGCCTATGCCGAGACGAGCCGTTCCTCTATCTCGTCCTCGGGGGTCCACCCGCAGCGTCCGTAGCCGGTTTCCGGCTCTACGAGCCCCATCCCCTCGAGCGCCTTCCGAATCTCTCCCTCGCTCGTGAAGAGCCAGAGGTCATGCCCTTCCTTTCGCTCCGCTGCCGCTTCCCGCAGCGCCTCGACGTCAAGCACCTTCGTCCGGTCTCCCCCGCCTTCCACCAAACCCCACACGAGCAGCGGCCCGGGAAGCTGCTCCCTCAGGGCTGCCCGGTAGGTCTTCAGCTGGTGGACGGTGTCGGCGAACGACTGCGCGCCGCTCTTGGCCTCGAGGAGGATGCCGTGGAAGCCGGCGCGGGGCTTGTCGAAGATGACGAGGGCGTCGAAGCGGCGCGGGAGGACGACGCCGTGGCGCTCGAGGGCGCTCACGCACGGGACGCCCAGCTCCTCGTCGGAGAGGCGCTCGCCCCCGAGCCAGCCCTGGTAGAGGCACGTGAGGCCGGGAAGGCGAATGCCCGCGAGGTCGTCTCCTTCGCCGAGGAGGCGGATCTGCCCGCTCGGGCCGTGGAGCGCGTCGAGGAGGCGGACGACGCAGAGAAGCTCGAAGACGGACTCGCGCCCCGAGGGGAGCGGCAGACGGTCGATGCTCTCGGGCTCCACCGCCGCGCGGAACGTCTCGGCGACGACCTCGCGGAGGAGCGGCCAGCGCGAGCGGCGGGCGGCCTGCGCCCAACGGTGGAGCTGCCGAAGGCTGACCGGTTCGGGTTCCTCTTCCGATTGCCAGGGCAGCGTCTCCGGCGCCCCGGCTGGCACGCCCAGCTCGGCCGTGTAGTCGCGCCAGAGGCCCGCCGTGAACCGGCGCCAGCCGTGCAGCGCCTCGCGCTCCAGGTCGGTGAGGCCCGAGGATGACGCCCGGACGACGAATCGCGGCAGCGGGTCCATCGGCCGCCGCAGCGCCGTCCGCACCCAGTCCGTCTCGGCCGCGGGGCTCTCCTCCACGCTCCACTCAGGGCTCAGGACGGCGTCGAGCCGCCGCGCCTCGCGCTCGGCCTCGGCGCTTCGCTGGGCGAGCGGACCGTCGAGGAAGCGATGCCTCTTTCCCTCGAAGATCCACCAGGCCAGCGCGCGGCCGGCCAGGTTCGTCTCCGCCTCGGGCGACTCCCCCGTTGTCAGGCCCTTCCCGAGCCGGCCGAGGAGCCAGCCGCGGATCTCCCGCTCCCAGGCCGTGACGTCGCCCGGGGGGATCAGGCTTCTCCCCCTCCCATGTCCATCAGCCCCTTCTGAATCGCCCTCACCTGCGGGTTTCGCCGCGCCGGCCCGAGGCAGAGGGCGACGAGGCGGCGGGCGCGGACGAAGTCGGGGGCGTCCTCGGTGGCGGTGGCGAGGGCCTGGCCGCCGGCGACCCAGGAGCGGAGGGGGGCGAAGTAGCCGACGCCGAGGGGGATGCGGAAGTGCGTCGTGTCTCCTCCGTCGAACCGGAACTTCTTCTCCTCGGCGAGGCGGAAGAGGTCGGAGAGGGCGCCGGCCGCCGCCGTCGCGCGCGGCTCGATGGCGCCGGGCGCCTCGCAGACGAACGAGGTCACCTCGATCTCGCTCGCCCCCTGCATCTCGATCCGCACGAAGCGGCGGGCGAGCCCCTCGCTGATGGGAAAGACGATGTCGTCGATGGAGGCGTCGTTCACGGTCGCCACGATCCGGAACCGCTCGTGAAGCTCGATCGACTCGACGCCGGGGATCCCGGCCGGCTCCACCTGCGCCACGCTCCGCGTCAGCAGCGGGTAGAGCTCGCCGATGCAACGGTCGAGGTCGGCGCGGTTCATCTCGTCGAGGACGACACACTCGGGCCGGAGCCGCCAACGCCCGTCGCCCGCGTCCTCCTTCCCGATGAAGAACCCCTTGCGCGCCTCGAAGCCCCCCTTCGTCGTCGCGACGAGCCCTCCGATGGTGTGGAACGGCGACCAGGCCGAGTTCGCCACCGTCGTCGGGGCGCGGAGCGCCGCCACCGCCTCGGCCGGGACGCGGTCGGCCCCGGCGTTCCAGGCGTGCGCCACCCACTGCGCCACCGTCGTCTTCCCCGTCCCCGGCGCGCCGGCGAGGAGGACGTGGTGCCCGTCCTTCAGGAAGCCGAGCGCCTCGTCGGCCACCGCCCGGAGCACCTCCGGGAGCGGGGCGGTGCCGGGAAGCGACGGCGCGGGGGCGGGCTTCGCCGCGGGGGCGTCGTACGGGGCGGGCACCTCCGCGACCGTCTCCCCCGTCGACACGCCGAGGTTGGGCTTGCCCTGCTCGAGATAGATGAACGCGTCGATCGTGAGGTGCAGCAGCGCCGCCGCAGCCTGCCGGTCGGTCCACTCCCGCGCCTTCGCGACGGAAACCCGGCCCAGCTCGGCCTGGAGGGCCGCGTCGACCCTCGTCTCGGCCTCGGCGGCCTGCTTCAGCGACTTCGATCCGCGGACGCCTTCCATCCAGAGCCAAGGGGGCTGCGTCGCCTCCTCCACCCGCGATCGGAAACGCGCCGCCAGCTCGCGCTCGGCCTCGGGATGTTCCGCGAGGAATCGCGCCGTCCACGCTCCCACGGCCTCGCAACTGTCGTAGGCCGAGGCGTTGGCGCTCGTCACGAACCCGGCGTACGACTCGCCGCTGACGCCGTTGTAGTAGGGGTACCTGTCGAGGTTCAGGAAGCCGAAGAGCTCCGCGACGGGAATGTAGTGGGAGCACTCCTTCTCCTCCCACTTCGTCTCCACCCGGAACCCGACCCGGTCGGGCCGCTCGCCGTTCGCCCATCTCCGGGCGTGGCCGAGGAGGAGCTGCAGCGGGTTGTTCTGGAGGATGGGCGCGAAGCTGAGCGCGCCCCCCTGCGTGAACGCGTTCGTCGAGGCGAAGAGCGTGTAGAACGCGAAGAAGAGCCGCTGCCACCGGGCCAGCTCGCCGCCGTGGGCGGCCTGCCCGACGTACGGAAGCCACTGCATCCGGTAGAAGAAGTCGGGCTCGAACTCGTTCGGGGCGGCGAGGCCCTCGATGTCGCGGAGGAACTGGAGGACGTCTTCCGCGAGCGTCGCGCCGGTGAGCCGCTTCCACCGCGCCTTCAGCCTCCCGTACTCGGGCGGGTTCGGGAGGTCGCGGACGGCCGACGCGTAGAGGCCCCGATACTCGGGCCACTCCGCCTCCCGGACGAGCCCGGCCGCGCCAAGGCCTCCCGCGGCCACCTTCCCGTCGAAGTGCCGGAAGAGGTGCTGCGCGAGCGCCCGGAGGTCCGGCGCCGGGTAGTACGACTCCCGGAGTCTCCGATGCAGGTACGCCGCGACGATCCGCCGGTCCGTCCGGTACCAGTAGTCCTGCTGCGTGTCGAACGCCAGCGTCTCGTCCTTCAGCATCCCGAACGCGCCGTTGATCCAGCGCCAGAGCTGGACGTTGTGCTGAAGGTGCTTCGAGACCTCGCTGGAATCGCCGGAGAGCGTCGCTAGGGCTTCCAGAGGCGGAAGGGCGCTCTTCATTCGGTCTTCCTCGCCCGAGCGATTCCGCCGCCCGGGTTCCCGTAAGAGATCGGCTCAACACACGACTTCACGCCCGACCCCGCTCCCATTCTCGATGCCGACCAGAGACTCATCGATCATCACCGCTTCTTCTTCGGATCGCGTGGCTCGACTGGATGAAAAGTCCCCGCAAACTCGCCCGTCCCTCTCTGCCGCCGACGAATCGTCCTCGATTCCGCGAAATCGTTCCAGAGCGCTGCGACGAACGGATCGGACTCTCTCGTCCTTCGGAGCAACTCCTGGACGTGGTAGGGATGAATCGTATTCAGGCCGAAAGAGAAGCTTGCCTGGTGCTCGACGAAGTCGTCGAACCACTCGCCTTCCAGCTCGAGTGGCGGCTCGAACGTGAATCCGCGCTCTCCTCGGTACTTGAAGCTGAACTGGTCGTTGTCGCCCGGGTCGCAAGGCAGCACGTCCGACACCTCGAAGACATAGCAAAGGCTGTAGCGCCTCGGGCGTCCTGTCCCGGCGATCAGCCACACGATCGAGCCTCGGGCGTCCTGCGGTGCCTTACGGGAGACGACCTGGTAGTGGTCGTCCGTTCCCTCCGGGCCACCTTCCTCGAGCGGCCCCATCTCGTCTTCGTTGTGGTATTGCACGTAGTGGTGCTTCACTCGGCCCCCTCTCGGATCAGTAGCAGTCGACTCGTTCGCTCGGTCACGCCTTCGGTGCACGCGGTCCGTACCCGTCGTCGCGTCTTACTTCCTCGCCGATCGCAAGTGCCTCTTCCACAGAGGCCATTGGAGTGCTGAGGACAGGGAGGGCCCACTTACCGCCTTGCACGATCGCGGGGCCCGTCGTAAAGAAGGCCAGCTCCCCCGGAGCGTGGACCTTCACCGCGGAGCCCCACGGCAGGCTCGCGATCGCCGCAAGATCCGCGACCCTGGCGAACGGAAGCGACGCTCTTCCCCGGAACAGCTGCCCGAAGCGTTCGGTCGTCACCTTCACATCGTGAACCCGCGGTAACCCGCCCGGCCATTCATAGAGGGTCAGCGCGATGCCGCGCCGTCCTGCTTCCTTCAGAACAAGGTCGGCGACCGCCCTTCGGTGGCAACCCGCGGGCGCGGCGCACGAACAGAAGAAGACGACGCGAGTCTTCCGGCGTTGGGCCTCGAGGGCCAGGTCGAGCAGCGTTCCGGCCGCCGCCGGGTCGTGAATGCGCATCTTGCCGCCCTCGAGGATCGCGTCGTTGCCAAGGTCGTGCATCCAGACGTACCGGTCGGGTCCGAGCAACTTGCCGAAGGCGTTCTCGCGAAAGCCGGCAGCCCGGACCTTCCGGGAGATCCTGATGTCGACGAAGACAGGCGGTGCGTATCCCCGCTCGGCCTCGACGGCATCGACGGCCTGAATGAGCTTCCTCGTCTCGCTCCCCCAACCGTAGTAGCCCCAGGTGAACATCTCGAGCTTCGCCATGGATTCCTCCTGAGCCGAGCGTCGGCTCCGACGACGGCGTGATCCGAGGCGGTTATGCCTCGAAGCCCTCGCGATCGGTAACGGACGTCATGTGTGGCGGGCTCCAGTCCTCATCCCTGCAGGCACTTCCTTCCGGCCCCGCATTCATGCCACTTCCATATGCTCTATCGCGCCAGGATCGTTCTCGGGTCGGCGGTCGTGGCGTCGATGACCGAGGCGTAGGCGGCGACCAGGCAGCCCGGCGTGGAACACGAGACGACGGCGCTGCCGCCGTTGAAGTTGGAGATTCCGAGGTGGTTCGCGAGGTTCAGCTGGAGGAAGCCGAGCGCCGGGACCGCGAAGGACTGCGACGCGGCGATAGCGCCCTCCCGCGTCAGGACGCGCAGGGTCACGGTCGCGTCCGTTTCGGCCATGTTGGCGAGGACGATGTTCGTGCGGAACTGGCTGTCCTGGCGGAGGCCGGCGAGGCCCTTCGGGGTCGTCGCGACCGCCTCGGATGCAGCTAGGGCCGGGACGCTCTGGCCGTAGGAGCCGCCCGTCGTCGCCGCCGTCCACGTCTGCCCCTGGATGGCGAGAGTCGCGAGGGACGAGCGGATCAGGATGGGGCCCCAGTCCGAGTCCTTCCCGTAGATGCTCGAGAGGACGTCCGGGAAGGAGTAGGTCGCGTTCGGGGGAATCTGGAAGTTCTGCTCCGGGCCGCTCGAGCCGGAGCCGGTGTGGCCGAGGAACTTCAGGTTCACGTTCGCGGTCTGGCTTCCCGTATTCAGCAGGACGAGGTCCGTCGTCCAGAAAGCGTTCTGGCCGCTCACGCGTGCCGACGAAGGGAGAATCCAGGTGCCGGCCCACACCGACGGGACGGCGGCGATCGTTACCGTAGCGCTCGTCGAGCCGCCCGGGCCGGTCACCGTGAGGCGGTAGGGCACGCCGATGGTCGGGTAGATGGCGATGTTCCCGGACGTCGGCACGGTCCCGATGCCCTGGTCGATCGACGCGAACGTCCCGCCGACGCTCGTCCAGGTGAGGATCGACTGCTGTCCGGGAACGACTGCCGGGGGATTCGCCCCAAAGTACGTGATGACGGGCGCGCTGACCTGCGAGACGGAGACGGCGAGAGTCCTGGTGCTCGAGCCGGCTGCATTCGTCGCGGTCAGCGTCACGTTGAACACGCCCGCGACAGTGAAGGTATGCGCCGGATTCCGCACCGTGGACGTCTGGCCGTCGCCGAAGTTCCAGAGCCACGAGGTCGGGCCGCCAGAAGAGGCGTCGGTGAACGAGACCGACTGGTTCACGACCGGGCTCGCGGGCGAGAACGTGAAGCCGGCGACAGGGGCCGTGCTCGAAGCTAACGGAGTCCCGAGCGACAGCCGACCGTACCCGTAGTCGTTGTCGGCGCCGAACGGCCCCATATCGACAGCTCTTCCCTCGAGGAACGACTGGACCTGGCTTGCGGACCAGCCCGGGTTCACAGACCAGACCAGAAGCGCGGCCCCGGCTACGTGCGGTGTGGCTGCGGATGTGCCGTTGAACGGACGCGTCGTGCCGTACGAAGCCGTCGCCACGTTCGCGTAACCGGAGATGTCCGGCTTCCGCCTTCCGCCCGCGATCGAGCCGCCGGGCCCCGCCGTCGGGCCCGCCGACGAGTAGGACTCGAGCGCATAGGAGCTCGTGGAGTTCAGCGCCGCGACGGAGAGGACATTCGCGTCATCTGCAGGATAGGTCAGGGACATAGCCGCCGTCCGGACATTGAGATAGACGTTCGAGTAGCCGCTATCCACGTAGAGGTGAATATCGACAGCCGTCGGGCCGCTCTCGCGACGGACCGCGATACCGTAGCGGCCTGCCTTCGCGGTCGTGTACGTGAGCGACTCCTGTGGATACTGGCCAGAGAGCCCCGTTTGAGGGTCGATGGACTTCTCGGCGACAACCCACTTCGCCTGGTCAGCGTCGTAGTAGTAGAGGTAGAGGTCAAGGTCCGTTTGGGGTGCGGCCCACTGATTCCAGGTCATCCGGGCCTCGATCTCGATGCCTGCCGCGTAATTCGCGGAACTCCCGCTCGACAGGGACAGGCCGTTCACCTCATCGGCGTTGCCCGCCACGAATTCCGTCCATCCATCCCCATCCGCATCCGTGAATCGGCCCCACCACGTGTTTTCCCGGTAGTTCCCTGCGGCCTGCACATAGAGCCCGCCAGCGCTCTTGAAGGCGGCCAGAGTGCCCTGCATGAAGCCAGTCCCGTCCATCGGCGTGTACCCGGGCCAGCCGAAGGAGGCGGAGATCACCCGAACCCCCCGGGCTTTCAGGGTCTCGATTGCCTCCTGCACCTCGAGCCCCGTGTTCGCTTCGAAGAGGTAGATCTTCTCGAGCCCCGGGGCCACGTCGTAGATGATCTCGGCGCAGGCTGTGCCGTGAGGGCTCGAGTCCCGCGGTCCGCCCCCGAACTTCTGGAACTCGACCTTCGCCGCCGGCGGCAGCTCGCTCCCGAGCAGGCCCTCGTAGCCGTAGAAGGAGTCGATGACGCCGACGGACATTCCCTGGCCCGTGGTCCCGGCCGAATGCCAGGCCGGACCGTTCATGGCCGCCAGCCCCTCGGTGAGGCGGCTCCCGGCCAGGAGCGACGGCGCCTCTTCAGATGCTTGTCCCGGTTCGGGCTCGGGCGGCCTCGAGACATAAACCGGCCGCTCCACGCGGACGATGCCCGGAAGCGAGGCGACGATCTCGATCGTCTCCGGCGAGGCCCACGCCTGCAGGCGCACGTCCCGCTGGAGGATCGAATCGGCGCCCCCCTGCCGAAGGACTGTCGCCGCCCGCTGCGCGGCCTCGGCCGACGCGCACTGGATGTGTACCTGGATCCGGTCCTCGTAAACCCGGAAGCCAAGGCGCTGGGCGGCCGCGAGCGGCTGGGCGGAAGTCATTACCTGCCCGAGTGCGCTCGACAGCGGGGCGCGGGCAACGGTCATCTTCGCGGGAGGGGCCGGGGCCTCGAGCTGCGCCGCAGTAGCGGGCACGGAGACGAACAGGATCGAGGCCGCCAGGGTCGTCGATAGGGCCAGCCGCCGGACAGATATTCCGAATCTCATCTGAACTCCTCGCACCGAAAGGCCGTGTTCTGAAGGCTGTTAGAAGCGAGTGACACGCGCAAACGAGGAGGAATCTGTGCCCGCACCATGGACAGATGCCGTCCGTGGGGCCACGAATCCCCCTGTATCCGAGCAACGTCGAGTTCGAGAGGCCGGGACGCTGATGCCTCCGCCGCACTCTCGAGACCATTCCACTCAGGGACGATCGAACCCATTCGCAATTCCTTGGTCGCCGTTATCGGTCGAGGCCGAGGTCCCGCCGGTAGTAGAGGGCGTCGAAGCCGTAGAGAGTCCAGCCGCCCGCCGAACCGTCGGTCGGCGCGAGCCGGACGACCGTTCCCCCGTCGACGGTCTCCCATTGGAGAACCGGGCCGTCTCGCCCGGGCTGACCCCAGGCGTCCGAGAACCGCGCGAGGAGCTTCTTCCCCGCTTCCTCGTCCAGGGACACCGTGCCGTCGTAGAAGGCTCCGTTAACAAAGCAGTAGGCGACGCTCTTCGCCCCCAGGGACCGCTTGAGAGCCCCGTCGGACGCCCTCTCGTAGCAGCTCTTCCCCGCGTCCCGGGTGACGAGGGTGGCATCGCCGAACAGCGAGTCTCCCCACTTCAACCCCATGAACCCTCCGGGGAGCTTCGGCGTCACACCGAGCGAAGTCGGGATGCGCCCGGTCGTCGAGGCTGCGACCGCGCCGGGCTCAGGCTCGTCCTGCACGCCCCTTCGAGGCGCGGGCGGAAGGGCCAGCCGATCTCCCCTCGCCGCGAGGTACCGCGCCGGGTTCACGATCAGGAGCTCCAGCGTCGGCCCGGTCTCCCTGAGCGACGCCACCGTCTCCGGATCCGGGAGCCCCGGGCTGAACCAGAAGCACCGTGAATACGCGTGCTGGCACCTGGCCGGCAGGCCCCAGTCCGAGTCGAGCGCGTCCTTCATCGCGTTCCAGTAGCCGCGGTCCGTCGTGATTCGGACACCGGCCAGCCGGGAATCCCCGGCGAGGTACTGAATCGCGGTGACCGGCACGTCGCCCACGGTGAGGGCGTCCGTCGGCCGTACGAACGTCGGCACGCCGTTGCCCGCCTCGGCGGTCGCGTCCGGGCGGAATCGCTCGTCAAGCGGGACCCCCCACCCGACGCCGCGAAACCCCGGCTTGATCGCGCTCGGACGCCTCGGACCGGCAGGCGGCGGTGGATTCCGGGAGAAGAGGAGAGCCGTCGCCCGCACTGTCTCCTCCGGGCGGTACTCCCGGACCTTCGACACGTAGCTCCCCGAGTAGGTCGGCGACGTGACGATGACGGACTGCTTCTCCTCGACCTCCGACGAGTTGTACTCGAGGATGATCGCGTTGGCCCCGCATTCGCAGGCGCGGGCTTCCGCTGCGGCCAGCGCCTGGCCGGTCACATCGATCCGCGTCAAAGGAATTCCCTTCGCGATCGCGAGCGTGCAGAGCGGTGTGTACTTGTCCGTGATCTCGCCTTCCGACCGATAGACCGTCAGACGGCATCCGGCGGCTCGGGCGGGCGCCTTCTGAAGCACCTTGACGTCCTCGGAGGCGGAGGCCACCTGCGATGCCAGCATCGACGAGACGACCACCAGCAGGGGGATTACTCCTGCGATACCTACGGTCCTACGCGCCGCAGGCCCCGCTGGGCGTTGCCCCGAACCGATCCTGGCCAGCCCACAGCGCAGCGATGTACCAGGAGGAATCCGCTCGCCCGGCGCCTCCGCTCCGAACAGCTGACTGCAGCAGCTTCGTCCATCTCGCATTGAACACTTCCCCTCTCAAGTGATCTGAGAACGGGCCTTCCCAGAAATGCACGACTTCACGCCTGACCCTAGCTCGGCACAAAGAGCACCTAAGGCGTACGTGTCGCTTTCACCACCGCAGCCACCATGTCTGCGATTCCGCCAACACCGCACGACGACTCCCGCCTCCAGTCGCCGTTCCGCCGCTTTTCTACTGAGAAGGCCCCTGCCTTCTTCGTCGGCACGATCCGGTAGCTCGTCGAACCGCGTAGCGTGGGGATCCCAGCCTCCTCGGCCCAGTCCGGAGCCGATTGAAGTAGCTGGTGGAGTTTGACGCGAAACTCCACAGCGCTCGCGAACCGCTCGTCCGGGGTCACTCTGCATGCCTTTCGCACCAGTGTCTTTGCAGCTTCCGGGATCCAGCACGGTATCGTCTCGAAGTTCATCAACTTGCCGCGCTTGATCCGCTCGCCGAGCTTCTCACTCGCGTAGATGCAGCGGTCGGTGGCCGTATCAAGGCGCTGGTACTCGGAGAGCTGCTTCGGCGTGAGCCACGCGGTCTCCTCATATGGAAGACGCCCGCCCAGCAGCTGAAAAAGGGTTAGCCCGCATTGATAGACGTCGCCAGCAGTCCCGTAGCGAGCCGTCGCCCACGACTCGGGAGGACGATAGAGAGGGGCGTGCCCCGATCCCGGGACGGTCTCATCATCCACGGGCATCTTCTTCACGGAACCGAAGTCCCCGACGATCGCGTCTCCCGCGTCGCTCACCAGTATGTTCTGCGGCTTCAGGTCCCTGTGGACGAGACGCTTGGCGTGGAGTTCCGTAACCCCCTGTAGCACACCGGACGCGAGATGGAGGGCCTTTCGCAACCCGGGTCGCTCCGCCAGCATGTAGTCATCAAGATCGCCCCTCTCGCAGAATGGCGTAATGAAGAACACCGCGTCCTTGCCGGCGAAACCTGCGCCGTAGACCTCGATGATGTTCGGCGATCGAACGCCCGCCAAGATTGCCGGTTCTGCTGCATAGCGACCATCACCAGACCAGTCGCAGTGCTTGATCGCAACTTTCCTCCCCGTTATCTTGTCGCGCCCGAACACGAGGCATCCCGTCTGACCCTTCCCCGGTGCGGACTCGATGTCGTACTGGGCCTCAAGAGCGAGGAGCGACGCCCGGACATCCGGGCTCAGTGGCTCGAGCTTCGCGAGGATCTCTGGATTCACGCGTTTCGGACCACGAACACCGCCGCCGTTCTGAAGGCGTCGTGCTGATACTTCTTCAGGCCTGCGGGTATCTCGATCGGATGCTTCTTCAGAACGCTCGACACCGTCTGCGGCGCAATGAATTGCACCTCGCAGACGTCGTTCATCTGGATCAGGCCCTCCAGTTTGAAGGAGATTCCACTGGCAGCGTGCGTACCCGAAGACCTTCGCTTCCTGATTACAGCCACGTCAACGCTGTTTCCACGCAGGAACGTCTGGAACGTGTCCCTGAATGCCTTCACGTGCTCCTGGGATTCGTCGTTCTCCAAATCGATCTTCCGGCTGGATGTCTCGACGACCTTGAGCTGCGATCCGTCCGCCACATCCACAAGTACGACGCTTGCTTCCGATGCAGACAAATCTACTCCACAGATTCTCACAGGCACCTCATGCTTAGAAGGGCGGCCCCTGCTCTGACAAATTCCCGCTCGCTGGCTCCCAGGTTCACTCCTCCTACCAGATCGGGTACCGCGCTGGTTCGAAACCCTTGCATCTCCAGCCGTAACCTCGTCAGCGGCATTTCCTTCACTTCAACTTACGGGCGGACCTCGTCTCCCGCCTCCAACGCTGCTAACAGTCCGTGGCGAAAGCGCTCTCGTGGGCATCACGTGCTCGCCGTAGGAGCTTCAGGCCTACTTCAAGGCTTTGTTGATCGCACCGATCAACGCCGTCCACTGCGTTCGTTCCTCCTCCGTCAAGTCGGATGCCTCATGCGTCCGAGCCCAGCGCAGGAACGCCTTGGCCAGCCGGTACTTCGAGAACTCGCTGACTTCGGCAGCGAAGATGTCTACGATCGGGCGGGAATCTTGCACTGACGCCGTGGCGGTGACATCCCAGCCGAGATCGTCGTGCGCGACCCGCACCAAGGTCTCCCGGAGCAGATCCTCGATCTCCGGCTTAGCGACCTTGCCCGCGTAGGAGTCCTTTGTCCGCAGGATCTTCTTGTTGCCGAGCGTGTGAACGAGTGTGTCCTGCTGCGCGGCTTGATCGCCTGCCGCGTCCGAGTCGAGTAGCGCCGCAACCTTCAAGTTGTGGGCGTGAAGTATGGTGGCGTAGTAGACGACTTTGCCCGCGCTATTCGCGAATACGAGCGCGATCTTCTCTTCGAGGTCAGCTCGCCCTGCAGCCCGGAGAAGCTCCGCAACGGCTTCGACGTACCAGTAGTCCGTCAACCCCTCCAGAACGAGATTCCGCGTCTGCGCGAAGAGGCTCTGCGCCAAGTCGTAGCCAAGAGCCTCCTGCAATGGGAGCAACGCTGCCGGATCTCCCGAGGACAGATCGCCGTGGACCTTGGTCCCGGCTCTGCGGTCCGCCATGTCCACCACCCGAACCATGTCCAGCTCGCCGGGCCCGACAAGGAATGGAGAGTGCGTCGTGTATAGGGTCTGATTCTTGCCGGCAAGGCGTGAGATCGTCTCTCGAAAGTCCCGCTGCTTGAGGCCATGCAGGTGCAAACCCGGCTCGTCGAGCAAGAGGATCGCGTTTCTGTGCTTCTCCGCAGCCTCCGCGAAGAACACCACGAAGAAGGACACGAGCCACTGAAAGCCCTCCGAGCGTTGATCCAGTTCGATCTCCACGCCCAGCTCGTCCTCCACCACCACCTTGAGGTACTGCCCGTCGGCCTGGATCCGTAGTCGGTCCGCTTCCGCACGATCAGGGTTAGGCATCCACACCGACACGATCTCTTGAGTCAACTTGACGCTCGCCGCGTTGAGCTGGTAGCTCCGCGAGTCGAGGGTATCTTTGTACGTCTTGAGCGCGACCGCGTCGCCAGCCTTAGGCTGCGGGGTGTTCCCGATGTCAGCCAGCTCCTTCGCGGTGAACCCCAGGAGCTTGAGCAGGCAGAGGTTGCCGTAATCGTACTGGCCGTCGTCGAGAAGACCGGCATCGACACGCTGCGCAAGGTGTGCAAGGTGAATCCGGGGCCGCACACGGAAGTAGTTGTTAAAGAGCACGAAGACCGGAACCCGCTTCGCCAAGTGCTTGAGCACCGCCGTCCGGCTCTCGGCGACGATGCATGCTTCACGAAGTCTGTCGTAGCGCTTCTCCTCGGTCGTGTTCGCCTCGTCGATAAGCGAAACTGCGCTCTCAAGCCATGCCTTGAGCTTTACTGCCCGGTCTCCGTCGACGCAGGTCGCGTCAGTCCAACTACTCGTCACTTCAGCGAGCGCCACGCTCGGCCCAGGCTCTTCATCTCGCCTCCGAGCGTCAACGTGCGCGCACAGCCGAGTGAGATCCTTCGACAGGGCGCCGTACGTCGGAATGCCCGGCGCACCGTCGAGCCGGTGCCAGGAGCTGTTGTCGAGGTGTCGGCCGAGGACATAGATGCAGTCTTTGTAGCCTTCCGGGAGGTCCACCAGGTCGCTCGCCTCAAGGCTGAAGTGTCCTTCGACAACTGTAACTTTGGCGGGATCGACCACCCCCCGCTTGATGTCGTCGTATTCGGACCGTGGGTAGTCGCGAAGGGCGTCGAACCCGCCTATGTCCTTCGGCGCGTTGAGTTGCTGGAGTGCCTGTAGGATCACCGTCTTTCCGGCTTCGTTCGGGCCGACGAAGATCGTCTTCCCGTCCTCGACCTCGAACTCCCCGGTGTCGCGGATACTGCGGTACATACGAATACGAGCTTTGCCGAGTCTCATAGGGGGTGGCTCCTCATCATCCGAGCGGACCTTGGCCGATAGCGGTTGTGCATGGTTGCTTGCGCATCGCGAGCGGCCGCTGCTGACCCGTGGCTGGGATGGATCCGCCCGCGAAGTCCTCCGAGGCGGTCCAGGCTTGATTCACCGCGAGCAACCTCGCCAGCACTTCATCTCGAACATCGTCGGGCCAGCGGTAGCGCCAGGGCTTCTTGCGCTGGCGTGCGCGACCAGGGTCGTCGCTTTCGTCGCCCTCCTCTTCGTACTCGAGTAGAAACTCGCAGGTAGGGCGCAGGTCGGTCCACCCATAGGCGTCGAGGACGGCGCGATCCATCACGTCGTGCAGGGCACGAAGGCGCAGTATTCCGGGCGATGTCTCGTCAGGGTCGTGAAAGCGGTTGTAGGTCTTCGTCAGGCCTTCGTTGTTCTGAAGCATGAGATCGGCCCGGAAGGCGTAGTACTCGCAGCCAGCCACCTCGGGAGACCAGTGGCCTTCCCAGGGGAACGGGAACGGAAAGGTCTCGAAGCAGGTTGTCGGCGTATAGACAGGACGATCCTCCAGCGAGGATCCGAACGTGAGAGCCCACACTTCGTGAACGCGGGACTCGAGAATCCCGAAGGCGCCTTGGCTTTCGAGCGGGAAGACGTTCAGGTTACTCGAGAAGATCATCCCGGTGGGAAGGCTCGCGAATGCGAAGTATTTCGAGGCCTGGGAACCGGTCACGAGGACACGTTTGTGAGCGGAAAGGGCGATGTAGAGCTCTTTCGCCGCCGACCCATGTTGCCACCAGAACTCGGCACGCCTCCGTGCGACTGCGTTCGCGAGGTTCTTCTGCCGCTCGGGCTTGACCTTCATCTCCAGGATCGAAAGCAGATCTGGCCATGCAGCCGCAGCTTCGAGAGACATGTCTCCGAAGTCGATGGCATACCGATGGTGCGCATGAGCCGGATCTGAAGCGACCTCTGAATAGCCAATGAACGGCCTTATCCGCTCCGCGTTCCGCGGGTCCTTCTCGATTAGCCGGTGCATCTCGGCGATCGGAGTCGCCTCGGGGTTTGTATCGTCAAAGGTGAAGCCCATTCCGAGCACGATGCTTCCCTGGAAGCTCTTCCCTGCGTTCTCCTTCAGCGGCTTCGGGTCCTCGTGGCCCCCAGCGTGAAAGAGGAACGCCGTGATGGTTTCGACTTCACGGTCGTCCAGCCGGAACGGCGGCTTCGCCTCCCCCTTCGTCACGTGGACGACGCTGACGACGACGGCGGCCATGCCCGGCCACTTCACGCGCCTCCGGGCATTGAAGATCGTCCCGCCGTGGTTGCAGATGTGTCGTAGGCCCGTTCCGCGGGTGTCGCCCTGGGCGATGGTGTTCGTGGCGATGAGGCCGAAGGCACCGC